>WNGL01000763.1_pt1 | contig 38190 bp, 35 predicted proteins | sample 5400591 | NCBI WGS metagenome assembly WNGL01 (sample SAMN13153377, study PRJNA577476) | soil metagenome | isolation source: 80 cm soil or saprolite under Garry oak tree replicate 1 | place: USA:California | collected 2016-06-15
AGGTAATAGGCATTGCTGGTCACGATACTCGAATTGGCATCTGGATATCCTCAGATTGAGAGTGATACCGTCCCGATCGAGAGACCGCGATCCGAAGCACCGGATAACTTCCAGCAACTGTCAACATAATCCTCCTGTGTCAACCTGTTGCCCACTCTGCTTGTCGAGGGACCTCACCAGCTGGTCTCTTCGCATCATCGTCCTAAGTAAGACTTACAAGTGGTTTGTCGAACGGCCATGTTTGGCGGCCGTGGTCCAGAGTCAGCGCCTGGGACTAGCTTGTCTCGGAGAACTGGCGGGCAGCCTGGTCTATGACACCGGCTTCCCATCCTCATGAGGAGATAGCCGGGAACCCGGGTTCGAATCCCGGCGGCCGCACTTCATTCTCCAAACGGGTTTAGAGGGTCGAGTCTACCTTCGATCTAATCCTCTTATCGTGGAAGGCCAAGAACACTCTTTGAAATCTCATGGGAGCTTGCACTTGCCCGTGTGCGCCACCTTCGGTGCCTTGTGGGGTCCACTTCACCCCGACTCGTATTGGGTATCCGATGGTGCAGTATCCTAACTTCTATCATACGGGCCATCGATTGCGCTCTAACCACGAGGGGAAGAGATGTAGAAGACGTGGAGCACAACTAGAAGATCCGAAGGATCGAGAACTCGGCATTTGTCACAACTGTAGAGAGTTGCTTCATGGCCGTGCCCCCGGCGGATGAAGAACCCGGTAGGCTAGGGTCAAGCCCTATGCTAAAGTCCGATGCTGTTGATTGCGCTTCCAGAATTTCCGTCAATGACCAAGACGATCTTGTTGCCTTTGTGATCGCACCTTACAAACCAGATTGGAACATGCAATAGTTCCGTATCAGAGACATCCACTTGCGATTGTATTTGCTGAATCATATGGTATTTCGCGTGCGCCTTTTGTGACTGAAGCTCATCAACCAGTGTCTTCGCTTGGTATTTTGCCGAGTCTTCGCTGATGTCGCCGTTCAGGACCTTGATGCCCTTAGGATATTGTGATATGTCAAACAGGGTTCTATCTTGGAGGGAGAACTGGTAGTCGTGGGGCTGGTATGAAGTCAGAGCTTTCAACGCGACTATTGGAAAGTTGTAATTATCATCCATCTGCATCGCCTTCCGTTGGCCTCCCCCACCCATGCCGCCTCCCATCATGGATCCGAGCACCGCACCAGTTAGCAAGGGCCCGCCGAACCCTCCCCTTCGCCCACCGCCCATTCCGGCCATGACTCCGAACAGAGCCGCGGTTGTCGCGACAGTCGCGCCTTCGGCCACCATGTCCGTCGCAATTAGCGAGGTTCTTGCCGAGGCCGCTACTAACCAGTAAGGAACCACTGACAAGTTCATCTCCTCTAGGTTAGACGACTCTTGCAAGTGCCTATGGAGTAATCCTGTGTCCATCATCGATCTGACTCGGGCAGATATGTCGTCAGTGCTCTGGATTCTCAACGGGAGCATCGTCTGCTTCTGAATATTCGCCCAGCCGGAGCTTCCGAGTGTGACACTGCTTCCGCAGTATTCGCACGTGATTATCATCTCTCCAAACTTGGGAGCTATAGGGGCTCCACAACTAGGACACTTCAAAGATGTCGCTGTCGAAGGCGCAAGGACTTGAACAGGATTGGCGTAACCGCCGCTTTGTTGAGTCATCTTCGCCTGGCTGGACTGGCTTGCTCCGCACCTGGAGCAGAAAACGGCGTCATCTGGTAGCTGTGCCCCACACTTCAAGCAGTACATTCGAGCACCTCCTCGTTCAAACTGTCTGCGGCCGTCGCGACCTTCTTAGCTGTTTTCCGCTCACGGAGTGGTCTCTTCATCCTTTGGAATCTGTTTGAGAAACTCTCGTGGGTACTCTTTTGTGTTCAGCAAAGAGAGGAATTCGCCTTTCTTAATCGAGTCTCTAGCAGCCTCTAGCTCCTTCCTCTGCGACAGATGATCGTGAACCTTTGCCCGAGCAAGAACGTCCAAGACTTTTCCTTCGTAGAATGGCTCCAGGTCTTTTCCTTGGCAGACGGCGCAGTCGCAGCTTGTTGTGTTATGTCTTATCGCTTCGTAATCTTTCTTCTTCAAACTCCCCCAGCCTTTACGGTCGAAAACATTGATGACCTCCTTGGTCAATGGCGTTGGCGGTGGTGGCACGATCCATCTGGAGAAGCTGTCTATCCCGAACATGGGAAGCACCATGCCTTCGCTACAAGTCAGCAGTCCACGGCCGAATCGGATCTTTGGGGGTGTCTGGAACGCATGGACCCAGATCTCGGGCTTTCGTTTCTTGAAATCCTCTATGCCTCGCAGTGCGTGATAGTAGAATCCGCCTCGGAGGTCGAATCCAAGCATTGACGGTTCGCGCTTTTCGACTAGCGCAAGCAGCTTCGCCGCAGTTTCTTTGTTGTCTGAGGCTTGGATGATAGGCATGATCGGTTTGTCCACTCCTCGCTCGTCGGCCCATCGCTCGGCAAAGTGCAGGTGAGACTCGTAGTCGTCAAGAGAAATGTTAAGCGAGTGTTGGACCGTAATGATGTCTAGCCCGGCGAGATATTGAAGGTCGAGGATGGTCTTCAGATCCTGTGTCTGGTTGATCACTGCTCCTCCTTTGAATGCAAGGTAGAGCATTCGTACAGCATCGGCCGTTGTCTCCTTGGAAAGGAACCTAGCCATTGACTTCAGTGCTTCCTCTTGCGTCAGGATCTTCTTGACTGTATCCGGTGGGGCTAGGCGAGCCAATACTGCAACCTCGCCTGGCAGTGGCTCCTTGACGCCCGCTGGCTTCAACGCGTTTCGTTCTGGGCTTATCGGAAATCTGTTCGGTAGAGGAATTCTGAGTTGGCCTATTCTCAGCTCGGACTGAATCGCGCTTGTCTTCGAGTCGATCTTGATCTGGGCTAGCTGGACAGTCGACATGACAGGTGGCAGGAGCGATTAGTAGTAGAAGAATCTTCCAGCAAGAAACCGAACGCTAAGTCTCCCATTGAGAGGCTTCGCTTGAGTCAGATTCAGCCTCTTCGACGTCTTCTGTTCTGGAACCTCTGTCGTCAGTTGGAGTGTCCTGATTCGCGTCTGAAACCTGCGCGTCCGCAGTTTCCTTTTCGTCACTCTCATGAGCGGCGACTGGGGGTTCTTCATTAGACACTGTCTCCTCTCTGTTAGGCAGGTTTGTTTGCGTGAAGGATGGGACACTTGGAATCTTAAGGTGTCTTCTAATCAACAGCATCAGGGTTAGCGTGCCGACAGCGAAAACGGTACCGTTGACGATGGCTGAGAGGCCGGCGCGAGTCAGTCCTCCCTGGAGTATGAAATAATATTGGGCGACTGCATAGACTGAGCCAAACGAAAAGACGAGGAATGGGAGAGCCTGGCTCCAGCGTCGATCGGCCATCTTGACCGTCTTGCGGGCGAAGGTCTGCATGGCGCCGAGGATCGAGATTACCATGAGTCCGATGTCGACGATTGGGAGTGACGGCTGGTTCTGTGTTATAGCTGCCATGAGGGTTGTAGCAGCTCTGTAGAGAAGGTATGCCCATACGATCACGAAGGTTCCCCCCGCAAAGACGGCTACTTGGGGCCTGTGATTCTTGATGTTCTTCCAGCCCCACATTACCATGATGGAGTACGTTGCGACAAGGAGGAGAGAAACTATCAGCGCCCATGCAAGAATGTAGGTATCCGCTCCATTGATGTTCGCATAGTTCTGCTTGGCCCAGCTGGATATTTCCCACACGCCGAAGCCAAGGGGGGCAATAGGAAGGAAGAGAATCGTGATCCCTAATGTTCTTGCGATTTTCTTGAAGATGCCCTGACCCATCAGTTGATTCTCGAACTTCACCATGGCATGTGTGATTGGATTCGCGATGAAGTAGGCCTGAGACAGTATCCAGGCGTAGAATATGCCGATGAAATAAGGCAGTATAGGTAGCGCCTCCACGGAGCCGGCTTGATAAATCCAATAGGAGATGCCTGAGAGCATGGGACCGTAAACGGCAACTAGAAGAATCGCTCGGCGGCCTATCCTTGCAAAGAGAACATTGTTCCGGATCTTTTCTGAAAGAGCCAATGTGGCTAGAACCAGATATGTGGCTGAAGCACTGGCCCCTATACCGAAGACAACCGTCCATGTGCCGTTGGAGAGCCCGAGAGCGCCGCCGACATATGCTGCCCCAAAGAGCAGTGTCAGGAAACCAGTGAAGAGAAGTGTGTGGCCCCGTATTCCCGGCGCAAGCAGCAGTCTAAGGGAGCTAGGAGGCTGAAATCGGGAATGTCTCTCTGGTTGGGAGATCGCCAAAAAAATTTCGCCTGACAGAATTCGCCTTACAGCTTCGCTCTGTTAGGAGCTAATCACGAGAGCGATACCGGTATTGGTTGGTCATCGTTACTACTCGACCAGACCTGGTCTGAGCCTAGCGAGCTTATAACATAGTGGATTTGTTCTCACCCGATCCGAAGCTGATGACGATGGAACACTATCACCCGAAGGACGAGATGAAGAGGAACGTCCGCGCATTCATCTATCTATCAACAAAGCTCGGCAAGGAGAAAGCGGTCGCGGAGGATCTCTGGAAGGTTCCGGAGATAAAGGAAGTTCACATAGTCCCGGGCAAATACGACATCCTAGCAGTGGCCGAGGTGGAGAGGAAGCTCCTAGAGCCCGATTCCCACAATATCTACTGGTTCCTCCTATCACGAATCGAAGGCATATCGGGGATTGAGGATACCTCCAGCGTTATCCCGGTAGTCTCCATGTCCCGATGGTCCCACTAGCTCCCATTCTTAGCTCGGCTCGTCGTCATGGCTCAAGATTCACGGACCTATAGTATTCCGGGTTCAAGGCAAACGAAACTCAGTCTCCGATGGTCGCCTCACTCTCGGGAAAAGAAACGGTGAAACCCCTGGCCGACTGGCCGGAGACTCGTTACTCTAACGTATCCAGATCAGCAGAATCCTGTTGGCCAGGATTGTTCCAAACAGCGAGTCCCTAGCGGTCCTTATAGGCGTAGGTCGAGGTCGGTAGATACGTCTCTTGCTTCGTTCCATAACGTATCTAACAGGAATGGTCAATCGTTCGTGAGGATAAAAGAGTAGTCAACTGGCATTACTAAATTAACTCATTTTCCTAAGCCTCTTCTTGGCGATATCCCAAGAGCTGTTGGGGATAACGAGAAGCAGGATCATACGGACTTGTGAAACACGCCATTCAGCTCGGAGAACTCAATATCAACGAAAACGCCCTGATTTGGGAATGTTCGCATGGAATCCTTTTGAGCTGAGTTCGTTGCCCCGATCATTCACTTCTCTCTCTTTGAGATAAGGAAGCATTTCCTCAGCTAGGGATCATGGAAGCCGATCGTTACGAGTTCCACGCACGTGTGGTCCAAGTGTGGTGCTGGAACTGTTGTAAGGTCACATCTCATGAGATAACCTTCCGCTGGGGGGGAAGATGCTTCCTCTGCAAAGAATGCGGGAATATAGTGGTGGAAAGACTCTAAGTTTGAGGTTAGACCTCGTTCCGTTCTTTTTCAGTGGAGATGCATTTCTTCATCTGGGCGAGGTAGCCCTCTGTGCAGGTCAGTCCACATCATAGGCGTCCATCCAGCTCGAGTTTTCGAGCGTTTGGAACGCCAGTATCGAGATTAGTTTTCCATTATATTGAGTTGATGCCCCGAGGGTCCAATTCGCTCCAAAGACTTAATGGCTTTATGAAAAGAGACCTCCGAATCCGGGTCGTCTCTACGTCCAATTCGAAGTACGAGGCTCCGGGCTGGGACCAGATCTACGACATGCTCCTCTCACTCGCCAAAAGGATCAAGAGTTCGGGCTACAAGGCCGAAGTTATTGTCGGCATCTCTAGGGGAGGATGGCCTCCCGCACGAATCATGAGCGATCTTCTCGAGAACTCGAATATCGCAAACATGAAAGTAGAGTTCTACAAGGACATTGGAGTGCGTTCAAAGAAGCCTCGAATAACCCAACCCGTGACAGCGAACGTCAGAGGAAAGAGGGTTCTTGTCGTAGACGATGTTGCGGACTCCGGTCATAGTCTGAAGGTTGTAGCGAACCACTTGAGGCTCAAGGGAGCAGAAGAGCTGAAGGTCTGCACAATCTACCTGAAACCGCAGAGCATATTCCACCCGGACTTCTATGCCAGGACTACTCGCAAGTGGATCATTTTCCCTTGGGAAAGGCTAGAAGCGGTACGGCTTATCGCACAACATTTCAACTCAGATAGGGCCAAGGTTTTGTCTGTGGTCAGAGAACTCAAGGGCAGTGGCATCAGCAGCAGACTAGTCAGACAATTGTGGAGTATCTTCTCCTATGATGGACGAGATTGACCATCAATATCTTCTAATTCTCGGCTTCGACAACGCAAGAATAGTAGACCCCGAGAAGACACTGCGCCAGCTACGCTCAGCCAGCGACAAAGCCCAAGTGCAACTGTTGAAAGCGACGCTAGTGGCGGGACCTGAACATTTGAGGTTCGCAGCGAGAAACGCCCTACATTCTTTCGGGAGCAAGAGCCCGAGATCCAAGAGCCTTGCCGTTGAATTCCTACTCTACGTCTCTTGCCAGAGACAAATTTCGAAAGCGATCAGGCTACTTGGCGTTGAGCCAGCTGATCGACAAGTCGTCCTCGTAGCATTGTCTGAGTCCAAGGAGGCTCTTCACGAATTGGAGAGAGTGTCAAAGTCACTCTTCGGCGGGGCCGACGACAGTCTGATTGAGATCGGGTCAAGGCGAAAGCTTGCCGAGATACAACGTTCGTATGGGGTCTCAAAGAGGGAGATCGAGGCTGCCCGGTTCGAGTGTGAGAACGACTCAGAGGTTCTGAAGCGTCTGATAGTCGAGAGATCGGCTCTTCTTGACGTTCAGGATTAGAGAGTCCTCTTCTCCTTCTCTATCCCCAATATTCCTCTGGGCGATATGACTGAGACCCCTGCAATATTCCCGATTACCTCGATGAGTATGATCTTATCCGGGTTTCGTAGCTCCACTTTTCTTGGAACCTTTGAGGCGACCGCGTCGATTATTTCCTTGGAAGAAACCTGGCTTCGCCTCTTCTCCAATGAGACTCTGAATGTTTCCTCGATTCCAACCTTCTTGATCCTTGTCACGACGGCGGTGCCGATCGCCGAAATATCGCACGGGACCACTTGCTCGACGGGTTTGACCTTGAGTATGTAGCGGAATTGCCAAGGCCGATACCTGAGTATCCTTCGTAGTCCCGATATCACTTTCACTGGATCTAGTATCGTCTTAGCCACGGTAAGGCCACTGACGGGCGCAAAGTCCGTTGTGGGGGACGCGTCTCCCAGCTCTCGGAGCAAGTATCGTATCTCTTCGTTCGCTTCGCCCTCGGTCCCGCGGGCACTGGACACTAAGAGGTTGAAGTCTTTCATCAACGATTGCGCCCTGAAAGCTGAATTAACGTCAGCACATTCTTACGGCCTTATGAATCTCTTCTCGCGCAATCGATCCTTCTCTAAGCACGTCGACTTGACTACCGAGTACTTTCGCGACAGTTGATTCTTTGCCGAGTGGTGACGGACCTCCGTCCAAGATTAGATCTATTCGTCCTCCCAACTCCTGGACCACTTCATCTGCTGTTCGAGGTGATGGATGGCCTGAAACGTTGGCGCTGGTACCGATGATATGTCCTCCACATTTTTCGAGAAGATTCAGGGCCGTTTCATGTTTGGGGATGCGCAATCCAACCGACTGCGAATCGTCTGTGACGGCTGCAGGTAGTTTCGCTCGCAATGGCACAATCAGGGTTAGGGGCCCAGGCCAGAATCTACCGGCAAGTGCGAGCGAGGTCTTGTTGAACTCTCCCAATCTCCTTGCCGCAACCATGGAGTTCACTAGAACTGGTAGTGCGCCTTTGGAGCGTTGCTTTGCCTGGATTAATCGGTCGACAGCGCCTCCATCGAGAGGGTTGCAACCCAGGCCGTAGACCGTGTCGGTTGGGTATGCGACAAGTCGGCCCGCAAGAATCATTCTCGCGGCCTCCTCAATGCTGTTGTCGTCGACCTGGACGAGTCGGGCAATCGCTTGGGCCATAAGACGTCCAATAACAGCGGACGCTTATATTCAATTCAATAGCCGCCGACTTCACTTTGACATCTCAGAATCCCGCAATTGTCCTACACGGAGGGGCTGGAAACTGGCCCACTCGACTTCACAAATCTGCGCTTGATGGCGTCAGGAGGGCCGCTAATCTTGGCTTCAAGATTCTTCTGGAAGAAAGGTCTGCATTGGACGCGGTTGAGGCTGCCGTGGTCTCGATGGAGAACAATCCGATGTTCAATGCGGGAAAAGGTTCGACTCTCAATCTGCTTGGCGAGATCGAGACTGACGCCGCCATAATGGACGGCAGGACCCTCCGAGGTGGAGGCGTCACGCTTCTGAGGAACATTCGTAACCCCATCAGAGCAGCTAGGATTGTTATGGAACAGACGGACCACGTTCTCATTGCCGGAATAGCTGCAGAGAGGCTCGCCTTGGAGAGCGGACTCGACAAAGGAAACCTGAGAGTACTGAGAAGGGTCCAGGCCTGGAAGGAAGGGCTGAAACAACTCAAATCAAAACAGATGAAGCGTTCCTCAAGCAAAGCCCTTGAAATCTTCTTGGGACGTCAGTCCGACACTGTCGGTGCCCTCGCGCTGGACGCAGAAGGGAATCTCGCGGCCGCTGATTCTACGGGGGGAGTCTCTCTCAAGCTTCCCGGGAGAATAGGTGACAGTCCTATCCTTGGATCCGGTCTCTACGCGGACAATCAATCTGGGGCAGCAACCGCGACAGGAATTGGAGAACAAGCTATGCGACTAGTAATTTGCAAGACGGCGTGCGACCTCATGAGACAAGAGACCGGGCCTTCGGCCGCGACAAATACAATCCGCCTGGCCACCAAGAAGGTTGGTATTGGTTTGGGGATTCTCACGCTCGACCGCAGAGGCAGATTCGCGGCGGCTCACAACACTCGACACCTATGCTGGGCGGCAAGAACAAGTCTCACGTCTGCCGAGAAAATGTGGGGAACTCGGGTCTCGAAATAGCGAAGATGGGGAAGCCTTTTAAGAGGCCACTTTTCGCGCTCCAACCCGTTTTCCGATGATAAAAAGAGTCTTTCCAGTTGTCGTCAGCGAAGAAGAGTGGGGAGACGACGAGGACTGGGGTGGAGAAGATGAATGGGGCGAAGACGACGACTGGGGCGGAGACGAAGGAACCGAGGACAACTAAGCCCTTCCAACAATTCTCATTCATAACGATTCCCGAATCAACAGCGCGATCCCAGAACAGGTCTTGTTTCCGAGCTGCAACGGACACAGTAACGCGAGTTCTATGTCCGGGGCAAACCAAGCGAGGGCTTCACAGGATGAAAAATGACGAAATTCCATCTCCGAAGATTCAGAGCACTCTCCTTACTCCTCCTAGGAGCTATGATGCTAGTCACATTTGTTCCCAAGAACACCTATGCCGCCACCAGCTTGCAAGGAAATGATTTCCAGGCACAGAGTTTCTCGAAAACCGTCGACTACTACGACTATGTTCGTCAATATGCGGCCGCGAACAACATCAATTACACGGCGATCCAGAGTCAGCATGCGTACATCTACACCACATACATCAACGTGGGAGGCTTCCAGCTATTCTACGCGGGTCTCCTGAACGCGACCCACAACAACATGAACGTCACGATCCCTATCCAGACAGTCTTCGAACACTTCAAGACCCCGCAGGGCAAGGACGCGATAACTGCTTCCTCCTTCCTCTCGCTCGTGGCCTTCACAGAGAATGGTACCTCCACCATATTCCCCAACTCTCCAGACCGAAGCGACACGGTCTTCGCGTCGTTCAGCCTCGGATACCCTCTCTCGGCCTTTGGGACTCACCCGGTTCCTACTTACGTTGCTAACAGCCAGATTGTCCCGCTGACTTCGAAAGACAGCAACCATTGGACTTGGGGACTCAACTATACGAACCTCAACGCGATCTGGTGGAGAATGTATCCAGATCCTTTACTCCCACTCTGGGATGCATCGACTCCTAGAGCGTTCGCCCAGTACTCACAGCTATCGTTCAACTACGCGCTGGCAATCGACCCATCTGCGAAGACCGCTACACTAACGACGAGTTACACTGTCGGAAGAATGACGGACCTCTACCTCTTGACTACCACTCCTCGAGTCTTGCACATGAACTCGACGGGGACCTACGACCTCAGTGGGGTCTCCCGAGGCTCCCAGACAATCTACCAGTACCTTTCGCAGAACGGGTACGAGCTTTCGATAGTTCAGTCTCATATGGCTGTCCTCGACAAAACTACGACTAGTGATAAGACCGACACCGGCTCAAGCGTAGACAACAACACCGAAACTGACGTAACACATACAGGCGTTAACACTGTTGCGACCGACAACGAAAAGGTCTTCAGAACTAACTTCGGGGTGAAATCAAGCTACCAACTGTACAACTACACGAGTGGAAACCAGGCAAACTACAACGTTACGACTAGAACCGCCAACAGGCCCGCCTGGGGATGCAACCCGGTCTACGGAGTCCAGAACGTCTTCATGGGCTTCCTACCGGTATTCGTCTACCACGTTGACCCAGCACTCTTCCAGGCTGCCAGAACAGGCATGGCCAGCTTCAGGGTCGCCAGCTATCTCTACATCATATCCTATCCCGCCTGGAGCGGATACAAGATAGTCAACGATCCACAGTACGAAGCCTTCTACGAGCCCTCCAATAACGTCGGACTACTCACGGCATTATTCATTGCAGTGGCGGTCGCGGCTGGCATAGGAGGAGTCTTCGCATTCCTCTTCAGACGAAGACGTACACCTGCGACCACGATAGTCGGTACCACAGCACCAAGCCAGTCACCCGGTCCTTTGGTGAGACCCTCTGGACCATCGCAATAGTCGCGGAAGAATTCCCCTCCTTCCTTTTTTCTCATCGCATGGGAGACAACATGCTAAACTTGTCCGTCTCAGTCCATACGAATGAGATAGATGAATTCTCGCGGGCTCGCAGTCGAGACAGAGCATCTAACCAAGTTCTATGGTCGGACCCTGGGTCTTAGTGACCTATCATTCGCCGTGGGTTCAGGAGAAGTGAGGGGGGTTCTCGGCCAGAACGGATCGGGAAAATCGACATTATTGAAGAGCCTCATAGGCTTGATCCATCCCACATCGGGGCTGGTGAAAGTCCTCGGCCTCGATGTGCAAAAGTCTCCAATGGAGATCAGGCGTTCCGTTGGCTATGTGCCGGAGTCGCCTAGACTCTACGAGTTCTTGACTGCCACTGAGTACCTGGACTTCATCGCGGATGTGCGAGGTCTATCATATGCAGAGAAGAAGGAGAGGATCGGCCGATTGATTCAAGCGCTCGACTTGGAGGGAAAACAGGGTGACACTATCAGCGGCTATTCGCAGGGGATGAAGCAGAAGGTAGCCCTCATGGGCTCCATTCTGCACCGGCCAAGAGTCCTCTTGCTGGACGAGCCTCTGAACGGTCTGGACCCGAAATCAGCCCGGGTGGTAAAGGAACTGGTTCACAGCCTTGCTCGAGAGGGCGTCACGACGGTTTTCAGCACTCACATATTGGAGATCGCCGAAGCGATTTGTGATCGTCTAACCATTCTCCAGAACGGTCATGTTCTAGCTGAAGGCACTGCGCAGGAATTGCGAGAAAAAGCTGGCCTTCCAGGGTCTGGGCTGGAAGATGTGTTCCTGAAGCTGACAGGAACTAAGGGGGTCGAGGATATCGTTGAGGCTCTGATGATATGAGAGCCCGCGTCCTGCTGAAGTTTGCCAAGATTCTGATGATCTCACGGCTGCGCGGTACGAGACGCTCATTCGTAACAAATAGCATCACCGCCCGGCCTGTCATTATCGCTCTCATTGGAATCGGGTTGTTCGTATTCGGCCTTGGCCTTGGATGGGTAACCATCTCGATCTTGACTTCGTCAGGCACCGATGCATCAGCAGTAGCCCAGATCGTCTTCACAATCTTCGGCGGTATTCCGATCTTCCTGATCGGGTTCTTCTTCTCGATGGGACTGCTATGGGAGCTGAACGCGTCAACTGAATCAGAGACGACAGACGCGATCAACTGGCTTCCAATAACACCGTCAGAGTACGTACTAGCCTCAACCCTCTCCACCAGCTACACCTATTCGCCATTGGTCGCAGTCGTCCTCGGCTACGCTCTCCCGATAGGTTTCCTGACAGGAAACATAGATGCGTTCATGCTTCTGGTCGGAATCAGCCTGGTTGCAACCCTCATCGGCTCCGTAGGAGTGGAGATTCTGAGAAGTCTGCTGGCACGAGCCTCATCCGCGTTCAGTAAGGTTGGTGGAAAGGCCATGGTGGTGATGCGCATCCTAGGGGTCGTCCTCGTGCTAGTGTTTACGCAAGCATTGTTCAGCGGTTTCCTAGTCGTAAGAATTATCAGTACCCTCGTCGGGGACATAGCGGCAACAGTCGCCGTTCCAGTATTCTGGCCGACCTTGAGTATAACCAGCCTACTCGGGTCAGATCTGCTCTCCTCTGCAATCTACTCGCTCCTTAGTCTCGGATTCTTTTTCGTCTTAACATACATCGCACTGTTCCTGCGAGCGAGATTCTGGATAACTGCCCCACCTTCACTACACTTCTCAAGTTCGGGCTCCCTCTCAGGAATCAGCAAGCTGCGATGGCTTGGCCTCAGCAGTCTATCTATCGCTCTGTTGAGACGTGAACTCCGTTCAGCAACGCGCCGCAAAGAAGTCGTTCGGCTAATGGCAATTCCACTAATCCTACCAGTGATGGTGCTCTTTCCAGTAGTCTTCTCTCCAGCACCGTCCTCGACGACAACACCTCCAGTAGCGGTGAACCCCATACTCCTAGCAGGACCCCTCCTATTCGGTGTGGGTCTGGGAGCTTTGTTTCTCGGAATTACGTCGATCGGACAGGAAGGAGGAAGACTCTGGAACATTGGATCGCTGCCAGTCGGCGCAAGAATGATCGCGAAGAGTAAGATCATGTTCACATCAATCATAGCGATGATCGGCCTCGTCCTAGGATTGGCTCTGGCTGTGCTGGTCTTTCATCTGGCGATTCTCGACGCCTTTGTCTTCTCGGGCCTCGGGCTGACAGTAGTACTCGCGGAGTCCAGCCTTGGAATTGCCGTGGGCAGCCGCTATGCCGATTTTTCCGAGGGTCCCAGGCCAAGGTTCGTCACAATAGCGGGTTCTATCATCGGCTCGATCTTGGGAATTATCATTATGGGCCTAATGTCGGTCGCATTCGTGGTAACGCTGCTACTGACTTTCAGATTGGGCCTCTCCCTGCCGTCGATTCTCACACCACTGCCTCTCTTTGCCACAGCATTCCTCGGGCTCATCTTTTCAAGAATCAGCTACGTGATTTCGATCCGTCCAATAGAGACGATCCTAGGTGAGATTCCTAACTAGGACTGAAACATCGTCCGCAGTCACGGCCCCCGACCCTCCTCCCAATTCAGATGACGCCTTACATACAAGGGTGTATGAGACATAGTCAACATCCCAAGAGGGGCAGGTTCTAGCTATTTGTGGCGTGCCGGTAACTCGTTTCGTGTATTCAACGTTACAAGTAACGTTAATATTGACTCTAGCGTGGGCTCATCATCCGGACCGGAGCAAGACAGTTCCAATCGACGTTCCTAGAACTGTGTTAGGCAAGGGTTCGAACTAGGTCCAAAGAAGAGAAACCATATGGAATTAGCGGATGAACCTAAGTCGTGGGTCGAAGAAGCCCGTAACAGAGTGAAACGAATCAGTGATCTTGACCCCAAAGACAGGCTCGACATCGTGTACGGCATCGGTCTGTGCTGTTCCACTCTGGCGAAGAGCATGCAAGGCTGGATGCAATGGATAGGAAATCTATCACTCAAAGACTTCGAGCAGCGAGAACTCGAGGAGATCTTCGGCATTATCAAAAAGGCTACAGTTCAGCTTATGGAGTTAGATATCGACAAGACGTCAAAGTACGAGGAATCTCACGGTCTTCGCCAGAAACCAACGCGAGAAACGAACCGGCTCGTAAGTTAGACACAACCGTTTACGCCATAATAGGCTAACGCCGCAAGCGTCACGATTCAAGAAAATTAGTCCTGAACAGCTGCTTGAGGCTCTTTCGATTCTGACACATTCCCTACTAGCCCACCTAGGCTAGGTTTCGGAAATCATGAGCCAAAGCATTACAAAAGAGGGCCAATAATCGAACCGAACGCGCTTGTCTGCTCAGCCAGTTGAAAGATTGGCCGTCGCATCCCTTGTCGCGGCTCGAATCGTGTACGCGGTAAATTGGTTGAACATGGGTGCTCTCTTCTATCTGATGAGTGGTGACCTCAACAGCGGAGTCTCAGGGCTGGGCACGCTAACCTCTAGCTTCTATCTTGGTGTGGGCTTGATGCAGGTCCCAGGGGGAGTTCTCGCCGCCAAGTGGGGTCCAAAACATACCGTTACGACCGGCATGCTGGTCTCGTCCCTGGCCGTACTGGCGACCTCAGTCTCGATCTCTCTTCCTGAGGTCGCGGTTCTACGCTTCATTGTAGGCTCCGGAATGGCTCTGGTATTCTCGCCTGCCGTGGTGCTGGCAACTAGGTATCTAGGTGGCAGGACAGGGGTTGGCGCGGGTCTCATCAATTCTGCTTTTGATGTGGGAGGGCTACTCGGATTGTTCGGCTGGATCCTCATCGCCTCCGTTACAGGCTGGCGTCCCAGCCTTGTTCTGAGCGGTGGGCTTGGGTTGCTTACTGGACTCCTGATTATCGCCCTTCTCCCCAAAGATCAGAGAGACAATCGGTTTTCGCTATCCAGCGATAGACTGAGACGAATCTTGAGTAATCGGAATTTGGTTCTGTTGGGGCTCGCGGCCTTGGGTTCCAACTTGGGCAGTGTCCTCATCTCTAGCTTCATGGTGTTCTACCTGCAATCGGACCTCGGAGAGGTGGCGGCAATCGCAGGATTTGTCGCTTCACTCGTCGTGATTCTTCCGATCATAACTTCGCTGTGGGGAGGGCGGCTCTACGATCGTCGTAAGAAGCCCAGGCGACTACTCGTAACTTCTGGCCTAGGAATGGTGGCCGCGCTTATCGTCTGCTCGGTACCCACTCTTTACGCGGCCTCACTAGGAGCTTTAGTGGGAGGTATAGCCGTCGGACCGGCCTCCACCGTGGCCTTTGCTGCTGCGAAGGATCTGAGCGGAGTCGAGAGAGAGTACGAGAGTCTCACTATCGGCTGGGTGAACTGTATCTCCCTAACCGGCTCAGTCTGGCCGCCAATCGTGTTCTCATACCTAGCGAGATCTTCCAGCTACTCTTCTGCATGGCTGGGCAGCGCAGGTTTGAGCCTGATCTTTCTCATTCCCATACTCTTTCTTGCTGAACGAGCTTCAACAACTGCGTAGGGATTCATTCTAGTCGTTTGAATAGACTCTGCATGAAGCGTATCGGTACTGGCTGGCCACTCCGGCTAGCCTCGTAGTAGGACCCGCAGTTATCGCACTTCCAGACTTCCATGTCGCGTATCTGCGCTGGGGCTCCAGCTTCGAAATCTTCCCGGACAATATAGCGTCCTTCAAAGTCAAGCTGTAAGTCGCATTTGGGACACTTCATTCTCAGGAGACACCCTCTAGCCCTTGTAATGTTCAGCTAGGAATCTATCCGCATCCATTGCGGCTTTGCATCCATCAGCAGCGGCGGTGACTGCCTGTCTGTATCTATGGTCCCTTACATCGCCCGCCGCGAAGACTCCAGGAACATTGGTCTCCGTCTCGTTCTTCGTCACGATGTACCCTTTACCGTCGAGATCGATGATTCCTTTGAAGACTTGGGTGTTAGGCTCATAGCCGATAGCGACGAAGACGCCATCAGCTGTCAACCTAGTCTCTTTTCCACTCTTCACATTCTCAAGTCGGACTCCGCTGACCTTCTGATCGCCCAGAATCTCTCTCACCGTAGAATCCCAAGCAAACTGGATCCGGGGATTATTCATCACTCTGTCCTGCATGATCTGGCTGGCCCGCAACTTGTCCCTCCGATGGATGATCGTGACCTTCCGGGTGATATTCGCCAGAAACGACGCCTCTTCCATAGCAGTATCCCCGCCGCCTACGACCGCGACTTCCTTGTCCTTGAAAAAGAATCCGTCGCAGGTCGCGCAGCTCGACACTCCTTTCCCCTTGAACTTCGCTTCAGAAGGGATCTCAAGCCATTTTGCGTTCGCACCGGTCGCAATTATCACAGTCCTGCCCTGATAGCTGTGCATGCCTGCGGTGACCGTGAAAGGCTGCGAGGTGAAATCGACTTTCGACACGTCGTCGTATATTATCTCCGGCCCAAATCTCTCAGCCTGCTTGCGCAAGCTTTCCATCAGCTCCGGTCCAAGGATACCTTGGGGGAATCCGGGAAAGTTCTCTACATCAGACGTGATCATCAGTTGTCCGCCTGGAATGGAACCGGCAAGGAGCAAGGTTTTCCTTCCAGCTCGACACGAGTAGATCGCAGCCGTATAGCCAGCGGACCCTGAGCCTATGATTATCACGTCATGGAGATTCATTATGGCCTAGAGGCTCCGGCATTGATTTATGACTATTCATGGACTTAGTCGTGACGCCAAATTACTGTATCTTCGAAGGCTTAATTATCAAAAACCCCGGTGTCGTAGCTCTGGTTGAATCAGATGTTTGATTATCACGGTTTGAAGATAAGCTGGCTCGGTCACGACTCGTTCCGAATCAAGAACGGGAAGACGATAATCATCGATCCCTTCAAACTCCGATCCACCTCAGACAAGGCAGACATCTTGCTGATCTCTCACGAACACTTTGACCACCTCTCATTGGACGATATTAAGAAGGTCGTCACTGAGAATACGACTATAGTGACGATCCCGTCGGTCAAAAAGGAGCTCGCCAGCCTCAAAGTCAAAGAGGTCAAGGCTGCAAAGCCAGGCGACAAGCTGAAGATAGGGGACATTTCGATCGAGCTCGTTCCCGCCTACAACCTGAACAAGTTCCGCGAACCCGGCAAAGTCTTCCATCCCAAAGAAGACGGAAAGGCGGGATTCATAATTGGAATGAAGGGACTGCGAATCTATCACGCCGGCGACACGGATGCCGTTCCGGAGATGAAGGGACTCAAACCAGACGTCGCCCTCCTCCCGGTGAGCGGGACATATGTGATGAACCCGGAGGAAGCGGCTCAAGCGGCTAGATTGGTGGAGCCTAAGCTCGCGATACCCATGCACTATGGGGCGATTGTCGGCTCCGAACAAGATGCGCACAGGTTCAAGCAGCTGGCAACATGCGAGGTCCAGATTCTACAGCAAGAATAACCGAGGATACGCGAAAGAACTGAAAGTAACAGTCAGCCCAGACTGGTTGGAACATCACCGTTCTTCAAAGAATCTCTCAATCCTGGACGCTAGATCAAGAGGCGCCTACCGAAGGTCGCACATTCCTGGAGCTGTACACGCGGACCTCTTCCACTACTTCGTTCCCGGTACCGACCGTAAAGGCCTTCAGAAGTTCCAGAACGATCTTGCGAGGAAGCTGGGAAACATGGGGCTCACAGGGAAGGAGACGATGGTTGTCTACGAATCAGGGTTCGGAATGCGGGCAGCAAGAGTTGGCTGGATGCTCGAATACGCGGGAGCAGGCAATGTACTCCTCCTCGAGGGGGGATTCAAGGCATGGCGCAAGTCCCACTACCCTATTCAAAATAGGATCGTAGAACCAGAACTGAAGATCTTCCAAGTCAAACCTGCCTCAAGACTTCTCGCGACCGCGGACGAGGTTCGCTCGCCCCGGTCAGCTCTGGTCTTGGACGTGCGGAGCGAAGGAGAGTTCACGGGGAAGGAAGGCCGAGACTGCGACGAACGCCGGGGACGAATCCCTCGTGCTCGATGGTTTGAGTGGACGAACTTTCTCTACGATGGAGAGAGATTCAAGACGCGGTCCGAAATCGCAGATGCTCTCAGAGAGAAGGGATTGAGCAGGGATAAGGTTGTGGTTACGTACTGTCATCGGGGAGCCCGCGCAGCAGCCGCATTCTATGCCCTTCGATCACTCGGATACAGGAATGTCAAGAACTACATTGGATCATGGCACGAATGGTCCGCTCGAAAGAACCTCCCCGTAGAGAGGTGAGATCCTTCACTCGGGCGAAAAGAGACCTTGCTGACCTTGAAGCTGAGTTAGAAGATCATCCAAGCTATTGTATTCTCCGTCTGGGAGCTTTTCTAGAACGGTGGATATTCTCCTCACTTCCCCCGTCTCTTGAAAGACCTTCCATCCCTGATCCCTCAAGAGGTTAGACTTGTTGGTTGGAAATCGTGCGTCTTCGCTCAACACCTCTCTAATAGAGTCAACTCCGACTCCACTCGTGATCTTGGGAAAGTATCCTTTCTCGATGAATGATTTGACTCGACCAGCATCCTTGTACATGCGGACCCCGTGGAAGGCAAGGATGCTCTTCTCGAACTTTGGCTCAGAGGCTTTCTTCCTAATCTCTTTCAACTCTCGGTCGTCAAATTCGTAGATGTTCTCTTGTCCCTTCCCAAAAAGTCGGCTGTAGAGGATCTTACTTTGGTACCGAGGCTCATCATGTGAGAGATCAATACAATGAACCGCTCCAGACTCCTTCATAATGTCGAACACTTCCTCCGAGGGTCTCACTCCTCTGAATTCAACGGCCACGACCGTATCATCCGCATCGAACTTTCCGAGAAACTCTCTGAGTCTCCCGGGAAGCTCGTTCTCTTCAATCGGCGACCTGGCGCCGATGAGAACCGTCATGACCTCTGCCTCAAGAGTCTTGCAAACTTCTTCGAGTCTCTCCAGAAGCTCACGGGATCCGGGGAGGAGCTTTAGGCCGTAGTGATCGACAATTATCCTTGGGCACCTCACCGAGAAGCGGAAATCGGGTGGGACCCTCTTTCGCCAGTCTGACGCCGAGGAATTAGCTGGAAGCTCGTAGTAGCTGCTATTCAGTTCGACAAAGTCATACGCGTGTGAGTAGGCTTCGAGGCTATCCGTTCCGGGGCCCTTGAAGTAGGCCCAGCCCCCCGTGCCTATGAGGAGTTGAGACATATCTTCAAGAATCCATTCCATCGGGGTTACTAAGCGTAGAGGTTGGCGAACACGAGCCGTTTCCTCATAGGAACCTCCGGCTGGTCGTACGCGGAATGGGTTGGGGTCTTCTACCAGACGTCGAGTGAAAGCAAACTCGGATTCTACAGCAAGATATTCCAGACGGCGGAGATAGATTCTACGTTCTACGCTTTCCCTAAAGAGGGGATGGTCATAGGATGGGACAGATATTCCCCGCGTAACTTCGTATTCAACGCCAAACTTCCGCAGACAATAACCCACGAGCGACTCGACGCGCTCGGGAAACCGTTGGAAGAGGAACTGGACAGGTTCGCGAATCTGATGCTTCCGCTGAACAACAGTGGCAAGCTCGGTTGTCTCCTCATCCAGCTACCTCCGAGATACAAGTATGATCCTAGCCATCTCGAAGAATTCCTGTCGCTCCTTCCTCACGGTTTCAAGTATGCGATAGAATTCCGACACAAATCTTGGATCCGAGACGAGACTTGGAGGACTCTCTCGAAATACAATGTCGCCTACACAATTGTGGACGAACCACTACTGCCGCCAGACGTGCATGTGACGGCCGACTTCGCCTACATGCGCTGGCACGGGCGCGGCCAGAGACCATGGTACGACTATCATTACACCGAGAGGGAATTGACCGATTGGGTGCCGAAGGTAAAGGAGGTCGAAGGCTCAGTCAAAACCACTTACGCTTACTTCAACAACCATTTTCACGGATACGCCGTGGAGAACGCGCTAAGTATCCTGAAGATGCTGGACAGACTCACACCCGCGCAGGAAGAGGCGCTCAAGCATGCCAGAACCCATCTGAAACAGGCGAAGGAGAAGCCCGTGGGGCTGGGAGAATTTACGAGGGGAGGCGAAGACCGGGCAAAACTGGTAGACTTGCTTGGAACGCTAATGGGCGAGACGCGTCTCGCCAGGTCTTTCACGATTCCTGATGACGACGTGAAGGTCATAGAGGCTAACCCTAAGATCATCAACGCTAAGGTTAGAGACTACACTCTCAAAATGGACAGGGGGTCAAAGACAATCCTTCACGACTGCGGCGACTGGGAGCGATCGATCGAAACCCGACAACTCTGCAAACATATTGGAAAAGTGCTCCTGACAGTTCCGGAAGACACGGCGCTGGCGTGGGTTTCAGCTATCCAAGAGAATCTTGAGGCGTGGAAGTTCCAACAACCCAAGAAATAGCGGGGTCCAGGCCTGTCCTCCGCGAATCTACTACTCAAAGTCAGGAACCAGGTAGTCGATTGTCGACGATGCCCGCGTCTAGTCCGGTACCGTGAAGAAGTCGCTCGAAAAAAGAGAAAGGAATTCCTGGAATGGAATTACTGGGGCAAGCCTGTCCCGGGCTTCGGGGACCCGAACGCTTCATTGCTGATCATAGGTTTGGCTCCTGCCGCTCATGGCGGTAACCGCACGGGCCGAGTCTTCACAGGAGACCGTAGCGGAGATTTTCTCTACAACGCCTTGTACAAGACCGGTTTCGCCAACCAGGCTCTCTCACGTAGCATAGACGACGGGTTGAAGCTGAAGAATGTCTACGTAACAGCCGCAGTCAAGTGCGCCCCTCCCGAGAACAAGCCAACCCCCGAAGAGACTTCGAACTGCTCGACATATCTCGCAGCCGAGATAGACTCGCTAAAACAACTGGACGCAATTCTATGCCTGGGACTGTTCGCATTCAACGCGGTCATGAGAACGATTCGAAACAAGCATAATCTCAAACCACCATACGCACGCTTCCGACACGGGAGAGTGATAAGGCTCGGCAAGGGAATCCCGCTTATCATATGCTCGTATCATCCGAGCCCTCGAAACACCCAGACTGGTAAGCTGACTGAGAACATGTTTCTCTCGGTCCTGCGAAAGACTCATGAGTACACGAAAAATCGCCCAGAATAAGCCCTGATCAGCGGTCGGGGAGGGGGGTCCCACGCGGCGGGTTTCGCACGATTGGAGGTCAGCCACACGGCAACTATAGAAAACGGCCGATAAGCCTGTTCTGCGCGACAAACCGATAGTCTCGCCCAGAACAGTTCCAGACAGCGAATGACCTCTCTCCAGGATTTAGGAATAAAAAAATTCCCGCGACACAAAGGTGCTCTTTTGGAAGGCTGGCTTGTTATGCTCTTTCCAGTTCTACTTCTTTTCCAACATACTCTCGGGTCTTCGTCTCAGCCAGCTTCAACAGCTCCTGAAGACGCCTGTTGAGCGTGTCTGCCATGGAGGCCACAGATCGCATTCTTTCCTCCACATCCTGCTCCTGTCTCCTAGCCTCCTCGATCTTCAACAACAGACCCTTCCGCCACTGGTACATCTCCTTGACCTGTGGATTGTGCAGAAGCTCACGCCGCCTCGCCAAAAGCCGCCTCCCCTTCTCCTGCTTGTCCCCAAGGTGAGAAGTACCGGTCAGCTGCTTCAGCTGCGCAGACACCCGGCCGGTCTTCTTGGGCTTGAACTCCATCTTGCCAGAATCAATAGCCCTCCTCATATTCTCCAGTATCGACGCAAGGTACTGGCCTGTCTTGTTAGACAGGAAGCTCTTGTAGGGCGACTCTATGAACCTGGACAAGGCCTCTCTCTCATCCGATCCCATCGCAAGATCCCCCCTCTGCGAAAGATCACCCAGTCTCCGCAATGGTCTCTTTAGATGAGCAAGGGTCCCTCCACGGAAAGCCCGACCTTCCTTCCGGAGCTCCTTCTCGATCTCCAACACCTCGTGAAGATCACTCTTCCCCGACAGCTCGTCAACCCGCCCCACCAGATCCTTGACGGAAGCCTGAATCTGTGCCTGCTCCTTCGCCAGCGATGCCGACTCTTCGAGCCTCTGCTTCAGCTCTCTCCTCGCAGCCTCGATACTCTCGATGATCCCGGTCATCGTCTTCACCCTCTGCAAATATGCGCCCTCACCATCAAGAAACCCTGACAGTCGCTCAGCACTCTTCGCAACTCTATCTAGGGTCCCGCTGAAAGAGCGCTGGTCGAGGAGGTAGAACCCGGACAACTCTCTGGAGGCGGAATCCCGGAGACTTCTGATTGATCTGCTCGCGGAGGAGAGCCCGTCCTTCAAGACCTTCAACGATTCCCAGCTGACCTCGGCCGGGATCTGAATGTCTCTGAGGCTCGCAGCAGCCTGCTGCCCCGCATGGCCTATGACACGAGCCGCCCGGTACGAGGCGGCGTCCTTCTTGGATGCCATATCCCGCTCGCCCTTCCGTGCCAGCCCATCATAGAAGCTCCGAGCATCGTCCAAAGCCCGCGCTGCTTCATCGACCAATTTCGACGCTTTCGACCTCGTCGGGCGTAGAGTCTTGTCGAGCTCTCGAGAGATCCAGGGACTATACTCGTCGATTTTGAGTCTCAAATCTGCGGACCGGGAGGAGCCTATCGGATCTCCTCACGCAGATTAATTATTGCAGTATCGATGTTCTGCTGCGCCTTCTCTTTCCGGCGGGCGAGGTCTGCGCTCAGCGAGTCGTAGAGGTCGCGAGACATCTTGCCGCCCCTGTACTGGTTCTTCAGGTCAGCCGAGGTCGTTCGGGTCACCTGCAGTTCTGCTTCAGACCTCTCGAGCCTCTTGATAACGTCCGAGTATCGAGTGGAGGCTGAGGACAGGTCTGCCTTGACAGAGGCCAGAGCCCTATCAATCTCACTCATCCGTCGATCCAGCGAACGCCTCCGCTGTTTATAGTCAAACCGGTTCAACGCTCCCCTCGCAACATCTTCCTCCATCTTATCACCCTCAAGCCGCATCGACGACTTTTCATCGTACAAGTCGACAAACTTCGTGATGAGCTGCACAGGAACTCCCAGTGCTCCCCCTGCCCCGGGACCTTTCCAGACAGCGATGACGCTCCCAGCAAGAGCCAGTTCGACCAGCGCTGCCCAGCTCAACGGGCTAAGACTGGCCCAGAAAGGATCCAGCTGATAGGTCATAGAGAAACCTAGGTTGCTAAGCGGACTGACATTCGTCGTCTGAAACAGCATCTGGCCCCCGGTGTTCTGGGGTGTCTGGCCGACAACGGAGTTCAATCTGAAACCCATTGGATTGAGAATCTTTGTGCGGAGGCTCGGAACATAAAATTGGACATTGTTGAAAAGGGCAAAGTTGAGAGTGAAAGTTCCCAGCGATCCAGAAGAGATGTAAGTGCTAGGCGAGAGTAGGTAAGAGATCTTGACTTTTACTGACTGATTGTAGGGTAGGGAACCGAAGCTCGGAGTGAACATCACGGTACTCGTACCATCCGTGTTGGCTGTTGGTGTCGGAGTTGTGGAGGGCTGGTCAATCTCGAGCCCGAGAACGTAGTCCTCGAATATGTTTGACACTCCTTTCGGAACTGTAAAGGCTATCGATGACACTGTCGGACCTAGGTTTGTCAGATTGTAATCGTCGGTGACATGGACAGAATCTGAGGGCGAGATGGTTATGGTTCTGCCAGCAGACACGGCAAAAATGTTCTGCGAGCTCGCAGAGGAGAATCCGATATTCCAGATAGTTGTGTTGAACAGGTTCAGGTTCGGGACCCTGTATGCCTCACTCTGCAGAGCCGCTGTAAACGGCAGAGTTACCTGGGGTGAAGACCAGCCTCCAGTGTATGTGAACGTCGTGTTCACGGCGGCATTGTAGTTGGTTATCACTGGAAAGGGGTTTATCCTGAAGGCATAGCCGCTCGGGCTCGAATTGTAGCTCAATAGTCCCCAGTAGACAGTGTTAAGCGTGAAAGTGTAATTTCCCTTCAACGACGGGAATAGCACATCCAAGCTCGTGAAGGTCGCATTTGATGTCGAGATCGAGACCTGCAGGTTCGCGCCGCTGGTGTCGTTCGCCTGCCAAGAGCGCAGATCCTTGCTGATACTTGCCGGAACCCCGATCGAAAGTTGCGAAACCGAAGATGTGCTTTTCAGAACAACCGTATCGGTCACGACCGTGACTCCCCAGCTGTTTGTTGCGATTGTGTGTGTGATGCTCGCGTTGCAAGCGCTCACAGTACACGCAGATGCGGCCGTAGCGGGCCTAGGCAGAGCCACGACAACAATAACTAGGAGTAGAAGGGCTACGACGAGTGCTCTCATCGGTCGAAACCATTAAGCTACCTTTGCGATAAGCGCGACGCTGCAACTTCCCTACTTATTAGTTCCTCTCGAACCACACCGACAACCGCGGGTGTCAGATTCGAGGAGCCTACTGGTTACAGGAGCTGGTGGAAGTGCTGGTCACAACGTCTGCTGGAGCCTGAGAATGTGCAAAGACGGCAAGACGACATTTCTAGCGGGGACCGATTCCGATCGGACGAGTCTTCAGCTCAACCTCTGGATAGATCGTGCTTACCATCTGCCCGGTGCTGGCAAGCGGAACTACCTTGTTGCTCTTAACAAGGTGATAGAGAAGGAGCGGGTAGGAGCGGTATTCCCGCAGCCGGACCTAGAGGTCAGGCGGGTCTCGGAGGAGCGGGAGAAGCTTCGCGCCACGGTTTTCCTCCCGGACAAGCAGGCTGTCTTCAACTGCCTGGACAAGTTTGAGACCCTCATGATCTGGCATAGGACTGGTCTGAGAAAAGAGCCGGTCGTTCTATCGGCCGGCGATCTGTCAGTTGGTCGGAAGATCAAAGCCTTACGGTATCCCTGCTGGATCAGAGCGCGAGAAGGAGCGGGAGGACTGCTCAGCTGCAGAGCCTCCGACGAGAACATTGTCGAGCACTGGGTCAACTTTCACTGGGATCAGGGGATCAAGACAGATTTCGTAGCGGAAGAGTATCTTCCCGGAAGAGACTACTGCTTCATGTCCATCTGGAACCAGGGCACCCTCATCACTTCGATGATCCGGGAACGGCTGAGCTGGGTCGGCCACCGGCTCATAGGAGCGGGTGGAACCTCGAAACTCAACCGTGTCGTTCATTCCTCGACGGTCAACAGCAAGGCAATAGAAGCAATACGCGCGGTATCAAAGTTGCCTCACGGGATCTTCTGCGTCGACCTCAAAGAAGACTCAGCCAAGGTTCCGAGCCCGACCGAGATCAACTGTAGATTCACCACAAACGTTCACTATCTCACGCTCGCCTCGATAAAGCTCGCGCATCCAGAATGGAACTTTGCTTGGCTCGCCTCGAGGCTAGCGCTGGGCGAGGAGATACCGGAATGTTCGAAGACGAACGCTCTACCCGCCGACCTATGGTTCACAAAGAACACTGACATGGGCTTCACGATGGTCAGAGGAAACCATTGGAAGGTAGCCGAACTGCCATAGGGCGAATTCTGCAAGAATCGCCACCCTTAGTCGCTGATGAAAACGCGTTGGGATCAAGAGGACGGAAATTTCAGATCCTCCAAAGAAAAAATCGTTCAGAACAAGCCCAGATTCCGGATCCGGGCATCCGATTTGACCTCGCGCAGTTTTCACGCTGACCAGCACGCTGACCTACACGATAACGAAAACGCCTGACTAGCTGATTCTGCGTGAGAAACCGAAATCCAAGCCCAGACCAGCTTCAACTGGCGGGACGCCTCCCGAAAAATCTCAAAAACGTTAATCATCGCGACACAGAGCAGCCGATCCAGAAGATGCCACAATAGCAGGAAACGTCCTCCAAAGGAGACCGCGCAGATACAGGAATGACTCATGTGCGACGCCTAAAGAAGTAGAACCTGACCTGCCGATCCCACACGAATAGCCAGATGGCAGAGAGGGCCAGAGCCACAAGCGCCTTCACACTCGCATCGAAGTAAGAGCCAAACGGCAGATTCAACGCTACAAGCCTCAAAGGAGCAATGATTCTAGTCAGGATACCAAAGCCGAGAATCATCAGCGCCCACTGCGTCGCGAAGATTCCCAGCTGATACGCGACGACCCGCTTGTTCAAAGCATGACCCCGATCAGGAAGAGCGTGATCACCGCGAGAGTCGTTGAGGCGAGGAAGAGACCCCAGATATCCGAGACAATCTCCTCCTCCTTCGCCGGCCTCCCCGCTACGAGGGTCCGCACAAGCGTCAGGGGAGCCGCAGGGTCCTCTGACGACGCCAGCCGCCCATCATCCAAGAGCCTCGTCGGACGAGCCTTCAACTCCCTATGCTCCGTGAACCGACGGATCCGCGACAGGAAGAAGAACGAATTCTGAATATTGGGAAACATCGCTACAATACTAGCAATCTCCGTCTTGCCAAGAATCGCCAATGCTCCCAGGGATGCGCCTATCGATAGCTGGCCCACATTCCCGGAGAACGCCCGAGACGGGAAACGGTTGTAGTAGAAGAAACCGAGAAGTGAGAACAGGAGGCTCGCGTAAAGAAAGATGCTAGAAGAACTTCCCCCCGTCAGCAGCAATCCGATGAGCAGGCCTCCGGAGACGATGGATATGCTGCCGGACATGGACCCGTTGAGAGGGTCTAGCATATTGACGGTGTTCGACGTCACCGATATGACGATGAGAATGGTTAGAGGATAGATTATGTGAAGATGGTATCCTCCAAACAGAGGTACGCGTAGAGTCGGATCGTACACCTGACCAGGAAACTCCAGGCCGAGTATCAAGAGGGGAAGGCCACAGAAGAGCGTGAGAAGAGGCTTGAATATTCCCCGCATCTTGAGTCTATCATCCAGCGCTCCCACTAGGGCAGTAAGACCCACGACGAGGGAATATGCCGTGAACGGTATCCAGTTCGCTCCAGTCATAAGACAGTAGAGTACAGCAAACACGATCAGCGTGACCGGGACGGCCGCACCGCACATTTCCGGAATTTTCGGCCGAGCCAGTTTGTGGACATCGATCCCGACTATGCCATGAGCAGAGTTCCAGTACATGAAGAAACGGGTAAGAGCTAGGGATACCGGAAACGCTCCCAGCGCGACCAGGATCGCGATCGTGTCCCAGTCGAGCGATGCCATGCCGGGCGTCGATCCCATGCCGACTATAAAACAACAGTACACTGAAGGAAGGATTATCAGTAGTCAAAGTCGTGAACGCCCGTACCGTCAATGTCCAAGTCTCATCCATTCATCCCAAACACGAGTCAAGAGCTGAGGAAGAAGATGCTTGAAGCGATCGGAGTCGCGACCATAGACGAACTCTACTCCGATATTCCAAGGGAGGTGCTGCTCAATCGGCCGCTGAAAGTGGATGGATTGTACCCTGAACAGGAAGTCCGATCGAGAATAGAACAGCTCCTAAACAAGAACAAATCCGCCGCCGACTATGACATGTTCCTCGGAGCAGGAATCTACAACCACTACATACCAGCCGCGGTCAAGACGATAATGGCTAGGACAGAATTCCAGACCTCCTACACCCCATACCAGCCCGAAATCTCCCAGGGACTCCTCCAAGCCCTCTTCGAATTCGAATCGATGATCCGCGACCTGACGGGAGTAGACGCGGTAAATTCGTCTCTCTACGACGGATCCACAGCCCTCGGAGAGGCGGCAAGAATGGCAGTCCGAGTAACAAGCCGCTACAAGATTCTAGTCCCCCGAAGTCTACACCCCGACAAGCTCTCCGTACTCCGTAACTACACAGAGCCCGTCGGCATCAGAATCGAAACCATTGGCATAGACCATGAAACAGGATACCTCGACCTCGACGATCTAAAAACCAGGCTCAACAACGAAACCGCCGCTGTACTCTGCGAGGTCCCTTCGTTCTTCGGAATCCTAGATCCCAACGCGGTCAACGTTCCTTCGCTTTGCCACGAGAAAGGAGCCCTTTCGATCATCGGCTTCGACCCGATATCTCTAGGCGGACTCAAACCTCCAGGGGACTATGGTGCGGACATTGTCGTAGCCGAGGGACAGTCCATCTCCTCAGAGATGAATTTCGGAGGCCCGGGTCTTGGAATTATCGGTTGCAAGGGAGAGAATCTTCTCCGACAAATGCCTGGACGACTCATCGGCATGACAACCACGGTGGACGGTAAGAGCCGAGCGTTCAGCATGGTCCTCCAGACCAGAGAACAACACATCCGGCGGGAAAAAGCGACCTCGAACATATGCACCAATGAGGCCCTCCTCGGCATTGGAGCAGCAGCCTATCTGTCACTCCTAGGACCCAGGGGTCTGTCACAGCTTTTCGAGACTATTCTGGTAAAGACAAACTATGCGATCAAGCAGCTTCACGAATTACCAGGAACATTGATCCCGAGATTTACTGGACAGCACTATCAAGAGTTCGTAGTCACACTTGAGAACCCCGGTCACACCGTTGCCAAGATGAACCAGGATCTGCTCTCGGCGGGGATACATGGAGGGAAGAGTCTCGTCAACGACTTTCCAGAGCTTGGTCAGAGCTCGTTGATGTGCGTAACTGAGACTCACAGCCGGGAATCGATAGACAAGCTTCGAGCCACGATGGAGAAGTTTGTGAGAAGCTAGAGATCATGTATCGCCAAGCTAGATGGGACGAACCATTGATCATAGACAGGTCGCAGCCCGGGAAGATAGGACACCTCCCGATGAGACCAAGCGAGATGGAGATGAAAAAGTCCGGAGATGTGTTCGGGTTGATACCGACCGCACTGCGCAGAAAAGGTCCTCCGCCTCTCCCGGAAGTCTCAGAACCCGAAGTTGTACGTCATTTTGTCCGCCTCTCCCAAGAGAACTACTCTCCAGACCTAGGAATCTATCCGCTCGGAAGCTGTACTATGAAGTACAATCCAAAGTCATCGGAGCTAGCCGTTCAGACAGCGAAGCTCGAGAAGCTCCACCCGGAGCAAGACGAGTCCACCGTCCAAGGAATACTCGCCCTCATGTTTCACCTCGAGAGAATGCTCGCGGAGATAACGGGAATGAGCAGGATGACACTTCAGCCTGCTGCCGGAGCCCATGGCGAGTACTTGGGCTGTCTGATCACACGCGCCTTCCACAGGTCGAAGAACGAGCTAGAGCAGAGGACAGAGATGATCGTGCCCGACTCCGCACATGGCACAAACCCGGCAAGCGCGGCTATGGCCGGTTTCAAGGTAGTCGTGGTCCCCTCAAACTCTGAAGGAATGGTCGATCTCGAAGAATTAGCAAACGTTGCAGGGCCCCGTACTGCTGGGCTCATGATTACAAATCCCAACACTTTGGGAATCTTCGAAAGGAACATTCTCGAGATCGCGAGAATCATCCACAAGGCTGGTGGGCTTCTCTACTACGACGGTGCGAATTTCAACCCTCTACTGGGAAAGGTCCGGCCGGGCGACATGGGGTTCGACATTCTCCATCTCAATCTTCACAAGACCTTCGCCACGCCTCACGGAGGCGGGGGACCCGGGGCTGGTCCCGTGGGGGTCACTAGGTCGCTTGAAGGATTCTTGCCAGTCCCAATTGTAGAATTTGACGGCAAGAACTACTACTACAACTATAATGTCCCGGACTCGGTAGGCAAGATCAGATCGTTTCATGGAAACATAGGAATTCTTGCAAGAGCTTATGCGTACATACTCAACTTGGGTGCCGATGGTCTCAAGATGGTCGCCGAGACCGCAGTTCTCAACACCAACTACGTTCTCTCTAAAGTTCTCGCCAAAGGTCAATATCAACTTCCCTTCGCTCCACAGAGAAAACACGAGTTCGTCTTAAGCGCCAAGGGATTGAGCAACAGTACTGGGATCAGAGCGATGGACCTGGCCAAACGAATGCTGGACCGGGGGGTCCATGCACCGACAACTTACTTCCCCCAGATTGTTGACGAAGCCTTGATGGTGGAAGTCCCAGAGACGGAGAGTCTTCAAGACCTCGACCAGTTTGTCGACGTGCTGACGAGTGTATTCGAGGAGGCGCAATCGGATCCGGAAACTGTAAGGTCCGCGCCGCATTTCACATCGGTGACGCGAATAGACGATGTAAAGGCGTCACATCCGAAGACGCTGACCCTACACTGGCGCGGTGCTCCGTCGGCCCAGAAGCGAGTCTCGCATCCGGAACCTATCGCCCCAGTGAACTGTTAGGCCGCGCGCTGATACTGTTCAGCTAAGCAAAGGCCGTCTGGGAGTGTCGGCTTCACATGAGGGTGTCAGCGCACGTCTGCAAGCTTATAGGTAAGTATTCAGGAATGCGTGATTTCGTATTTCATTCGTAATACGATTGGCTAGGTTGCAGATATATCATCTGCGATGAACCTCACTCGAGATACAATTGTCCGTGGAAGAAGTTACGTCGCAGAGACCCTCTCGTGGATTGCAGATCTCTATTGTCGGCGTAGGAGGTGCGGGCAACAGCCTTCTCAGCCGCGCGATCAGCGAGGGAGTGAGCCCAAAGAATTGTGTCGCGGTCAATACTGACAGAGGCCAACTGTCAGAGTCGAATGCCCAGAACAAGGTTCTCTTTGTGGGATCCTCTGGATCTATCCGGAGTGGCTCTGCGGACGGCCGCTCACGCATACGGTCGTTGGCACAGAGGGTTGCTCCGTTTACCCGGGAATCAGACTTTACCATTCTCTTGACAGGTCTTGGGGGCGTGACGGGCACAAGTGCCGCGCCGCTCATCGCTCAGCTCAACCGTGATGAAGTTAGACCTGTGGTCTCGATCGTCGCTCTGCCTTTCATCCATGAGCGGGAGAGGAGGTTCGTCGCATTGCGGGGGCTGAAACAGATGGTTGAGGCCTGCGATTGCACGGTGGTTATGGATAATGCGGCTGATCTTAGACGGGTTTCAGACTCTGAGCGCGCGGCGGATGAGACGGCAGGTTTTGCGGTGAGGAATCTGTCGGAGGTGGTGGCGATGGGACGGCCCTTGGTTAGTCATAGAATCTTGAAGGTACTATCGCTTGGACAGATCGGGACCGTATGCTTTGCGCCGGTGATTTCGAACGAGAGAGTCCAATCCGCAGTGATTGACGCGCTTCGAACGCCATCTGCTAGTCTGCCTGTGTCAAAGGCGAGAGGCGCGGTCCTGCTATATCGCGGGGTGGAACCGTTGAGTAGCGGGCAGGTTGCGCGAGCGTATGAGGCAGTATCCTCGCTCGTCGGGCATGATGTCGAGTTTGTCCATGTGAGCACGATCTCAGCGGCATCATCGAGCCTGTCGGTCTTCCTTAGCGGCTATTCCTACGATATGGTGCTGAGAGCCTTTGTTGAGATGATAGAGGATCTCTACGACATGGAATACGGGACCGACTCTGGCCCCGCCGAACTTGGGTTGCCTATTCGACTCTACCAGATGGAGGGGCCCTAGAGATGGAAGCGTACGATTCTGCTGAAGAGCTGTCCGACGTTGAACTTAGCGGCCGTGACTCGGAAGCCGGCTTGGTCAGTCTGCGGATCCCATTGTACCAGATGGAAGACCTGTAGGGACCCTAATCTCGTCTTGCTAGTTTTCGCAACCGGTCGCCCAGACTGTAGGCTTGTCCGTCGGGCGTCGTGGCCCCGTTCCTGATCGCATCTAGAACTGATGCGATAGTCTTAGACTCGCACTCGATGGTTGTGAATGCCTTGCCGATGGTCTCGGGAATATGCGAGTCGCTTCCGGCCGTCTCAGGAAGCTGCTTCGCCCTAGCGAAAGTTCGTGCCCGTTTCCAGGTGACGGAGTGAAGGAGGCTTGCCGAGTTGATCACTTCGATCGCATCCGGCATAGTCGTTAGGGTATCTGGGTTGATTGCTGACCTGAACATGTCGTATGGATGGGCCACGATCGAGACTCCTCCCATGTTCCTGATTTCCCCGATGGTCTCGTCGCCGGAGAGTCCTCGAGGAATGGGGCTGGGTATTCCAAGGCCGATTATGTGGCCGTCCCGGCTTGAAATCTCGATGCCTGGGATTATGAGCGCTCTCTCGAAAGTGTTTGTTGAGAGGATGTTGTGGTCTGTGATTGCGAGGCCGTCGAGGCCGGCCCGCTGAATGTTTGGTACGAGTTCGTCAAGTCTGGTGTGTGCGTCGCTTGACTTGTTGGTGTGGACGTGTAGGTCAAGCTTCAATTTCAGGTGTTGTTCCGCTCCGGATCTCTTCCAGTCGTGCGCGGAGTTTTTTGGCTGAAACTTTGTGGAATAGTGGTTTCATGGGTTGTATTCCGCGACCGGGTCCGAGGGTTGTTTGGCCGGCTTGCTTCCAGCTGATCTTCTGACTGGTTAGGATGCTCTTCTGAATCTCGGAGGAGGTCGTTGGGAGGAAGGGTTGGAGTTCTATTGCGATCGTCGCCACGATCTGGGCCGCGATTCCGATTGTCTGTTCGGCTTTTGACGGGTCTGTCTTGATGGTCTGCCAAGGCTCGTTCTCGTTGAGATACCGGTTTCCTTCCCTGGCCAGCTGGACGATCTGTTCGAGGGCCTCTTTCAGCCGGAAGTGTTCCAGCTTTTCGTCCATGAGCTTCGGCGATTCGTGTAGGACTCGGAGAATCTCTTGATCGCCTGGTTGGTCTTGTTTGTAATTGGGGATTTTGTTGTTGTATCGTGTGCTGATGAAGGTGGTTGTGCGGTGGATGAAGTTGCCGAGGACGTCGTTTAGTTCTGTGTTGATTTTTCGCTCAAATTCTTCCCATGTGAAGTTGGTGTCTCTCTGTTCTGGTCGGAGGCTGATGAGTGCGTAGCGCCAGTATTCCGCGTCTTCTAGCTGGAGGGCTTCGTCGATCCAGACGCCGATCTTCCGGCTCTTGCTGAATCGTTGTCCGTCAAACTGGACCCATTCGGTGGAGGATACTTCCCATGGGAGGCTGTATCCCTGTTTTGAGGCGAGTAGTAGTCCGGGGAAGACTATGACGTGGAATGGGATGTTGTCTTTTCCCATGAAGTGGATGTTGTGGCTCGTGGGGTCGAGCCAGTACTTTTTCCAGAGATCTGGTCTTTCTGTTTTTTCTGCCCAGTCTTTTGTTGCGGATATGTAGCCCAGTACTGCTTCCATCCAGACGTAGATCGTCTTGTCCTCGGCGCCTTTGAAGGGTGCCTGGATGCCCCATGATAGGTCGCGGGTTAGTGAGCGGGGTTTTAGCCCGTCTCGTATCCAGCTTAGGCTGAAGTTTCGCGCGTTCTCGGGGAGGTTCGGGTTCTCCTCGACATACTTCTTGAGCTGGTCTGCTAGTTTGGGGAGGTCGAAGAACCAGCTCTTTGATTCTTTCATGATTGGTGTTGAGTGGTCGAGTACGCAGTAGGGTTTGATCAGGTCCTTCGGGTCTAGTACTCTTCCGCAGTTGTCGCACTGGTCTCCCCGGGCGGGAGTGTAGTGGCAGTAGGGGCATTCGCCCTCTACGAATCGGTCTGGGAGGAAGCGGTGGTCGTTTTCGCAGTAGGGTAGGATGATGTTCTCTGCGTATACGTATCCGTTCTTGTCGAGGGTCCGGTAGAAGTCTTGGACGAAGGTTTTGTGGACGGGGCTCTCTGTCCGAGTATAGTTGTCGAACTGGATGTTGAACGTTTTGAGGCTGTCGACGAAGACTTGGTGGTAGTGGTCTGTTAGCTGGCGGGGGCTTATTCCCCGTTTGAGTGCTTCTACCTCTATTGGGGCGCCGTGTTCGTCGCTGCCGCTTACCATGACGACGTCTTCGCCTTTGAGGCGGAGGTATCGGGCGTAGACGTCCGCGGACAACAGGTGTGTGAAGGTTCCGAGATGGGGTCTATCGTTGACGTAGGGCCATGCGCTGCAGACTACCCATCTTCCCAGTCGTCTCTCATCCTCTTGGGACGGGTCTAGTCTTTCCGGGTTTTCATAAGCGTTTGCGGGTGGCCGGGGCTACGGTTGAAATAGGCGTCTCGGACTAGTAGGTTGTATGACGCTGTCGATGGACGACTATGGCGCGTTGCTGGATCGGGCTTTATCGAAGATTACCCAGCCCGGGGGTTCGGGGGAGCGTTTCGAGCTGCCGATCGCCATGGTCCAGGTTATTGGGGCGCGGACGATTGTGGTCAATTTTTCGGATGTGGTGGATCGGCTGAATCGTGATCCGCATCATGTGTTGAAGTATCTGGCGAAGGAGATGGCTACGGCCGGGTCTTATGAGGGTGGGCGGGGTTATTTCCAGGGGAAGTTTTCGCGCGAGACGATTAACCGGTTGATCGGGGTGTATTCGAACCGGTTTGTTATCTGTCCGGTGTGTCATCGTCCGGATACGAGGGTGGTGCGGGAGGGGCGGTTGTCGTTTCTGGTCTGTGAGGCGTGTGGGGCGCGTTCGTCGATCTTGACGACATAGGGAGTGTTTGTTGGATCTCGTCTACGCCGCCTCGTACAAGACGGAGAAGGGGTTGTTGGTGGCGTGCTGTGACGAGGATTGTATGGGCCGGGTCTTCCGGGAGGGCCGGTTGAAGTTGGCGCCGGAGGCGCGGTTCTACGGGAGCGCGGTGATGAAACTGTCGGAGGCGCTGATAATGATGAACGGCGCGGATATTCTGAACCTTGTCGGGCGGAGGATCGTGGACGCGGCCATCGCGAACGGGCTGGTCCATCCGGACGCTGTGATTAGGATTGCGGGCGTGCCGCATGTTCAGGTCATGAAGCTCTAGTCTTTCTAGTCTTTCCGGAAACCGGAATCTGCGTCGCGAGACTAGTACACATACCTAAAATTTTGCTGAAATCTTCATGTGTCGCTCGAAACTAACAGGTCTGCATCAATCCGGCCTATCGCATACTATCGTTGACTGCTGGATCTTGCGATAGATTAGAGTGGCAGGCTGTTTTCAAGGCGTTTTGCTTGGGACTCTCGGGGAGCACGATAGTCTTAGATCTACGTTGCTGGTAGGTAGTCAGCGGAGGTAGGTTGCATTGATATTCATCAGAGACACGGTGATGAATTCCATGCAAAGCTGACCAGGTTTGCCCAGAGACTCGACCTTGTGGTCTGAGCTCTCGTCCGTATTGGTTGCGATCGAATTCGAAGGGTCCTAGCTGGTCGTATTTCTATTCACGGACCTGAGTGCGTCGGCTCCGATGCGGTTGCTCGAAATCCTTCCAAGTGACGATATTATCAGTTAGTTGGATGGGGCTGCGTTCCTAAACCCCGATTCTGTTCCTAAAGCCGAAGCCGCCTTCGTCTCAGGTGGTCCGCTCAGCCCTTGACGGACAGGTCGCCGTGCTTGGGCTTCCCGGCGCGCTCGTACGCCAAGTGAATCGCGCCTTTGGGGAACGCCCGGGAGCTGGTAAGGCGTAGACCCGCGGGCGCGGTCCCTTCACCATAGAGTCTCTTGCCGGTGCCGAGAAGTAGCGGGTAGACCGCCCCGAGCGCCATGAACGAGTTATGGAATCTCTGCCAGCATCTGCCTAGGGTCCCGCTGTCAGCTCTGGAGTCGTTCGGGACAATCATAGAGAATCGCTAGGGCTAGGACAGGACGTCTCCACCAAGCTTCTCCGCTGGCTCAGCGGAATTAGCGAAGGAGAACCCAGAGTCAGAACCGGGGTCGACCACATGAAGATTGAGAAAGAAATGGCCGCCTACTTGGAGCCGTGGAAGCAGCTTCTACCAGAAGAGATGCTTGATACAGTCGCACCAGTTGCTCAAGCAATAGGAACTCGAACCTACACTCTGCCGACAAAGAGCAACCTGTTTATCGAGCGGTCTTGGAAGAAATGGTGATTTCATCTTACATCGTACGACAACAAGTGGCTAGCGAGTACGGTTTCATATGAGAGGTCCGTTCAATGGCTGCATCATGCTCGGAAAAATTCCAAATCGTTTCAAGGTGGCAATCCTCTTTCTGTCTTTTGCGCCTGTAGCAGGCGGTTTTGGCTTGTGGCTGATTTCTCCTGTGTTGATTCTTACAGGAAACGCTTGTGTCTTATGTTCCCCTTCGATCGGTTTTGATTTGAGTTCGGCTCCAATCGGTCTTGCTCAGGCTTCGATAGGTACAGTATTCTTCCTGTTTGGCGTCTTACTCTTCGTGTCTAGTCTAGGTCTTTTCGCATCGAAAAACAATGTGCAGGCCACACGATGGGTTCGGTGGCTGAGAAGATTGAAACCAAAGATGCCTGATCAGACGATCATTCCCTCGCTTGATCCTGATAAGTATCGGCGTTACGCTCTGGTAGTTCTACTGGTGATTTTTGTTCAAGCGATCTTGTTGATTCCAGGTATTGGAGAGGACAGAAAATATTCTCTGAGTGGGTTTTCGACTCTTTTCCTGGGACCCGTATGGTACTCCTACGCCATGGCTATCGGAATAAGCGGGTTCACGCTCATCTACTACCGAAGACTAGGCGGATATTTGCTAGCCATTATCTTCGTTATCATTGGGATTGGCACAACTATTCCTGACGTGTTAGGGTTCCTGCCTCCGTCCGCTCCAACACTAAGGACAACAATTCTTGCGCTTTCCGGCTTTCCGTTCGATATTCTACTAATCTACATTTGTTGGAGAGCATTGCCCATTAGTATGGGTAACGGATCTTCGCGGGACGCAACGGCTCCGTTGCGTACAATGCCTGCGCTCACGTTCTTTGACGGCAAGTGATTTGCATCACTGCCTTGAGGAAAGAACTAGCAATTCCAGCCACCTGTGGAATGGCTGCACCAGTTGTCATGATTTGTCTGTGGACACTCGCAAGTATTCTAAGACCCGGTTATGACCAGTTGACGCAGAAGGGTAGTGAGCTAGGCGCCGGTCCGAATTCTCTCGTCATGAATGCTAATTTTGTCGTAACTGGCTTGCTGATATTGATATTCTGCTTCGGTCTTCTGAAAAATATCGGTGCTGGAAAATGGTCGCAAGTCGGTTTGATCTTCCTTGCAATTGCTGGCGTAGGAGAAGTAGCGACCGGAATATTTCCCTGCGACCCCGGATGTCCTCTTATGGGGTCTTCTTCCCAGCTAATTCACACAGGAATCGCGGTAGTCTTCTTTGGCGCGATGGCCCTCTTCCCAATCTTAATTGGAATCGGTCTGAACCAGGATCAACATTGGACACCTTATGGTTCATATTCCCTTGTGACCGGAGTGGCGAGTATCGGGCTCTTCATTGCATTTTCTGTTGCTGTCCTAACCTCATTTCATTACGTGGGATTGTTGCAACGATTCTTTCTCGCTGCACCGTTTCAATGGATAGGGATAATGGCGAATCGGCTGCGTTATTTCACAAAGTGAGCAAGAAATTCGGCTGTAAAATAGCAGCGCCCTACCAACTGCTAGGACGATACAAGCAGACACGGGATGCAGCAAGGCGATGACAATCACAGGGTCCTATGATATTGCGATAGCGGGCGGCGGAGTTGGGGGCCTGGCCCTTGGATGCGCTCTCGCGGAGAAGCATCATGTCCTAATTATTGAGGCAAGACTAGGAATTGTCCCGTCTAAGAGAGGACTCTCGCTTCAAGCCAATGGACTAGAAGCCTTACAGAAACTAGATCTTCTTGACAGAGTCACCCCAATTGGTGGTAAGACGAGTCACGTAGCATGTTACGAAATCGACGGAACTCTGCTAGCAGACCTTGACTATTCAATTTTGGATCATCCCTACAATTATCTTCTAACCCTTGTGCCGAGCGAGCTGGAGCGAGTTCTCCGAAACGAGTTTTCCCGTAGAGGCGGAGAAATCCAGGAATCGACATCCTTCAAAGAAGTCGTGTTGCATCACGATAGCGTAAAATTGAGGGCTCAATGCAACGCATCGTCTCTTGAATTCTCTGCGAGTATCATCGTTGGTGCGGACGGGGAAAACTCAAGGGTCAGAAATGGATTGCGTTTGCCAACGAAGATCAGAGAATGTCCAGATCACTTCCTTTTCATGCTGGCCGGCCCGTTAGATGTGCTTCAAGAAAAAGCGAGGCAATATTTTGGTCTCGGAAAGATGGTTGGGTTCTTTCCCGTACCCGAAGGAACCTACATTTTCTACTATCTTCCAACTGGAAGGGTTAACGACTTGAGGGCCAGAGGATTAGACCGTTTCAAGACTGACCTCACAAATATCATGCCCGAAATTTCTGGCCCGCTTGATAGTCTAACATCATGGGACGACATAGTGTACGTTGCACCTAAACGTGTTGGCGTTCGTCATTGGGTGACAGATCGTGCCGCGCTTCTTGGCGACGCTGTTCATGCTGTTGACCCGTCCTGGGCTCAGGGTGCCAACATGACGTTGCAAGATGCATCGGTTCTCGCAAATACAATTGAGCGATGTTTCCAGTCCAGCGATTTCAGCGCTAACAGGAT
>WNGL01001772.1_pt1 | contig 38184 bp, 38 predicted proteins | sample 5400591 | NCBI WGS metagenome assembly WNGL01 (sample SAMN13153377, study PRJNA577476) | soil metagenome | isolation source: 80 cm soil or saprolite under Garry oak tree replicate 1 | place: USA:California | collected 2016-06-15
GCACCAGAAACGGCGAGTGATGATGGCGACAACCCGGCGGGCGCGGCGTACAATCCGCTGCCGGTCACAGAACGTAGCCAGGCCGCCGTAGTCCGGGTGCATGCTCACACGGCCTTCCCGGTTAAGTCCGGAGACCCCGTGGGGCAGACTGCGACAATGAACACGGCGAAACGCGGCGAGCGCCCGCCGCTGAAGGCCGTGTCGTCCTCGCCGGCCTCCGAGTAGGTCTCGTCCAGGCGGTAGAAGAACGTGCCCGACAGCGGCGAGTTCTTCCGCAGCAGATGGGCGGTGACCACCTCGATCGCCTCGTCGGAGAGGTCCTCGATGTAGGTCCCCTTGTCGTAGTTGTGCATGCCCACTGGTTCGCCTCGTCGAGCATCTGCTGTAGCGCCACGTAGGGCATGGGGGTGACGAACTCCCACAGGGGCGGCAGCGCCTGACGGATGCGCGTCACGACCCTGTCGTGCTCACCGGCGGCTCCAAAACCGGCGACGATCAGGGCATAGCCCGGCTGGAGGTGGTGCTCCTCGGGCACGAACGGCGCAGGCGGGGCGTTCAGGCAGGCGATTATGATATTCAGTTCCCGCAGCAGCGTCGCGATGATCTCCCGGGCCAACCGGAGCACGTCGCGCCCCTGCTCACCACCCCAGAAGAGGACGCCAACCTGTACGATCTGCCCGACCTCGTGCAGGCGGAACCCGAGCGTCAGCCCGGCGACACCGGTGTGGCTGACAATGCCAGCGGGAACGGCCAGGCCGTGTGCCTGAGCCGCGGCGTCCAGGTCGGCCAGCAGCGCACCCCCGCCGGCCCGCGCCCGTTTCGCTTGCGCGTCGACGCTGACCTGGGTGAGCTGGCTGAGATCGATCATCAAGCCGTGGTCGGCGACCGACTCTCCTGATGCGCTGTGTGCCCCACCGCGCACCGCGATCTCCAGGTCGTTTTCCGCGGTGAACGCAACCGCTGCGGCAGGACCACCTTGCACGCGTAACGGCAGGCCAGCAAGGGTGTTAACCTGCGGCTTTCCGGAGTGTTAGCACCACTTGCACCCGATCGGCGGGTTGTGCGCGGACCTAGCCACCGGCCATGGCGCCCACCACGAGGAAGGGGTCGGCCCCAGTCACAACCGCCTCGGGTAGCGGGGAATCCGGGGGTTCGTGGGACAGGTCTTGCTCGCAGGCGAAGAACCTGATGAACGCCCGGCGCCGCCCGCCATTGTGGTCACGGATCGTGCCGCGCAGCATCGGGTAGCGGGCTTCGAGCGCGTCGAGCACGGCCCGCTGGCTGACCGTGCCCGCTATGTCAAGTTCTACCTCACCCTCGACCCGTGCCAGCGTCCGCAGATGGGCGGGGAGCACCACCCGGATCATGGCAGGGTCTGGACTTCCACGGACAGAACTGCCGGGAGGTCCCGCACGATTGGTGCCCAGCTATCGCCGGCGTCGGATGAGGCGTACACCTGCCCGCCGGTGGTGCCGAAGTAGATACCGCACTCGTCGAGGGTATCCACGGCCATGGCGTCGCGCAGCACGTTCACATAGCAGTCGCGCTGGGGAAGGCCATCGGTCAGCGCCTGCCAGTCGTTCCCGCCGGACCGGCTGCGGAACACCCGCAGCTTCCCGTCGGGCGGGTAGTGCTCGGAGTCACTCTTGATGGGGACGACGAAGATGGTGTCTGGCTCGTGCGCGTGAACGTCGATCACGAAGCCGAAGTCGGTTGGGAGGTTGCCGCTGATCTCCGTCCAGGACTCACCGGCGTCATCGCTGCGCATGACATCCCAGTGCTTTTGCATGAACAGCACGCTCGGCCGCGACGGGTGCTGCGCGATCCGGTGAACACAGTGACCTACTTCGGCGTCGGAATCGGGGATGCCCTCGGATTGCAGGCCGCGGTTCACCGGCCGCCAGCTCTTCCCTGCGTCGTCGCTGCGGAACACACCCGCGGCCGAGATGGCGGCGAACATCCGCCCAGACTCGCCAGGGTCCAAAACGATCGTGTGCAGGCACATCCCGCCCGCGCCGGGCTGCCAGGAGCCCGCCGACTCGTGCCCGCGCAAGCCGGGCAGTTCCTGCCAGCTCTGCCCGCCATCGACCGATCGGAACAACGCGGCGTCCTCCGCCCCGGCATAGAGGGTGTCCGGATCGCCGGGCGACGGTTCCAGGTGCCAGACCCGCTTGAACTCCCAGGGCCGGGGTGTGCCGTCGTACCACAGATGGGTACCGGGGAGGCCTTCATAGGCGAACTCGTTGCCGACCGGAGCCCATGTCTGGCCGCCGTCGTTGGAACGCTGAATCAGCTGCCCGAACCAGCCGCTGGACTGCGATGCATACAGCCGGTCCGGGTCAGCCGGAGATGCGGTGAGGTGATAGATCTCCCAGCCGCCAAAGTGCGGGCCGGTGACCTCCCACCGCTCGCGGCCGGTGTCGGACTTCAAGATGAATGCGCCCTTACGGGTTCCCACCAGCACCCTTATCCCGGTCATCGGGTCTCCTTCCCAGGTGTCGCGCCGTTATCTTCCCGCCGGGGCCAGGCGGCTGCCGCACACCGGCTCGTCCGAGGCGTAGCCCCTGCGCCGCCCGGCAGCGCGCCGCCGCAACTCGCCCTCCAATAAGACTGGCGCTGTCCAAGACAATCATCGCTCCGGGGGAATCGTCCCACGTATGCACGCCCCGCCCTGGCCTCATTCGGGACCGAAGACAGGCAAACTCACGGCGCGTGCCAGGTGGAACCGGTGGGCTGGCGCGAGCAGAGCGTACTCTGACCGGATGGTTGTGCCGGTGGGTGAGGCGGACGGGTCCACGCTCCGGCCGCTGCTGGAGCCGCGATCGGTGGCGATCGTGGGTGCTAGCACCCGCCCCGGCTCGTTCGGGAACGCGCTCGTGCGCGAAGTCAGGGATGGGGGCTTCCCGGGTCCCGTATATCCGGTGAACCCTCGCTACCGGGACATCGATGGGCTTCGCTGCTTTCCTTCCCTGGCCGATCTTCCGGAACCGGCCGACCTCGCGCTGCTGGCGGTGGGCCCTGAGCGGGTGGAGGCCGCACTACAGGACGCGGCGGACGCCCGCTTGCCTGCCGCGGTCGTGTACACGAGCCTGCACCCAAACACCACGGATGCCCGGCTGAGGGCGATCGGGTCCGAGACCGGCATGATCGTTTGCGGGGCGAACTGCATGGGTTTCGTCAACCTCGAACGGTCGCTCCGGGCGTGTGCGTACGAACAGCCGCCGGATCTGCGGCCGGGCCCGGTCGCGTTCATCAGCCACTCCGGCTCCGCCTTCTCCGCCCTGCTGCACAATCACCGGGGAGTCCGGTTCAACCTGGTGGTCTCGGCAGGTACGGAGTTCAGCGTCACCATGGACGCCTACGCGGAGTTCGCGCTTGAGCTGCCGTCGACCCGTGCCATCGCGCTGTTCATGGAGACAAGCCGGCGGCCGGACGGTCTCCGCCGGGCGCTCCAGCGAGCGGCGGAGCGGGACATTCCGGTTGTGTGCCTCAAGGTCGGCCGCAACGCGCGGTCCCGCCGGTTCGTCGCCACCCACACCGGGGCGCTGGCTGGCGAGGATGCAGCCTACGACGCGGTGTTCGCGGCTTACGGGGTACTGCGCGTTGCCGACATGGACGAAATGATGGACACCCTGGAGCTGCTCACAGCATCGCGGCGCCCGGGGCCAGGCGGCTTCGCCGCGGTAACCGATTCGGGCGGGGAAAGGGCGCTGCTCACCGATCTGGCCGCCGAGCTCAATGTGCCGTTCGCGCAGGTCGGTGAGGGCACACTGGAGACGCTGCGCGAGATCCTTTCGCCCGCGCTGGTGCCTGACAACCCGCTCGACGCGTGGGACGCGCTGGAGGGGGCCGAGCAGGTGTTCACCGGCTCGCTGCTCCGATTGCACGATGACCCGTCCGTGGCGGCAGTGGGCCTGTGCGTCGATCTCACCACCGAGGAATCGTCCGACATCGGTTATGCCGGGGTCGCCAGGGACGTGCAGGCGGCGACGACCAAGCCTTTTCTTGTGATGAGCCACGTGTCCAGCGCCGTGGACCCCGCTGGCGCGGCCCGGCTGCGGGGCGGGGGAGTGCCGGTGCTTGAAGGCACCCGCACCGGTCTGGCGGCGGTGCGTCACCTGTTCGCGTACCGGGACGCACGGGCTCGCCCGCCCCTCGAACTGCCGGTTGCGGACCCGGCGATCACGCGGCGGTGGCGCGAACGGCTCGCCAGGCCGGACGAGCTCAGCGTGCAGGAGTCGTTTCAGCTGCTCTCCGATTACGGGGTGCCGGTGGTGCCAGCTGCGCCGGCGGCCAGCCAGCGGGAGGCGGTGGCGGCTGCCGAGCGGGCCCGCTGGCCAGTGGTGCTGAAGACGGCGGCAGCGGGGTTCACGCACAAAACAGATGCCGGCGGTGTCCGGCTCGGGATTGCCGATGCGGGCATGCTCGCGAGAGCCTACGAGGACATGTCGCGCTCGCTCGGCCCGGACGTCACGGTGTCGGGCTCGGCGCCACCGGGCGTCGAGCTCGCGCTGGGCGTCCTGCGCGACCCGCAGTTCGGGCCGCTGGTCATGGCTGGGGCGGGGGGCGTGCTCGTGGAGCTGATCTCGGACCGCACGTTTGGCCTGCCGCCGCTGGACTTGATCCGTGCGGACGCGATGCTGGGCCGGTTGAGGGCGCGCCGGCTGCTCGACGGTTTCCGTGGCATGCCACCCTGCGACGTGACCGCCGTGGCCCATGCCCTGGTGCGGCTGTCCCTCCTCGCGGCAGATGTCGGCGACCTCATCAGCGGGCTCGACGTCAATCCCCTGATAGCCGGGCCGTCCGGCTGCCTCGCCGCAGACGTGCTCATCTCCCGCGCGTGACTTATTGCCCGGATCACGCCTGTCTGGCACCGCCGCGCACCGATGATCGATGGTTATGCTGCACCTGTGTCGCGCCAGGTTGCGAGTATGCCACAACCCGCGGACCCCGCTGCCCTGGAGGCGGCCGAGGCTGCCGTCGGCGGACAGCGCATCCAGGCGGTTGACCGGGCCATCGCGCTCCTGAAGGCTGTCGCCGCCAGCAGTACCCCGCCCACGGCGCTGGAGCTTGCCCGTGCCCGCGGGATGAACCGCAGCACCGCCTGGCGGCTACTGCGCACGCTGGAGCACCACGGCCTCCTGGACCGTGATCCGATCACTCAGCGGTACACGGTTGGGTACGGGGCGATCTCGGTCGCGGCGGCGGTGACCGATGACGCGCTGGTGCGCAGGGTCCGGCCGCTGCTGGAGGACCTTGCCGTCCAGACCGGGGAATCCGTCACTCTTGCCGTGGCCAAGCGGTTCAATCTCGTCTACGTCGATCAGGTGGACCCCCCGAACGTCATGGCGCCGAGCTGGCTGGACAAGCCGCTGCCGCTGCATGCCAGTTCGGGGGGCAAGGCGTTTCTGGCATGGCTGCGGCCGGACGAGCGGGACGCGATCCTTCCGAAGGAGCTGCCGCGTTACACCACGCGCACCCTGACAGAGCGGGGCCAGCTGGAGCGCGAGTTCGCTGAGATCCGCCGCGTCGGCTACGCGCTGTGCGTGCGAGAGTATGAGGAGTTCTCTTCTGGGACGTCGGCCGTCGTGCTCAATTCCCGGAAGTACCCCATGGCCGTGGTCAACGTGTGGGGCCCGGCGCCAAGGAACCCGTTGAAGAAGCTGCACGAAATCGGCCGTGAGACCGTGAAGACCGCGGACGAGATCCGCAAACTGCTGGCCTGACTGGCGGGCCGCACTCTGTGCGCAGGTGGATCTGTGCGCCCGGAGTCTGTCCCGCTGGGAAGCGCCCCGGCGGGCGCCTGGTCTTGACCCGCCCGGTGGTGCCACACTAACCTCACGATGATAACGAAACGTTCATATGGTGAACGTAGCTGGGGAGGACGGTGTCATGGCAGGCCCTCAGAAGGTCATCATCACCTGCGCGCTCACCGGCTCTGGCCACACCCCGTCGATGTCCCCCCATTTGCCTTACACCATTGAGGACGTCATCGAGCAGGGCGTCGCGGCCGCCGAGGCTGGTGCGGCCGTGCTGCACCTGCACGCGCGCAACCCGAAGGACGGGAGCCCGTCCGCGGATCCAGCGATCTTCGCCGAGTACGCGAGCGGGATCAAGCAGCGCAGCGACGTCGTTATCAGCATCTCCACCGGAGGCGGCACCGGGATGACGGTGCAGGAGCGACTCCAGGGAGTGCTCGAGCTCAAGCCCGAGCTGTGCACGCTCAACCTCGGGACGATGAACTACGGCAGCTTCCCGATGATCGACAGGTACAAGGGCCGGTTCCAGTTCCCCTGGGAGGAACCGTACCTGGAGAGCACCCGCGCCGAGCCATTCGTGAGCACCTACTCCGACATCGAGTACATGCTCAGGGTCGTCGGGCCGACGACGGGCACCCGCTTCGAGGCGGAAGCGTATGACGTCGCCCACCTGTACACACTGGCGTACTACCTGGACAAGGGGCTGGTCCAGCCACCGGTGTTCATCCAGACCATTTTCGGCACGATGGGCGGCATTGGCCCAGACGTAGACCACATCGTGCACATGAAACGGACCGCCGACCGGCTGCTTGGCGACGCCTACCAGTGGTCGACGCTCGGCGCGGGCCGCTACCAGATGGGCATCGTCACCGCGGCCGCCATCATGGGCTCCCACGTCCGGGTCGGCCTGGAAGACAGCCTCTACCTGGGCAAAGGCCAGCTCGCCGAATCCAATGCCGACCAGGTCACCAAGATCCGCGGCATCCTTGAAGCCCTGTCGCTTGACGTGGCTACTCCGGCCGAGGCGCGGCAGACCCTGGGCCTCAAGGGCCTGGACAACGTCGGTTACTGAACGGCGCCGAGCATGCCAGTGCCGTCAGGAGAACATGACGGCATCACGGGGGTGGTGTTCCGCAGCGGCGGGCACCGCCTGATTGGCACGCTGTACCTGGCCCGCGGGGACGAGCCGAAGCCAACCGCGCTGCTGCTGCACGGCTGCCCCGGACTGGAACAGAACGCCGATATCGCGGTCGCGCTGCGGGACCGTGGCTGGAACTCACTGATCTTTCACTATCGCGGCTGCTGGGGCAGCGAGGGGCGCTACGACTTGCTGACGATCCCGAGCGACGTCGCCGCCGCGGTCGACCACCTGCAGGCCGGCGGCTACCCGGGAGTGGATCAGGCCCGGTTCGCGGCCGTCGGGCACAGTCTCGGCGGATGGGCCGCTATCCTCGCCGCCGCGGCAGACCCACGGCTGCGCGCCGTTGCCGTGTATGGCGCCGCGATCGGCCTTGGGGCGATCGATCTCACCGCCGCCGAGATCGATCACGAGATGACCCGTTTCCTCACGACGACGCCAGAAGAGTTCCTGCGCCAGCGGGAAGAGGCCGTCGCGCGGCTCGACCCGCTCGGCGCCGTGGCGGCCATCGCGCCCCGCCCGCTGCTCATCATGCACGGCACTGATGACCGGTGGGTTCCCCCGGAGCAGGCGCGCAGTCTGTACGCGCACGCGCGCGGGCCATGCCGTTATGCGGAAATCGAGGGCGCCAACCACGATTTCGCGTGGCACCGGGCCGAACTGCGGGAACTGGTGACGAGCTGGCTCACCGAGGCGGACGTTTGAGGAGGGACAAGGTGACGGAACTGGAACCGGGCGCGGTGCGCCGGGTGGCGATCGTGGGCGCCGGGGTCATCGGCGGTGGCTGGGCGCTGCACTATCTCCGGATGGGCTTCGAGGTCGACGTGCACGATCCGGCCCGCCACGCCGAACGGGACCTGCTCCGCATGCGTGACGCGGCCTGGCCGCTGCTGGAGCGGATGGGGCTGCGGCCCGGGGCCAGCCCCGAACGGATCACCTTCCACGCCGACCTCGCTGGCGCCGTTGGCGCGGCCGACATGGTGCAGGAGAGCGCGCCCGAGGATGGGCCGACCAAGCGCCGGGTCCTGGCCGCGATCGACGGCGCCGCGCGCCCGGGTGTCGTCATCGCGTCCAGCACGTCCGGTTTCGCGATGAGCATGCTGCAGGCGGATTGCGCCAACCCGCAGCGGTGCGTGGTTGGCCATCCGTTCAACCCCCCGTACCTCATCCCGCTGGTTGAGGTCGTCGGCGGTGAGAAGACAGACCCGGCGGCCGTGGAATGGCTGGCCGCGTTCTACGCCAGCATCGGCAAGCGGGCGCTTCGCCTGAGCAGGGAACTTCCCGGTTTTGTGGCCAACAGGCTGCAGGAGGCCATGTGGCGGGAGGCGCTCCACATGCTCGCCGCGGGCGATGCCACCGTCGAAGAGATCGACGCCTCGATCGCCTACGGGCCAGGGCTGCGGTGGGCCCAGATGGGCCCCTGCCTCACATTCCACCTTGCCGGCGGCAGCGGCGGGATGGCGCACATGCTGGACCATTTCGGCGCCGCGCTGCTCGAGCCCTGGACCCGGCTACAGGCGCCGCCGCTTACCCCGGAACTGCGAGCACGGCTGGTTGACGGCTGTCTCGCCGAGGCGCGGGGCCGCTCGGTCCCCGAGCTTGAACGGCTGCGCGATGAGTTCCTGGCCGAGTTGTCCAGCCTGGTGGAGCGCTACGGCGTCGAGCCGGCCGCAGCAGGAGCCGGCGGCCATGAATCGCAGCCGCAGCGACCCGACAGTGACGGCCGCGGTCCGGGGCGGGTGATGCGCCGCCTCAGCACACCCTACGAGGGGAGCGGTGCCGCGCAGTGGCGCGAGGGCCAGCCGATTCCGGCCCCGTTGCGGCTGCATGAGACAACGGTGCGGGCGGAGTGGGTGGACTACAACGGCCACCTCAGCGAGTCCAGCTACCTGCTGATATTTGGAGACAGCTCGGACGCGTTCTTCCGGTTCTTCGGCGTGGACGAAAAGTACCGCGAATCCGGCCGTTCCCTGTACACCGTCGAGACGCACATGCGCAACCTGCGCGAGGTAAGCCTCGGCGAGCCGCTCCAGCTCACCCTGCAGGTGCTCGGCGCCAATGCGAAACGGGTGCACATCGCGCACGAGATGTACAACGCCGCAGGCGATGTGGTCGCCACGGCCGAGCAGATGCTCCTGCATGTTGACACCCGGGCCGGGAAGGTCACGCCGTTCCCGGCCGAGATCGGCCGTCGGCTGCAGCGGATCAAGGCCGCTCACGCCGCCCTTCCCGTGCCCGGCTACGCCGGCCACGCTATGCGCATCCCGGGACGGTGACACAGGATGGACTTTGACCTCACCGGCGAGCAGCGGCTCATGGTCGCGACGGTCCGGGATTTCGTTGAGAAGGAACTGTATCCCTTCGAGGACGACGTGGAGCGCCTCGATGAGGTCCCTGGCGAGCTCGCGCGCTCCATCCGGGACAAAGCGATCGGGGCCGGACTTTACGCGGCGAACATGCCCGCGGAACTGGGTGGGGGCGGGCTGGACGCGGTCTCCATGGTGCTGGTGGAGCGAGAGCTCGGCCGAGCCAGTTACGCCCTGCAGATGCTCGTGGAGCGGCCGAGTAACATCCTGCGGGCATGCCAGGGTGACCAGCGCGAGCGTTACCTGCTGCCAGCGGTACGCGGGGAGCGGCACGACTGCGTGGCCATGACCGAACCCGAGTCCGGGTCGGACGTCCGCTCGATGGCGACGACCGCGGTGCGGGACGGTGACGACTATGTCGTCACCGGGACCAAGCATTTCATCAGCCACGCCGACGTCGCGGACTTCGTCATCCTGTTCGCCGCGACCGGGGTGGAGCAGACTTCCAGGGGCCCGAGGAAGCTCATCACCACGCTCCTCGTCGACTCTGGCAGCCGCGGGCTGTCGATCCGCCGCGGATCGCCCTGTGTGTCGAACCGCGGCTATCACCAGTGCGAGCTCGTGTTCAGCGGGTGCCGGGTGCCAGCCGCGAACCGGCTTGGTGAGGAAGGCCGCGGCCTTGACCTGATGGGAGACTGGCTCGGCGCCAGCCGGCTGACGGTGGCGGCCACCAGCGTGGGCAGGGCCAGGCGGGTGCTGGACAGCGCGACCGAGTGGGCGGCGGGCCGCCGGCAGTTCGGCCAGCCGGTCGGCCGGTTCCAGGGCGTTGGCTTCCAGCTCGCTGACAGGGCCACCGAACTCGAGGCGGCGGAATTGCTGACCCTGCGCGCCGCGGCAAGGCTGGACCGGGGGAGGATGACCGATGCGGACGCGGCCATGGCCAAGGTGTACGCCACGGAAGTGCTCGGCCGGGTCACCGATACCGCCGTCCAGATCTTTGGCGGCATGGGCCTGATGAGCGAACTGCCGGTGGAACGATGGTGGCGGGACGCGCGGGTCGAGCGCATCTGGGACGGGACGAGCGAGATCCAGCGCCACATCATCGCCCGTTCCCTGCTACGGCCATACGGGGCGTGAGGGCCATGGACGCGACAGAACCGGTGCGGGCGACCGCCGATGGGCAGGTGCTTGTCATCACCCTCGACCGGCCCAAGGCGAATGCCATCGACGTCACCACCAGCAGGGCACTGCATGCGGCGTTCGACCGGCTGCGTCAGGATCCGCGGGTGCGGGTGGGCATCCTTACCGGAGCCGGGGACCGGTTCTTCTGCGCCGGGTGGGACCTGAAGGCGGCCGCTGCGGGAGAGGGGATCGACGCCGACCATGGTCCCGGTGGGTTCGCGGGGCTCACCGAGTTCTTCGACATCGGCAAGCCGGTCATCGCCGCCGTGAACGGGCTGGCGCTGGGCGGCGGCTTCGAGCTGGTCCTGGCCGCGGACCTGGTGGTTGCCGCCGAGCACGCCGAGTTCGCGCTCACCGAGGTGACGCTCGGCCTGGTCCCCGACGCCGGCGGCGTCCTGCGGCTCCCCGCGCGCCTGCCCCGCGCCATCGCCGTGGAGTACCTGCTCACCGGGCGGCGGTTCACCGCCACCGAGGCGGCCCGGTGGGGGCTGGTCAACCGGGTGGTTCCGGCGCCCGGGCTGATGACCGCCGCGCGTGAGCTGGCGACGGCGATCTGCGCAGCCGCGCCACTGGCGGTCGCAGCGGTGCTTGAGATCCTCAGCGAGACCGAAGGCGCCGACGTGCGCGCTGGTTACAGCGCCCTGCGCGGCGGCAATCTCCCCGCCTACCAGCGCATGCTTGCCTCCGAAGACGCCCGCGAGGGCGCCGCCGCGTTCGCCGAGCGCCGCAAACCACGGTGGCAGGGCAGGTGAGCCCGCTCGCCACCGGCACCCGGGTCGTGCCCGGTGAGTGGATCGATTACAACGGCCACATGATGGATGCCTATTACTTTGTCGCGTTCACCGAGGCGACGGAGGCGTTCCTCGACCACCTCGGGCTTGGCGCCGCATACCGGGCGGAGTCCGGCTGTGGCATCTACACAGTGGAAAGCCACATGTGTTTTTCCAGGAGCGTGCGGGAAGGCGCCACCCTCGGTTACCAGTCGCGGCTGCTGGGCTGCGATCGCAAGCGGCTGCATGCGTACCACGAGATGACAGCGTCAAAGACCGGTGAGCCGGTGGCCACGAACGAACTGATGTTCCTGCACGTGGACCTGGCCACCGAGCGGGTCACGCCCATGCCGCCGGAGCGCTACCGGGCGGTGTCGGCGCTGGCCGCCGCGCATGCGAGCCTGCCCGTCCCGCCAACCGCGGGCAGGTGGATTCAGATGCCCGTCGGCTGACCCGCCGGGTTCACCGGCCGGCGGGCCACGTGGCAGCCCCGCCGCTGTTCGAGGGCCGGCTGGCCCGCCCCGCCGGGATGACCTCCGGGTGATGGCGGGGGCCCGGCGCTACCCCAGCAGCCGCGCGCGGCATGCGAGCTGCAGGGCGAGCCGCTGGTCGGGATCATCGAGGTCGGCACCCAGCAAGCCGGTGATGCGGCGCAGCCGGTAGGCGACGGCGTTGCGGTGCAGATGCAGCCGCTGGGCGGTCTTGACCATCGACCCTTGCTCGTCCAGGTAAGCCGCGAGCGTCCTGATCGCGGTCTCACCGCGGGCAGGGCCCAGTTTTTCCAGCGGCGCTAGCTGGGCCCGGACCGAAGCACGCACCGTGTCGGACGCGTACCACTCCATGAGCATCCGTTCGATGCCTGCCGCGTCGTGGGCGGCCACGCCGTCCGGCTTGCCCGCCGCCCGTGCCGCCAACAGCGCGATCCGGGCCTCGGCGGCCGAAGCGCGAAGCCCCAGGGGACCCTCGTGTGGCGTGCCCACGCCCGCCCGCAGCCGGAGCGCGGGCAGCCGGGCCCGGATGTCCTGCCGGGCCCGCTCGGCTGACCTGACCGCGCGCGCGCCTCCCTGCGGGCCCGGGTAGGTGCTTGTCATTGAGATCAAAACGATGGCGCGGGCGACTCGGGACAGGTACCAGGCACCGCCGGTCCTCGACGCGGCCGCCAGCGCGATCTGGCCCGCCGACTCCAGCAGCTCATAGCGGTGCACCTCGTCACGACCCGCGTCGTCGAGGTTGTCGGCTTCCACCCGGACCGCGACGTGCCAGCCCCCGAGCGCCACGCCGAGCTGGCGGGCCCGGTCGAGCAGATCCTTGGTGAGTGCCGATTCCGACATCAGCAGTTCCGCGAGCAGTTCGCTGCGTGAGCGAAGCGGCAGTTCGCGCGCCCGTCTCGCCGCGTCGAGCAACCGACCCGCCGCCGAGCCCGCCGCGTGCAGCACCAACCGGGTGGCAATGGCCGTGTCCCCATGCACGCCAGCGGCGGTGAGGTGACCGAAAGTCGTTTCGCCCGTCACGATCTCGGCGCCTGTCTCGTTATCGGCCGGAGCGCGCTGCTCGATCTCGGTCCCGAGCGCCTGGCTGACCATGCCGCACAGGGAGTCGAGATCAGCGCCCGTTTCCTCGGCGTGTATCACGGCCGCGAGGCCTGCCTCCGCCCGTGCCAGGGCCAGGTCCGCGCTGCCTCCCGCCACTCGCATGACAGCCCGGATCAGCCAGGTGAGCTCTGTCTCCGCCGGGACGGATACCAGCGCCATGTCGGCCCGTTCGGCGATGTCGGCCGCTGTTGCCGTTGGCCGCCACCCGCTGGGGGAGAACGCCGCGACGGCCGCCACGCCCTGGATCGATGCCCAGCGCAGTCCCATGTCGAGCCGATAGTCGGTGGCCGATGCGGAGGCCGCCCTGCCGAGGATCACAAAACTGCCAGCGGGCGCCTGCGCGAGATCGGCGAACTGCTCAGCCAGGCGCACACCGGAGACCTGCTGGTCCCCGCCTCGCCGGGTGACGCGCGCCAGCCCCGACAGCGGTCCGGTCGCGAGGATAGCGTCTATGGTGGGCATTAGCCGGTCCTTGCTTAGGCAAAGAGCACAGATTAGCACCCATTATTATGCAAAATGCCCATTACGCTGGCATGGGAAAACTGCGAGCATCCTGTCGTGTGCCCGCCCGTTGAGAGTGCCAGCAACACGGGGCCGCAGCGAGGCCCGGCATCCAGCCATGCCGTGCCGCCCGGCCAGGCCATCCGCCTTGCCGTGGACATCGGCGGGACGTTCACCGATCTCGTGGCCCTGGACGCCGCCACGGGCCGGGTGGTGCGCGCAAAGGCCGACACCACCCCGGGCGGGCTGGACCGTGGTGTGCTCACCGCCCTGTCGCAATCACGCGTGCCTGCCGCCAGGATCGCCGCGTTCATCCACGGCACGACCGTGGTCATCAACGCTGTCACCGAGCGATCCGGGGCGAGGACCGCGCTGGTGACGACTCGGGGGTTCCGTGACGTGCTGGAGATCGGCCGGGCGAACCGGCCCGACCTCTACAACCTCGCGTACCGAAAACCGGTCCCGTTCGTGCCCCGTCACCTGCGTTTTGAGGTCGGTGAGCGGATGAGCTACCGGGGGGAGGAACTCGAGCCAGTGAGCACCGCTGACCTCGCTGCGGCGGGCGACCGACTGGCTGCCGCGGGCGTGCGGGCGGTGGCGATCTGCTTCTTGCACGCATGGGCCAATCCCGGGCATGAGCAGCAGGCCGCTGCCGCGCTCGCCGCCCGCCTGCCCGGCGTCGCAGTGGTCCCGTCGCACCAGATCAGCAGGCAGTGGCGGGAGTACGAGCGGACAAGCACCACGGTGCTGTCTGCGTACGTGCAGCCTGTGGTGGCGTCCTACCTCGGCTCGCTGAAGGACTCGCTGCGCAAAGCCGGGGTCCGCGCCCCGCTGTATGCGATGCGGTCCAACGGCGGGGTGTCGTCCTTCCAGCACGCTGCCGACACACCCATCGCCTTGCTCGAGTCCGGGCCGGTCGCGGGCGTGACTGCCGCCGCCGAACTGGGCAGGCGGCTGGGTGCCCGCCACATCCTCACCCTCGACATCGGCGGCACCACCGCCAAGACCGCCGCCGTGCGGGACGGCGAGGTGCGGGTGGACACACTGCACTTCATCGGCAAGACACCGGCCTTCCCCGGGTACCCGGTGCAGGCGCCGACAGTGGAGATCGTAGAGATCGGTGCCGGCGGTGGCTCGGTGGTGTGGGCCGACGCCGCGGGCGGGCTGCACCTCGGCCCGCAAAGCGCGGGGGCCGACCCGGGACCGGCCTGCTACGGCCGTGGCGGGACCCAGCCCACGCTGACCGACGCCAATCTGGTCGCGGGCAGACTCGACCCCGGTTACTTCCTCGGCGGGGCGATGAAACTGGACGCCGACGCCGCACTGCGGGCGCTCTCCGGGCTCGGGAAACGCCTGGGCGCGGACGCCGGGTCGGTAGCGCGGGGGGTGCTCCGCTATGCGATCGCGCAAATGAGCCATGCGCTGCGCCTTGTCACCCTGCGCCGCGGCTACGACCCACGGGAGTTCGCCTTCTTCGCCTATGGTGGTGCCGGGCCGCTGCATGCTGCCCTGCTGGCACGCGAACTCGGCATTTCGCGGACCATAGTGCCGCCGGGGCCCGGCCACTTCTCGGCCTTCGGAATGCTCGCGGGTGGTCTGCGCGGCGAGGCTGTCCGCACCGTGGTGGGACCGCTGGCACGCACGGATCTCGCGCTCGCGTTCGCCCCCGCCCAGCGGACCGCCCTGCGAGAACTGGGCACAATGGCCGAAGGCGCGGTTGTAGCCAGGTACGCCGAATTGCGTTATCAAGGGCAGGAACACACACTCGAGGTGCCGGTCGGCGACCCAGCCGGGCACCCCGAGCTCCGGCGGGCATTCGAGCGGCGGTGCGTGGAGGCTTACTCTTTTCGCCTTGACGCACCCCTTGAGGTCGTGTCGGTGAGGGTCACCGCGACCGCCCAGATGACCTCGGCCGTGCCCTGGGGTGGCGACGACCAGAGCCCGGGCACCGGCCCGCCGTCACCATCGCGGCTGGTTGACCTGGACGCCTACGGCGGCCAGGTCAAGGTTCCCGTGATCAGCCGGCCCGATCTCGCCGGGCAGGGCTGGATCAGCGGTCCTTGCGTGATCGAGGAACCCGCGGCCACGACGCTGGTACTGCCAGGGCAGGCCGCCCGCCGCGACGAACTGGGCAATCTCGTGATCGAGGAGAAAGCGTGAGCGCCGACCGTTTCACGCTGGACGTCCTGCGCGAGGGCTTCGCGGCGATCACCGACGAGATGTTCGTGTCGCTCCAGCGCACCTCACAGAGCCCGATCATCTATGAGGTCCTCGACTTCGGTGTCGGCATCTCCGACCGCCGGGGAGAGCTGGTCTCACAGGGCAACGGTGTCGCCGGGTTCCTCGGCCCACTCGGCGACGTGATCAAGGAGACCATTTCGCGCGGGCTCGACCTGCGGCCCGGCGACGTGATCATCGCCAATGACCCCTACAGCGGAGGCGGTACCCACCTGTCCGACGTTGCGCTCGTGCGGCCTGTCTTCTGGGAGAAGGACCTCATCGGCTTCGCGGCCGCGAAGGGGCACTGGACCGAGGTTGGCGGGAAAGACCCGGGGTCGTGGACGGCCGACTCGACCGACATCTACGCCGAAGGCCTGCAACTGCCGTTCGTGTTCGCCTTCCGGCAGGGTGTGCCACTCGCGGACATAGCCGCGATCCTGGCCGCGAACAGCCGGCTGCCGGAAATGACGCTGGGTGACCTTTCAGCCCAGGCGGCCTGCCTGGAAGTCGCCGAGCGGCGCTTGCACGAGATGTGCGCCAGGTTCGGCTCCAGAACCATTGCCGAGGCCATGAGCGCGGCCCTGGACCGCAGCGAACGGCTCGCCCTGCTTGCCCTGGCCCAAATGCCACACGGAATCTTCACCGTCAGCGATTTCACCGATTCCGATGGCCTCGGCAACGGCCCGTTCCCCGTCCAGGTCCGAGTCGAGGTCTCCGGCGACGGCGTGATCTGCGACTTCACCGGCAGCAGCCCGCAGGTTCCCGGGCCCATCAACTGCACATGGAGCGGCCTGGTCTCTGGCGTGCGCACTGTGTTCAAGGCCATCACCGACCCAGCCGAGCCCGCCACGGACGGCTGGTTCCGGCCACTGGAGATCATCTGCCCGGCGGGAACGATCTTCAATGCGCTCCGGCCCGCCCCCGTCGCCGCGTACTTCGAAGCCACCGAGATGGCATCGGACCTGGTCTGGCACGCGCTGGCGCCGGCGTTCCCCGAGCGTCTCACGGCGGGCAGCTTCGTCTCGGTCTGCTCCACGTCCCTCGCACTCACCCACCCCGACACCGGGGCGCCCACGTTGCTGGTGGAGCCGCAGCCGGGCGGCTGGGGCGCCAGTGCGGTCAGCGACGGCCAGCACGGCCTGGTATCGGTCGGGGATGGGGAAACGTACGTCATCCCCGTTGAAGTGGCCGAGCAGCGGTACGGCGTCCGCGTTGAGCGGTTCGGGTTCGACGTGGTGGCGGGCGCCGGGGCAGGCCGTCGCCGCGGTGGCCGTGGGCTGGTCAGGGAGTACCGCATCCTGTGTGAGGAGGCCCTGCTGACGGTCGCCTGGGGCAGGCACCAGTTCCCGCCGTGGGGCGCGGCCGGAGGCCGCGCGGGCTCGCCCAACTATGTACAGGTCGTCCGGGAAGGGCGCCCGCACGCACAGCCGTTTGGCAAGGTCTCGCGAATGCCGCTGCGCCGCGGCGACCTGGTGCGGCTGGTCACCGGCAGCGGCGGCGGATACGGCGACCCGCGTGAGCGGGAGCCGGCGCTCGTGGTCGCGGATCTGCGCGACGAGATCATCACCCGGGGGGAGGCGGCCGAGGTCTACGGGGTGGTCCCACCGGACAGTGCTTGAGAACTGTGGACAAGAATGGAGAGCGGTTCGTGCATTCTGCATATATGCGGGTCGGGGCGTGGCCGGCATGGTCCCGGTCATGAGGCGGCTGCTCGACCCGGCTGCGCTGCGCGCGCTCGCCAGGGGCTGCGCCATCCTTGGCGCGGGCGGCGGCGGCGACCCGCACATCGGGCTGCTTGAGACGCTGCAGGCGATCGGCGACTACGGCCCCGTTCCGCTGGCCGATCTTGACGACCTGCCCGGCGACGGCCTGCTCATGCCCTGCGGGATGATCGGGGCGCCCACCGTCACCATCGAGAAGATCATCAACGGGGACGAGGGCAACCGGCTCCGCGACCATCTGGAAGCCCTTACTGGGCGGCAGGTCGCGGCGCTCATGTCCGCCGAGATCGGCGGCTCCAACGGGCTGGTGCCGATCACCTGGGCGGCCAGGCTCGGGCTGCCGGTCGCGGACGCTGACGGCATGGGGCGCGCGTTCCCCGAGGTCCCGCAGGTCACCATGCACCTGGCCGGGATCTCGCCCAACCCATGCGTGATGACGGACGAGCGGGGCAACCTCATCGTCTTCCGCACGATCTCCGGGCAGTGGATGGAGCGCCTCGCCCGGGCCGCCGCCGTGGAGTTCGGCGGTTCCGCCGCCTCCACCGAGTACACGCTCACCGTCGAGCAGGCGCGGACAGCCACCGTGCGCGGCTCGGTGTCGCTGGCGATCAGGATCGGCGAGGCCCTGGCGGAGGCGGAGGGCGACCCGGTGGCCGCCCTGCTCGCCAAGGTCGGCGGGTTCCGCCTGGTCACCGGCAAGGTGTCCGACGTGGAGCGGCACACTACCAAGGGGTTCGTCCGGGGCTCGGTGGCGGTGGAGGGCCTCGGCGACGACACCGGCAGGCTGATCCGGCTTGAGCTGCAGAACGAGAACCTGGTCGCGCTTGAGCAAGGCCAGGTGCTTGCGTCCGTCCCCGACCTGATCACGGTGGTGGACACCGAAACCGCTGACGCGATCACCACCGAACGGGTGCGGTACGGCCAGCGGGTCACCGTGATCTCGATGCCCTGCGACCCGATCTGGCGGACCGGCGCTGGCCTGACGGCAGCGGGCCCGCGCGCGTTCGGCTACGACTTCGACTACGTGCCCGTGGAGGAGCTCGCCGGTGCGCTCGCTTGACTACCGCCTGGGAATCGACGTCGGCGGCACCAACACAGACGCGGTGATCCTGGACCGCGAAGACCGCGTGCTCGCCAAGGCCAAGGTGCCCTGCACGCCGGACATCACCGGCGGCATCACCGCAGCCCTCGGCGCGGTGCTGCGCGCGCGTGGCGTGGCGGCCGACCGGGTCACGCACGTGATGCTGGGCACCACCCACGCCACCAACGCCGTGCTGGAACGCCGGAAACTGCGGCGGGTGGCGGTCATCAGGATCGGCAGCCCCGCCACCCTCGGTGTCCGGCCGATGTTCGAATGGCCGGACGATCTCGCCGAGACGGTTTGTGTCGGCGCGGCCGTGGTCGGCGGTGGCATCGAGTTCGACGGCCGCGACCTCGCGCCGTTCGACTCTGGCGCGGTCGCCCGCTTCCTCGGCGAGGTCGCCGGCCAGGCCGAGGGAGTGGCCATCACCAGCGTGTTCGCTCCGGTTTCGCCGCGGCACGAGCTGCTTGCGGCGGAGATCGTCAAGCGCGAGCTGGGCGAGGTGCACGTGTCGCTGAGCCACGAGATCGGCTCGGTCGGGCTGCTGGAACGCGAGAACGCCACGATCCTCAACGCCGCGCTGGTGGGCGTCGCACGCGACGTGGCCCGCGCCATGCAGGACGCGCTGTCCGCCCAGGACTCGCGCCCAAAGACATTTTTCGCACAAAACGATGGCACGCTCATGGCCATCGATCACGCGCTGAGGTATCCGGTGCTGACCATTGGCAGCGGGCCGGCCAACAGCATCCGCGGCGCCGCCTTCCTCACTGGCACCACCGACGCCCTCGTGGCAGATGTCGGCGGCACGTCAACGGATGTGGGGGTCCTGGTCAACGGATTCCCACGGGAATCGTCGCAGGGCATCGAGATAGGCGGGATCCGCACCAACTTCCGGATGCCGGACCTGGTGACCATAGCCCTCGGTGGCGGCAGCGTGCTGTCCGGCGACGCCGACGCTGTCCGCATCGGGCCGCACAGCGTCGGCTACCAGCTGCAGGAGCAGGCGCTGGTGTTCGGCGGCCGGACGCCAACCCTGACCGACAGCGCGGTCGCGACCGGCCGGGCAGCGCTCGGCGACGCCCGGCGCATCGGCCGGCGCAGGCGGCTGCTGGAGAGCGCCGCCCGGAAGGCCGACGAGATGCTCGCCGACGCGATCGACCGGGTAAAGACGGCCAGGGGCGACCGCGCCCTCATCGCCGTCGGGGGCGGCAGCATCCTGGTCCCGGACGACATCCCGGGAGTCAGCGAGGTCATCCGCCCCGAGCATTTCGACGCCGCCAACGCCATCGGCGCCGCGATCGCCTCCGTCAGCGGGCAGGTCGACCGGATCTTCCAGATGGGGGCTGACGGCCGCGACGCGCTGCTCGCAGAGGCCTGCGACGAGGCGCGCGAGCGGGCCGTCGCCGCCGGGGCGGACCCGGACGCGCTGCAAATCGTCGAGATCGAAGAAATCCCGCTGGCGTACCTGACGACGCCAGCAGTGCGCATCCGCGTCAAGGCCGCGGGCACCCTCGGCGGCCTCCGTCACGGCACAGCGGACGACGCCACCCCGCGCGACCGCGCCGCGCCAGACCGCAGCTCCCCAGATCAGCCCATTCCCGCCCGCCCCGCCCGGCAACCGGCCGCGGGCTCCTAGCAGAACTTGATGGAGGATCACATGAGGAAGCATCGCGCTTGGCTGGTGGCACCCGGCTCAGCGCTCGCGCTTGCCCTGGCCGCGTGCGGCGGCAGTTCGCCGTCTTCCGGCGCCCACAAGCAGGCGCCCGCCCAGGTGTTCACCTATGACACCTACACGCAGGTGATGACCGACGGCTGGGATCCGGCGACCGAATACTCCAACGGCATCATCGCGATGAGCAACATGTACGAGACGCTCACGCGCTACAACCCTGTGACCCACAAGGTCGACCCGTTGCTGGCGACCAGCTGGGTGTCGTCAAACGGCGGCCGCACCTGGACGTTCCATCTCCGCCAGGGCGTCTACTTCCACACCGGCCGGCTCATGACCGCGCAGGCCGCTAAGGCCGCCTTCCTGCGCACGATGAAGCTCGGCGGCGGCGCGTCCTACATCTGGGGCGCGGTGAAGAGCATCACCACCCCGGACCCGTACACGCTGGTGTTCGGCCTCAAGTACGCCGCGCCGCTCGCCCTTGAGGCCTCGGCCGACTACTCCGCCTACATATACGACACGCAGGCGGCTGGCAGCGGCAGCCTGGCCAAGTGGCTCAATGCGGCGCATGACGCGGGCACCGGTCCATACACCGTGGCGACCTACAACAGCGGCCAGGAGTTCGAAGTCATCCTGAAGGCATACCCGAATTACTGGGGCGGCTGGACCGGCGCTCACTACAAGCGGGTCGTGTTCCGCGTCGTGCCGCAAGACACCACCGCCGCGCAGCTGCTCCGCTCCGGGCAGGTCAGTTTCGTCGAGCAGATGAGCCCGTCGCTGTGGGGGTCCATGCGTGGCGCCCCCGGAATCCGGATCACCAGCTCCCCGTCCTGGCAGAACCTCCTCGGCCAGCTCAACTGCCAGAAGATGAGCCTCCCGGTGCGGCAGGCCATTTCTTACGGGATCGACTACGCGGGCATCATCGCGGCACTGAAAGGTGCGGCGGTGCCGTCCAGCGGCATCGTTCCCGCTGGCCTGTTCGGCCACTTCACGAACCTGCCGACCTACCGGTACAACCCGGCCAAGGCGGCGGCACTGTTGCAAAGCGCGGGGTACGGGCCCGGCAAGAAGACGCTGAACCTGAGCCTCACCTACCTCCAGGGCGACTCCAACGAGCAGGTGGTGGCGACCCTGATCAAGTCCAGCCTGGCGAAGCTGAACGTCAACGTCAGCGTGCAGTCGTTCGCCTGGAACACCCAGTGGGCCAAGGCCAAGTCCGCCAAGGCGTCCAGCCACCAGGACATCTTCATGGAGTACTGGTGGCCTGACTACGCCGACCCGTACTCGTGGTTCGTCAACCTGCTGGCGTCGGAGAAGCAGCCGTACTTCAACCTGTCCTACTACTCCAGCCACGCCCTGGACAGCCAGATAAACCGGGTGGAGTCTCTGGTCGCGACGAGCCCCACGGAAGGCGGGCAGCTGTACCGTGCGATGCAGGTCGAAATCTTGCGGCAGGCCCCGATCGCCTTTCTCTACAACGCCAACTATCAGTACGCGATGACCAACACGTTCTCCGGGCTCCAGGTCAACCCGGCCTACCCGAACGTGGTCTTCGCCTACAGCCTGCGGCCAACCAGCCATTGACCGCCTATGTCGCGCGCCGGGGCGTCCTGGCCCTGGTGGTGGTCGCGGGCGTCATCATCCTGACGTTCGTGATCGCTCACGTCGTCCCGGGTGACCCGGCCGCGGCCTGGGCTGGCCCGCATGCCTCTGCTCCCCAGGTCGCCGCAGCGAGACGGTTCCTTGGCCTGGACCGGCCCCTGCCGGTCCAGCTGGCGACCTACTTCGCCGGGATCGCCACGGGGAACTGGGGCGTGTCGATCCACACCCACCGGCCAGTGATTTCTGACATCGGGGTCGCGGCGCCGGCCTCGCTGGAACTCGTCATCGCTGCCCTGATCATCGGGCTTGCAACCGGCGTGCCGCTCGGCCTGGTGTCCGCCCGCTGGCCGGGGCGGGCCATCGACCACGCGGTCCGCGCCGGGTCGATCCTCGGCGTGTCCATGCCGATCTTCTGGATGGCACTGATCCTGCAGCTGGTCTTCGCCCAGCGGCTCCGCCTGCTGCCCACTGCCAGCGAGTACTCTCCCGGCCTGCTGTTCACCAGTCCACTGGCCCGGCATACCGGGTTCGGTGTGATCGACGCGCTGATTACCGGCAACTGGGCGATGCTCGGCAGCACACTCACCCATCTCGTGCTGCCCGCGCTGGTGGTCGCCGCATACCCGGCAGGGCTCATCGCACGGCTGGTCCGGGCGCAGGTGCTCGACTCGATCGGCGAGACCCATATCCAGATGGTCCGCGCGCTCGGGTTCGGCGAGCGCGCGGTGTTCGGCCGGTTCGCGATGAAGCTTGCATGGAACCCGGTCGCCTCCGCGGTAGCCCTGGTGTTCGGGTACTCGCTGGTCAACACGTTCCTGGTGGAATCAATCTTCGACTGGCCGGGCCTCGGCAGTTACGCGGCGCTGTCTGTCACCACGCTCGACGCGCCCGCCATCCTGGGTGTGACCCTGTTTATCGCCCTGGTGTATGTGATCGCCAACCTGGTCGTGGACATCGTCCAGGCGGCTGTGGACCCCCGGATCAGGCTCAGATGATCGATGCTCCCGCCCCCGTCCCCGCCTCTGTCGCCGTGCCGCGTGGCCAGGCCCTGCGGCGCGGGCTCGCCGCCAACCCCCTGCTGTTCGCGGGCGGGATGGTGGCGCTGCTCATCGTGGCCCTGGCACTGCTGGCGCCGCTGCTGGCGCCGTTGCCCGCCGACGCCGGGACGGCGACGCACCCATTCGCGGTGCTGCGCGCGCCGTCGGCACAGCACTGGTTCGGGACCGACAGTGTCGGGCGGGACATCGCCTCCCGCGTCATCTACGGGGCCCGGGTGTCACCGCTCATCGCGTTCTTCGTGCTTCTCACCGCCTGCGTTATCGGCATACCGCTGGGCGTCGCCGCCGGGTATTTCGGCGGCTGGCTGGATGAGGCGATCATGCGGGTGACCGACATTTTCCTGGCCTTCCCGCCGCTACTGCTGGCACTGGCCCTGGCCGCACTGCTGCCGGCCAACATCACCAGCGTGACGATCGCGATCGCCGTCACCTGGTGGCCCTGGTACACCAGGCTCATCCGCGGCCAGGCCGCCTCGGTGGCGGGACGCGCCTACGTGGAGAGCTGCCGGGCCCTGGGTATTGCGCGCCGCCGGATCATCTTCCGGCACGTCCTGCCCAACTCGGTGACGCCGCTGATCGTCCAGGTTTCCCTGGATGTCGGCGGGGTCATCCTCACCGCGTCGGCGCTGTCGTTCCTTGGCCTCGGCGCGCAGGATCCCACTCCTGACTGGGGGCTGATGGTGTCGGAGGGACAGGCATACTTCACTTCCAACTGGTGGGTCGTGACCTTCCCGGGGCTGGCGATCCTGGTCACCGCGTTCGCCTTCAACTTGCTTGGTGACGGCCTGCGCGACCTGCTCGACCCGAAGCGGAACTTCCTGTGATGAGAATTGAGATCACCGGGCTTGACGTGCGCTTCGGCACCCAGCGAGTCGTCGGTATCGACGAGCTGGGACTGGGGGAGGCCGAGATCCTCGGGCTGGCCGGGGAAAGCGGGTCGGGCAAGTCGATGACCACGCTCGCGGTGCTCGGGCTCGCGCACACGGTCGGCGCCACGGTCAGCGGCAGTATCCGGCTTGACGGGGCGGAGCTGACCACCATGCGGCCCCGCGCGATGCGCGAGGTACGGGGCAGCAGGGTGGCTGCGATCTTCCAGAGCCCGACGTCGGCGTTCAGCCCGGTGTTCCGGGTGGGCAGCGTCGTCCGCCGCGCGCTTGCGGTGCACGGGCTGAGCAGACAGGACGCCGCGGACCGCGCCGCGGAGGCCATGCGCGCCGTGTTTCTCTCGCCTGACCTGTTGCACAGGTACCCGTCCCAGCTGTCCGGCGGCCAGCTACAGCGCGTCGCGATCGGGCTCGCGCTGGCGCTTCGGGCTGAGGTCCTGCTGGCCGACGAACCGACCAGCGCCCTCGATGTGACCGTTCAGGCGGAGGTGCTGGAACTGCTGCGGGAGCTGCGGGACAACCGGGGCATGTCCATCTTGTTCATCAGCCACGACCTCGCGGTTGTCGCCGAGCTGTGCGACCGGGTGGCGGTCATGCGGGGCGGCGAGATCGTCGAACAGGGCCCTGCCAGCCAGGTCGTGTCGGCGCCGCAGGATGCGTACACGGCCGAGTTGCTGGCATCGGTGCCCAAGATCAGGACGGTGTACTGACGTGGCGCCGCTACTGGAGATCATTGACCTCGCCGTGCGGTTCGGCGCCGTGCGGGCGGTGGAGGGAGTGAGCCTGCAGCTGCCGCCCGGCCCGTGCGGCCTTGGCCTGGTCGGGGAGAGCGGGTCCGGTAAGACGACCATCGGCCGGGCGGTGCTGCGGCTGGTGCCCACGGCGGCCGGGCAGATCCGGTTCGAGGGAATGGATGTGGCGGCGCTGCGTGGCCGGGCGCTGAAGGATTACCGCCGGGCAGCGCAGATCGTATTCCAGGATCCCGACAACACGCTGGATCCCAGGATGCGGATCGGTCACACCGTCGGGGAGGCGCTGGCCGCGCACCGGATCGTGCCCCGCAGGCAGATCCGGGACCGTGCCGGTGAGCTGCTGGCAGAGGTTGGGCTCGACCCGGGGTTCGCCGCCAGGTATCCCCACCAGCTTTCCGGCGGGCAGCGCCAGCGGGTGGCGATAGCCCGGGCACTCAGCGTGCAGCCGCGGCTGCTGGTGCTCGATGAGCCCACGAGCGCGCTCGACGTCAGGGCACAGGCGCGCATCCTGGAGCTGATCGGGCAACTCCGGCAGGACCGTCGCTTGTCCTATCTGCTCATCACGCATAACTTCGGGGTCGTCAGCCAGCTGTGCGAGCAAACCGCTGTGCTGTACCTCGGCCGCGTGGCCGAGCGCGGGCCCACGAACGTGCTGCTCCAGGCGCCTGCCCACCCCTATACCAAGGCTTTGCGCTCGGCCGTGCCCGAGGTGGAGGTGGGGGCCCGGTCAACCCGAATTGTGCTGCCTGGCGAGCCGCCCGACGCCACCAACCCGCCCCCGGGTTGCGTCTTCCACCCCCGCTGCCCGCTGGCGGTGGACCGCTGCCGCACGGAGGTTCCTGTGCTGCGGCCGGTGGGAGAGGGCCGCCTTGCGGCCTGCCACCGGGCCGAAGAGGTGCTGGCCGGCGCAGAGCTGCCGCGTCACCTTCCCAGGAGCGCCCTGCCCGCCCAGGACGTGAGTACGCGAGAGCGGGAACCGCGCCCCGATCGCAGACCATGACCGGAACCGTGGAGGAGTGGCAGGCCTGGGCCGGCCTGGTGTTCCCCGCCACGGGCCCCACCGGCCGAAGCCACGGTCTGTGATTTGGCCGCTGATGGCGATCCGACGTGATTGTTATTGCGTAGCTACCCATGGCGGTCCGCCACCCCTTCCTGGGAGCGGTCGGCGCAGCCGGATCAGCGGCTGTGAAGCTCGGGGAGTGCCCATCCGAGCGCGTCGCCGCCCGCTATGGCGGCGCCGCGGGCACCTGCCATGTCCAGATCTGGCACCAGTGCGAAGGTCGCGAGGGGACGCTGCTCGGCTCGCAGGTCAGTGTGCTCGCGGATGGTGGCGAGGAACCAGTCACCGAAGCTGGGCGCCGCCTCGACCACGCCGCCGCCGATGAAGTACGCGTCCGGGTCGGTGAAGTTAGCCGCGATGGTGAACAGCCTGCCGATGGCCATCGCTTGCTGCCGGAAGATTTCCAGGGCCATCGGGTCCCAGGCGCTGCCGTAGCCTCGCACCAGGGTCGCCGCCTGGCGCGCCGAACCCGCCGTGTGGAGTTCGTGACCGGGAAAGCGGGTCAGCCAGTAGGGCAGCAGGTTCTTCTCAATGCCCGTCAGGGACGCGACGCTCTCGCCATCTCCAGGCAACCCGCAATTGCACAAGGGCGTCGGCTGCCCCTCGGCCAGCAGCCCGTCCATCGGGATCCGCATGTGCCCGAACTCTCCGGCCATCCCGGCAGCGCCGCGTACCACCCTTCCGCTTTCGATCACGCCACCGCCAAGCCCGGTTCCGACGATCAGGGAAACGGACGAGCGCTGCGCGGCGCTCGGCCCAAAGTGGACGTGATGAGCGTACAGCGACGCCGCGTTCGCATCATTGCTGTAGATCACGGGCAGGCCGAGCCGGGCCTCCAGCGCGCTGCGAACGTCGAAGCCGCGCCAGGCCGGATCGACGAAATTCACCGCGCCGCGCAACGAGATAACCCCGTCGGCGCTGGCCGGCCCCGGTGTGTCCAAGCCCACCGCCCGCACCGATTCACGCGAGATCCCCGTCAAGCCCAGCACGCCCGTGAACGCCTCGGCGAGGGCATCGATGGCCACCCCCGGGCCTTCGGCAACCCGGCTGGGTGCCTCAACAAGCCGGTCCACCAAGAACCGCCCCGCCGCCCCGTGGAATCGAGCACAGTCGCGTTGATGGCCGTTCCGCCATTGTCGAGGCCCACAACGACCTCCCGGCCCTGACCTGGCATCCGGCGCCTCCTCACATCGCCGAGCGAGCTCGTCGGCTGCCCGGCGATGGCGCAGCCCCGATGGCCACGCAACACTGACAGCGCACACAGTCCCGGACAGCGCTGTTCCGTTGTTATTACACCCCCGGTGGGACACGGCCACGACCGGATCACCTGAGCCGATCGCAACAACGATGCTTATGTCTAGCCGGCCTGTCACTATCCGCTCACCAGCCGAAACTACAGCAAGCATCGGCGACAGCAGAGTGCCCGTCATCGCGGACGATTTCGTCGAAGCCGTGGTTTGCCAGCACCTTCGGCAGGAACGTGGCAGGGCTCTATGTTGAGGCCGGGATAGTGCGGTATCTCGACGGCGTACCGGGCCCTAGTCCGCCTCGACGAACTTGGCGAGATTTGCCAGTGCCATCCGGGTGCCCGTCTCATTGTCGGCGACGGGTACCTTATCGGGAATTCCTTCGTGCACGACGAGGACATCAGTGCCGCCGGCTGTTTCAGTAAGCGTTGTCGTCATCGTCATCTGGCCGCGAAGTTCAGGATCGGCTGTTTCGAACTCGAACACTTCGATCACTTGCTCGTCCGGCACAAGCTTCACGAAGCGGCCATGGTAGGTATCCGTGTGCGGCGCTGACTTGCCGGTTTCAGTTGGAGCACCGTAAGTGAGCGAGATTCGGAACGAGCCACCTTCGCGGGCATCGAACTCATGAACGCGGCTGCTCATGCCGGCTGGCACCCGCCACTTCGCGATCGCGCCCGCATCGAGAAGCGCCCGGTAGACAATCGAACGCGGGGCGCTCATGTGATGAGAAACCTGGGTCGAATACACGTAGCGAGTCTACGGCTCGGGTGCGTGGACCCTCGGTCAGCGGTGAGCCGGGCCGGAACTCGCGACACGGTGGCCGTCGCGCGGGCCGCCCGTCCACGGCGGAGTGTCCATGCTGTGACAGCGCCGCCGGGGACGGCCAATGCTCCCGGGGTCAGTGAATGTCGGCCGGGATGGAGACGGTAGTCTCCCCAAAGGGGTCGCTGCGGATGGTGACTCGCAGCTGCCATTGCCCGGTGATGGTGATCACGGTCCGTGCGTTGAGGTAGTGCCCGGGACCGGCGTTGATGAGGGCGACGGGCAGCGGTCCGAGCTTGCGGGCGGCCAGGTAGAGGCTGGCTTGCACCTGCGCGGGCGTGTAGGGCGTGTTGTCGATTTTGCTGATGTACAGGTGGATTTGGTTGGGCCCGAGGCGGGCGGGTGTGACGAAGGCGTTCAGCCTGCCGACGCCGGCCGGGCCGCCGGTGGTGTTGAACTGCACCGTGGCGTTGACCGGCTGCAAGTAAGCCTCCCGTCCGGTTGGGGTGTTCACCAACACTGAAGTGACGGCGAGGATGACCGCGGCGACGCCGATCTCGATGATCACCGACCGGCGTAGCCGCGCCAGCGCCACGGCTGCGGTGCGGCCCGCAGCGGCGCTGCTGGCCGCAGTGCTCGTGCCGGCCGGCTCCTCTGCGCTCGTGGCGATGGGGACTGCCGGGGAGGCCGGCGCAGCGGCGGCTGCAGATGGCGCGGCCGTGGTCACGGCGGCGGACGCACGCCCCGGTGGGGCGCAGTCCGTTGTGGATGTGCTGGCGGGCGAGGTAACCCAGCCAGATCAAGATCCCCATGCCGGGCGATCTTGGCCAGGACCAAGCGGCCGGAATCGGTGCCGGTCAGCGTAGGCCCGCGCTCACCAAGGGAGCCACGGCCATGGACAAGATCCTCAGCAAGAAGCGGCCAACGTCCGCCAAGCCACGGCCGAAGTCCGCGTAACCTGTAGTTCGTACGCGCAGTGGCTCCCCGTTTGGCCCCGAAGATCGGAAAGGGGCTCCGGGTAAAGACCCGAAACCCCTTCTGAGTAACGAAGCACGGGCTCGAGGCAGCCCGGCCGGTAGCAGAGGCCACCGCTGTGGCTGGCCAGGGCCATCAGAGTGGCTCGCGTGCAGATGGCTTTGGCGGGATCACGGGCCCTCTACGCCGCTTTGGACAACAGGGTGTTGAGCGCCAGCACCAGATCGAGGATGCGTCAGGCAGGCGGCGTGGTCAGGTGCGCCATGGCCGGGTCGCAACCTCGACGGGCCACAGCAAGCCGTTGATCACGCATGTCAGTTCCGCGATCACCGGCAGGGCGGGCAGCAGCACGGGGGCGAATAGGTGGAACGGCGGTGTGCACCGCACCCACGACCGGGTCTCGGCGATCTCAGCGGCCATCTGGCCGCGCAACCGCCAGTACGTCACGGCGGCCCAACCCGAATACAGTGCGATCACAACCCAGATCACGACGTGTTCCGCGATGGTTCTCATGCTCATTCCTTGGGTTAGTTAGCGGACGACCTGACCGTCGCAGCGCCTCCACGGACAGGCCATATTGCTGGGAGACTGCGCCTTGACCCGGTTGGCCGACGGCCCGGCGTCCAGCCGATGGGGTGAAGCCGGAACAGGGTCAGCACACAGGGGCCAGCGTCGGCCGTGGGCCGCTAGGAAGCACGACTGGCCGATCGGGGTTCATGACAGGGATCCTGCGTGGGTTGGCTGGGATGCCCCGGCCGAGAGAGCTTCCCGTCCCGGCGGGGTGCCCGGTCGTGTGGAGAACCGGTGTGGGACCTGGGGGGATACCGGGCCGCCGCTTCCAGGGCCGGGCGCGCGCTGTCCGGGCTTCAGTGGGAACTGTGTCTTGGGCGGCGGATGGCGGGGTTGGCGTCTGCTCTTCCAGAAGGCGGTCCAGCAGACCGCCCAGTTCCCGCGCTGATGGAGCGGTCACCAGCCCACGAGGCCCCGCGAGCGCCCACCAGGCCAGCGTGGACCGCCCGAACCATGCTGGAGTCCCTGTGAAACGGCGGGCAAGGGCGGTCTCACCGTCGCGGATTGCGGTCTCATAACCTTTCGGGAGCGAGCGAGGTTCCACCGCGTCCTCGTCGGCCCACGGAACGTCAGCCCATACGAGCCGCCCCTGCTGATCACCGGCTACTCCGCTTCGCGCAGACAAGCCACGCACGACCAGCAGGCCCCTGCCGTGCTCGGCCGCCGGGTCATCGATAACCCGCGGCGCGCCCGGCGCGCCGTGGTCGGCAACGGCCACCCGCACGGCGGAGGGATGCCAGGTGACCTCCACTGTGAAATAGCCGCCCCGCCCGCTGGCTGTATGCCGGACGGCGTTGGCCGCCAACTCCGTGGCCACGGCGGCCACGTCGTCTCGTGCCGGGCACGCCGGGAGCAGCGACGCAAGCCACCGCCGCACCCCGCCAAGCTGCCGCTCCTCGCCTGGGAACACCCGCCGCCACCGCAGTTCAGGCCTCAACGGCGGCGCCACTATTGCGCCCGTGCCTTGACTGCGCGTTCCGGGGTCTGGCTGGCTCCGCTTCATGGCTGCCTCGCATGACGGCAAGATCGTGTATTTAGGAGGACAGCGCCAGGGCGTATGCGCACTGTCATCCTCAAGTCACCCGTACACCCCAGGGTGCCGAAAACCATCATCGGTGATTACTTTCACATGCGCAAGTCGACGCCAGTAATCAATGGTCTCTGGAGTAGACTTGTGCGTGAGCTTGCCCGGGGGAGGACTGGCCCCCGGTGCTTAGCACAGGCAGGCAGGGGCAGGCAGATGGATGATCTGATCTTGACGGTTCGCGCGCGGCGGCTAATGAAGGAGATCCGGCGGCTGCGCGCGGCCTCGGGCCTGACCGTGGCGCGGGCGGCGAAGCAGCTTGAGATCTCCGAGGCCACGCTGTGGCGCATGGAGAACGGCAAGACCCGGATTAGCACCGAGGTGCTGGTCGCGATGCTCGATCTCTACGGCGTTCGCTCACCCGACCGCGAGGCGCTGGAACGGCTTGCGCTCGACACCTTGCGCCGAGGCTGGTGGGCGCGGTACAAGGACGTCTTCTCCGGCTCCTACGTCGCCTTGGAGTCAGACGCCGCGCAGATCCGGGTCAACGCGTTCATGGTCCCCGGGTTCTTCCAGACACCCGGGTACGCGCGGGCGGCCATCGCCGGCACCGCGCCCGGGCTGCACCTGGCTGAGGTCGAGCGGCGCATGGAGGCCCGCCTCGCGCGGCAGAAAGCGCTCTTCGAAGACCGCGGCGAGCCGCCCACCGTCCATGTCCTGCTCGACGAGTCGGCGATCAGGCGGCAGGTCGGCGGCCCGCAGGCGATGCGCGAACAACTTGCCAGGCTCGCCGAAATCTCCCAGTGGCCGAACGTGACGATTCAGGTGCTGCCGTTCAGCGTGGGCACCCATCCCGGCATGGACGGCGAGTTTGTCATCATCGACTTCCCCGACCCCGGCGACGATCCGTTCGTGTATGAAGAAGGACTCTTCGGGGACATCTACATCGAGACCCGCGAAGAGATCGCACGCTACCGGCTCGCGTTCGACCACGCCGCCGCCGACGCCGCCCTCACACCAGCCGACTCCCTTGCCCTGATCCGCCACCTCGCGAACCCTAAACCCATGGAGAGCAGCACATGACGTACAGCAACAGCCTGCGGGACGCCGCCTGGCGCACGTCCTCCTACAGCACCAGCGGCAACCAGTGCGTGCAAGTAGCGCCCATGCCAGGGGGAGACGTCGCGGTCCGCGACTCAAAGAGCCCAGAGACAGGAGTCTGCTTCGTTAGCCGCCGCGCCTGGGCCGCCTTCGTCGCCGCGATCAAGACCGGAGAAATCTGAGCGGCCCTCGCTTCGCAACACGGCCTAGCCACCCAGCAGGCGGGCTTGCCCCGGCTGTCTCGGGGCGTGGTCTTGAAGAATTGCTATTTCCCGGCCACGTCATCGCTGGCAACGCCGAGGACGCCCGTGACGTGCATCCTCCCTATCGGTCGATGCCTGCCCATGTGGCGAAGCCGAGCAGCCTGTCGCAAGGGTGGCGCTGGAGCCGGATGAGAGTTGCAGTTGTTTCACGGACGCCCGCGTTGTGCCTGGTGTGCTGGGGGGCGATCCGGCGGGCGGCGTGAAGCGAGGCCAGTGTGTCGTCGCGTCGGCCGACCCAGAGCTGCGCACGCGCCAACTCGATGAAGTAGTGGGAGCGGCGCTCAGCAGGCACTGTGAGCGGTGGCTGCCATGTGGCGGCCTTCCTTAGCGCGGCGCGGCCGTCTCCCATCTCGGCCGCCGCTGCGATCTCGTGTATTCGCACGCTTGAAGGCCCAAAGGCCGTCCCGTAATACACGGCGTCAGGGACTCGGCGGCTGACGTCGCGGGCCTCGGCCATGTGGGATTCTGCGGCTTCGGTCAGGCCAGCGCGTGCGGCCAAGACGCCTGCGCGCATGTGCAGAGACCCATAGACGGCGAGCGTGCCGAGCGAGCAATCCGCCATCAGCTGCACGCTGGCGGCATCGAGTGCACGAAGACCTGCGGAGGGGCGCTGGTTCGCGAAGAACGCCTCGGCACGCACATACGCTGTCACTGCGACGAGCAGCGGATCATTGGATCGCGCGGCAGCCCATCGCATCAACTCGACCGTGCGGGCGGAAAGATCGGGATACCCGAATTTGTCGCAGATCGCATCCGCCGCCCTGTATGCCAGTGCCAGGAGCCCGGACGCGACCCGCTGGTCATCTTCGGTATAGCCGTAGGCAGCGCGGGTCAGGTCGGCTATGAGCTCGGGGAGTGTTTCCGTGAGACGGGTGTACTGCGCGGCGAGCCTGCAGGCTGTCGCCCTCTCGGTGGCAGCGCGGAGATCAGGCAGTGGCTGGAGGGGGCCGTCTTCCGGCAGGTCGTAGCAGTCCAGGGCACACCTGATGCGAGGGATAGCCGCGCTTACCCGCGCACTAGCCAACCGTCCTTCATCAGGCCTTTCGGAGTCGTGAAGTCCGAGCACGCGGGTGATCGATGACCAGACCGCAGGAGTAACCGGGCGGGTTCCCTGCTCAATTTTTCGCATCAGACTGGTGGAGATCGCAGCGGCCGCCGCTAATTGCCGCTGAGTCATGCGGTGGAGCTTACGCGCAGCGGCGATCCGCTCGCCAACGTCAGGAGCAGCACCTGATGACATTCCGGCTCCGTTTAGTACCGCTCTGCAGGACTGTACCCATTACTCGGTACAGGCATATCAGACTGCCGACTGTCTCTTGGCAGTGATCAGGTCCGGGCTGCCTGAATCAGGGCAGGCAACTCGGTGAGGGAGTCGATACGCCAGTCGGCGAGCTTGTGCACGGCGGGGTCATTGGCCCACAGGTACCCCCACGGCCCACGGCGGATGAACGCGGTGCGCAATCCTGTGGCCTTGGCCGGTACCAGGTCATTGTCGCGATGGTCTCCTACGTAGAGGATCTCGTGCGGTTGACAGGGTGAGACGGCGATGAGCCGGGTGAAGAATCCCATGTCGGGCTTGGCAGCGTGCCACTCCGCGGACGTGGCAATCAGGTCGGCGGGCAGCTTCAGGCTGCGCAGAATTCGTCCGGCCCGCACGGTCTGGTTGCCCGCGATGCCGACCCACACCCCCATCCGGCGCAATGCGGACAGCGCCGAGCGGACGTCTGGATAGAGGTCTTCCTCGCCGTACTGCTCGCCGACACCGGCTTCCTCACGGCACTGGCGCTCCGCAGCGAGGTCGAATCCCGGCCGGAAGTATTGGAAGGTTTCGGCGTTGTCGCGGCCTTCGGCGGTGACCGCTCCCAATACAGCGGAGAAGGTATGGCGCGGGACGCCAAGCCAGTCAGCCCAGGCACCAAATTCGCGGGAGTCGTCCAAGACGGTCTCGCCGATGTCGAATACCACAGCCTGAATTGTCACAGAGAACCTCTCTCGCGGCTGCTGTCCTAGCGAGCCTACCCAGACGCTCAGCCTGAGCCTCCGCCACCAGCAGGCACGCCACGGCAGTGACACAGGTTGTGTCACTTCAGCTGCCCGTAGGCAGGAAGGATCACAGGCGACATCGGGAGATGACGTCGCGTGGCTGCTTGTGCATGCTCCGTCCTCGTCGAGAGGCACCATGAGGGCGCTGCACTTGGGGAGATGACGAGGCAGGCAAGGGGATGTAACCGGAACCGGGCAGGGGAGCGGCGGCAGAAACGGTCTCTCCGGTTTGCGGATATGGGAACGGATCACAGCTCACGCGTCACGTCATGCCGCAGTGGCGAAGCGTACGTGTGACAGCGCGTCCGCATGGCCGCGCGTCCGAGAAAGTGCAGGACACTTGATGAGGGACAGAGCGGTGCCCCTGGGCATTGATGTGAGCGTGCCAAACGCAGCTCGGATGTATGACTATTACCTGGGTGGTGACAACAATTTCCCGGCCGACCGCCAGGCCGCAGAAAAGGTCCTGCGGATCGCCCCATGGATACGTGCTACTGCGCTGGAAAACCGCGCGTTTATTGGACGCGCGGTTAGCGTCCTTGCACGAAACGAGGGAATGCGGCAGTTCGTCGACATCGGCACCGGGCTGCCTACCCGGGGAAACGTGCACGAGGTGGCTCAGCGCGCGGCGCCGGACGCACGGGTGGTGTACGTGGACAACGACCCGGTTGTCCTTGGCCACAACCGGGCGCTGCTAAGCCGGGTCCAGAACGCCGCCACCGTCCGGGCCGACCTTCGCCAGCCAGCGAGCGTCATCGGACATCAGGACCTGACCGCGCTCATCGACTGGGAGACGCCCGTCGCATTACTTCTTGTGGCCGTTTTGCATTTCGTCACCGACGACGAAGACCCAGCTGGAATCATCGGCGAGTTCCGGGAGGTTATGGCGCCGGGTAGCTACATTGTCATCTCCCATCTGCACCATGAAGGCCGTGATGAATCTCTGCGCCGGATGTTTTCCATTTACCGGAACGCAAGCGCTTCCCTCACGGCCCGCACCAGGGAGCAGATACTGGCCTTCTTTACCGGTTTCGACCTCCTCGAACCCGGGCTCGTCCCCCTTCAACAGTGGAGGCCCGCAAGCGAGCCAGACCCCTCTGAGGAAATCTGGGGTCTCGGGGGTGTCGGGCGACTCCAGCAAGCAACGCAAGGATCGGCGGCGATTGCGACATGAGCCCCGATCCCCGGTTACTGGCGTGCCGGCAGCGGGACGGACGGAGGGAACTTGCGCCGCAGCTGGGCGGCACCGGGCGGCTTGCCGATGACCTTTATCTGATGGCACACAATGATGTGACCGGGAAACCGCGTCTGCAGCCGCGAGCGGTCCGCATTGGTCTGGCTGGCGCGTTGCTGGCTGAACTGGCGCTGCTGGGCAAGATCTGGGTCCAGCCTGACCGGACCACAGTGGCCGACCCTACGCGGCCTGAGGACGACCTAGCGGGTTTGGTCCTGGGCCTGCTGTGCAGCGAGCAGCACGCGGCGCGGGACTGGCTGCTGTTCCTAGCGCGAACCGCAGCGAGGGATGTGGCCCGCAGGCTGGCGAATTCAGGGTACTTGTCCAGGGTCTCCGCGCGGCGTCCCTGGCGCGGGGAGCGGTGGGTTCCGGTGGACTCCGACTGTGCGTTCACCCCGCTGGTCCGCGTGATACCCGCGCTGGTCCCCTCCCGCCGAGTGAGCGTCCACGGAGCCTGCCTGGCCGGGCTCGCCAACGCCTGCGGCCTGGGCCCTCGCATGTTCTCCTACGCGCCACCCCATGCCACTCGCGAGTGCCTGGATCAGGCGGTCAGACAACTCAGCCCGGGCCTGTGCCAGCTGATTGCCCAGACCCAGGCCGCCGTGGAGTCGGCCGTGCTGGCCCAGCGTGCGTGAACTCCCTTTCCGTCCGAATGCCATTAGGAGCCAGTTGATGACCAGAACCCAACAGCAGTGACCAAGCCCGGCACGGTGTCGCTGGCGCTGGCCCGGGACCGGCTCCACTCCGGCACCGGTGTGTGCCGGTCGGCGACAGTCATGATGATGAGCCTCCCGAGGACGGCCCGGGAATCAGGTTCAGCGGGCCACCAGCGGGCCGTGATCAGCCCGTTCGCTTCCCGGCTGTGTGGCGTAGCTGCCCGCGCCGAACCCAGTCGACGGTCACCACTGGCTCGTCGCCGACGAGCCAGGCGTCGTGGCCGCTGGGCAGCGCGGTGATGTCTCCCGGGCCGGCGGTGAGCTCAGTGCCGTCGTCCATCCGGATCGCCAGCTGGCCGCTGACGTGGTACTGGAAGTGCGGTGCCTCGCAGCTCGCCGTGCCGGCGATCGGCTTGACGTCGTTAGACCAGCGCCACCCCGGCTCGAAGACGAGCCGGCCGACTTCGCCGTTGCCGATCCTGAGGATCTCGGCGCGCCCGTGCGGGAACTCACGGGTCTCATCCGGCGCCTGGAAGCTGCGGTGCTCGGTCTTGTCCATCCTGGCTTCCCCCTCTCACGGCCGATCACCAAACCTGCCCTGCATTACCACTTCGCCAGCAAGGCCGAACTCGGGGAGGCGCTCGTGGCGCGCTATGCAGCGCGCTTTGCCCAGGCGCTGGCCAACGTCGACGCCGGCGTCACGGAGGTGCCCGCAAAGCTCGACGGTTACGTCAGGCTGTACCTCCAGGTGCTGCGCCACCGGCGGATGTGCCTGTGCGGCATGCTGGCAGCTGAGTACGAGACCCTCCCGGCGGGGATGCAAGACGCCGTGATCCGGTTCTTCGACCAGAACGAGACCTGGCTGCAGCGGGTCCTGGAACAGGGCGCAGACGGCAGCCTGCAATTCACAGGATCCGCCCCGATACCGCGCGGATGATCGTCAGCGGCCTCGAAGGGGCAATGCTCATCGCGCGGCCCTACGGCGACATCGCACGCTTCCGGGCCGCCGCCGCAAACCTGCTATCGGGCCTCGCCCGGACCTCCGAGCCCGCGCCCACCGGCCCGGATCCGGCAGCAGTCCGGCCCAGCTGATTGTTCTCGCCGCAGGCGGGGCGGAGCCTCCGACCGCCTGCCGAGTGTGGCGGATTCCATCACTCGCCGGTCTCCGGACCCGCTTCAGCGCTGGTGGCGCCTGCTGCTAACTCCCGCAAACAGCATTCTGCCTGGCCGGCCTGATGGCCGGTGAGGGCCGAGGTGCCCGCACCTCATCACCTGGTACCGGTAATGAGCCGCTCGCGGTCGAACATCCCGGACACGATCCGCCAGCCGAGTCCGCCGAGGACCAGCAGCGCCGCCGCACCGCCGAGGGCAAGGCCGAGCGTGGCGTGGATCACACTGTATGCGATGAGCGACGTCACCGCGACCGACGGGAGACTCGCGAGCATGCCGAGCTGCTGTGCGACCCGGACGTCGCTCGACCGGGTGGAGATCGCGATGCCGATCCAGATGGACCAGTCGGCCAGGAGCGGGGTGAAGAGCAGCTGGGCGAGCAGCTCCGGGCCTCGAAGGAGCGCCGACGCCACGGCCGGCCGTGCGAAGAGCTCGACGCAGGCGAGAACAATGGCGTAGACCGCATACGAGATCGCAAGCGACGGGACGAGGGCCGCCAGCGCCTTGCCCAGCAGGAACTCCTCACGGCGAATCGGCGTCGTGAGCACGGGCTCGAGGGTGCCCTGCTGGCGCTCGCCCACGACCGAGTAGGCGGCGACCACTGCCGGCACGATTGCCGGGATGCCCAGCATGTACAGCAGAACATCCCCGTGCCGGAGTGCGCTCGCTGCCGCGGGCAGGGCGAAGATCTGGATCATCGGGGGGATGACGAAGATCAGCGGGATGACGGCCATCGCCGAGACGATTGAGCCGTTGCGCCGGTACTCCTGGAGCTCCTTGCGGAAGATGGCCCGGATTCGCCTCCTGCTTACGCTCACCTCCGGCTCGCCTCCTCGCCCTCGTTGATCAGCTCGAGGTAGACGTCCTAGAGCGAGTGGTGCGATTCGCTGATCGACAGCACGTCGGCGCCGGCGGCTACGAGAGCCCGGGTGGCGGCTGGTGCGGCGGCTGCCGAGTCGGACACGGCGAGGACATAGGTGGCGGGGCCGTCCTGGCGCCAGCCGTCGACGGCCGGGAGGCCGGGGAAGACGCGGCCCGGCTCAGCGAGCGGGACGAGGGTCCTGACCGTGAGCGTCTTGGCGAACAGCTGCTCACGCAGCTCGTCGGGCCGGCCGATCGTGCGCAACGTCGTGTTCAGGATCGCGACGCGGTCGCAGAGGAGCTCGGCCTCCTCGAGGCGATGCGTCGTAAGGAAGATCGTCACACCGCTCCGGCCGAGCGCGGCGATCAGCTCGTGGACGTCCCGGGCCGCGACCGGATCCAAGCCGGCAGTCGGCTCGTCGAGGAACAGCACCTGCGGGTCGCTGAACAGCGCCCTGGCCAGGGCGGCCCGCTGGCGCAGGCCTTTGGACAGCGCACCGCAGGCGTCGTGGGCCCGGTCGGCCAGCCTGACGGCCCGCAGGGCGCGGTCAATGCGATCGCGCGGGTTGGGCGTCTCGTAGAGGCCGGCGAAACATTCGAGGTTCTCGGACACGCTCAGGCGCAGATACAGGCCCGGCGACTCGGGCATGATCGAGATCCGCCGGCGGATCTCCACCCCGTTCTCGGGTGTGAACGGGATTCCGGCGACCGTCGCCGAGCCCGAGGTCGGTGCGATGAGAGTGCCGAGCGTCCGCACGGTCGTCGTCTTGCCGGCACCGTAGGCATTCTTTGCCTTTGCCTGGCGACCACCCCTTCGTGTTCGGGCCGTCGTCGATGCCTGACCGTAATGTTCCGGGCTGCTGATACCGTTACTTGCGATCGCGGATAACAGCAGGCAGTTCTCGCAGAGACTGTGGGCGTCGCAGGTCAGGTGCGGTATGCGTCACGCCGGTGCCGGATGGAGTGGATCTCGACGGTGT
>WNGL01000765.1_pt1 | contig 38181 bp, 34 predicted proteins | sample 5400591 | NCBI WGS metagenome assembly WNGL01 (sample SAMN13153377, study PRJNA577476) | soil metagenome | isolation source: 80 cm soil or saprolite under Garry oak tree replicate 1 | place: USA:California | collected 2016-06-15
GGTTGTTGTAAGCGGCGGGGTTTTGAGAGCCGAGGTCGATAGCTTTCGTGTAGTCGGCAATGGCGCCGGCCGTGTCCTTCTTCAGTCGTTTGGCCTGGGCGCGGTTATAATAAGGGGCGTCATCTTTTGGATTGGCTTTTACTGCGCGGTCGAAATCGGCCAGAGCGCCATCTAAGTCACCGTTCTTCGCTTTTTCGATCCCGCGATTAACCAGGTCTGCATCTGACTCGTCGGACGCCGGCGTCGCAGGCGACGGCGATTTCTCAGTGACATCCTGAATGTTCACCGCGACCAGGTGGCTGAAACTGATCTTCACCTGCGCTTCGTGTCCGCCAAGCCGCATCGGACCGGAAAATTCTGAGAGCAACACTGGTTCCTCTTTGTCGCTCTTGTATCGGCCAAAGCTGATATGCGGATAGGACTTCGCTTTCGGTTTTTCTTTCGACTCTTCGAAAACGAATTCTTCGCGCTCGCCCTGATCTTCCCTCCCGATGAACTTCATCACCGTTGCGCCTTCGCTCGGATCATTCGAAGTCGGCTCGCCATTCAGCCTTGCCTCGATTAAACCGACCCAGTTATTCAGTCGCTTGGATGTTTGCGCGTCGACGGGCTTGCCGGTTTCGCCCCAATCATTTGATTTGAGCCAGGTCTTTCCATTCTTCCGCGCGAACTCATCGTCACCGCACTGGATTCGTTCCGGTCCGCCATTTGGGTAACGGTCGTACTTGAATTCCGCCGTTCCTGCCGAGCCCAAAGACAAGTTCGCTATCGCTACGAAATGGACCTTTGAATAGAAGTCGCGGCTGTATTTCAAATTATCAGCCGCAAACTTCGCGTCCTGCGCCCGCAGAGTCGCCACGAGCAAGAACGAACAGCAGACCGACAAAAAAACGACACCGATGTTCTTTCTCATGAAAATCCTATTCCTCTATTTTTCTTCCTGAAATTTTTCGCCGTCCCACGTGAATCGGTGCAGGATCTTTTGGCTCTTCCGCGCGCGGACCAGAATCGTTCTGCCTTCTCGCGGCAGATCGAATTGCCAGTTACCTTTTTCTTTCCCGCGGTCGGGGTCGTATCCGCTGTCAGCAATCGGAAAAATCGAGCGTTTGATCTCGTGCATCTTTTTGTCGGCGCCCAGTTCAAAAAAGTGCAGATGAACCGATCCAGTAACCGAATCGTCTGCTTCCACTTCGCCGGAGCAAAGAGCGAGCAGTGGTCGTCCATCGCGATGCCGAAAGAGCGCCACTTCAAAACCCGGTGCGTCCCAGCCGTCGCATTCCATGTAGCCGTTCTTTTCATCGATAACGTTGGACCGAGGTTTGGTGTCGCAAACGTAATGACTGCCTCCCGTTCGCATATACCTGAGCCAATCCAACGGCGGCCCCTCAAATTCCGCAGGCAAGAGTAAAAAATAATCGATGATCGACACTTTCTCTCGTTCCGCGCTGCCGACTGATGCTCGATTTTCCGCGTCGAAGGCGACAGTAATCTTTAGCGCCGCGCGTACCCCTCCCGGATTTAGCAGTTCGCTTTCTAACACGAGGTCGCCGGACTTCAGCCATTCCATCGGCGCGACTCTCTTCGTCGTGTCTGTGCCGGATTCAGTTGCCGCATTCGCCGGAAGTTTCGGCGATGGTAGCTCAGGCAATTTGATTTCGTTGAACGAAGAGCCATTTCGAAAGAAAACTCGGGTCGAGGAGCCTTTCGTATTCTCTGCCCAGTAGGCAACGCGTTGGGAATCGCTCGACCACAGCAATTTCAGGTGTCCGATATCCCAGTTCGAATCCAACGGCAATACGGTTTTGCGCGTCGCCACTTCGATAATGGCGGTATCTCCATTGTATGGCTCTCGATCGCTGTAAACGTGACGTAGCGCGAGTTTCCCATCGGGCGACTGACAGGTGACGGTTTCAGCAGCGTTGAGCGAAACAGCCAGACAACAGCTAGCTAGTAGCCCGGCAGTAATCGAAAGCGATTTGAGCTTTGCATCTCTCTTTAACATGTTCATCGTGTGTCTGCTTTCATAGTCAGTTGAAGTAAAGTCGAGCAAGTTCGAAAGGATCAACTATGAAACATGTACTAACATTAATAGCCGCGTTCATTATCGCTTTGACCGGCCAAGCTTTCGCGCGCCTCGGCAATACCGAGGAGCAAGTCAACGCACTTTTCGGAAAGCCGGTTGACCCGGGCAAGCCAGACAGCGACGGCGTAACAACAAACATGTACAAAAACCCAACAGGTGAATACATTGCTGTGGTTCAGTTTCTCAAAGGTCATAGCGTCGCCGAAGCTTATTCCCGGGTGGATAGGCGTAAGCTTTCCGAAAAAGAAGTGTCGATCTTTCTCGAGGGAAATTCTGCCGGCAAGGAATGGAAAAAAGATCCGCGCAAGCTCGCGTGGGAAAGAAGCGATCATCGCGCAACGGCATGGTGCGAAACGCTCTCGGGACGACCGACCCTGCTCATCCAGGCCAAGTATTAATGCGGAGATCATGTAGGCCGCCGCGACCTGGTTCGCGTTACCCAGTTCCTTCGACATACTCATCGCGCATTGGTTTTCGTATTGAGCAGTGCTTTGATTTTTTCCATATCAGGATGAGTAATGTCTGCCTCTTGAAACTCTTTGAAGTCATCCAGCACGGATTGGCTAAAGGTCCGTCCATCCTGGAGCTTGGCATCTTTGTTTTGCTGATAGATAGCTTTCGCCTTCTCGAATTGGTTGTCGAAAAGATAACCATGGGCGAGATTGCCATTGATCACCACTGCGCCATCCGGCGAGAGCTTCAGCGCTTTAAGCGATGCGGCAATCGACTCACGAGGCTTTCGATTGAAGAGCTGATACCAACCAAGCGATAAGTAGTAGTCTCCGTTTTTTGGATCGAGTTCGATGGCCTCCTGTTAGTCCTTAAGCGCGGCACCATACTGTTTCTTGTTAAAGTAGACATCAGCGCGGTAGGAGAACGCTTTCGAATCCCTCGGATTGAGTTGGAGGCCGCGATTGTAATCGGCGATGGCACCATCCAGGTCGCCCTTATCATCCTTAGCGTTGCCGCGGTTCAAGTAGGCGATGGCATATTTCGGATCTAGCTCGATGGTGCGGTTGTAGTCAGTAATTGCTCCATCCAGATCGCCCTTTCTACGCTCGGCCACGCCGCGGTCGCAGTAGGCTTTTGCGAATTTAGGGTCGAGTTCGATTACGCGATTGTAGTCGGCGATTGCTCCGTCTAGATCGCTCTTCTGCTTTTTGGCGAGGCCACGGTTGTAGTAAGCGTACGCGTATTTCGGATCGAATCGGATGGCGCGATTGTAATCAAGAATAGCCCATCCAAGTCACCCTTGTCACGCTTTGCGTTGCCGCGGTTGCTACAGGCGACAGCATCTTTCGGATTGAGTTGGATAGCACGATTGAAATCGACGATAGCGGCGTCCAGATCGCCCTTTTCTTGCTTGGCGAGGCCGCGGTTATTGTAAATCGCAGCATCCTTTGGATCGAGTTGAATGGCGCGATCGTAGTCCGCGATAGCCCCATCTAAGTCGCCCGCGGCCTTTTTGGCTCCGGCGCGGTTGAAAAAATCTTCTACCGATGCTGCAGATTCCTTCTCCTTGCCTTTAGCGGTACTGCGATCGACGTGGTCAGCGGAAGGCTCTTCGTCTCGCAATCGCGGATCCAATTTCCCGGCGCGTTTCAAATCCTCGTTGGCTCCGGCGGCGTCGCCTTTCGCTTGTTTCGCTTCGCCGCGATTTTTGTAGGCGATCGCGAGCTTCTCGTTCAATTCGATGGCGCTGTTGAAATCGGCAATTGCGCCGTCCAGATCGCCTTTGGATTTTTTGATCATGCCGCGGCTGTTGAATGCGCCGGCGTTTTTTGGATCCAACCCAATCGCGCGATTGTAATCGGCAATCGCGCCGTCCGCGTCGCCATTAATATTCTTGGCCAGAGCCCGGTTTCGATATGCGACCACATTTTTCGCGTCGAGCTCAATGGCGTGCGTAAAATCGACGATCGCGCCGTCGTTGTCGCGCTTACGCAGCTTGGCCAGGCCGCGGTCGCTGTAATAATCAGCAGTGTTCGGGCTTAGCTCGATCGCGCGAGTCAAATCCGCGATCGCGTCGTCGTAGTCCCCTTTCTGCAAGTTGAGTGCGCCGCGTTTGTAAACCGCGGGCTCAGATTTCGGGTCCAGCTCAATCGCGCGAGTGCAGTCCGCTATTGCGCCGTTCACATCGCCGTTGAAACGCCGCGCGCTCGCGCGATTGAGAAAGCCTTCTGCGTCCTTCGGCTTCGGGCCTATGTCGAACTTGGATAAATCAATCGGCTTGTTCTCCAGTTCTTTCGGCGTTTCCAAGTTTTCCCACGCAGCCTCCGAAAGCTCGAAACCGCCCTGGGCAATCAAATATCCAAAACTGAACTTCACACGTTCGCTACGGACAGCCTTACCACCGGCTATGGGTAACGAGCCTTCGAAGCCGTGTAACAAAACATTTGGATTCTTATCGTACAGCGGCTTCTCAAATTCCAGCCGAACAGGAGCGCCCGTTTCGTTTGCCCCCCGCGCTTCGAAGAGCCACTGCACCCGGTGGCCTGCTTCCGATTTGTTGATGAGCTTTACTTCGCTCGGCGCAAAATTGAATACCGCTTCGACGAGTTTGACCCAGCTGTCGAGCTTGCCCGCGGTTTGTTTATCAACAGGCCGGCCAGATTCGCCCCAATCCTCCGATCTTAGCCACGGTTGTCCATGCTTGCGAGCAAACGTGCCTTGATCGCATTGAATGCGCTCTGGCCCGTTATCGGGATAACGCTGGTAGCCGAACGAAGGTTTCGATTCTGAAATCGCGGAGAAGTGAACGCCGGAGTAAAACTCGCGGCTGTATTCGAGATTGTCAGCGACAATCTTTGCGTCCTGCGCTCGCAACGTTGACAGAACCAAGAGTAAATAGCTGACGGACAGAAGAGGAATAAGGATCTTTTTTTTCATTAAAGCCTGTGTGCCGTTCCCTTTAGTCAGTGTCGTTGCGAATTGTGATCACGGCGGGCGTTTTACCCGGCCGATACATCGACGCGCCATAGCAGATCGCGGCACTATTTTTGCGCGCATAGCGCACTTCCGGGTCTCCTGCGCAAATCGGATCTCCGAAGTCGCGCCAGGATTCGTCCTCGAAAAATTCTGCCTTGATGCTCGCAGCCCAACGTTTCTCCAAACAATCTTCTTTGATATCCGCACCCCAGCGTTCGAGGTACGAGCAAATCGCTGTTTTTGTTGCGCCGGGAATCTGCACGTAACGATTTTCGGTGAGCGTGAGGAACGCGGCTTCCCCGGGAAGCGGAACCGGGGTTGCCCAGTTGGGTGATAATCGAATGAGCTTTCGCTTGTTGAAATCGAAAGCCACTACTGTGCTGCCCGATTGGCTGTCCAGATGTGTGCTGAAAAATACGAACCGCGCCGGACCGTCGAACAGAAAGTGCCCACCTTTGCCTCGGCGAACTTGCAGCGGCTCGAACGAAGGGAATGCCGGCAGCCTGCCGATCTCCGTTTCCACGCCCGATTTCAAATCGCGGAACCACATCACCCAGTTAAGCGGCTCCTCCGGGCCTTCACCTTCTTTGCCTTTGCGCCAGAATATTTCGCCCGATCCATCCGGCGCCTTGATGATCTGTGGCGGGCGATCTTCTGCGTGAGCGACGGCATCGAGCGCCGTCGCACTCTGGGGTTGTCCTTGTTCGACGGTTTCATCTGTCGCGGCAGGCGACGCCGGTTCCTGCTGCGGCGGTGTTGGAGACGACGCTGATGATTCCTCCTGTCCGGCATCCTTAGGAGCCGGCGAGCTTTTCGTCGCGGAATACCAATCAGGCGCGGCGTCGAGCTTCTTCAGCTTCGTGCCGCGTGGATCGATGCTCCACAATTCGCGTGTATCATTCGGTTTCTCACGCGTGAAAACGATCGTTTCGCCATCGGGCGAGAAAATCGGATCGCTGTCTTGCCCAGAATCGTCGTTGGTCAGTTGTCGCAACAACTTTCCGTCTTCCCGGTACAGATAAAGATGCGAATGACTCGTGCCCTTCGCCTGTAGATAGCGAATTGCGACCACAATCTCGGACTCACCGCGCGAGACCGTCGCCGTCAACGCAAACATTCCGGCGAGAAGAAATATCCGGAACATCGATTGCATCAACACAACAGCCAGCTACTCCTTCGATGGCACTTTCTTCTTTGAGATGATTTGGAACTTGCCGGTCTTCTCATCAAACTTCGTGGTAAACCGGTAGGTAGCGTCTTCGCCGTCGCCGCCGCGAAAGATGTCGTATTGCTCGAGCAACAGGACACCAGGTTTTACCCAGTGCAATGGCGTGACGTACTGATTGCGAACATCACCTTTAACGTCGACCTGCAAATTCTCGGTCTTAACTTCGCCAAAGTCATCGCCTGAGCGATGATAAACGTAGGTATCAGTAACGCGTGGGCCGCTGGATGAAGAAAACGCGAGCCAGTTCGAATCCGGCGACCAAATCACATGGGCAGCACTGCCGTCATAGTTTTGAAGGTCCATCACGATTTTCTTCGATGGAAGCGAAACGAGTTTGACCGCGGTGATCAAACTGGAATCGATATGATTAGGATCTTCCGGCTCGCTGCTGCAGGAAATGAGCACGGCGAATTTTTGATCCGGCGAGATGTCGCGGATTTTCTCGAACTTCGCAGACTCCTCGGCACTATTCGCCTGCGTTAAGATCAGCAGGCTGGCAAGCACAGCCGACAGTCCGAATGTTTTCAGGATGCTAGCGTAAGAAATTCGAGCGTGCATTGTCAATCCTTTCGTCGTTAAGATCGACCTATGCCAGGGCGCCGCATCGCAACTCTTACGATGTCGATCTTGGTAACGGCCTCGGTGTACGCGGCCAATCCATTTCTCAATGCATCGGATGATAAGCCGGTGTCCGCCAAATTTCGCGGCGCCGAATGGAGCGACGAGATTCAGCAAGAAGAAATTCCGCTTAGCGCACGAGTGGTCACAACGCGGATCGCGAAAATGCCGTGGGGCGCGATTTACAAAATCGAATTTGACGATCTTAAATCACATGCGCCGGAGCCGCGCAAGATCGAGCCCGAATATTTCGTTGTTACTGACGACCAGATCGTTTTGCTAAACGAGGAAAACCTACCTGACGCGATCAAGCGCCTTTCGGCAGCGGAAAAGCCGCCGGAATTTGAACCGGGCGACATTTACGGTATTGCTAGCGGCAAGTTTGATCACGAAGATGCATTGTGGAAAACGACGATCAGACTGAAAGGCGATCTGTGCGTTTACGAAGCGAGCCATCCCTCCGGTCATTTCAAAAAGGTCGTTTGGAAAAAAGGAGTAGGATTGGTTGAGTATGCGAGCGGCTACGGCGCGATGAAAGATGGGTTCCGCCTTAAGCGAGAGAAATAAGAGCGTCGCTTCGACACTCGTTAAGATGACTCTGAACCTCGGTCTCACGCTCAAACAGCTCTTCGGGTATTCGGATTTTCGTCCGTTGCAGGAAGCGATTATTCAGGATGCGCTTGCCGGGCGCGATGTGTTCGCGCTGATGCCAACCGGCGGCGGAAAGTCGCTTTGTTTTCAATTGCCAGCTTTGATGCGCGAGGGTCTGACGATTGTAGTGTCGCCGCTCATTTCGCTTATGAAAGACCAGGTCGATGCGCTGCAAACAAGCGGCATCGGGGCTACGTTTTTAAATTCGGCGCTGGATCGACATGAAGCTGTCGCGCGATTGCGCGGACTTCATCGCGGCGAGTACCGGTTGCTTTATGTCGCGCCGGAACGCTTGATGCTCGATACGTTTCTGGAGCGCGCGCTGAACTGGAACATCGCGCAAATCGCGATCGACGAGGCACATTGCATCAGCGAATGGGGCCACGATTTTCGGCCGGAATATCGCGAATTGAAGAAGTTCCGCGGCCATTTGCCGGATGTGCCGATTATGGCGCTCACTGCGACTGCAACCGAACGAGTGCGCGCGGACATCCTCAAGCAGCTCGCGCTGCGCGATCCGCGCTGTTATGTCGCCAGCTTTAATCGACCGAATCTTAGTTATCGCGTCGTTCCGAAATCAGCGCCGTACGAACAACTGGTCGCATTCATTACTGGTCGACCTAACGATAGCGGTATCGTTTATTGCGCGAGCAGAAAAACGGCGGACTCGCTCGCACGAAACCTGAGCGAGGACGGGGTAAAGGCGAAACCGTATCACGCCGGTCTCACAGCCAGGGAGCGCACCCAAAATCAAGAACTCTTCCTGCGAGATGACGTCCGGGTGATCACGGCGACGATCGCCTTTGGGATGGGAATCAATAAACCGAACGTGCGGTTCGTCGTTCATCACGATCTGCCGAAGAATATCGAAAGTTATTATCAGGAGACGGGCCGCGCCGGGCGCGATGGATTGCCAAGCGAATGCGTGTTGCTTTTCAGCGCGAGTGATGTCGTGAAGCAAACGCATTTCATCGATGAGAAAAGCGAGAACGAGCAACGCATCGCTCGCGAGCAGCTCCGGCAAATGGTGCATTATGCAGAGACGCGCGAGTGCCGGCGTGCGACTTTATTGAAATATTTCGGAGAGGAATGGCCCGCGAATTCTACAGCGGTCGACGGTCATGGACCGTCACTGCAGGTTTCGTGCGACGGCTGTGATAACTGCCTCACTCCGCGCCAGACTTTTGACGGCACAATCCCCGCGCAAAAATTTCTCTCGTGTGTTCACCGGATCTGCGCAAAAAGCGGATTCGGATTCGGCTTGAATCATGTCGTCGAGGTGCTGACTGGCGCGGACACTCACGCGATCCGGCAGCGAGGACACAATCAGCTTTCGACCTACGGGATTGGGCGCGAATTGAGGCGTGACGCCTGGCAGGCGATCGGGCGCGAGTTGTTGCGGCTGGGACTGATCGAATGCGCGCCCGGTAAGTTCGCGACGCTGAAACTTACCAAAAACGGTCTGGATACGCTGCGAGAGCGGGCACTCATCACGCTCACAAAGCAGATCGACATTTCGGAACAGCGCGCCAAAGGTGGCGCCGGCGAAATCGAATGTGATGAAGTATTATTCGAACGTTTGCGCACAGTGCGCCGGAAGCTCGCAGATGAACGCGATGTGCCTGCATACGTAGTTTTCTCCGATGTGTCGCTCCGCGAGATGGCGCGCTCTTATCCGACAACCACGAGCGAGTTCCGGCGAATCCCCGGCGTCGGCGAGCAAAAGCTAAAAGATTTCGCTGAGCCATTTATCGCCGAAATCACGGAGTATCTTCGGACAAATTCGCGGCAAACATTCCGCGAAGTTCTGGCGCCGATGCGGCGTCGCTCCACATTAAACGACAGCGAAGCGGAAACGCTCCGCCGATTTCGCCGCGGCGACTCGGTCGATGAAATCGGGCGCGCCCGGGGCTTTGTGCCCAGCACGATCTACGGGCATCTGGTTGCTGCAATCGAGTGCGGAAAGATTGCCGAGCGCCAGCGATTCTTCACTCCTGCGCAAGAGAAGGAAATTGCAGCCGCGTTCCGGCAGATCAACGACGGAAAACTGACCGATGTCAGCGCGTTACTCGGTGGAAAATACGACATCGGCGAGTTGCGCATCTTTCGAGCATTTGCCGCGCGCGAGAAGCTGTAGCCCCGAAAGCATCCAGGGGTTATCGCGGCTTGGGACAAGATTGTTGGTGTAGTCCCGACACGTCGGGATGTCGAGGCGCTCGCGGTGTTTGTTACTCGGCACGGCGACACAGCGGCGTGGCTACGGCCGCCGCATAATGCCGCCCGCCGGGATCAGCGGTCCCGGCTACGGTCGAGTTAGTTCTTTTCTCTCGACAATTCATGGAGATTTTAGCGAGAACCTAGGAAGTTCAATGCAATTCCTGCTTAATTGGCCGGCCTGGCTTTCCTTCTTGGTTGTATCGGCGGTAACCACGTTGACGGCGGTAGGGGGACTTCAGCTTGTCCGGAAAAAATATCCAGCGGAAGTGTTGAAGGAGAACCACGAAGTCGCGGCCATAATTTTCAACGCCTTCGGACTGTTCTACGGGGTGATGGTGGCGTTTGTTGTATTTGTTACTTGGAGCGGATACGACGAGGCCACAAAAAATCTGCAGATGGAAGCGAACGAGGTCGATGATATTTTTCACATTACACAAGCACTCCCCGACCCGGCGCGTACAGTGATACGGCAAGGACTAATGGATTACCTCGTTTCGGTTTATAATGATGAATTGAAAAGAATGTCACAAGGCGAGATAAGCCTCCATTCCAACCCTGCAATGGCAAGGCTGATGACAGTGGTCTATCAGATGGATGAGAAATCGATTCCCAACAGAGAGCTCTATGCCGAAACGGTAAAGCGGTTAAACAATCTCGCTCAGTACCGCCGACTTAGAATATTTGCCGGCAACAACACTGTGCCATCAGTTGTCTGGTTAGTCCTGCTTGTCGGCGGGCTATTCACGGTTTCGTACACCTGGTTATTCGGGATGAAGAACATCAAGGCGCAATATATGATTGCCACTACGCTCACGGTAACGATCACGTTGATTTTGTTTTTGATTTATGTTCTTGACCATCCCTTTACAGGGACCAGCAAGGTGAGCGACGAACCTTTGAGAGAGGTGATGGCGATACTGCAGAAAGAATAAGAACCTCCGTGTCCAAGTAACCGCTCTTATCCAGGAGAGCTGTTTCGCCTTTAGCAGCGCTTGCTCGACGAATAACTCATAATTGGCAACTGCTCGGTGGCACAAACGGGTTTTACGATGACCAGCGACTATCGCGCGAAGCTCTATCGCGTCGCGTTCTGCCTGGCGGCCATCTATAACGTTGCGTTTGGTCTTTGGGCATGCGCCTGGCCGCCGTCGTTCTTTGATTCAATGAAGATCGCATCGCCAAATTATCCGGCGCTGTGGAGCTGCCTTGGTATGGTCGTAGGTCTCTACGGTGTTCTTTACGCTTATGCCGCCTATCGGATCGAGCGCGCGGCGCCAATTATTTCGGTTGGCCTTGCGGGAAAAATCCTCGGGCCGATCGGCTGGTTGATGGTGATCAATTCCGGCGAATGGCCGCTGCGGACTTTCACTCTGATTGTATTTAACGATTTAATATGATGGCTGCCATTCGGACTGTTCCTCTTAGACGAGACGCCCACAGGTAGATGGTTGCGGCGCATCACGCCCTGGGCCTGTGCTGCTGCTAATGCGCTCGCTGCGCTCGTGATGCTATTCGCTTTACGCGGAGGCACTGAAGCCGCGTCGAGCTTTGCAGAACGGGCAACTTACATCGGGGAACCCGCGGTGTGATGGCGGCGGCAGTGAGCTTGGTAGCATTTTTCGCCTGGTGGGGCGCATGGATTCCCTCGACCCGCTGGGGCATCGTGGCGTGTGTGGTCGCGATCCTGGGTCTGGTCTGCGATTTCCTCGCCGAATCGCTTTTCATCGGTTGGTTGCCCGCTAGAATCGAAACTCTTGCATCGCTTGGCTCGCTGCTTACTGGCGGTGCGGCAAACGGTCTCTACACGATCGCTGGCATCATTCTTACTCTTAGCACGCTTCACTCCGCGGGCTGTTGCGCATTTGGGCATGGGCCATCTGGGCGAGCGGAATCGCGTTGACGATTTGCACCACGATCGGCAACGTGACCGGTAAGGTGATTTCGACGGCGGCGTTGATGTTGCTGCTTTGCCCGTGGGTTGCCGCGTTCGGTTGGAAATTATAGCACGAGTGTTACCAGGCAGCCGCAGCGTGAACGCGGCGTCTCAGCTCCTACTTCTTCGCGCCGTTGTTGACGTTGACGTTTCCAGGTCTCCAAATCATTTTGATCGGCAATTTTTTGCGCCTGGTCGTCGTGATCGCGTGCAGTTCTTTTTGGCTCATCGCTTTGTACATTTGCCTCGAAGCGCCTTTGAGCGATGACTTGCAGAGTTCTCCGCGTTCCCCGGCGAGCGCTGCGCCGGCAGCCATTTGTTGTTTCTTGGGTCCTGCAGGCATACAAAAAGATTTCGCGTCTCAAGCGCGAAATGGATTTGTTCGAGCCGCAGCGAGTTTTCGCCAGAAGAAGTAAACCGGCACGCCGGTCAGCACGATCAAAATTCCAATTCCAGACGTGGCCGGTGCAAGCCAGGCGAGATCGAGAAGTAACAACCCGGCGAGCAGAATCGAGACAAGCGGGACGATGGGATAACCCCATGTGCGATAAGGACGGTCGGCGGCCGGAGATTTTTTCCGCAGAAGGATGACCGCCGCGACGAGCAGCAAATAGAAGAGCAGATCGGCGGAAACGATGTACTCGAGCAACTGCGTATAAACATTTCCGTAGCTGATAGCGCTGGTGGCAGAGTGTGTTGTCATGGTGCGCGGAAGCGTTAAGAATGCGGTCCAGATTCCCTGCGCGACGAGAGCCGCGGCGGGCACGTGCTGCGCATTCGTCGTTCCGACGCGGCGGAAAAACAAACGATCACGCGCCATCGCGTAATAAACGCGCGCGCCCGCCAGGATGAGACCATTGTTACAGCCGAATGTTGAAATCATAATCGCCGCCGCCATGCACATTGCGCCGGGATGCCCGAAAAGAGCGTTCATCGTCGCGACGGCAACGCGATTTTGCGGCGCGCGCTCGATTTCCGAGAATGGCAAAACAGCGATGTAAGCGAGATTAGCTAGCAGATACAAAACCACGACGATCCCGCAGCCTGCAAGCAATGCGCGCACGAGGTTGCGCCCCGGGTCGCGCACTTCGCTGCCGATAAACGTGACGTTGGTCCAGGCAGTTTGCGCAAAAAGCGGGCCGACCATTGCTTTGCCAAAAAGAAAGGCAAGCGCAAGCCCGCCAACGACGCCCAAACCAGGCTGCGCGATTTGGGGACTCCACCCGTTTGCCCACGAATCCCACCACGCGGATGAACGTGCGGCGCTGTTTGCGCTCCAGCCCAGCGACAAGCCGATCACTACGACTCCCGCGAGCGCCGCCGTCTTCGCGAACGTGAATGTATTCTGCACGAGCTTGCCGATCTCGAGGCCGCGCGTGTTGGTCCAGGTCACTAATACGATCAAAGCGATCGCGATCAGTTGCTCGGTCGATAAACTGATCGCGTAGTGATCGCCTAACGGAATCGGTCTCACTAAGTAATTCTCCGGCCCGACTGCCGGAATAAAGACGCCGAGAAATTTTGCAAAGGCGATTGCAACCGCGGCGATTGTTCCCGTCTGAATGACAAGAAACAACGTCCAGCCAAATAAGAAGCCGACGGCCGGCCCATAAGCTTCGCGTAGGAAAACATAAACGCCGCCCGCGCGCGGCATCATGGTCGCCAGTTCCGAACAACAAAGCGCTCCGGTGATTGTCATCAATCCGGCCACTGCCCAAGCGAGCAGCAGCCAGCCGGGAGCGCCGATCAACCGGGCCGATTCAGCCGAGGTAATAAAAACCCCCGAGCCGATCATCGACCCCATCACGATCATGGTCGCGTCGATCGGTCCCAGCGCGCGAACCAGTCCGGATTGCTGCCGGTTGTTGATCTTGTTGCTCACAACGGGCTTTCGGGCGCGCTGATTATAACGCCTTGAGATTCGAGTTGTGATCGCAATTCACGCACGAACGCGACTGCGCCGGGTGTGTCGCCGTGAATGCAAATTGTTTCGGCGCGCACATCGACATCATCGCCTTCGATACTGCGCACTTTGCCTTCGCGCAGCATTCGCAGCACGCGCACTGCGGCTTCGTCGGGATCATGCAGCAACGCGTCCGCTCGCGAGCGCGGAACGAGCGAGCCATCAGCCAGGTAATTTCGGTCCGCGAAAACTTCGCGCGCGATTTGCAAACCGTGCGAATTGCCGGCACGCGCGAGCGCGCTGTTGTCGGGCGCAAACAAAATCAATTTCGCATCGACCGATTTCGTGGCGCGCGCAATCGCCTCCGCAATCTTCTCGTCCCGCGTAGCCATGTTGTAGAGTGCGCCATGCGGCTTGACGTGATTCGGCCGCATTCCGACAGCATCCGCGATCGCCTGAAAAACGCCGAGTTGAAAAGCTACCGCATCAAAAACTTCGTCGGCGGTCACTTTCAGTTCCTTGCGCCCGAAATTTTCACGATCGAAAAGGCTTGGATGCGCCCCGACATCGACCGCGTGGGCCTTTGCTGCCAAAACCGCGGCATGCATCGTATCGGCATCGCCCGCGTGAAAACCAGTTGCGATGTTCGCAGAGCTGATGAGTTCGAATAGCTCGGCGTCATGGCCCGCGCCTTCGCCAAGATCGGCGTTAAGATCGACGGAGACATTCATGAATCGTGCAAACTGAGTCCGATACGAAAGCGCTCGAGTTCACGCTCGCGCTGAAGCAAAAGCCGGTGCGCCTCGGCCAGCGAGATTTCGGAAAAACGAACGACGTCGCCAGCGCGAAGTTGTGCCGCGATGCCAAGATCCACGGTAATCACGTGCGCGATTTTCGGATAACCGCCGATGGTTTGGCAATCTCCCAAAAGTAAAATTGCCTGGCCACTCGGCGGCACCTGGATCGTACCAGGTGCGACTGCCTCGGAAACAAGCTCGGCGTCGTTGGTTGGGCGCAATTCAGGACCGGCCAAGCGTACGCCCATGCGATCTGAATCGGGTGAGGCGGCGAAGGATTCGCTCTTGAAGCGTTGAAGCGCTGAAGCGTTGAAGCGGGCCCAATCGGCGCCGCGAACGAAGCGAAACACGAGAGCAGAACTTGCTGTTTGCGACCATGGCTTCGGCGCGCTCCACGGAGAAATTTCGATTGTAGCCGGGAGCGGTGATCCCGGTCGCGCGCCAAGCCGAATAGCATCGCCATCGCGCAAAGCGCGACCCTCGAACCCACCGAAACTTGCTCGCAAATCTGTCGAGCGACTCCCCAGAACGAGCGGCACGTCGATTCCACCTGAGACGGCGAGCCAACATCGGCATCCGGCTTGCGGATGATCAAACTTCACTTCCTCGCCCGCACGTACCAGAGCCGCGTGACCTGCAGGCAACGATGTCGATCCAACCTGCACGTTGAATTCGCCGCCGCACCAGGCAACAATGCGTTCATCGGTGAAACGCAATTGGAGACCGCCAAAGGTGATTTCAAGTCCCGCTGCCGATTCTTCGTTACCCGCAAGAAAATTAGCGACACGCAACGCGAACAAATCCAGCGCGCCGCCCAACGACACGCCGAATTGGCGGTAGCCTATCCGTCCCAAATCCTGGACAGTCGTCAAAAAGCCGGCGCGCAGAACGGTCACCTGTGACATCGCTCCTGTCATCCTGAACGAAGTGAAGGACCTCACACAAGCTGGTTGATCACGCTGAGCCGCTCGGGGGTCCCACCCTTCGAATGTGAGGTCCCTCGCTTGGCTCGAGATGACAACGAAGGGGACGCGCAGCGTACTTCGAACAGTTCATCGCTGCGTTGCCGCAAATTCTTCGCGCGTGATTGCACGAAAGCGCACGCGATCTCCCGCACTCAGCAGCACCGGCGGATTTCTCGCGGGATCGAACAATCGGAACGGCGTTCGGCCAATCAGATTCCAGCCGCCGGGCGAACGCAGCGGATAAATTCCCGTTTGCGCGCCGCCTATTCCGACCGAGCCGGCAGGAATTTCTTTCCGCGGCGTGGCCCGGCGCGGCGTAGCTAAAGTCTTCGGAAGACCTGTCAGAAACGGAAAGCCGGGTGTAAACCCGATGCAGTTTACGCGATAGTCAGCCGCGCCGTGAAGATCGACAACTTCCCCTGCCGAGATCTTCGCGTGCCGGGCAACATGCGCAAGATCGAGAGCGAACTCGGAATCGTAGCAAACGGGAATTTCGATGACTCGCGCAGGAAAAACCTCGGCGCCGCCGGGATCACCGACCCCGGCTACAACAGCGCGAACTCGCTCCGTCAGCCAATCGAGCGCTTGATCTGATTTGGGCCCAGCGTTCGCAACGACCATTGGATCAAAGAAAACTGCAACCGTCGTGTAGGCAGGCACGAGTTCAATGACACCGGGAATCGTAGCGTCTTCCAAACGACGTAATGTGCGGAGGACTTCGTTTAACGCTTCGTCCGGGGCGTCTTCGAATCGGTCGCGCACGCGCACGATCAACGCCGAATCTCCGAGGGGAACAATTTCCATCGGGTGTTCGAATACAGAGTCCGCTCAGCGCGATTTCACAGCTTCAATGTCGATCTTGATCGCGACATCCTGGCTAATGCCCGATACAGTTTCGGTCGCGCTGCCAAACATCAATCCAAAATCGCGACGCTTGAGTGGCTGGGTGGTAACTTCCCAACGCGTCCGGGCCGCGTCGCTCACAGGAGTAACCAGCTTTACGCGCAACGTGACCGGTTTCGTGACGCCGTGCAGGGTAAGATCGCCCATGATGTTGCCGCTCTGCGGGCCAGTTTGTTTCACGCTACGGCTTTTGAAGGTGATCTCACGATACTTTGCGACATTGAAAAACTCAGCGCTGCGAAGATGATCGTCGCGCTTTTTGATTCCCGTATCGATGCTGCTCACCTGAATCCGAGCCGAGACGGAGGAGTGTTCCGGATGCTGGCGGTCGAGGTCGATGCTGCCGGAGAATTGCGTGAACTTGCCATTGGTCGTGCCGAGAAATTGATGGACGCGAAATACAATCGTGGAACGTGCTTGATCGAATTGGTAGATTTCATTGGCGGCGGCGCTCTGAACGAACGCCGCGAAAATCAAAGCAATGCCATTAAGTCGAACGAATTGCATGTTTAGTTTCATTTCTTGCGGTTGTTGCGCGCCGCCAGTGTCTTCAAAAGTGGCGTGCGCGACAACGGCAATTTCCCAAACAAATTGCCCAGCGCAAAAGCCGGATCGCTCTTAATCTTCTTTGCGTCGTGCACGCCGGCGATGCGTGCCAGCTCGGTTTCGAAATGCGAGATAGCGCGCAGAGTCGGATCGTTTTCATCGAGGTAACCAAACGCCCGCCGCAGGAGCGAAAACAGTTCCGGCTCGTGATGGTCGCGCTCGGTGCAAATCTCAATGAGCTGCACAAAGTAAGCTGCCGTCTGCGTGCGCAAATAGTTTGTACGGATTCTGGCGAACGGATTTTTCAGCACGACTTCCGCGAGAGTGTGTAGATCGGACTTTCGGCTGCGCGCGATCTGAATTTCCGCTTCGAAGAACAAATCCAGCTTGCCAGCAAACGGGCTTTTGGCACGACGCGCACCCTTGGCCACGGTTTGAATGCAGCCGAGCGATTCTGTGCACCACGAGACGATCAGGCTCGTGTCGCTAAAATTTCGTTTCCGCAAGAGGATGGCCGCAGTGCTCTCCACGATTCATTGTTAGCCCGAATTTCTTTGCGACGCGAGGGTGGATCGACCGTTCCGTCGGGCGATGCTAATGGTAACGGTGCAGCCGCAAACTGGATCAAGAGCGTGACGTTTCACCAAGCACATGAAAACAAATGCGGCTTCGCCGGGTGGTTGGCATCGAGCAAGGGACTGCTCGATCCACCTGAAGTTCCGCTTCCCAATCGATGGGCTTCTGACCTCTGATCCCTGATTTCCGGATCCTCTAAGTTGACCGCAGATCGCAGCGGCGTTTTGTCAAATGCAGAATAACGAAGCGAACCCTTGCCGCGGCGAGCGCCTCTACAACGTCATGATTTCCTGATGCGAGCAACAAGTAATGAGACCGTGCGCGTACCGGAGGATATTAGCGGCCGGCCACGCCGCATGCCGGTAGGCGGAGTCAGCTGGCGGCATACATTTCGAGCGCTGCGGCATCGGAATTACCAACTCTTTTTCTGGGGACAGCTCGTCTCGCTTGTGGGGACGTGGATGCAGCAGACCGCGATGAGTTGGTTTGTATATCAGATCACCAATTCGAAGTTGCTCCTGGGCACCGTCGCCGCCGTCGGATCGGCTCCGATGATGTTGTTCTCAATCTGGGGTGGAACGCTGGCCGATCTTTATCCGAAGCGCTCCGTCATCGTCGCGGCCCAAACCGCTCAGATGATTTGCGCGTTTTTACTCGCAGCCGGCGCCTGGGCTGGCTTCGCCACTCCGTCGTTCATTATCGTTATCGCGGCACTGAATGGGGTTGCGATGGGCTTCGACATGCCCGCGCGTCAGGCATTCACGGTGGAAATGACAAGCCGCGAAGATTTGCTAAATGCCATCTCGCTAAACAGCTCGATCGTGAATGGGGCGCGCGTTGTCGGTCCATCGGTTGCTGGTTTGCTGATCGGCGCGGTCGGAGTTGCGACCTGCTTTTTCCTGAACGGCGTGACCTTTGTCGCGGTGATCGCCGGCTTGTTGATGATGCGATTGCCGCCATTTAAACGGCCCGCGCACGTTGTCTCTGGCAGCAAGCATGCCTGGAACGGCATCGTTTATTCAATGAAACATCAACGAGTGCGCACGATCCTCTTGCTATTTCTCGCATTCGGCGTCTTCGGCTGGTCTTACAGCGTGCTCATGCCGGCCTTTGCACGCGATGTGCTTGGTGGCGGAGCGAAGGGGTACGGGGTGTTGATGTCGGCGAGTGGAACTGGCGCGTTCATTGGAGCGCTCGTTGTGGCGACATACGGGCATTTATTCACACCGCGACGACTTGCCCTTGGCGGCGTCTGGTTATTTTCGATTGCTTTGCTCGCGTTTTCCTTGAGCCGAAATTTTTATCTCTCGCTCGTATTCCTTCTCTTCGCAGGCTTCGGAATGCTCCTGTTTTTTTCGACGTCGAACACAGTGCTGCAAACAATCGTGCCGGATGAAATGCGCGGCCGCGTTATGGGCGTGTGGTCGCTGGTGTTCGGCGCGATGATTCCGCTAGGCAGTCTCGAGGCGGGTGCCATTGCGCACTGGCTCGGCACTCCCTTTGCATTCGCATTCGGCGCCATCATTTGCGGCGTCTCGGCGTTGATAACACTCTTGTAATTCGCCGGCGCGACGACGCTGCAGCTGCACGTTCTGACTAACGACCTATCGGTTCAGGATGTGCAACGCGCGCTTCTCCACGTTGAGCGCAGCTTCTCTAACCGCTTCACTTAACGTCGGGTGCGAATGGCACGTCCGGCCGATATCCTCCGAGCCGCCGCCAAATTCAATCACAGAAACGGCTTCGGCAATTAACTCCGAAGCGGCATGTTGCAAAATGTGTGCGCCGAGAATCCGGTCCGTTTTCCCATCGGCGACAAACTTCACCATTCCATCGAGATCTTCATTAGCCAGCGCGCGGCTGTTGGCGCGGAACGGAAACTTGCCAATACGTACGTCGATCCCCTTCTCTTTCGCTTGATCTTCAGTGAGACCGACGCCGGCCAGCTCAGGATTTGTGTAAATGATACCCGCAATGGCGTCGTAGTTTACATGGCCAGATTTGCCCGCAATGATCTCTGCGCAGGCGATCCCTTCGTCTTCGGCTTTGTGCGCCAGCATAGGCCCGGCGATTACATCGCCAATTGCGTAAACGCCTTCGACATTCGTCCGAAAATGTTTGTCCACTTTGATGCGCTTTTTCTCATCTAACTCGACACCAATTTTCTCCGAACAGACTCCTTCAGAAAAGGGACGACGCCCAACTGAAACGAGCACCTTGTCACCTTCGAATTTCAATTCTTCGCCGCCCTTTGTTGCCGTGGCGGTTGCGTGGCCGTTGTCGACCTTGACCGCGCTGACTTTTGTCTCCAAGTGGAACGTAATGCCTTGAGCGGTGAGCAAACGCTGAAGTAAATTCGATAGTTCAAGATCGAACCCGACAGCAATGCGCGGGAGAAATTCGAGCATGATTACTTCCGAGCCGAGTCGGTTCCAAACCGAGCCGAGTTCGAGGCCGATCGCGCCCGCGCCGATGACAAGCAATTTCTTCGGCGCCTCGGTGAAGGTAAGTGCTTCGGTACTGCTGACAATGGTTTTGCCGTCAAACTTCGCAAACGGCAGCTCAACCGATGCGCTGCCAGTCGCGATCACGATGTTCTTCGCTTCCAGCTCCTGTGTCTTGCCATTTGAAGATTTGACCGAGACTTTTCCAGGCGCGGTGATGGTGCCGACTCCTTCGAAGATCGTGACCTTGTTCGTCTTCATCAGCGCGCGCACGCCGCCGGTGAATGTTTTCACGACCTTGTCTTTGCGCTGCTGCATCTTCCCAAGATCGACATGTACGCCATCGAAAACGACGCCATGTTTCTCGGCTTCTTTTTTTGCGAACATGAAATGGTCACTCGAGGTCAAGAGCGCTTTGCTTGGGATACAGCCGACGTTCAAACAGGTGCCGCCAAGTTCCTTGTCTTTTTCGACAAGCGCGGTCTTCAAGCCGAGCTGTCCGGCGCGGATCGCGGCGATATAACCGCCGGGTCCTGAGCCGATAATTACCACATCAAATTTTTCCATATGTTATTTTGTCATTCCGACCGAAGACGATCAATCGCCGAGAATCAAAGCGGCGGAACACCGCCGCACTTCAAAACGTGGCCGTCACTTCGAGCCCGCATAATGCGCTTGCGTGTTGGAGTGCGGCAGTGCTGTGCCGCTTTTGGTCTAAAAATCGAGCGGTAACTTTTTCGGGTCCTCAATGCACTCTTTCACTTTGATGAGGAATGTGACGGCTTCCTTGCCATCAATGGCACGGTGATCGTAACTGAGCGCGAGGTACATCATCGGGCGAACTTCGACTTTTCCATCCACGGCAATTGGCCGCGGCATGATTTTGTGCATGCCGAGTATCCCGCTTTGCGGCGGATTAAGAATCGGTGTGCTCAGAAGCGATCCGTAAACGCCGCCGTTTGAAATGGTGAACGTGCCGCCCTGCAAATCCTCGATTTTCAATTTGCCTTCGCGCGCCTTCACCGCGAAACCGGCGATGTCGAGTTCCAGTTCGGCAAAACTTTTCTTGTCCGCGTCCCGCACGATCGGCACAACCAATCCGCGCTCTGTTCCGACCGCTACGCCGAGGTCGTAGAAATTGTTTTGGATGAAATCTTCATCTTCGATGCGGCCATTGACCACGGGCACGGCTTTGAGCGCTTCCACGCACGCTTTGATAAAGAACGACATCAAACCCAGCTTGACGCTGTTCTTTTTCGTGAACTTGTCCTGCGATTTCGCGCGCAATTCCTGCACAGCGCTCATGTCGCACTCGTTGAAGGTCGTGAGGATGGCGGCGGTCTGCTGCGCCATCACCAGTTGCGCCGCGATCTTGCGGCGCAGTGGCGACATTCTTTTGCGAGTGAATCGACCGTCCGATGACTGGCGATCTTGCTCTGCTCGAGAAGAAGGGAAGCTAACGGCTTCCCCTACAGATTTGCGCTCTTCTGCCGCGGCCAGCACATCGCCTTTGGTCAAACGCCCTCCTTTGCCGGTACCGGAGATTTTTTCCGGCTCGAGATATTCTTCTTCGATAATGCGTCGGACTGCGGGCGAAAGAGGTTCTCCCTTTTCTGGCGTCGCCTTTTTTTCCCTTTCTTCTACACCCTCTTTCTCTTCCTCCGGTTCTTTCTTTTTCTCCGGAGGTTTCTCCGTCCTCTTTTCCCCAGGTGGCGGCTTGGAATCGTCAATCGTCGCGACTACTTCGCCGATTTTCACTTCCTGGCCTTCGTCGGCCTTGGTTTCGAGCACGCCGGCCTTTTCCGCGACAATTTCTGTAGAAACCTTGTCGGTCTCGAGCGTGAAGAGAGCTTCACCTTCATTCACAAAGTCGCCGGATTTCTTGTGCCAGACGGAAACGACACCGCTAGTAATTGATTCGCCAACCGCGGGAATTTTCACTTCGATAGGCATAAGTTAGGTGAGGGTCGCGGTCGAGCGGGGTCTCGTCAACAATTAGCGCTAGCGCCAATATGACTTATGAGACGAATAAGACCTATGGGGGCGCGCCGGCGGTCGCGCCCTACCAATCAAACGGAAAACGCGTCAGCGACGAGGGCAGCTTGCTCTCGTTTGTGCCTTGCCAGCGCGCCAACCGCGGGACTCGCGCTGGCGTCGCGGCCTGCGTAAGCGATTTCGCTGCAAAACATCGTTCGCAAACGCGGTTCGATGAAAGTCCACGCGCCCATGTTCTGTGGTTCTTCCTGGCACCAGACAAACTTCGCATTCTTTGGAAACGGCTTGCGCATTTCACGCAGCCTTTTTTCGGCCAGAGGATAAAGCTGCTCGACGCGAATGATCGCCGCATTGTCGATCTTGCGCTCGGTCCGGTAATTGAGCAGGTCGTAATAGACTTTACCCGAGCAAAAGATGATCCGCTTCACTTTGTCGGCAGGGCCGACCTCGGGCGAGCCGAGAATTTCTTCGAACCGGCCATGAGTGAATTCTTCTGCGGACGACGAAGCAAATTCGGCGCGCAACAGACTTTTGGGCGTCATAATGATAAGCGGCTTGAGGAAATCGCGTTTCATCTGCCGGCGCAAAACATGAAAATACTGCGCGGAAGTAGTGAGGTTGCAGACTTGGATGTTGTCTTCGGCGCATAATTGCAGGAACCGCTCCAGCCGACCGCTGGAATGTTCTGGCCCCTGTCCTTCATACCCATGCGGAAGCAACAGGACGATCCCACTCGGGCGCTGCCATTTCGATTCTGCTGAGACGATGAATTGATCGACAATAACCTGCGCGCCGTTGGCAAAATCGCCGAACTGGGCTTCCCATAGGCAAAGCATCTTCGGGTAATCGAGCGAGTAACCGTAATCGAAACCGAGCACGGCAGCTTCGGAAAGCTGACTGTTGTAAATACAAATGCGCGCCTGCTTCTCCGCGAGATGCATGAGAGGAACATAAGGTTCACCTGTTTTAGCGTCGTACAACACGGAATGCCGGCTGCTGAAGGTCCCCCGGGCACTGTCCTGACCCGACAATCTGACAGGGATTTCTTCCAAAAGGAGCGACCCGAACGCGAGCGCCTCGGCGTAATGCCATTCATACGGGCCGCCGGCCTCAAATGCTTTGCGCTGATGATCGAGGACGATGCGTTTTACCTTCGGTTGAATATTGAAGCCATCTGGCACACGCGTTAGCCCATTCACAATGATCGTCAAAGTTTCCTGGCTGATCGCAGTCGGCTCGGATGCGCTTGTGTATTCTGGCTGGAACACAGCCGTCGATTCTTTGAACTTCGCCTGTTCATCTGTCTTCTCTTTCTCGCGCGCTCTAACATTGTCGAGCGGCAGATCCAGCCGAAGCTGAAACTCCGTTTCGAGCGACACGGCGTCGTCCTCGCTCAATATTCCAGCCTCGAGCAGTTGCCGTTTGTATAACTGGGCGACCGACGGACGTTTGTCGATCCTGGCGTACAGATCGGGTTGCGTGAAGGACGGCTCGTCGACTTCCTGGTGACCGTATTTGCGGTAACAATACATGTCGATCACCACGTCGCATCCAAATTCCTGGCGAAAATCCAGCGCCATGTCGGTCACGAACTTCACCGCGAGCGGATCGTCACCGTTCAGGTGGAAAATCGGCGCTTCGATCATTTTCGCGACGTCCGTCGCGTACATGGACGAGCGCCCTTCCTCGGGCAAAGTTGTAAACCCAATTTGATTGTTCACGACCACGTGCACGGTGCCGCCGGTGCTGTAGCCAGGCAGTTGCGACATGTTGAGCGTCTCGGCGAGGATGCCCTGCCCCGCAAAGGCCGCGTCGCCATGAATAAGGAGCGGCAAAACTTTACGGCGATGTTCGGTATCGTTGCGGATGCGTTGTCTTGCTCGCGCCGTGCCTTCGACCACCGGATCGACCGCTTCCAGATGACTCGGGTTGGCCGAAAGCCTGATTTCGACTTCAGCGCCAGAAGGAAGCTTCCGCACCGTCCGATAGCCGAGATGATATTTCACGTCCCCGTCGCCTGCCACCAGGTTCGGGATATAGTTTTCGCTGAATTCAGTGAAGATGACATTGAGCGATTTTTTCAGAAAATTCGCGAGCACATTGAGACGGCCGCGGTGCGCCATGCCCATGCAAATCTCCTTAATCCCGGCACCTGGGCATTTCTGCAGAATTACGTCGAGAATCACCATTAGCGACTCGGCGCCCTGAAGCGAGAAGCGTTTCTGTCCGACGTAATGCGCATGCAAAAACGTCTCGAAGGATTCCGCCTCCAGCAATACTCGCAATAAAGCCATTTGCACTGCCCGGGGGGCGTCTAGTTTTGCCGGGCGTGATTCGAGGCGGTGCAGCACCCAGTTGCGAATGCGCGTGTTCTGGATGTGCATGAACTCAGAACCGATCGGCCCGGCGTAAATTCCCTCCAGCGCCCCGATCATGTCGCGCAGCGTCATCTGCCGGTTGTCGAAGAAGAATTTCGATGAAACGCGGAGATCGAGATCCTTTTCGCTGAAGCCGAGTTCGCGCAGAGTCAGCAATGGATTTTCCGGACGTCTCTCTGCGAGCGGGTTTACCCGCGCGATGGTGTGCCCAAGGATGCGGTAAGCGTACACGAGTCCGTCCACCCGCGACTGCAGCGAACTTTCGCGAACTTCGACTGGTTTGGTAACCGCGCCATCGCGTTCCGGCACTTCCCCCAGCTCGAAGCCTTCGAAAAACGCGGCCCATCCCGAATCGACCGACTCAGGATTTCGCCGCCAGCGGTGATAATTCTCCTCGATCAGATCGAGATTCGCGCGAGCCGCAATTGAGGTACGCATATCAAATTAATCTGCGACTATTACGCTGCGCGGCAAGTTGACAGTGCGAATGCAGCCTCGTTACTTGCAGCGCACATGACGGCGACCGAAATCTACAAATCGGTAACCAACTGCGGCGTGAGCGATTTCGGAAGTGGTGGCCGTTGTGAATCGCAATAACTATGAAGCCGGTAATTCCAGCTCCGAGTAGCGCACGCGCCTCGCGTGTAGGTTTCGGTGTGTCATCGAAGCGAACTGTCTTATGGTTTCATAGGTCATGGAAAATTCGCGATAGCGAGAAGCCATCGCCAGCACGCGAGACCCGTGCGCTACCCAGACGATCTGCCAACTGCCTGTTGACTCTTGTCGTCAGCGCTCTGTTGATCTTCGCAAGAGCAACACCTTCTTTCTCTCAGGCCGACCCAGCTTCGGAGCCGTCTGTCTTAGCCGTGGCAAAGGTCTTGCCAGCGGTAGTGAATATCAACACCGAGCGCGTGCTCAAGCGAACAGTGCGCGATCCATTTGAGGATTTTTACGCACAATTCTTTGGTTACAATCGCGTTCGGCCGCGCGAAATTCGCCAGACCCTGCAAAGTCTCGGCTCCGGTTTCATCATTGATCCAGCCGGTTACATCATCACCAACCAGCACGTCGTCGAGCGCGCCGCGGATTTGAAAATTCATGTAACGACGAATGACGGAAAAACCTACAATGCCCACTACATCACCGGCGACGATAAGACTGACCTGGCATTCATCAAGATCGACGCGAAGACCGCGTTCCCCTTTATCAGCCTCGATAATATTTCTCCTAACCTTCTTGGCGAAACGGTCATCGTAGTCGGCAATGCAGTGGGTTATGGTAGCTCAATCAGCCGCGGCATTCTTAGCGCAGCGAAACGCAACATCACCGTGGACGATATCGAATACAAAGACCTGGTGCAGACGGATGCGGCAATTAATCCGGGCAACAGCGGCGGACCGGTCATCGATCTTTCCGGGCGACTGGTTGGCATCAGCTCGGCGAAAATGGCGTTTACGCCGCAAGGTGTTCCTACACAAGGATTGGGTTTCGCTATTCCAGCGGAAGTGGTGCGCGATAGCGTCAACCGATTCAAAAAAATCGCGCAGAAACAGCCCGGGCCAGAGAAACAACCCGCAACCAGCGAAGTATCGGTGTCCAAGGCTGAGCAGTTCTTTGGAATGCAACTCCAGGATTTGAGCCAGGAATTAAGTGACGCGCTCGGCTACGCGCAAGGCCGCGGGGTTCTCATTACCGCGGTCGAACCAGATAGCCCTGCGGACGAAGCGGGAATTGAACGTGGGCTCGTCATTTACCAGGTGGACAAGTCTGACGTGAATTCTGCCAAACAAATCGAGGATCTGCTTGGCCGGGTGCAAAGCGGTGCAAATGTAAATTTCACCGTCGGTGTGATCCGCGCCGGCAGACAAGACCGGCAGCTCGCTACCTTGACCCTGGCGGCGCGTTGATAAAAAAATAGCAACGCAATTCCAGTTCGGTTGTCTCATGGAAATATCGCAAAATGATTAAAGTCGAAAATTTGACGAAACGTTACGCCGGCCAGCCTGCGATCCAGGATTTGAACTTCGAAGTCGGCCAGGGCGAAATCATGGGATTTCTGGGACCGAATGGCGCAGGCAAAACGACCACCATGCGCATTCTGGCCAGCTTCATGCCAGCTACTTCTGGCCGCGCAACCATCGCAGGGTTCGATGTTTTTGAGCAATCGCTTCAGGCACGGGCGCACCTCGGCTACATGCCCGAAAACGTCCCGCTCTATAACGACATGCGAGTGACGGAATACCTTGATTATCGTGCGGCGCTTAAAGGGGTCCCACACCGCCGCGTCACGGAGCGTGTTGGCGATGTAAAGGAACTTTGCGGTCTCAAGGAGGTCGAAAGGAAACTCATCGGTGTCCTCTCCAAAGGGTATCGCCAACGGGTTGGTCTGGCGGACGCGCTCTTGCACGAGCCGGATCTTCTCATTCTCGACGAGCCGACCATCGGCCTCGATCCAAATCAAATCCGTCTGGTGCGCGAGCTAATCAAGAATTTGGGCAAACAACACACGATTTTGCTTTCGACGCACATCCTGCCGGAGGTCGAGATGACATGCAGCCGGGTCATCATCATTCACAAGGGACGAATCGAGGCCTGCGATACGCCGGAGAATTTGCTCGGAAAAATCAGGCAGGCCGGGGGTGTAATCCTTGAAGCGAAAGTGGGACCTGATAACGGCGCAGAAGAACTAAGGAAAATTTCAGGTGTGCGTGATGTAATCGTCGATGCGGATGGCGATTGGAAAATATTCTCACTGCGAGTGGAATCAGGCGTTGATGTGCGCGAAGAAATTTTTCGCCTCGCGATTGATCGCCGTTGGACCGTACGTGAATTGACCCAACGCCGGGCGACGCTCGAGGACGTGTTCGTCGAGCTTACCCATCCGGACGAAGTTGTGCGATGAACCAACACTCCACTACTCCCCCTTTTCGCGCCTATGCGTAAATTTTACACCCTCCTCTCACGCGAAGTACGCAGCTACTTTTACTCGCCCATTGCGTACGTTGTTCTCATCTTTTTCCTGATCATTAGTGGGATCGATTTCTATTTTCAGGTTTCCTTCATGAACCAGCGTCAAGTGCAATACACCGTGCAGGAAGCGTTCTTTAACTCGGTCTTCTTCTGGTTCGCCTTCGTTCTGATTTTTCCCCTCATTACGATGCGCCTCTTCGCGGAAGAATTTAAGCTCGGCACGATTGAGCCTCTCATGACCGCCCCTGTGCACGATTGGCAGGTGGTGCTTTCAAAATTTTTTGGCGCACTGGTCTTTTACCTCGTCCTCTGGATCCCGACCCTGCTTTACTTCGCGATCTTTCTGCAGGTAACGCATCAACCGGCAGCTCATTCCGCCGGGGCGTACTGTGGCTCATATTTGATGCTCTTGCTGCTGGGGATGTTCTATCTCTCGATCGGTTGCCTTACTTCCGTTCTGACGAAGAACCAGATCATCGCCGCGATCATTTCTTTCTGCGCAATCACATTATTGTTCTTTCTCGGTTTGGTTCAGTTCGTTCTTCTCGACGTTAGCTCCGCTGCGCGCGATTTGCTCGGCTACTTCTCCGCGATCGAGCATATGGGAACATTCTCGCGGGGCGTGATCGATACTCGGCCGATCGTGCTCTACGTGAGCATGACCGTTGTGATGCTGGCGCTCACCTATCAGGCATTCCAATCCCGCAAATGGAGGCTGTAACCCATGGCGGATGAGACGAAGCAGCCCCGAGCGCGTTCGGGAAAACGAATTCGCCGGATTCGGATCGGTTTCAACGTCCTCGCGCAAATCATCCTGATTTTGTTTCTCGCTGTGATGGTGAATTCCATCGCCTTCAAACATTACGCGCGTTGGGATTTTTCCCGCGACCAAAAGTATGAGCTCTCAGACAAAACGAAGCGTTTCCTCAAAGCGATCAAAGGCAAGATGCGCATCACCATCTTTTTTTCGCCCAATACGCCCATTACTATGGACGTTCAGAATTTGTTGAAGGAATATCAATATGCGGGGAAAGGAAAGATCGACATCGAACACGTCGATCCCGAGCGCAATCTTTCTCGCGCCAAAGAGCTGTTCGACAAATACAAAGTTGTCACCGACGAGAGTCTGTTAGTACTCGATTACGAAGGCCGCAACAAAACGGTCAAGGCGTCCGAGATGGCTGACGTCGATCAGAGTGGGATGGCCCTCGGCGAAGGCCCGCGCGTAACCGCATTCAAAGGAGAGCAGGCCATCACGAGCGCCATGATGGACCTTGTGGAGGGGAAGAAGAACGCTCTTGGTTACGTCCTCGGGCACAAGGAACCGCCGCTTTCGGAAGGCAGCAGAATCACCGTCCTGAAGACATTTATCGAGAACGAAAACATCAAATTCCAGGAGCTGAACCTTTTCGATGTGGATGCAATTCCGAAAGATTTGAAAGCGATCATGATTATTGGGCCGCAATACGATTTCTCCGATCGCGAAATGAAATTGTTGCGTGATTTCTGGGATAAACAGGGCCGGATACTGCTGCTACTCGATCCATCCGCAAAAACGCCCAGGCTGGATGGATTTCTTAACGAATTGGGCGTGAAAGCGAACGACGATCGATTAATGGCCTTCTTGCGCACCGGAATCCAGGAGCTGGCGCTCACACGAGATGTGCAAGCGCATTTTCTGGGCGACAGCCCAATTACCAAACGACTGGCCGGCGCAAACGCGCTCTTTTTTGGCGGCACATCTTCGCTTACGCTTGCGCCCGACCGTGGGCGCGGCGCCAACATCCGGATCGAGCCGCTTATTCAGGCGGAAAAAGGCTATTTTGCCGAAACTGACTACAATACGGAGGATCAAGTAAAACTGCAGGCCGACGCCAAGCGGAACAGCAACACGCCGCTAACGATTGGCGCAGCAATCGAAAAAGGCGGTAGCGCAGACGAGCGAGTGCAGGTGAATTCGTCGCGCCTGGTTGTGGTGAGTAATGCGACGTTCGTTCAAGACAATGCGGTGACGCAGGATCAGCAAGCGCTCGATTTCGTCTCTGGCAGTGTGAATTGGTTGCTGAGTCGCGAACAGCTTATCGGTATCGCGCCAAAAATTTCAAAACCTCTGACCTTCACTCTCAACGAAGACGCGTTGCGCAATTTACGCTGGATCGTTTTGATTTTCATGCCGTTGATTCCAGCCGTAATCGGAACCGTGATCTGGTGGCAACGGCGCGTTTGAGTGTTCGAGCAGATTTATGAATTGGCGGACTACTCTCGTTTTAGCCGCGATTGCGCTCGGCGTTTTGGCTTACCTCAAATTCTTTGAGATGAAACAGCCGAGCACAGGAGAAGCCAAGCGCCAGGCCCAAAATGTCGTCAACTTCGACCGAAACAAGATCAGCGGCATTGTCATTCAAAATGGTGATGAGAAGATCGAGATGCAACGCCGCGGCAACAGATGGCGCCTTGAAGCACCAATCAAGGACCAGGCAGACAGCTCTTTAATCGAGAGTTTGCTCTCAGACTTGGAAAACTGGCAGAAGGACGGCACGATTTCAGCCAAAGAAATCGAGACCGATCAGAGCAAACTCAATGAATACGGTGTCAACAGGCCGAAGCTGCGGCTTAAATTGATCGGCCAAGATAGACCGCCGGCAATTTTATTCGGGAAAGACGCCGCGTTGGAAGGCAAGATGTATGTGCGCTTCGAGAATTCAAAGGAAACGTTTCTCGCTGGACAATCGGTCAAGAAAGATATCGATAAAAAATCGGAGGAATTCCGCGACCGAAAACTAACCGGCCTGATTACTGCGCAGGTTACGCGCGTCACTTTAAAGGCGCCTGCTGGTGAAATGGAGCTTCAGAAGAAAGGCGACCACTGGGACATTGTGAAGCCGCTTCGTGCGCGCGGCGATGATCAAAAGATTGCCGATTTGATCGCGCAAATCACTACTGCCCGCATTCAACAATTCGTGGCGGACGACCACGGCGATCTTCACGGTTATGGACTGGCAGAGCCGCGCGGGGCCCTCACGCTATTTACCCAAGACGATAAACAAGGTCAGTTACTGCAGATTGGCGGCGTGCCAGAAAAGGAAAAAGATCAACGGTATGTGCGGTTTGCACCGCGCGGATTCGTTTACACGGTGCCGAAGAAAATCGAAGAGATTCTCAACACGAAACCAGACGACCTGCGCGACCGGCATTTGGTTCGAGTCGATACGAACATCCTTGATCGGATAACGATCGCCCCGGCGGATAAAACGAAGATCCTTCTCGCGCGCAAGGGCGAAAACTGGACAATCGCCAGCCTCAATAACACGCCGGCAAATTCTGGCGAAGTCCGGCGCTTCATCGATACGCTCCAAAATGAACGGGTAACGAAATTTGTCGAAGACGTCGGCTCAAATCTGGCGAAATACGGCCTCGATCAGCCGCAACTGCAATTGACGTTCAGCTCATTTGCCTCCGAGAACACTGCCGAGACCAAAGCCGGCGAGCAGCCCTTTGCCACAATCGCGTTCGGAAAAGTAGATGGCGATAATGTTTATGCGCGGCTTGCCGATGAACCCTTCGTCGTGGCAGTGCGCCGCGGATTAGTCGATCAAATTTTCACTGATCCTTTGCAATGGCAGGAATTGTCGATCTTCAAGTTTAAGCCAGAACAAATCCATCGCTTCAGCATCGCGACGGACAAAGAACTTTCGATGGAACGGGACGAAAAGAAACAATGGCGGTGGCTCAAAGGAAGTGGCGAGATCAATCAAGCCAACGTGCAATCGCTGATCAGCGCTTTGGCGAACTTGCGCGCGGTGCGCTCGCTCGGAGCGACAGCGCCGCGACACGGCTTGGACAAGCCGCAGCTGACTCTCACTTTTATGTACGGACCGGAGAGTAAAGATTCCTGCACGCTAATGGTTGGCAGCCGCACCGAGGACGGCATGTGGTGCGCGAACGTGGATGGTCGGGAAGGCACTTTTGTGATCAGCAATTCGGATTTGAATGCGTTAAAACTGCCGTTGGTTAGTCAAGCTACGGCGTCGCCGAGTCCAACCGCGTCGCCGGTCGCGAAGCCATAACCCTTTAGCCACGCCCTCAGGCGTTACATTAATTTGTCCGACGGTCACAGGCCGCCGCTACAGACGCCGTATAAACTGTGACGATTCCGCCTGTGAGCGGTTGGACGGTCGCACGCGCGAAACCGTTCGCCGCCATCAGCAGAGACATCGCGTTGCCACTGGGAAATTCTTCAATCGAGTCGCCAAGATAATCGTAAGCGCTTTTCTTCCCTGTTAGAAAAGATCCGAGAAACGGCACGCAGCGATGCAAATAGAAACGATAGATCGCACGCAAGATCGGCATCGTCGGCAATGAGAACTCGAGGACAAGCAAGTGGCCATTCGCGTTAAGTACGCGCGCCATTTCACGAAGCGCACCTCTCCAATCTTCCATGTTGCGCAAACCAAATGCGATAGTGGCGCAGTCGAATGAAGCAGCGGCGAATGGCAATTTCATTGCGTCGGCCACGACTGTTTGGCGCATGCCTTTTCGTTTCGCCAGTTCCAGCATTTCAGGCAGGAAATCGACCCCCACAATTTCCGCATCTGGCAACTTCTCTTGCAGCGCTAGCGCCAAATCGCCGGTGCCAGTGGCAAGATCGACAATCCTCTTTGACTGCCAGCCCGCGACAATGTCGGCGGCGCATTTTCGCCAATAAAAATCGATCCCGCAACTGAGCAGATGATTCGCCAGATCATAACGCGCCGCGATCGATCCAAACATCTGTCGTACTCGCTCAGGCTGTGTTGCGACACGGGACTGGCTCATTTCAATATTAATTCAATACCAACTCGCAATTTCGCCGCTGCTGGTCCCTTTCCCAGTAATACTTCGAAGTAATAACGGACCAAAGGGAGCGACGAGAAGTTCGAACGCGTAGTTTGTTTAAAAAAGTTGATTGCCATTACAGCTAACTCCGGCTATCTGACAAGGTATGGATATATCTGTTGTAGCATTACAAGAAGCCGTCTCAATTCGCCGGCAAATCGATACTTTGGAAAAACGTCTTTCCTCAATCCTGGGAGGTGCGCCTGCAAGCGTAGCAACTCGCGGCGGACGTCGCCGTATGTCGGCTGCGACTCGGGCCAAACTCGCGGCCGCGGCTAGAGCTCGTTGGGCAAGGCTAAAGGCCGGGAAGAAAACAACTCCTGCCAAGAAGAAAGGCGGAATCACCCCTGCCGGGCGAAAACGGCTTTCCCAGTTAATGAAGGCTCGTTGGGCGGCGCGAAGGAAAGGTGCGGCGAGGTAAGTCGGTCGATTCGAAATCGCATATCGTCCTCCTGTTGTCTCCGCCACTTGCTGAGGGAGGCTTAGTTAGCCGAGCCTCAGCGAAAGGCGCAAGCTAACAATTTGCTCGCGAGAGGACTCGAACCTCCACGGGTTTCCCCATACGGTCCTGAGCCGTACGCGTCTGCCGATTCCGCCACGCGAGCAAAAGGCAGTGGCGCGTACAATGCGCATGCGCCAGCCAGCCGCAAGGTGAAACAAACGGTGTCGATCCTGTGATAGGAAGGAAGCGATCGAATGCCTGGTTAAATCAGCCCGAGAGTCTTTTGCGTGCGCGAACTTCCAATTGGTGCGCTTTGCGTACCTGGCCAACAGAACGCAAAAGGTCGGCGTAATTCGACACCACAATCTCATAATCTTTGGCGGGTTTTTCGTTCGCCTCCTCCCAAATCTTGAGCGAAGCGCGATAAAGGTCAGCCGCTTTCGCGTAATCGCCACGCGAATGATATACGACCGCCAGGTTGCACTTTGATTGCGCGATGTCGGGGTGTGTGGGCGGATACAATTTCTCGCGGATAGCCAGCGCGCGAAGATGTGTCTTCTCCGCCTCAGTGTAACGGCGCTCGTTGGTGTAAAACACAGCCAGGTTATTCAGAACTGACGCAACATCCGCATGCTCAGGCCCAAGTTGCTTCTCGTAAATCTGCAAAGCCTGCAAATAATAGGGTTCCGCCGCCTTGGGGCGCCCCGACTTACGGAAAATAAGCGCAATGTTGTTCAACATTGTGCCAAGATCCGAGTAAGGAATATCTTCGAGTTGGGTCCCCGCGGCGATCGCCTTCTCGTAGAAACCGATCGCCTCTTCGGATTGACCGAGATTATCGCATAAGAACGCAAGCCGGCGCGCGGAGCGAAAAATGACGCGTTGATCCGGTGGTTTTATCTTTTCCAAAATTGCGTGCGCCTTGAGCAAGTATGTTTTGGCCGCGGCGCGATCGCCCTTTTGCTCGAGAAGCTGCCCTAATTTTTCGAAGCTGGTTGCCAGCGGCATCTCGGCGCCCGGAAAAGCGCGTTTGGCAATCTCAAGCGCTGTCTCGGCAACGCGAATTGCCTGAGGCAAACGATTTGTGGCGCGCAGAGTATCAAGCTTGTCATTAAGGATTGACCAAAGCTTTTCGTCACCTTTCATCAATCATCACCAACCCTCGCTCAGTTGGCTAACTAATCGCGTGGCAAGATCCTCAGTGGCGAGTGGCAACGCCTGCCGTTCGTCGGTGGTCACATCCGAACTCACGAAGAAGCTGGTCGTTCCGACAGCCTCACCTTGAGCCCCAAGCGGTTTGCCATCCCGCCCGGTCAAATTGTACCTTACAACCAGCGCCAGACTAAATTCGGTCGTGGCCAGCACGTTGCCACGCACGGAGCGCGCCGGCAGCCGGCGAATATGAGATATCTCACAAGTCAAGGTAGCATCCGCATTATCCCCGCTGGCAATCTGAAACGTCCCATCTTGTTGCAACTGTTTGATCACTGTATCCGTCACCAGTACTTCGATATGAGGGACGAGCGTTTTATTTTTGAAAGTCGGAACCGCGATCGTGTGTACGTCGCGGAGATAATACGGTTTTACCGGGCCGATGTGATAACCAAGGCAACCACTCAGGATGAAGCAGGCAAATACCGCCGCAAATAAGGCTTTCACGGCGCCGGTGAGGCGGACGCTGCGGGAGAAGCCGATGCTTTGGGAGCTGGAGACGTGTCGGAGCTTCCGCTCGTGCTCGGCGGCGCTGCCACGGGCTCAGGCGCAGTCGTGGTATCGGGTGCAAGCGAAGCCGGTGGCGGCAGCGAAACATCAGTTTCCGGTGCAGGCAATGGAGCTTCGTTATTTGCCGGGCCCGGCTTCGCCGACCCGCCTCGGGCGATGCGCCCCCCATGCGTATCGCCCTTTTTCTTGCCAGCCTCTGCCGTCGAAAGAGCAGGCTGAAGCACGGCATCTCCGACCTTCGCGCGCAACTGATCGATCCGTTTTTTGGCCTCATTGCTTTCAGCTGATCCTGGTTGCTGGCGAATGACCTCGTTGTAGTAGATGACGGCGGCACGATAATATTTTTGTTTGTCGTAAAATTTCGCCACTTTGTAGGAACTAGCGGTCTGCTTGCGTTCAAGAAGCTGAAGGTTAGCGCGCGTCTGCGCCGCTTTCTCACTGTTTGGGTAGTGAAAGAGGAAATCTTCGAACGCGGTTTTGGCGTTGGTCGTGGCCGCAAAATCCTTTGTTCCCGTTCGCGCAGCCGTAAACCAGATATAACCGATCTGATATTGCGCGTCCACCGCGATCGGCTCGTTCGGGAACTTGTCCACTACCGCCTGGTAAGCTTGAAGGGCCGCGTCGTTCGCTCCCTGTTTCTCGCGCGCGAGGCCAATGTCGAACTGCGCACGGGCCGTGTACTTTCCATAGGGCGCTGTCCGCACGACGTTGGCGAAAATAGTCACCGCGCGATCCAACGCCGACGCGAACGGGATGCCAAGGAACCTCAACTTTTTGCCGTGTAGATAGATTTCGCCGATGCGAAACTGCGCCTCGATTGCTTCATCAAAGTGGGGATCACCTGGGTATCTTTCCACTAACTGGCTAAATGAAGCCGCCGCGGCGACATAGAGATGCACCTGTTCTTGCAATTGGGCCGCGCGATAGAGCGCACCGCCGGCAAGGGTGTCTTTCGGATGGCGTCTAACGAGATTCTTGTAAGCTTTGATCGCACGCTTCGTGTTGCCCTCTTTTTCCGCAGTTTGCCCGATCTGAAACAGCTCCGCTGCGTTCCCGCTTATTTCTTCCTCGCCGGGTGCTACGTACTTGGCTTTTTTACCCGGTTGAAAGACAACGGAGGCCACGCCCGATCCGGGCAAAACCAAGGTGACCGCGATGAAAACCAAAAGAGGGCGAATGACCAATTGCATGAGCTGTCGCAGGGTAGTTAACTTATCCGTTCCGTCAAGTTCGGCGGCTGCATTTCCGGCCATCATGCGCACGCATCCGCCGCTGAATATTTATCGCATTCCCTGGAGGGACATCTTTTCCAAAGGCGCAAAAACTGGTTAATCTTCTGCTTTCTTTTGAATCTAACCGATCAGCAAAAAATCCGCATCGGCGCATGCGCGTGGAGTTTTGACGACTGGCGTCGCGTTTTTTATCCGCCAGATTTGCCGGACTCTCGATGGCTCGAATTCTACGCGAACTACTTCCCGGCCGTGGAAGTGGATTCCACCTTTTATGCTGCTCCCGCGGAAAAAACCGTGCGGCGTTGGATCGAAATGACCCCTGCCGGGTTCCGTTTCGCCTGCAAACTTCCCCGCGAAATCACGCACAGCTGCCGGCTGCGCGATTGCACCGTCGAGTTGAATTCGTTTCTGCGCGCTATCGAGCCGATCGCGCCAAAGCTTCAAGTTATCCTCATCCAACTTCCGCCGTCTTTTGCTCCCAAAGATGGCAAGCCGGCATTGCGTAAATTTCTCGCACAACTGCCACGGGGTTTCCGTTTTGCGATTGAATTTCGTCATGCCGGATGGCATCGGCCACAGATCATCGGACTCCTGGAAAAATATCGCGTTTGCTGGGTGTGGGCCGATACGACTCCACTTAACGAACGAAATCTTGCTCCGTTCGAATTCTTGCCGCGCACCACGGATTTTCTCTATCTGCGTCTGCTCGGCGATTACGCGACGAAATACGATGTCGATGGCGGACACGTTCATCGTTATGAAAAACTGCTATGGAAACGCGAGGCCGCCCTCGAAAGCTGGTCGCTCAAAATTGAGCGGCATCTTTCGGAGGTACGCAATGTCTGGGCATTCGTGAGCAATCACTTCGAAGGATTTGCGCCCGAAACCTGCCAACGACTCGCCCGCCGTCTAGGGTTCGACTTGCCGCTGCCTTCCGAGACCGAACAGGCATTGTCTGAGCAAGAACGATCGCAGCTCGATCTCCAGTTATAGCGGGCATTTCAAATAAACCCGGCGGACCGGCTGCCACTTGTGCAGTCATGTTGTGTATATAACGCGCATATTGCGTTTGTGCTTCTCGAAGACGCATACCTCGCGAATCCCGAAGGCCGACATCGTCTGCGCGAGACGCGGAAAATTATCGCCAAGTTGCACGTGCGAATGCGCGTCGGAGGCGCTTGTAAAAGGAATTCCTTTCTCAATTGCGAGTTCAATGATCCGGTCGGCGGGATAAAGTTCGTTCACCGGCTTTCGCCAACCAGCGGTGGAAAGTTCGATTGCCAGGTTGCGCGATCGAATGAAATCGAGAGTTTCGTTGACGATAGCGTCGATCTCCGCATTCGGCCGATAGCCATGGATTTTGACAAGATCGAGGTGCGCGAGGCAATCGACCAATCCAGTCGCAGCCATTTCGCGGACATGGCAAAAGTAATCCACATAAATCGCATCAATATCGCGCCCCTCGAACTGCTCGGCGCCGCTCGGAATGCTGTCGAACATCTGGTCGGCGCGATCAAGGAAGTGGACCGAGCCCAAGACAAAATCGAGCTTATTCCAGTGCTGCTCGATCCATTTTCGACCGGCAGCTGAGTGAACTGGATCGTTATCGAGCTCGATGCCGGCGCGAATTTTTAGGTCGGGATTTCTTTCCTGCAGGCGATCAATTTCATCAAAATCGATTCCCGCATGATACCGATCATGATCGGTGAAAGCGAGGTCGCTTAATGCGATGTTCCGCGCCGAATTCGTCCATGGTTGAAGCAACCCTTGTGTGTAAGGTTGCACTCGATGTCCCTGGGGATGCGTGTGATAATCCGAAAAAAGTTGAGAGGTTGCAGTTGATAGTTGATCGGCAGTCACGTTCGGCTCCATCAACTACTACCTATCGACCATGAACTTCTCTCAAGGCACAGCCAGGAATTTTTGCCGGATCTGCAACTCCGGGTAAGCGGGAAAGAAAACCTCGGCGATAAAGACTTTGTTAGGGGTGAGATCGCGCGTCGCGATGGTTTCGTTGTATTCGGCGTGCTCCTGCGGGTTAATCAACACCGTGGCAGGTCTTTCCGCGATGGCGTGATTGTCGGACCATTTCGTCAGGATATTTCCCGCGGAATTCCTCAAATAAATTTCGATCCGCTGGTTCGTCGGAAATTCGAGGGTAACTGGACGCTTGGACAGATTCGTCAATGTCACTTTGATCTCGAGTTGGCGCACTTCCGATAGCTTTACGGTCTGCGGCGTGATTTGGAGATCGAGAGCGAGGCCACGCAATCTTGGATCTTTGTATTGCGGAACCAGTTGGGGAGAAAATGGGTGGAGCATGCGGCCCAACCAACTGCGTTTGCGCGGTGTTGCTGTGGGCGTGGAATCCTGACCAAACGCACCTCCGATCACCGCAAACGTCAAAAGGAGCAAAACAACGTGTCGCCTCATGAGCGCGTTAAACAGCAAACGTTGCAAATCCTGTCAAACCCTTTATCAATCGGCATGAAGACTCTCGGTGCATTCGCGCTTTGCCTGCTTTTCGCGGCGCCCGCAGGCGTTGCGAAACAACGACATTGCATATTCCGAGTGCATGCACAAGCGAACCCTCAGGATACAGCCGTATTCTCAACATCGGTTCGCGCGCAAGTCTCGGGGAAAAACGTGGCGATCGAAAAAATCCCGTGCATCTCGGAGCAGGACGTCATCGCGTTTTACCCTTATGCAGCCGCGAATGGAACCTACGGTGCGCTGTTTCAACTCGATGAGCATGGGCGGATCGCCCTCGACGCC
>WNGL01006455.1_pt1 | contig 38171 bp, 27 predicted proteins | sample 5400591 | NCBI WGS metagenome assembly WNGL01 (sample SAMN13153377, study PRJNA577476) | soil metagenome | isolation source: 80 cm soil or saprolite under Garry oak tree replicate 1 | place: USA:California | collected 2016-06-15
CACAGCCGCTCCAAGTCGAGTACGATCTCCATGCCGCGAGATGGCTCTCATGAAGGTAACCCAACAAGCTGAGCCATCTCGGGCCCCTTTTCATGATTCCTGGTGTCGAGAGACATGGAGAACTACATATTGCGTCAACGTTTCGGCGAAGCATGTAGTCGCGGGCTTTAGCCCGCGTTGATTCTTATTCGCACAATCCGCGGCTTAATCGGACTAGGGTACTTTGGGCCTGTCAAATGGCTTCTGTTCTGGGGTAAGACTCTTCAAGAATGCGATTAGCTGTAGTCTTTCCTCGGGCCGGAGCTTCTTGGGCTTCAACTTCTCATCGATATTGGGATTTCGGTTTCGGATTCCTCCCTTGAGCATTAAATCCACTGCTTCTTCCAGCGTGTTGGCTCGGCCATCGTGGAAATACGGCGCATTCTCCGTGATGCTTCGCAGAGTGGGCGTTTTGAAAGCGCCCAGCATCTTCTCCGCATCAGGATCCGTAGTTCCTTTCTGCTTCGCGGCGTCCGTCAGAATCTTGCCGCGGCCAGCATCGGGCATAGGCTTATCAAAGCCGATACCGACATTGTGGAACAGCGTGTCCGTATACAGCGGCGGAAGGTGGCACAGAGTGCAGTTTGCTTTTTCGGTTTGGCTAAACACGTCGAAGCCTTTCACGGCGTCTTCGGAAGCTGCAGACTTATCGCCGCTTTCGTATTTGTCCCACGGCGAGTTCTCGGACCTGATGGTCCGTACGAAAGTAGCAATCGCTTTCGCGATGCGGTCCGGATTCGGGGGGCCACCCATGCTCTTTTCGAAGGCAGTCTTGTAGGCTGCGATCCCATTCAACGTCATCGCCACCTGGTCCGGGTCACCGCCCATCTGCCCCCTCCAGGCGGCAAGAACCTGGCCCTCGAGTGTCGCGGCGCGCCCATCCCAGTACCATTCTTTATAGAAGCCCACGTTGTATAGCGTCGGGGTGTGCCGCGTGTTCGGGCTTCCATCGAATTTGGTGGAGAGCGCTTTCCCGTCTGCCCAACCCATTTCGGGCAGGTGACAGGTTTCACAAGCCATGTTTCCTGTTTTCGAAAGCCGTTTATCGAAAAACAGTTGTTTGCCCAGTTCCACCTTCTCCGGAGTTATCGGGTTATCCGGCGGCACTGCCATCGGCTGCTGAAGCCCGCCCTGGTCCGGCGCTGCGGCCGGCGCGGGCGGCGTGGATGGGGCCGTGGTCGTTTTGGGTTCAGGGTTACTTCCACACGAAGTGAGCAATACCAACAAAGCGAGAAGAAATATCGTTGCTGATTTCATGGGATTGTCCTCACAAAAGTGAATAGGTTGGCGCGATCGGCACGCAACGCGAAATGGTAGCTGAAATAATCCCAGAAGCGAAGGAATACGTCATCTCTTTTCAGAAAAGGCCTGCCGATCCGGTCGCCCGCTCCAGATCCACCAGGGCGAGCATTGAATCACGCTGGACTTCAAGGTAGCTCATTTGAGTGTCGATCAGGACGCGCTGCTGGTTTAGCAGATCGACGAGCCGGAGTTCGCCGAGATCATAGGAGAGCTTCACGATCTGGAAGCTCTCCTGGTTTTCCGTAATCACACCGCGGTTCAGCACGTCCATGGCACGTCGGGCGAAATCGTAGCGCTCGAACGCGAGCGACACATCCCGGCGCACCCGCTGTTCGAGAGCCTCGCGCTGAGAGCGTGCCTGGCTCTGAAGAGAAATCGCCTCGCTGATGTTTCCCTGTTGCCGATTGAAGAAAGGCAAGGGAAGCGACACGCTGAAACTCAAGAGCTTCGCATGATCGACGAATTTCTCCTCCGGCCGCAGCGATCCTTCGCTTACACGATTCTCTTTGTCGAACCGCAGAGACGCGCTCACGTCAGGGACAGCCTGCGCTCGAGCCAGGGCGATTGACGCCTCGTCCCTGCTTTCGCGAAGCCGTGCCGCCCGCAAATCGGGACGATTATCCAGCGCCAGCAGTAGTGCTGCTTCTCTCGAGAGGTCCCGCGGTTCCAACTGCCCAGCGCGCCGCAGAACCAATCGTTCATCCGGAGTAATCCCGGCCAGCGTTTTGATCTGCAGCATCGTTCCCGACAGTTCGGATTCCGCCTGCACCGCTTGGGCGATGGCACGATTCAGAGATGCGCGCAAGAGCGTTGCATCGAGCCTGGATGCATCGCCTGCGCGGAGACTGACTTCCATAATGCGGCTCATTTGCTCATTCACATTTTGAATCTGAGCGAAAAGGCCGACCTTAGCCGCAGCACTCAACGCTTCCACGAACAATGAATGCAGTTGTGAGCGTAACTGACGTTCAGCATCGGCCATCTGCGCTTTGACCACATCAACCGAAATCTCGGCGACGCGGGAGCGTTTCGACCGCTTGCCCCCCAATTCGAATGGTTGGCTCAAGCCAATGCCGTAGCTGCCCTCGCCCTCGCGCGCGAACAGAGTGTCTGTCGAGCGGCTGAAATCAAGGGTTGGATTCGGCCGGAGTCCCGACTGCGTCAGACGGGCCTGGGCTTGGCGGATTTCTTCGCGCGCAGCCTGCAGATCTTTGTTGCGGGTGAACATGATCTCGGTCAGTTGCTCGAAAGTCGTCCCATCGGTGTCGCTGACGTACTGCGGTAGGGCCGCCCGCGTCTGGCCAGACAGAGGAGGGGCACTCAAGATAACGAGAAGAATTCCCAATATTGAGCCGCGAAGCGGCGCCAGTGAAGCGGAGTCCCCTCCTTGGCAAAGGAGGGGTGGCTGCACCATCAAAAAAATGCTGCGAAGCCACCTTTGAGGCGCAGACGGGGTGGTCATTTCCGATGAGATGTCTCGAATCGCATTGCAAACACGTTTCGAGAACTGACCACCCCGTCCGCGCCAACTTTGGTGGCCTTCGGCATCATCTTCTTGATGGCGCGTCCACCGCTCCTTTGCAAGGAGGGGAATACGTTCTTGTTCAACATTCGTCCTACACACGCATTTGGACGGCAGTGATTTCATATATGAAGCTCCACTTATATCGAAAGATGTTCTCGGGCGATCTTTTGCTCCAGGATCGCCCGCTCCTCGGTTTGGAAAACGCGGCCGAATTTCAGAAAGAGCGTGGGCAGCACAATCATGTTCAACAGCGTTGATGTCAGGAGGCCACCGAGAATAACGACGGCCATCGGTTGCTCCAGTTCCCGGCCCGGGCGGCCCGCGCTTAAGGCGAGGGGCAGAAGGCCGAGTCCCGCTGTGAGTGCGGTCATCAAAATGGGTGAAAGCCTTTCCATCGCGCCTCGAATAATGACGTCGCGGCCAAAGGGCATGCCTTCCTCGATCATGAGATGGTTGTAATGGGTCATCAGCATAATCCCATTGCGTGTGGCGATGCCGAACAGCGTGACAAAGCCAACTAGCGAAGCCACGGACGTTTCGCCTTCGCTGGCGATGAGCACGGCCGCCACGCCGCCGATCAACGCGAGCGGCAGATTCAACATCACGAGAGCCGTTTGCCGGAGGGACCGCAAAGCAAGAAACAGCAGGAGGAAAATGCCGAGAACGGCGGCCACACCCAAGAGAAGGATCTCGCGGAATGCCTGGCTTTGCGCTTCATATTGGCCGCCGTACGCGATGTAGTAGCCGGTTGCGAGTTGCACATTCTGCGCGATCCGCCGCTTGATCTCTTCCACAACAGAACTCAGCGAGCCGCTGACATTTGAGGAAACGACGATCCGGCGCTGTGCGTTCTCACGCTTGATCGTGTCCGGTGCGTTCACGATTCGAATGTCCGCGAGCTGGTCCAGAGGAATCTTTCCCCCAAGAGGCGTGTCGACGAGCGTCGACCGGATCGCATCCAGATTCGTGGCGTAGCTCCGATCGAATCGAACGACCAATGGAAACGACTTTTGCTGCTCGAAAACATCGGACACCTTTGTGCCGAAGAACGCCGCCTGGATTGTCTCCGCGACGTCTGCGCTGTTCAGGGCATGTTGCGCCAGGACGTCCCGTCGAAATGACACCAGCAACTTCGGGACACCGGTCTGCTGTTCAACAGCGAGATCGATGACCCCTTGTATTCCAGCCATCACATTGCGAACCTCAGCAGCTTTAGACTTCAACACCTCGAGGTCGGGCCCGAAGACCTTTACGACGACGGTTGCCGTGGTTCCCGTCAAGGTTTCTTCAATTCTTTCCGAAATAAACTGCTGAATGCCGAATGTGAAACCAGTGATGTCTTCAAGCCGCCGCCGCACATCATCAATGACCTCGTCGCGAAGCCGCGTGCTTTCGCCAAGGTTCACATCGAGTTCGTTAAGGTTCGGACCGAATGTGTCCTCACCCATTTCAGAGCGGCCGGCGCGCTGCGCGACTTTGATAGTCTCCGGAAGTTGCTTGATCCGATCCTGCACAATCGCGCCGACGCGCAGCGACTCTTCAAGGGAAGTGCCGGGAACACCAAACATATGGATGATCAAATTTCCTTCATTGAACTCGGGTAGGAATTCGCCGCCCATGAATGGCGTTGCAGCCAGCGCGCCAGCCAACAGGAGCGCGGATAAGGCGAGCACAATTCCCGGATGATCCAAAACGGGCCCGAGGATTCGACGATAATGCCGTTTCAGAAATCGGACCGTCGCGGTCTCTTCGGACGTACGGGTCGCCTGCGGCAGGAGGAAATAGCAGAGTGCCGGCGTGACGGTTAACGCGACAAACAGAGATGCCAGGATCGCAATGATGTACGCATAGCCTAGCGGTGCAAAAATGCGTCCGGCGAGCCCCGAGACGAAAAAGATCGGCAGGAAAACCAGAGCCACGATGACTGTCGCGTAGACAACGGAACCACGGACCTCGGTGGATGCGTGGTAAATGACGGATAGAACGGGTTCCGGATTGCCTTTCAGCCGGTTCTCGCGAAGGCGCCGAAACACGTTCTCCACATCGATGATGGCGTCGTCGACAACCTCGCCGATCGCGATGGCCAGACCGCCGAGCGTCATCGTATTGATCGTGCCGCCGAAACGCCGTAGCACAATCACCGCCACCAACAGCGACAGTGGGATCGCGGTAAAGCTGATTGCGCCCGCTCGCCAGCTAAATAGAAAGAAGAGCAGAACGAGAATGACAAGCATGCCTCCCTGGATCATCGCCGAGTTGATATTCGAAATGGCCCGTTCGATAAAGGTCGCCTGCCGGAATACTTCCGGATCCACGACGACATCAGGAGGCAAGGCTCGCCGGATCTCGTTGAGCGCGTCCTCGGCGGCCCGAGTCGTTGTCAGTGTATTGGCCCACGGCTGTTTGATAACGATGAGGACGACGCTGGGTTTGCCGAACGTCGAAGAGTCGCCGACCTTATATTCGGGACCGAATTTCACTTGAGCAACATCCCGGATTCGGACCGGAACGTTGTTGCTTACCTTGACGACAGCACTTTCCAGATCGCCCAGTGAATGGATGCGGCCATCGCCCTGAATCACCATGGTCTGTTGTGTGGTGTCGAAAAAGCCCGCCCCGGCATTCTGATTCGAGCGTCGCGCCCCGGACATGAGCTCTGTGAGCGTGACGCCGTAATCTTGCAGCTTCGCCGGATCAGCCACTACCTGATACTGCTTCACTTCGCCTCCGAACGTGGCGACCTGAGCAATGCCGGGAACAGCCAGCAGGCGCGGACGAATCGTCCAGTCGGCAAGCGTGCGCAGATCCATTGGCGATGTTTGGCCGGAAGTCACGCTGATCTTGAAAAGGATGCCGACCGGCGAGCTGATCGGCATCATTTGGGGCTGGCCCGCGGTGTCGGGCAGATGAGGAGCGGCGAGTTGGAGTTTCTCGGAGACCAGCTGGCGAGCCTGGAAAATATCCGTGCCGGCCTGAAAGACGCATGTGAGAACCGACAGTCCGACAATGGACGAAGAGCGAATCGTCTCCAGATTTGCCGTTCCATTGAGCGCCGTCTCGAGGGGCAAGGTCACGAGTTGCTCTGTTTCTTCAGCCGACATTCCGGGCGCCTCGGTCTGAATCACAACTTGTGGTGGAGCGAAGTCCGGAAACACGTCCAGCGGCGCCTGGACTGCTGATCGAATACCGAACACGAAGAGCAGAATTGCGAGCGCCAGAACGACGAGCCGGTTTTGAAGGGACCACAGGATCACCTGGTTCAGCATTAGCGCTGTTCTCCTTCCTCCAAGACCGGAATGAGCCCTTTCAGCGTTTCGCTGTTCAGCGCCTGTGCTCCGACAGAAACCACTCTCTCTCCCGCTTGTAGTCCTCCAGAAATCACCATCTTCTCGCCCCGGCGCTGCCCCGGCATGACGATCCGGCGTCGGAAGATCCCAGGCTCCGTCTCGACGAACACACTAGACACGCCTTCTTCCGAGAGCACAGCGGATGCGAGGATCAGAATGGCTTTCTGAGGCGCGCCCATCGGGATGCGGCCTTCCACGTAGGTTTCCAGCTTTAAACCTCCATCATTCGATGCGGAAAACGTGACCGGAACCGTGCGATTTTGAGGATCGACCACAGCGCCGACGTTAACGAGCTGTGCGCGGTAGATCCGGTTTGGATTCGATGGGGCAACGACCTCGGCGCTGGTTGCTCTTCTGGCCTTCAGCAAATCGCGCTCATGGACGGCGAGTTGCACCCAGACGGTGCGGACGTCCACGATGGTCATCAGGCTCTTCGAAGGATCAACCTGCTGTCCGTTGACGAGATCGATGGCAACAACCGTCCCGGATATTGGCGCGCGGATTTCTGTACGCCGCTGCTGGCTGTGCTGGGAAATGGTGGCATCGTATTCCGCCTTCGCCCGCTCGGCGCCATCCAGTTTGACCTGTGCTTGTTTCAGGTTGAACTCCGCCGTCTGGAGCTGCTTCTGAGGAATCGCGCCACCTTCGTAGAGTTGGCGCGCGCGATCCAATTCCTTTTGATGGAGATCGAGTTCTTGCCGCGCTTGGCTGATGTCGGTTTCAAGCTGTAGCGATGTCGTCTTGACCTGCAACCGTTCGGAGGCCGGGAAGAGCTGTTCCACTTCGGCCAGCAGATCGTTTTTCTGAACCGAACCGCCGAGGCGCGGAATGCTGGCGGACTCCGCCACTATGCGTCCGGCAAAAGGTGCAAAAACCTGAGATTCACCGCCCGCGCGGGGTTTCACCCGGCCAACCGCGGTGATCGAAGGTGCAACGTCCTCCTCGGCCGCCATGACCGTTTCAATGTTATTCGTCCGGATCTGTTCGGCCGTGAGATGAATGGAGCCATCGGGCGCGACTGCCGTCTTGGCCTGCACCTGCCGGCGGGCTTCGCGTTCGCGCTCGGCTTCGGACTCACAAGCAGTCAGCGCGGCACACAAAAAGGTAACGAGAACGCACTTTCGCATGATGATCCTCTTCCATTTAGATTTTCGTCGCTGCGTCTAAGGCGAGCAGACCCTAAATGCGAAGATCGTGAAAGGCAAGAAAGAGCGGGAATTCAGCGGAGCATGGTGTGTTTTCGTGCCGCTCGGAGACCGGGAACTTGGTCAGGACTTGCACGATTCCGAAGAATGCTTGAACCCACGAGAACGCGAGTATCCGTCGCCCAAGCATCGTAAATCCGAGCAAACAGAAAGCGCAAAGTACAGACAGAAGGAGGTCCGGGTCTTGCCCCCAGATGTCGGGTCGATCGAAAAGCTCATAAAGCGGCGACAAAGCCATCACGAGGACAACAGCCACAATAGTCCACTTCAGAGCTTTCGTCATGGCTGAAGCATAGTCCTTTGTTGGAAGAGCAGCAAGCGACGAGCTTAATAGCCGGTAAGAAGTCCACTCGCGCGAATTTCAGTGTGAATGGAAAATGGTGAATGGTTGGTGGTCAGTGGTCGTGAAACGAAGGAAGCCGTGAGGGGATCCAGCGGCAAATTCCGGATAGATCCCCTGGTGGGAGAAGCCAACTACGGCGCGACGCCGAAGTTGTTTTGCTCTTCCAGAAGTATCACGCGTTTGCCAATCGCGAAACCCGTCTTGGCGTCGGCGTAGCTGTTCAAAACGGAGCTTGGGCAGGGAATTTCGTCGCCATTGGATGTGCACTGAACGAAACCTTGAGCCTTTGCAACCACGCTGTGGACGGTCGGAGCAAGAGGCCCCAGGAAGAAATTGAACGAGTTGGCATTCTTTGTGGCCAGGAACAGGTCGAGGCTGACCGTGTCTTTCACGGTACAGGAACAACTCGTACCTGACGAGCAGCTACATGCGCTGTCGATCTGAAGGCCAACGGCCTGCAAGCGATCGCAATAGACAACGGTTCCGGGCACAGCCGGCACGCCGTCGATTTCGACCCAAACCTGGACTCCAGCGTGAGAGGTGACGATACTCTTACCTGAACCCGATGTCGCGCTGACAGGGGTGTATGTCCAAAGGGCACATTCCATTGAAAGAGACGCGGAGATGGCTCCAACGCTTGAGGTCTTGATCGCGTTGGGCGCATTCAAAATCGTAATGACAGCGGGTGTGGGCCCGAACGCAGTGGCCAGAGTTACTGACGAACCGCCAGCAGCCACCAGCGATTTGTTCGAAGACGAACTCTGAGCGTTTACGCCCGGTACGACGAGCCCGAAAACCACGAGCAGTGACAATACAAAACACACTTTGAGCATCGGTCGAGTCATGCAAATCCTCCAAAAGTCGAATTGATTTTTTAGGTGGTGGGCCCACTACCTCGAACAGACGTTAGACTAATGGAACAGGACATTGGCGGTCCATGCAACTAAAGTAGAGGAGTGCTAGCCCGATGGTGACGCGGCCCGAATGGGTCTGCGCCTGTATTCGCTGCTTGATCGAAGGAAACGTTCCATTAAAGAGCTCTTAGTGAAGTCGCACATCGAGAACCAATGACGGAAATCATTTCCTCCATCGAGGCCGAATACCGGCGCTACAAATTCGATAACGTTTGCTTTCCCGCGACATTTCTTCCCGAATAGAAGAAGCAGCTTGTATTGCCTGGTCGATGGGTTCTTGGTCTGCGGCGCTAAGCTTGGTCCGGAGTTTCTGGAGCGTCCTCACATGACGGCGCAGTGCGACTTCGAGGTCGGTATAGCCTTGATGCCTGCGGTCCGGCCGACGCTCTGAATTGACGATTGTCTCTCGCGCGGTTCGGATCGTCCGACCGTATTCGTTGAGAAGATTTCGGAAATCGTCGTGCGCTTGTTCGCGTGCGGCATCCGCTGCAAAGCTCAGAAGCAGATCCGAAATGACGATGTAGGACTTGGTCCGGGCCACGGGATCAGTTGTTTCGCTGAGCTTTCCTCGCTCAATCGCCAACCGTTCTCCTCTATTTGCGCTTGAACCGCCGCCGCTTCTCATTGCACAGCCGGCCTGGCACACTTGAACACAGAACATCAGTGCGATCAGCTTTCTTAATATTTTGCCCTCCGTGGAAACAAAATGCGCGCATTCTAACATCCCGTCCCATATGACTAACGTTCCGTAGTGTCTGGTGCTTTGGGCGCGTAGTATCCCTCTTTAACCCGGACAGTCACTTTCGAAACTGTTTTGGGCGGGTTCAGCCGAATCGTAGTCATGCGCCACGATCCGTCCAGCTTTCTGTTGGATGGCGTGTAACCCAGCGTGTAATGGTTCCGGAGATCGTGGGCTATTCGCCTGCACAACCCTTCAATCTCATCGACAGATTTTGGAAAATAGGCTCGACCGCCGGTGGTTTCAGCGAACTTCTCCAGGACTTCTCTTGCCCTTTTCGAAGGCGGTTTGCTGAACAGCCCACCTCTTGCGTCGTTTTCCTCAAGCAGGCCGATCACGTACACAGTCGCTTTGGATTGACGGAGTTTCACCAGGACTTTTTCGAGACTGTACTTGCTCATGTTGTCTTCGCCATCGGTGATCAACAGCAAAGCCTTTTTGTCCTTCTGCCCCTCATTCAGGTGTTCGGCCGAGAGATACAAGGCATCGTAGAGAGCCGTCTCTCCGCGGGTGTCCAAATGGCCCAGAGCTTTAACCAGGTCATTGATGCTGCTGGTGAAATCCTGTTCCAGATAAGCAGAGTCATCGAAATTGACGATGAAGCTTTCGTCTTCGGGATTGCTCTCCTTCGCAAATGTCAACGCCGCACTGTTCACGCTCTCTCGTTTATTCCGCATGCTCCCGCTGTTATCAATGACCAGACCAACACTCACTGGCACATCTTCATGTTTGAAGAGGGAGATCTCCTGAAGCACTCCGTCCTCAAACACCTGGAAATGATCCTTCTGAAGTCCAGTCACGGGATGGCCGTCTTTGTTGAGGACAGACACCGGAAGCTGGACAAGCTGGACATCGACGCTCATCGTGTAGCTCTTGTCCTGCTGCCGGAGTTCCTGAGCAAGGATCGCGCTAGCAGAGACTAACAGGATGACCACGCAGGTAATGCGTATCACGACTTCTCACCTATCTGCGGTACCCGTCGACCGCGGCGCGTAATAGCCATTTCTCGCCCGCACGACATGACGTTTGTCCCCAGGTTCAATGCGAATTCGCCGAAACGTGCCGTCCCTCAGGAGATTGGCCGGACGATACGCGAGCGCGTATTGAAGACGGAGTTCCTCAGAAATGTTGCGGAAGTTCGAATTCAAATCTTGAACCTTAAACGGAGAGAACATTTTGCCACCCGTTTCGTCGGCGAAGGTCTTTAGAACTCTGTCTCCGCGGTTGTTCCTGTCGCCGCCGAGCGCGGTCGAATTCGTGCTGATGGTGTAGATCACAACATCGTTCCGCTGAGCGGATTCAAGAACTTCAGTCATTGAAAAACGGCTTGAATTATCGTCACCGTCGCTGATGATCACCATGATTCGCCGCCCGCTTTGGCCGGCGAGTTTCTGCGAAGCGGCAAGATAGACGGCGTCGTACAGCGAGGTTCCGCCTCCTGCTCGCATCGTACGAATCGACTCCGATAATTTTTCGGGGTCATCGGTGTAGTCCTGAATGAGATCGATCCCAGAGTCGAAGGTGATTACGAGCGCTCGGTCCTTGCCCCGAACCAATGTCGAATAGAAAAACTCGATCGCAGCCTCCTGCTCGAACCGAAGCCTGTCGCGGACACTTCCGCTGGTATCGACGAGAAGAGCGATCGTGAGGGGCAGATTGGTATCCGCGCTGAAATTGGTGATGGATTGCGGTTTGCCGTCCTCGTATACCTTGAAATACTCTCGCTTGAGACCGGGTATGAATTTGCCTTTCTTATCCGCCACCGTAAAGAGCACATTTACCAAATCGACGTTAACGGATATCGTTTGTTCATCCCGTTTTTCTGGTGGCGAGTTCTGCCAAGCGAGTGCACTGGCAGATATTATTGCAGCTCCGATGATCAGAGCCAGGAGGGTACGTTTCATATTGCCTCGTCGAGCAATTCGTATACCTGAAGTGTCTACTCTGAGCCGTCCAGTTGCCACTCCGGGCCCTTGCGGTCGCGTCACTTCGTACGGCTTTCGTACAGCTAGTGTACGCTTTGCGGTCACATTAATAAGAAAACTGCCGCCAAATGTCTGGTCCTTGCCAACGGAGAATCTGAAGGGATTGGCCGATGTATTGCTCGTGTTTGCCAGCGAGTCTATAATCGCTCCAACCTTCGTAACACGAAAGATGGTGGCCCATGTCCCGCAGAGCAGCCATTATCGGTGCCACGATCACTTTGTCCCTAATCCTATCTCTGCATGCTCAGCAGTCTAAAAACTCGGGACAAAGCCCAACCATCAAAGTCGATGTTGACCTTACACTCGTCAACGCGACAGTGACGGACCCTCAGAGCCGTGTTGTGACTGGACTTGAGCGGGAGCACTTCCAGTTATGGGAAGACAAGGTCGAGCAGAAGATCGAATATTTTTCTTCAGAGGATGTGCCACTGAGTCTCGGCATTGTTTTTGATGTGAGCGGCAGCATGAAAGACAAGTTGTCAGCCGCCCGCGACGCTGCCGTGACGTTCCTCAAAACAGGCAATCCCGATGATGAATATTTTCTTGTCGAATTCAGCAACCGTCCGCAAATCACGCAGGATTTCACGACAGACATTACTCGCCTCCAAAACCGCCTTGTTTTCACGCGAGCTCAAGGAATGACTGCCCTGTATGACGCCGTTTACATTGGCTTGGAAAAAATCAAGGAAGGCGGCAACGCGAAAAAAGCATTGTTGCTCATCACGGATGGTGAGGACAATCGCAGCCGCTACACGTTTTCCAACGTTAGAGAATTTCTAAGAGAACGGGATGTGCAGATTTTCGCCATCGGTATCGTCAGCGATTGGGGTTCTCAATTGGGCGCCGGACAGTCGGGGCGGGCGCTTATTGATGAATTGAGCAATGTGACCGGTGGCCGAGCATTCTTCCCAGATTCCGTTTACGAGCTTGAAGACATTTGCACCAAGATTGCGGTTGAAATGAAGAATCAGTACATGCTTGGTTATCGATCGACGAATGAAACCAAGGACGGTGCGTGGCGAAAAATCCGATTGAAGGTGAATCCACCGAAGGGTCTTCCCAACCTAAACGTTCGTGGAAAGAATGGCTACTACGCGCCGGCCATCGAAGTTAGGAAATAACGGCAACCTAGTTCTGTCTGCGTCAGCTCCGAGCGTTCACCACGATCCACACACCAATAATGACGAAGCCCGCGCCGGCTAACGTCTTCAGCGTGACGGGCGACACAAATCGGGCGATCTGATCACCCAGTACGACGGCTATCAGACTGCTCAGCACGAGCGCCAGAGACGACGCGAAAAACACTCCCGTTCGATTCAGATTAGGATCGGTTGCGAAAAGGAAGGTAGCCAATTGCGTCTTGTCTCCGAGTTCCGCAATAAAGACGCTGATGAAGACGACAAAGAAACTCTTGATCATTCGCGTTCCTTGTGCGCGCCGTAGTGGGCCCCGCGCAATGGTTTAGGTTTCCAGCTTGAATCGAGTCTCCGCAAGGCGATAAAGCTTGTGCCAACACAGACGGTTGATTGACACGACAGTGACCACCATGACCAACGTGGCGGCAAATAATTGGTCGAAATTGGCAGCATCCGTTGCACGACTGATGATTGCGCCGAGCCCACGTGTGGATAGGACCTGGTCTTTGAAGTGAAAGTATTCAGCGACGATGCTGGCATTCCATGCACCGCCCGCCGCCGTTACCAAACCGGTAACAAGGTACGGAAAGATTCCAGGCAGAATCAACAAGCGCCACCGTTCCCAACGCCCAAAGCGGCAAACCCGTGCGGCTTCCTTTAAGTCATTGGGTATCGCCATAGCTCCTGCAATGACGTTGAACAGGATGTACCATTGGGTACCGAGGAGCATGAGCAGAAGCGAGGCGACACCGAATCCTCTGTTACTCCCGCTCAAGGCAAGCACAATCACGGGGAACAAGGCCGTCGCGGGAATTGAAGCGGCGAGCTGCGCCATCGGCTGCGCGATCCTGGCCAACCGCGGATTCAATCCAATCGCGACCCCGACCGGAATCGTCCACAGTGCACCAATGGAAAGAGCAGCCGTAACTCGCAAGAATGTGGAACCTGCGCCAATAGCCAGTTCGCTCAAATCTTGTCCGGACAATGTTGACAGCAGAAAACCGGCACGCACCAAAAGATAAGCCGCCAGCATAGTGACAACGACCATGACGACTCGGCCGATTAAGAAGTACCTTTTCTGATCTCGACGAACTGGCGGGACATTCTTTCGGCGAACAAAAAGCTGGATGAGCCATTCTTCGCCGTACGCTCACTGCTGTGGGTTTTCGGACTCTTCCGTATTCTCCGCAGTGAGATCGCCCTCATCGGGCTGCGGTTGCACTGTAGTCAGGAGGCGGTCGATGCTTGCGATCACGTTACCGGCAGCGCCCAACGCGCCAGCCCTTCGTCGGTTGGATAACGGCCTCGATAGATGCTGTTCAGGAAGACAGCATCCTCGACATCAAGTTGAATCGGCCAACCGCCTGCCTTGACGCGATTGATGAGTTCCAGAATGTCGTGAGTGCGAGGCGGCCTTTCGCCTTTTTCCAGCAGCAGGGCTTTGAGTCCCTTTTCGACAGCTTGCTGACTGTGAAGACAGACGCCGCGTCTCTTTTCATGACTGGACAGAATTGAAGCAGTATCGAATTCGTCGTGAGCTTCGCGGACCCAAGCTGTTGTGGCGCTTCGCATGTACACCACCTTACCTTTCTCAACAATCTCCTCGATGAATGGATCACCAATACTGAAGAGCACACGCATTTCCTGCGGAGTGTAAACCTGGATATCAAGTGGAGTGGAACGGTCGGAGAGCAATCGCTCGACCTGGATGCGCCGTTCCAGCGGACGATCAACCGTGTCCTTCACCACGAGGAGATCAATATCGCTATCCTCCCGGGATGTGCCGATCGCATGCGAACCGAACAAAATGATTCGGTCGGGATCGTATCCTTGGACAAGCCGCTCAACGATTTGATCGAGAGTTGTCAGCATGAGTCACATATAACACAAAGCCTGTCGCGCCACAGGTCAAACCACACCTGCCTTCCCACTCTTTTTGCTAATCCGCCCCTGCCCCCATAGTCAGACTCCAGCGCTTCGAAAGCCTCTTTTCCGCAGCTGAGAAGCGTACCCAGAGAGCGCGGTTTTGGCGCTTTTGGGCAAAATCGGAACCGGAAGCCTGACGCAAAATTCAGAAACTCTTCAGATATCGGGCCTTTCTCGCTTTGTTACGATCTTCACAGTCACGCTCAATCGACCTCTGAGAGGATTGGAGAAGATATGTTTGTTCGAAGAACATTATTCATATGCGCTGTGATGATGGCCATGGCTTCCGCTTTCAAACTTCAGGCAAGCGCGAGTGCACAAGCGCCTGCCCAAACGCCTGCGCAGGCAGGCGCTGCGGGCCAAACTTCTTCGTTGAGTGGCAGCGTGGCCGATACACAGGGGGGTGTCATTGCGAATGCGGAAGTTGCGCTCAGCGTGTGGACGCCGGCAATGCCGGGAATGAAGATGACCCCCGCGCCGTCACGGACCACGCGTTCGACTGGCAACGGTACGTTTGCCTTGGATCAAGTGCCCCCGGGACAGTACGTTCTGCAAGTGGACGCACCGGGATTCGCACGATGGTCGCAAGAGATCACCGTGCCGAGCGCGCAGACACTCAGTGTGAAGCTGGAGGTCCTTGAGGTTCCCGGCGCCGAAACGGTTGCGAGACCGGCTGGTGCCCAGGGAGGAGGTGACACGCAGGCGCTGTTGGACCGTATAAAGACGCTCGAACAGCGGGTCAGTGACCTCGAAACCAGCACGGTACTGTCCGAACCCGAAACGCGCACCAAACGGATCGAAGTCTATGTCGATAAAAACGGCAATGAATACGACCATCCTGTCGAAGGTGCAAAGAAAGCCGTTACCTATCAGCGAGAGAGGGTTTATCGCCGGCAAACCATCAACGAAAAGATTGAAGATGCACTGTCGGACCAGGAAAAGAGGAGCGTCAAGCTGGGCGTCAGTGGTGCGTTCATACCGCAGTTCGCCATTCATACCCGAGGCAACCGGACTGACGCGGACGGCCATGCTTATGAGTTGGCGAATGCCGATTTCTTCTTCACCGCGCGCGCCGCCCAGCACACGATGTTTTTTGCCGATATAGTCGGCATCAGCGGTACTCCGCCGGATGGCGAGGTTCCCACACTGACGCTCCTTAACAGTTTCACCGCCCGCCTGGTTCGTCAAAACGAGTTGAACGTGCGGGAAGCATGGCTCAGGACCGATCTCTTTTCACAGAAACTGTCGATCAGTGCCGGCCGGCTCGATTTGACGAACTATTTTGACCGGAACGCCGTCGCCAACGATGAAACGACACAGTTCCTGAGTGATTCCCTGGTAAACAATCCTTCCCTGGGTTTGGCGGTCAATGGTACGGGCGTTGTCGCCGCGTACGACTCGAAGAAGAGTCTCACTTTCAAGATTGGCCTGCAGCAAAGTAACCCGGCAACAAAGAATCTTTCCGAGTCCATCTATTCATTGGCGGAAGTTGGGTATCGCGCGAACCCGCTTGGTTTGGGCCAGGGAAATTACCGGATGTGGTACCGGGTGAACGACACTGGACCGGGCCACAGGACCGCATTCGGCTTCAGCGCGGATCAGCGAGTGTCGCCCACGGTGACGTTGTTCGGCCGCTATGGAGACGCGCAGCCCAGTCCGGCTTATACAGGGAGGGATCGCTTCTACAGTGGCGGTTTGCAGATCCATAATCAACTGGTCGTCAATCCCGGTGATGCATGGTCATTTGGTTACACGCAGTCGGATCTCATTACTGGTGAGAGAGAGAGATTGGGTGAAGGCTACTACAGATTTCAGCTATCAGAGAAGCTCAGCCTGTCTCTCCACTTGGCCCATGTGATCGAGGAACGAGCCGGACAACCGAAGTTAGGCTTTCTGATACCCGGAATAAGGCTACAGGCCAGCTTTTAGGAGTAACATGTAGGTCGTCAGCATGAGCGGCTGCGAATGCAAGCCCGATAGGGCGCAGCCATCAAGACATGAGCGGCTGCGAATGCAAGCCCGATAGGGCGCAGCCATCAAGACATGAGCGGCTGCGAATGCAAGCCCGATAGGGCGCAGCCATCCGGCATGAGCGGCTGAAGACGCATAAGATCATCGGCAGGACTTTTCTCGGAAACAACGTCAATCCTCATATGGTGATGATGTCGCCCGATGGCCGCTACGTCGTTACAGGGGGGACGCGCGCCAATAAGGCGTACATCATCGACACGCGCACCCTGGAGTTGGTCAAGATCATCCCCGTCGATATCGCACCCGAGCACCTGGCATTTTCACCGGATGGCCGCTGGTACTACCAAGGCAATCCTGAAGGGGATTCCATCTCCGTCATCGATATGGTGTCGCTGACGAAGATCAAGACAATCTCCGGTTTTGTGGAGCCGCTCAATGTGACCTTCACACCAGACGGCTCGAAAGCCTATGTCGGCAATTACGGCGCGCATTGGGTCGGCGTGGTCGATGTCAGACGCCATGAATTGTTGAAGAAGATTCAAATTGCGGAGGTCCCGAGTTTTTCGAAGCTGGACCCGGATCGCTACTACAAGGATATCCACGGCATCAACATCGCCGCCATCACCCCCGATGGGCGGTATCTATACGCCGCTGATGGTGATTTGGGTGTGGTGGGTGTGATCGATGCCCGTGAGGACAAGGTGGTGAAAGTCATCCGCGTAGGGAAAGATCCCTGGCGCGTTTACATGGGTCACGACGGCAAGTACGCGATCATCCCCAACAATGGAGACGAAACAATCTCGATTATCGACATCCGTACGAACAAAGTGGCCGCCACATTGGAAGCGGGCCCGAACATGACCGGCGTTAACTACGCCGCTGGGAAAGCCTTTGTTATTAGTTCCACCAGCGGTTTCGTGTATGTCTACGATATGGGGTCGCTGAAACCGGCGGGCCGGCTAAAAATTGGCACCAATATTCAGTTGGAAACGGCGACGACGGACACAGCCGATCAAAAGATCTATCTTGCCGAATCCACTACCCATTCGATCGTGATCATCGACGGCAAAACAGAAGCGATCGAGCGAGTAACCAATGTGGGTCTATATCCCTGGGGCACACATATCATGGACAGTAAGGATAATTACTGCCACTGAGCACCATAACGGTGACGGCGGTCTATGAAACTGTGAATGAATTTGACGAAAGCGATAACGACCAGTTGGTCAGTTCGTCAATGCGTGATTTGGTTGTTGGACAAGTGCATTTGAGATCGCACATGGGACATCCCAACGTTTGACATTTTTGGGAAGCTCGAGCATGCAGCGAACAATGTCAAATGTTGGGATGTCCCACGTACGATGTCCCGTGTACTTGTCAAACAACCCAATGACCAACTGACACAATTACGCAACATGGCGAACTGAACCAAACCGTAACTGCTCCAGATGCGCATACACGCGTACATATGACCGCCGCCTGGAGTTTGGACATAGACTGCCGCTACACCTGGTTGTGTGGAACGTACAATGTCGAAGGTTATTTTTAGCCTGCTCCTCCTGTTTTTCTTTCTCCCGATCCCTGCAACGCCCGCTCAGGACATTCGCGCGCACACCCGCCCGGCCCAGCCTGCAGGCACGACGGTCACGGGCTCACAAGCAGTTGATCTCACTCTGACGTTAGGCCAGGCCGCAATACGTCCTGTTCAAACCTGGGTGCGCACGGCTGGCACGATAGACAAAGCCCGGAAAATCGTGACCGCTTACCTGTATCCGCCCGACGCCAGTCTTATCAAAGTTGGACAGCGGGTACGCGCCTTCACGCCGGAATCAAAATCTTCCATGTATCAGGCCTGGGTAACACGAGTGGTTCCACAGGGTGCCCGCGTCATGGTGGAGATGACTCTGGCCGCGAACGGCCGCGCGGAAAGCACGACTTACGTGACGGAAATCGTCGTCGATCGAGGACAGTTTCTCTCCGTACCCAACGAAGCCATCATTGAAGAAGGTGATAAGCACGTCGTGTACCTGCAACATCATCCGGGCATGTACGTGCCGCAGGAGATTCAGACGGGCGTGCAAGGGGAACTCTACACGCAGGTCTTGCATGGGCTAGACGAAGGCGATCAGATAGTGACCTTCGGCAGCTTCTTCATCGACTCCGAATACAAACTGAAATCGAGCGGACCAAGCGCTGCAAGTAATGAGCATCAGCACCATCATTAGGACGGTCATCCGTTTCCGGTTCGTCGTCGTGCTGTTGGTCGTCGCCGGTATTCTGCTCAGCGCGTACTCTATTCGCACGGCAGCATTGGATGCGATTCCCGACATTTCGGACCCCCAAATCGTGGTCTACGCGAAATGGCCGCGAAGCCCGCAGTTACTTGAAACGGAAATCACGGAGCCGCTGGTAAGAGCCTTGATGGGGTCACCGGGTGTACAAGCGATAAGGGGTAGTTCCCATATGGGGTACTCCTTCATCTACGTCATCTTGAGCGACCCGTCCCAACGCGAACAGATGCGGCAGGTTGTGCAGGATCGGGTCAATGCCATTCGGCCACAGCTCCCATCCGATGCCACACTCAGCTTAGGTCCTAATGCCAGCAGCATGGGCTGGATTTATCAGTATGCGATCGTTGACCGCCAGGGAACGCACGATCTGCGGGAACTGCGCCTGTTGAACGAGAGCCAGATCAAGCCGGCCCTTCAGGCTGTCCCAGGAATTGCGGAAGTGGCCTCGGTGGGTGGGTTGGAAAAGCAATACCAACTGAAGATATTTCCTCCCTTGCTCGCGAGGACCGGCATTTCTTTGAAACAAGTGATCACCGCCCTCCAGGACGTGTTTCAGGAAGCCGGCGGGCGGATGATCGAAGTGACGAACCGCGACTACCAACTGCGTGGAGTCATCAACAATGACAGCCTCGACAAGCTGGAGTTTCTGGTTGTGGGCCGCACAGCGGACGGAAAGCCGGTATATCTGAGGGATATTGGTTATTTTCAGATCGGCTACGATCAGCGGCGCAGCACGGCCGATCTTGATGGCACGGGAGAGGTCGTGGGCGGTATCGCGATCATGCAACAGGACCAGAACGTCCTGGCAATTACGCGCACTCTCGAACAGAAGCTCCGGCAGGTGCGTGCTTCTCTGCCGCAAGGCGTCGAGATCATCACGACGTACGACCGTTCTGCCTGGATTTGGGCAACGCTCAGGCAGTTCTTCGAAACGTTGGTTACGGAGTTAGTCGTCCTCATTATCGTCACCTTTCTTTTTCTCCGGAACTTTCGCACGGCGGCCGGCCCGATTGTCATACTCCTGCTGAGTACCTTGTTCACGGTTCTACCGCTGGCCGTCTTCGATCAGACGATCAATCTGTTTTCCCTTGCAGGCTTGTGCATCGCTATCGGCGAGATCGCCGATGCAACGATCGTGATTGTTGAGAATTGTACTGCGGAGCTATCGATGCACGCGTACGTCACCTCCGAGGAGAAGCGGGGGATCCTGATTCGATCGATCGCAAGAGTCGCCAAACCGCTTTTGTTCTCTCTATTGATCATTCTCGCGTCATTCCTTCCCGTCTTCTTCCTCGAAGAACGGGAAGCTCGCCTGTTTGATCCCCTGGCGTTCAGCAAAACATTTGCGATGGCGTTCTCCACTTTGCTGACGCTGTTTCTGCTTCCCATCGTCGTGATGTGGATTTTCAAACGCGAAACAGCCACATCCCGGAATTTTCAGGAAAGCGCCGCCGTACGGCTGTATCGCTCCGCCCTGAACACAGTGATCCGGTACCGCTACGCGTTTACGATTGCCGGCCTGCTCACGTTGATTCCGGCAGCAGTGCTGTTGAGTGGCTTTCAAAAGGACTTCATGCCGGAAACAGACGAAGGGTCGATCCTGTATATGCCGACCACTCTGCCCGGCTTGCCAAACAGGGAAGCGGGCTGGGTCCTTCAACAGATGGACAAAAAGCTGAAAGCCCTACCGGAGGTCGAACGCGTATTCGGGAAAATTGGCCGAGCCGACACTTCAACAGATCCCGCCCCTTTGACAATGGTTGAAACGACAGTCCTCCTGGAGCCGAAATCCAAGTGGCGAAGCGGCATGACGAAAGAGAAGCTCGTGGCTGAGATGGACAAAGCCCTGCAAACCGTTGGATACGTCAACTCATGGGTGCAGCCGATTCGTGCCCGAGTCATGATGCAAAGCACCGGCATTCAAACGCCCGTCGGCATCAAGGTAAAAGGGCCGGATATCTCCATGATCGAAGAGATCTCACAGCAGATCGAGGGATTGCTCCGAGGGCTCGCCGGAACCAAGTCCGTAATTGCCGAACGGATATCGGAAGGCTATTACGTCGATGTGCAGAATGATCTTGAACGCATGGCGAAGCACGGCGTCACCGTTGACGAGGCCATGTCGACGGTGCGGTACGCCATTGGAGGAGACAACGTCGTCAGAGTCAAACAACCCGATGACACCGTCGTCCCTTTGAGCGTGCAATATTCGCCCGAGTACCTCGACACACTGGAAAAAGTCAGAACCACTCCAGTCGTCACAGCCAATGGCCGCTCCATTCCATTGGGTGAGATCGCAGACGTGTCCGTGCGAAAGATGCCGGAAATGATTCGCAATGACAATGGCGACCTGGCCGGTTACATCTTTGTGGATCTCCAAAATGCGACTGCCTCCGATTACGTGGATAAGGCGCGGGAGCTTTTCTCGAAAAACCTGAACTTGCCGGTTGGCTATTCGATTGAATGGACGGGACTCTTTCAGTATGAAGCGGCCGCGCGAGCGCGGCTGCGATTTATTGTGCCGTTCACGCTTGCGATTATCATTGCGTTGCTCATCTTGGCTTTCAAATCCGTTTCCGAGAGTTTTCTGATCATGCTATCGGTGCCGTTCGCGATGGTCGGCGGAGTCTTTCTGCAACGGATGATGGGCTATCCAATGACGACTGCGGTCATCGTGGGATATATATCCCTCTTTGCCGTCGCTGTTCAGACGGGCGTGATCATGGTTATTTTCATTCGAGATGCTCTTGCGAACAGAACGGAGAGTCAATCGTACATCGACGCGGTGATTGATGGTTCGGCTTCGCGGCTGCGGCCCAAATTAATGACGGTTGCGTCGATCATACTCTCGCTTCTTCCTATTACCTTCTCCAGTGGACCAGGAATGGAGATTATGAAGCCCATTGCCGCCCCGAGCATTGGAGGGATGGTCAGCTCAACGCTCCACGTACTGTTCATGACGCCTTGTCTGTTCGTCATTGGAGAAGATATCCGGCGTGCGTGGTATCGGTACCGCCAGTCAGGAAAGAAAGAAGTTTATACGCTCACACCATCCGACTAGATCGCGTTAACGGATCGGAGCTGTTATGATCCCAGGCAAGAAACCCAGGATCTCGAAGTAGTCATTTATCGATTTCATCCTCCGTTTTGATTCAGAAGTGAATCTTCATTGAACCCGAAAAGAAACGCGGGTTGAAGTACTCTCCGGGAGAGAAGACGCTTTCCTGTGAGACCTTGTAAACGTTATTGGTGAGGTTTTCCACATTGACTTGAAAGCCGAACCGGCGACGCTCCTGCTGTCGAGGCAGGTCCACGCCGATCGTCAGGTTTTGCGTGAAATGTCCTGGCACTCGGAGCGGTTGTGCAATCGCCATACCTTCCTCAGCTTCCGCTTCTGTAGGAGTCCCACTGCCATATTCGAACGTCATCCTGCCCCACAAGCCGCTCTTTCGGTGATGGTACGTGAATCCGGCGTTCAGTGTATGGGTCTGGTCCATTGGGGCCAGAAACCGTCCTGCCTCCTCCACGTGATGGGTTTCTTCCACAAAGCCCGCCGTTACGGGGTTCCAGAAGTAGACTCGGCTGAGCGCATAGTTTAAATAACCAGAAAGCCCAAGGCGGTCGATGATAGACACATCCGTCTTAAATTCCATTCCGTAGGCTTTCCCCTTATCAAAATTGGCATAGGCGTAAATACGTGAATCCGGGAAGACAACGGTATGTACGGGGTTATTACTCTCGCGATAGTAACCAGTCAGCCCCGCATGTAATCGTTGGGTAACAGGATGAGTGATGCCCGCCTCGAATTGATTTTCAGTGATAGGTTGCAGCGGTGGCAGCGGCTCAAAGAAGTCCTGAAGGTATCGCGTCAAACCGGCGCTCGCAATCAACACGTTTTCCACGGCCGGCGGAGCAAAGAAGTGATTGTAGGATGCGTGTAATACCGTTCCGGTTCCCGCAAAACGATAAGCCAGGTTCAGCCGGGGACTGAAATGAGGGCCGGGATCGGACCTGTCGAGGCTATAGCGGTCAAAGCGTAGCCCGACGTTTGCGGTCAAACCTCGGCTCAGTCGCACGCTGTCCTGCACGTAGGCGCTGGCCTGTCCTCCGGTTTTTCGCCCGGCAAATGCGATCGGTCCCTGGAGATCTGCTTCGGGCAATCCCAAAAGCCTGGAAAAATGGTCAGAGCCCTCGCCATCCCAAAGGAGCTTTTCATCGGGCTTCAGTAATACAAGATCCAGCCCGACTTTCAGCGTGTGGCGTCCGAAGAATCGCGTCAGATCACTCTTCAGGCCCGACGTCCACAGCGTTCGCTCGTTGCTCGCTACGGCGGCCAAAGGATCATTCGACGGCGTGAGAATCATATGAGACCACCGCTGATACAGGGAGGTGGTGATCTGCATATCGTTTGAAACCGTGTGGTTCCAACTGAGGATCGCGCTTTGCGCGCGTGTACGCTCGGAGGCATTATCGTTTGGGCGAAGCTGATCGTCCAGGCTCGTCTTCGGTATCTGAAAGTTCGTTCCATTACCCATCAGGACCAGCTTCACGGAATTGGTTGGGTTCACCGTAAAATCCAACTGCAGAAAATGTTGCGTTCCGCGGCCCGTGTCGTGAATGGAGCGTGGGTCGTTCGGGCTGAGAAAGCGGGCTGATTCGAAGGCGGAGCTGTAAAGGTAATAGCCTGCCTTTCCGGTGTGACCTCCATATTCGATCGCCGCGTTGTGTCGCAGCGCCGTTCCTGCCCCGAGCGTCAACGATCCTTCGTTGTTCATGGAGAGACCGGACTTGGTGACGATGTCCACGACTCCGCCAAAGCGATCCCCATATTCGGCGGGAAAGCCTCCGGTCATGACATTCACCGATTGAATAATGTCCGGGCTCAAGCCTGCTGAAAAGACGGAATGCGGATTCTCCCAAAAGGAGACACCGTTGATGAAAGTGTTCAGGGCGATCTCATGCCCGCGCACGTGGACAAAATCGTCATGGCTGCGGATCATGCCGGGCGCGGCCATGACGATCATGTCCGGCAGATTGTTTCTTTGGCCCAATGGAAGCTCCTCCACCGCTTCTTTCTGCAGAGTCGTGGAACTGGGCGAATAAGTGTCAGCGACTGATTGTGGGTTGTCCCGCACCTCAATCGATTGCACGATGCCGCGAAGGGAAAGTTCTAAGGAGATATTCTGGATTTCGCGTGGCTTGAGTGTGAATTGACTCCTCTCGTCCTGAAAATCGCTGTGGGAGGCCACGAGCGTATATTGCCCGGGAATGAGCCGTTGAAACGTAAAATGCCCGTCTTGACCGGTTGTGGTTCGAAGAGGCTGTAACAAAGAGTTGCTCTCCAACCGGATTGCTGTATCGGGTAACGTCGAACCGTCGGCCTTTGCCGTGACAACGCCATGAATCACTCCCTCACTCTGGGCGTAGAGGGAACGGCTAACGCTCGAAAACATGAAAAAAACACCAATGACAAATAAGAAGCATTTCCTCATGGGATTAGTCCTCCCGGAATCCAAGTTGTTTCCTGCCAGGTCTTCTGAAACCGTGAAGCGCCGGCGATGTTTCAGGTGTCTGAAGTCATCGGCTGTAAACGGCCGCTACAGAAGAAGGGGTCGGAGTTTAGCTGTTACATTCCTCTCGGAGGCGGAGTCGGGAATTCGAGGATGGTACTGTGGAGTGTGTGCGTGGCCGGCAAAACAAAGCGTCTCGACTCGATCGTCACCACCAGCGACGCGGTTTCCTTCATGACCGCCGGTCCCGTTGCCGTAGCCACAATCTGCGTGTGCGTACAACTGGACATCTGGCATGTGGAGGGTTTGTCCTGCTGGTGTTGATTCTGGCGGGGACAATATTCGCCGGCGTCATGATGCATGGGGCACATACCGTTCGCACACGTTTCCGGCATGTTGGTTTCATCAAGCGCCGTTTGATCGCAAGAGCGGGCGATCCATAAACCGCTGGCCGGAAGGGCCAGGACGATAACCAATGCTGCGACTCGGCGCCACATCACGTTCGAGAGTATACCTCACTTGTGCTGATGCATCAGCTTCATGTGTTCACTTCCTGCACGACTCATCCGCGCCTCGCATGACTGGATAGCGTCGTCGCGCGATTGCGGACCTTTCGCAGCACTCGTCCTTAAAAGAGATACTTCAGCCCGAACTGCATGACTCTGCCCAGGCCGGCGCTTTGGATGCGGCCGAACAGGGCACTGTTCAGGTTTCCACTGGGATTCATGAAGTTCGCGTGATTCAGGATGTTGGTCCCTTCCGCGCGAAACTCCATGGTCTGCGTTTCCTTGAGTTTGAATATCCGCGACAAGCCGGCATCGATCGACCAACTCTTCGGACCGAACGCCGTGCCTGGTCCCATATTGCCGAGATTGCCCAGGGCCGGTATTCCGAATGCAGCGGGGTTGAGCCACAGGCAGCTAAAATTACTTCCCCGGGTCAGATCGTCGGTACACTTGTTCCCATAGACGTCCGGCGATTTCTGATCCGCATATTGTGTTTGTGCATTCTTGCCGTTCAGTGCGCGATCCGTACCGCTGACTACAGTGAAGGCGCTTCCGGAAGCCGCCCTGAAAATGCCCGACAGCCGCCAGTTACTGGCCAAAGTGTTCATCCAGCCGCTGGAAAATTTCGGCATGCTAATGATCCCAGTCGCGTTCACCAGGTGCCGGACGTCCGCCGCCGGGGCCGTGCAATTGCCGCGATCGCCTTTGCGCGTTGGAGTCAGGTACACGCCATTTCCCGCCGAACTCTGCAAGAGAGTGCCGCTACCGATCGCTGTCCCAAGGCAGTGGGACCACGTATAGTTGGCAGTCATCGAGACATCTTTGCTGAGACGTTTCTGTGTATTCAGAAGCAGCGCGTTGTAACTCCTGGTGCCGCCGTCATCCCAAGAACCGATGTTGCCGAGCTTCTTCCCCGCGACCGGATTAAGCAGAGTTGTTATGCGGCGGTTGTTTGTATTGGCGGTCGTGGAACAGACGGCGTTGGGTGTCGTCGTAAACGTGTAGCCTTGAGCGAGACACTGCCCGCTGGCGCTGGCGTTACCCGGGAAGTAGATTGCCGGATTCAGTTCGCTGGACCCGTACAAATGCACAAGTTCATTCCCGATATAGTTCGCCGATACGAGCCAGTCGTTCCCAAACTGTCTTTGGATTCCAAGGTTCCACTGCTGCACATAAGGCTCGTGCGTGTTGTGTTCAAAGGTAGTAAAAACGCCGCCATCCGGATACGCCACGTTTCTGCTTAATGTGAATGGGAATGGATTGCCTCCGGGCTCGGCCTTAAATGGATCGTCGAAGCCGCCCGCCGGGTTGGTCAGCTGAACCTTGCCGCCCCACGGGGGACCTTGCGGCGTCGCCAGATTCAATTCCGCCGCTTCCATGTCGTAGAAAATTCCGTAGCCCGCCCGAACAACCATCTTTCCGTCGCGGGCCGGATCCCAAACCAGTCCCAGCCGGGGAGCCAGGTCTTGCCAACGTTTGTTTATCGGACTGGTGCCATTCGAACCGAACTGAGGGTCGCCGGGATAAAACACGCCGGGAGGTGCATTCACGAATTGGCTCGTCTTGACTCCCTGCCTGAACAAGTCCCACTGAAACGTGTTTGCTTGTTTGAGGCGGTCAAACTGTTGCGGGAAGAATGGCTCCCACCGCAGGCCATAGCTCAGTGTCAGGTTCGGCTTCATTTTCCAACTATCCTGGCCGTATATTCCGAGATAGTTATTTGTCACCCACAACGTATACGGAAGGCCCTGAACGTAACTCTGCAGCCTGCTGATCATAAAGTCGGAGAGGCTGTTGACCGTAAAGATGCCCCCACTAAACGTGTTGTGGTGGCTGTTCGATTGATAACCCATTGCGCTTACACCAAACGATAACTGGTGGTTTCCGCGGACCACACTGATATCGTCGGAGACCTGGGCCGTTGTCCACGCCCAGTGAAGATAGCTGGATCCTGCGCCGCCGATGCTGAATCCTCCGGTAACGGCCAGGGTCATATAGTCTGACGGGTAGTTCCATATGTTTACGCCGAGCTCTGAGGCGGCGAAAAACGACGCGGGTTTTTTCAGGTCTGTGGTTCGATTCCACGTCGCCCGGAACGAATTAATGATTTTGGAACCGATCAAATAGGTATCTCCGAAAACCAGAGAATTGACCTTCAAGTTGGAACCCCTGGCCGGCGTACTCAAGAGATTGTGCGAGAGCTCATAACCCGATGGCTGGTCAAAAAAAGCTCCCACGTAGCGTCCAAATATGGAATGTGTGGGACTCAAGTTGTAATCCAGTTTGCCCACCAACTGACTCTCGTTGCTTTTGACAGGATTGCCAAACTCCGCCAGGCCGCATTGATCCTGGGGGGGCGGCAGGCGTTGGCTGAGGTTCATTGCCGCCTTACTCAGAAGATCGGGATCAACCCTATTGTTCACGAAAGGGGTTCCTAAAGTGATTGCTCCTGTCGACCTGCAGGCTGCCGACGAGAAGGCGGTAAAGTCTCCGGCCAGCATTGCCGCCGTTGGAACATTCGCACGCTGTATCACAGGGTCTTGGCGCGTGGTCGTACCTTGATAGCCGCCAAAGAAAAACAACTTGTTCTGGTTGATCGGTCCACCAAACGTTCCGCCAAATTGATTGCGCTTCAGAAAATCTTGTTTTGCCGCGAAGAACGAGCGGCCATTAAATTTGTAGTTTCGAACGAACTCAAACAAAGCGCCGTGAAAATCGTTCGTGCCCGATTTCGTCACGGCGTTGATCGCCGCGCCCGAGTGAAATCCGTATTGGGCCGGGAGGGAACTGGTCTCTACCTTGAATTCCTGCAGAGCATCAGGGAAGGGTAACGGCAAAGCGGTGTTGGAGGCGACATCGTTGTGCATTGCGCCGTCCAACGTGACCGTGTTTCCGCCGTTGAGACTTCCGGCTATGGTAAAGGTCGGAGTACCGGGGTAAGCGGCGCGGTTTAATGGCGTCGCTGTACCTGTCTGCACCGCCGCTCCGATCAGCGTCACCAGATCGTATACCTGGCGGCCCACGAGCGGCATTTCCAGGATGCGGGCGTTCTCGATAACCGCACCGACGCCCGTCGAACGCGTCTCGACCATCGAGGCATTGGCTTGAACCTCGATGGTCTCGGTCACTTGACCCACTTGCAGGACGATCTTGATCGCCGGATTGCTGTTGACCTGCAGCACGATCCCAGTCTGCGCGAATGTTCGAAATCCCGGCAGAGCCGCCTCCAGCCGGTAAGGACCCACCGGCAAGTTCGGCAGAACGTATGAACCGGTCTCATTGCTAACCGCATTCCGGTTGACGTTCGTTTCCGTCTGCGTCGCAGTGATTTCCACGCCAGGTAATACGGCGCCGCTCTGGTCTGTCACCGTACCACTGATCTGGGCCGTTGCCCCCTGTCCCCGGACCATGCCACAGCCAACAACGCCGATGACGAATCCATAAAAGAGACAACTTAATATGCGTTTCATCTTTCCTCCACATCATGAAAATGGCATGAGGATGTACTACAGCTTTACCGGGGGTTGTCAAGCTCTTATGGGGTGTGGAACGAATGTTGAACAAGAACGTATTCCCCTCCTTGCCATGTCCCACATCTTTTGCTGGACACGGGGGCATTGAAAACAACTGAAGGGAAAGCTGAAGTCTACTCCTTGGACAAGGAGGGGTGGCTGCGCCCATTAAGAAAATGCCGCGAAGCCTCCTCAGCGGGCGCAGACGGGGTGGTTGGTTCAAGCCACCGATTATCGGAAGTTGAACGAACCACCCCGTTCTTGATGTTTCGCCCTACCGGGCTCACGCTTCGCGCCGCGTTTACGCATCGATCGCCGCTACAGTAGACGCGTCCTATCTGGGTAGACTTTCCACGGCTTTAGCTCGCGTTCATTCAAACTAATCCGTATGTTAGACTCTCCCACCTATGGACTACGTCAATCTCGGACCAACAGGACTGAAAGTGTCGCGCCTGTGCCTGGGCGCGATGACTTATGGCTCAAAGCAGTGGAGACCATGGGTGCTTGAAGAAGAGGAGGCCCGCCCCTTCATTCGGCGCGCGCTGGAATTCGGCATCAATTATTTTGATACGGCCGACATGTATTCGGTCGGACGAAGCGAAGAGGTGCTCGGCCGGGCGCTTAAAGATTTCGGGCCGCGCCGCGACAGGATCATCGTCGCCACGAAGGTCTACCACGCGATGAGCGATGATCCCAACGACCGCGGGCTCTCGCGCAAGCACATCATGCACTCGATCGACAACAGCCTGCGCCGGCTGGACATGGACTATGTCGATCTCTACCAGATTCATCGCTATGATTACTCGACACCGGTTGAGGAAACGCTGACGGCATTGAATGACGTCGTGCGGGCCGGAAAAGCGCTCTATGTCGGGGCGTCGGCGATGTACGGCTGGCAATTCATGAAAATGCTCGGCACGTCGGACCGGCTCGGCCTGGCGCGCTTCGTCAGCATGCAGAACTACTACAACGTCATCTATCGCGAGGAAGAACGTGAGATGCTTCCGTTGTGCCGCGCAGAAGGGATCGGAGTGACGCCATTCAGCCCGCTGGCGCGCGGATTTGTGGTAGGGAATCGCCGGAAAGAGGATTATGGCGAGACCGTTCGCGCCAAGACGGACGAGTTCTCGAGGAAGCAGTATTACCGTCCCGAAGACTTTGCGATTGTCGATCGCGTCACCGAACTTGCCAGGAAGCGCGGACTGAACAATGCGCAGGTTGCACTGGCCTGGGTTTTGCATCAGCCGGGCATCACCTCGCCGATCATCGGTGCGAGCAAGCCGGGTCATCTTGAAGACGCCATCAAGGCTCTATCTGTTAAGCTCGACGAAGGGGAAGTGAAGTTCCTCTCTGAACTCTACAAGCCACGCGGGATTCTGGCGAATATGTAGGTCTTATGGCGATGCGAATGCCGGTTTTGTTCGTCGGGCATGGATCGCCGCTCTATGCTATCCAGGATAATGAGTGGAGCCGCGCGTTCCCCTTATTGTCCAGCTTGGTGCCGCGGCCACGAGCCATTCTGATGGTCTCGGCCCACTGGTTCACCAGAGGCACCTTCATCACAGGCAACACCAATCCGGAAACCATTCACGATTTCTACGGATTCCCAAGAGAACTTTACGAGGTTCGATATCCAGCGCCCGGCAATGTTGATCTTGCCCGGAAGGTGCGGCATCTCATTGGAGAAAACAGGTCCGACCTCCGCACGGATTGGGGACTGGATCATGGCGCCTGGAGCGTGCTGCGGTGGATGTATCCGAATGCCGATATTCCCCTGATTCAGTTGAGCATCAACGGAAATCTAACGATACCTGAACACTTCGATCTGGCAAAAACACTTGCTGTCCTGCGCGATGATGGGGTGCTTATCATGGGAAGCGGTAACGTGACGCACAACCTCAGGGACCTGATGTATAGCGGCGACTCCGCACCCGCCTGGGCCGTGCGCTTTGACAAGGCGGTGAAAGAATCCGTCGAGTCGCATGACGACAAACGTCTGCTCGATCTGTGGCCCGGATCCGAAGATGCGCGTCTGGCGCATCCCACGCCGGAGCATTTCCTGCCGATTATTTACACGGTCGCGGTGGCGGAATCGAGCGATACGGTGAGCTTTCCCATCGAGGGATTTGACGGATCGTTTTCGATGAGAAGTATTCTGTGGGCTGAGCATGTCCCACAAGTTCGTGCTGGACACGGGGGGCGTGGAACAGACTGACCGGAAGGCGAACTCCCCTCCTTGGCGAAGGAGGGGTGGCTGCGCCCATTAAGAAAAAGGCAAAGCCTCCTTAGCGGGCGCAGACGGGGTGGTTCGTTCCAGCCGCCGATTATCGGAAGTTGAACGAACCACCCCGGCCGCGCCTTTCAAAGGAAGGGGCCATTTACTTGATGGCGCGTCCTCCCCTCCTTTGCCAAGGAGGGGAATTTGCCTTCCCGTCAGGTTCACCTCCCGTGTTCAGCACCAACTTGTGGGAAAAGCTAAGGGCTCGCGCAAAAATAACGCAGAATGCGGGCTCGGGAGGATCTGACCAATGTTCAATTCCCAATGCTCAATTCTCATCCGAAAGGAGAAGTGCGATCTTGTCTTGCATCATTTGGCAATCCGACATCCACTTCGGACGAGAATTGAGCATTGGGAATTGAGCATTGGTCAGATCCCCGGTCGGATTTCAGGGCAGCGGATTCTGCCAAGTTATTTTTGCGCGAGCCCTAAGCCTTTTCAAGGAGGGGACTATATTCATTTTTTAGGCGCTGCTTTCTTATCGCTCGAGGGCGGGACGACCTGGACCTCGTATAACGTTTTAAAATCGCCTTCGTAAACTTTTGCGGTAATCTGGTCGCCAGCTTTTACGCGCTTCAAAACATCTTCCTTATCGACGGCGTAACTCATCGTCATCGAATTCATCCAGCCCGGGACATTCTCGTTATTCACCGTTAGCTTTTTTGCGTCGGCGTCCACTTTCTCGACCTTGCCGCGGAACGCGTACTCCTTCTTTGCGCTCTTTCCGCCTTGTTGCCCATATGCCGGCGGCAGAAGCAAGCAGAGTACCGTTACCGCCATGATAAGAAATCGAGTGCATTGCTTTTGAATCATGGGTTCTCCTCTATGCATACCTTATCAATAACGTGTCATTCATGTATACTTCTGACATGCCACGGTCGTTACGAATCCTGGCTGGGACCTGCACCCTGCTTTGGGCAATGGCGCCGCAGCTTGCCTGCTTCCTGCCCCATACAATCCTCACGGAAAGCGAAAGCGAGTGCTGCAAGCAGATGGCAAATGAGTGCGGCGAAGCGAAGATGCAATTGCATGAATGCTGTGCACGCACTGTTCGCACCGAGATCGCAACGGCGGCCAAAACAGTGCGCCGAATGCTTCCGCAGTTTGAAATCGTCGCAACCGCGGCCACGTTCGAGCGGCCGGGCTTGCAACTCTCTCCAGATATGTCCGGCATCTTCGATCGAGAAATTCACGCGCCACCGCACGATTTACCAGTCCCTTCCTTAGCTCTTCGCATTTGATCCGTTTTCTCTCTGCCATAACGAACGCGGAATTTTGGGGACAGACACCTAATTTCTTGGGGTACAGAAATTAGGTGTCTGTCCCCAAAATTCCATCCCGCGTTCCCTAAAGCAAATTTCCCAACGGAGACCCAAAATGCGATTCTTTTTATTGTTCCTATTCATTCAGTCACTCGAGCCGCTCAGCGATCGAGTTCTCGTTCAGGAGCACCGCCACCGATCGGATGTGCAGCCGATGTCTCTGGCAGAAATTGAAGCTGCGGCATTCGAAAGAAACCCCGAAATTCGAGTTATGAAAGAACGCGTCGCTTTGGCAAAGGCTGGCGTCACTCCTGCGGGAGCCGTAGACGACCCGTCGTTTATGTATCGTGGGTGGAGTACACCTCTCCTGCGTCCCTGGGACGTCAATCAGACTCAGCACATGTTCATGCTCAGCCAGACGTTCCCTGCCTCGGGCAAACGCGAGCTGCGTTATGAGCTGGCGAATCAGAGTGTCGAGATCGCCGAAGCTGAGCTGGCATCCAAGAGACTCGAAATCGAGGGGAAGGTGCGCGCCGCGTTTTACGAGCTTCTCCGCAACGACGACGAGCTGCGATTGCACGACGAGCAAATCGCACTCGCGCGCCAGGCCGTGGCTTCCGCCCGCATCAAATATACGGTCGGCCGCGTGCCGCAGCAGGATGTGCTGAAGGCGCAAGTAGCTCTGACAAAGCTGGCGGATCATCTTCTGATGTTTCTTCAGGACGGAGACCTTGTGCGGGCGCGTCTGAACACGTTGATCGGCGGCGATCCTGCAGCCCCGCTCGAGGTCAGCGGCCAACATCGGACTCCGGCCGAGCTGCCTGCGATCGCCACCCTGGAGCAGACCGCTCTCGACAATCGGCCGGAACTGCAGGCCCTTCGCGCCGCGATTCGCGAGTCGGAAACAAAGGTCCGCCTGGCAGAGAAGAACTACAAACCGGATATGACGGTCGGCGCGGGATACATGCTGATGCCATCCGGATCCATGAACCGCAATGGATACATGGCCGAGCTGTCCTTCAACTTACCGTGGCTCAATCGGTCGAAACATGAGTCTGACATTCGTGAAGCCCAGTCCAATGTCAGTCTGCAGCGGGCCACGTTGGAGTCCCAGAAGGCATTCGTCTTCCAAGAAATTCAGGAAGCGCTCATTCGAGCGAATTCAGCGAGACGTCTTGTCGAACTTTATCGTGACACCCTGCGCCCTCAAGCGCAGGCGACCTTGCGGGCGACTTCCGCGGCGTACCAGACAGACCAGACGGACTTCCTGAACTTGATCGACAGTCAGAACACGGTTCTCGACGTGGAGTATTCCTACTTCCGCGCGCTAGCAGAGTTCGACAGCCGTATCGCCGACCTTGAAAGGGCCATCGGGGCTGCGCTTCCTCGTGAAGTGCAGGGCGGATTGGAGGCAAGCCATGAGACGAAGTGAGAAAGTCTGGCTTGGTACGGGAACTCTGCTGGGTGTGATCATCGCGGTGTTGAGCTATAACTTCCGCCAGTACCTTCCGTCCTGGGCCGGTTCGCGCCCGGTTGCTTCTGAACCTGCATCGCCGGCGGCGGCAGCGGCGGAGGACACGGCGCCGCCGGCGGACTCTGCAACATCGATTGAGCTCACAGACGAAGAACAGAAATCGATTGGCGTCGAGACCGAGCAAGTGAAACGCCAAACGATTCGAAGAGAAATCATCGCGTCCGGCAGGGTTGCTGAACCGGAGACCGGCATCAGCGCGATCAGCGCCAGGATCAACGGTCGTATCGACAAATTGTTTCTGAACGTGACGGGTGAAAACGTGAATCGCGGACAGCCGGTGGCGCTGATCTATAGCCCTGAGGTTGTTTCCGGTATGGAGGAATACAAGCTGGCGCTTGAAAATCGGCAACGTCTCAGCGCCAGCAAAGAACCGCAAGCAATCGCGGGAGCAGACGAGCTGGTGCGCGCCAGCCGCCGGCGTTTGGAACTCTGGGGACTGACGCCGCAGCAGATCGATAATTGGGCCACCGCGTCCGGGGACACGATACACATCACGACGTATTCACCGGTGTCCGGCGTTGTTTCCAGGCGGAATGTCACTGAGGGACAGTACGTCAAAGAAGGCGACGGTCTGTATACCGTAACGGACCTCAGTACGGTCTGGGTTCAGGCGGATATCTTTGAATCCGACATTCCGCTCGTCCGCACGGGACAAGATGCAACGATTACTTCACAAGCGCTGGCAGGCGCGGCATTGCGGGGAACCGTCAGTTTTCTCCAGCCCGCCGTTGATCCTCAAACTCGAACGATGTCGGCTCGGATTCAGGTTTCCAATCGGCAGATGCGCTTGCGGCCTGGAATGTTCGTGCAGGTCTCCTTTGAAACGCCGATCGGAATCAATGTGATTGCCGTTCCTCGGCCGGCGGTGATCGACGCAGGAAAAGAGAAGGTCGTTTACGTGGCCAGGGAAAACGTTTTTGAAAAACGTTCCATTGAGGCTCTGGCCGCCGGCGATGAGTACTACGCCGTAACGAAGGGGATTGAGGCCGGCGAGCGTGTCGTTACGCATGGGAACTTCATGATCGACTCTCAGACCCGTCTGGCGGGCAACATCACGGGACTCTTCGGCGGATCGAAGGCCTTCGGCACGGAAACAGCTCCGGCACAGCCGTCTGGCGCGAAGTACACCGTGACGCTTCGACAGGAACCGTCTGCGCCCAAAGTTGGATCGGACGGCGTATTCCGCGTAACCGTCACCGATCCTGACCGTAAACCTGTCTCTGATGCTCAGGTGCAGGTCACTCTTGTGATGCCGGCCATGCCGGCGATGGGCATGGGTGAAATGCGATCCTCGATCAACCTGGCGTGGAACGGTTCGGAATACCTGGGTCGTGGCTCGATCGCGATGGCGGGTCCCTGGAATGTCACGGTTGAGGCCCGCCGCAGTGGACAACTGCTGGGTGTTTACCGAACCCGCTTCAATGCCCAGTGAGGTAGCGCATGATCAATCGCCTGATTGAATTTTCACTGAAGAATCGTTTCTTGATTCTGCTTGGCTACGGGCTGCTTGCAGGCTGGGGGTATTGGGCGCTTCTCAAGACACCTATTGATGCGATACCGGATCTGAGCGAAAACCAGGTCATTGTATTCACAGATTGGGCCGGGAGAAGTCCTCAAGAAGTCGAAGATCAAATCACCTATCCCCTGACGGTGAATTTGCAAGGCCTGCCCAGCGTCAGAACCGTCCGGTCGTCTTCGGCCTTCGGGTTCTCGATGATCAATATCATCTTCGAAGACGAGGTCGACGTGTATTTCGCGCGGACACGCGTGCTCGAACGGTTGAACCTCGCGTCCAGCTTTCTTCCCGCGGGTGTTGTGCCCACACTCGGACCGGACGCCACCGGCGTTGGCCAGGTCTTCTGGTACACGGTTGAAGGTCCCTACGATCCCGGCACCCTTCGGTCCCTTCAGGATTGGTTTATTCGATATCAGCTCAACTCCGTTGGGGGTGTTGCGGAGGTCGCGAGCATCGGCGGGTTCGTCCGGCAATATCAAATTGATGTCGACCCGGTGAAGTTGCGCGCCTTCAACATTCCTGTCCGGACGGTATTCGAAGCCGTCGAGCGCAGCAATAACAATGTCGGCGCGAAGGTCATCGAAGCGACCAACATGGAGTATGTCGTTCGAGGACTTGGATTGATCGAGTCGGTGAAGGATATCGAAGACATCGTTCTCACATCCATGAATGGAACGCCGGTATACATACGAAACGTCGCGGCCGTTCAGCTTGGGCCGGAATTCCGGCGAGGCCTGCTCGACAAAGGCGGAACGGATGCGGTCGGCGGCGTGGTGGTCATTCGATACGGTGCCAATGCGCTCGATGTGATCGATGCCGTCAAGGCGAAGATTCAGGCAATGGAGCCTGGTCTGCCTCGCGGCGTTCGCATCATTCCTTTCTATGACCGCAGCTCGCTTATTCGGCATGCCGTAGACACGCTGAGATCCGCCCTGATTGAGGAAATCATTCTCGTGACGCTGGCTCACGTCATCTTTCTCTGGCACTTCCGCAGCATCCTCATTGTGACGGTACCCCTGCCGCTAGCCGTTCTCACATCGTTTCTCTTCATGCACTACTTCGGCATCTCGTCCAACATCATGTCGCTGGGCGGCATCGCGATCGCGATCGGCGTGCTGGTGGATGCGGGAATCGTCATGGCCGAAAACGTCATTCGTCACGCCGAAAACCATGCCGAAGAGCATGGTGAATATCGATCGAAAATTTCGGAGATCACGCTCAACGCGGCGCGCCTTGTCGGCCGGCCGATATTCTTTGCAATGACGATTATCATTCTGGCGTTTGTGCCCGTCTTTGCACTGACGGGAATGGAAGGGAAGCTATTTCATCCGCTGGCCTTCACCAAGACATTTGGAATGATTGGATCCACGATTATCGCTGTAACGCTGGTTCCGGTCTTATGCACGTTCCTGGTCCGCGGCCGGCTCCATCGCGAGGAAGACAATCCCGTTATGCGGTTTTTGCGGGCGATCTATGCGCCGAGTCTTCGTTGCGCACTGAGACATCGCGGCGTGACACTGGTTTCAGCCATGACGCTCTTTGCTTTTGCGTTGTTCCTGGCAAGCACGATCGGATCGGAATTCATGCCGCCCCTGGATGAGGAGACTGCGATGTGGATGCCCATAACGGACCCCAGCATTTCCCTGACGAAAGCCGCCGAGATCATGCGCCAGCAGGACCGGATCATTGCCCAGGATCCGGCTGTGGAAAACGTGGTGGGAAAAATCGGCCGTGCCGAAACTTCGACAGATCCGGCGCCGATTAACATGAGCGAGACGATTGTCACGTTTAAACCCAGGGACCAGTGGCCGGCGGGCTTGATGAAAGACGATATCATGCAGCGGCTCGACGCCAGGCTGCGCATGCCCGGTGTTACGAACATCTGGACTCAGCCGATTCGGAATCGAATCGACATGCTATCCACCGGGATTCGCACTCAGGTGGGCGTGAAAGTGTTCGGGGCCGACCTGCCGACCATAGAAAGGAAGTCTGCCGAAATCGAGCGTGTGCTGCACGATGTTCCAGGAGCGGTCGATCTCTATGCAGAAAAGATCACGGGCGCTCCATATTTGGAAATCCGCGTTAATCGTACGGCGGCGGCGCGGTACGGCATCAATGTCGGAGATGCGCAGGATGTGATCGAATCCGCTATCGGCGGAAAGAATCTGACATTCACGATTGAAGGCCGGCAGCGTTTTCCCGTGCGTGTGCGGTACGCGCGAGATTTTCGCGAAGATATCGAGGGGCTACGCAACGTGATCGTTGCGGCGCCAAACGGAACGCAAATTCCCCTGGGGGCGATTGCGGATCTTCGAATTGTGATGGGTCCGTCGATGATCACCAGCGAAAGCGGATTGCTCCGGGGAACGGTGCTGATGAATGTGCGCGGCCGTGATGTCGGAGGATTCGTCGAAGAGGCCAAGCGTGTTGTCGCACAGCGTGTGGCCATGCCGCCCGGCTATTACGTCGAGTGGAGCGGCCAGTATGAAAACCAGATCCGGGCCAAGCAGCGGCTGCAAATCGTCATACCCATCGTGCTCGTCATCATTTTTGTGCTGCTTTACATGACCTATCAGTCCGCTAAAGAAGCCTTACATGTCGTGCTAGCCGTGCCGTTCGCTATGACGGGCGGAATCTTTCTGCTGAAATTTCTCGGATACAACTTCTCGGTCGCTGTCTGGGTCGGATTTATTGCGTTATTCGGCACGGCCGTTCAGACCGGCATCGTGATGGTCATTTACCTTGAAGAGGCCGTTCGGCGGAAAATCGCCGCAACCGGCAAGCTCACGATCGAAGCGCTGCACGAGGCCGTCATGGACGGAGCATTGCTGCGGCTTCGGCCTAAGGTGATGACCGTGGCAACCGTTGTGGCCGGCCTTTTGCCAATCATGTGGTCAACACGAACGGGCGCAGAAGTCATGAAACCACTGGCCACGCCGGTTCTGGGAGGGATGGTGAGCTCGCTAATTCACGTTCTCATCGTCACACCTGTGATCTTCACCACGATTCGCGAGCGGGAGATGCGCAGGCATGATTGACGCTGAGTCCAGCCGGGCGTAGGATACTTTTCCAACATGAGGTCCACAAATCCTGCGAAGAAGCGCGTTTTGGTTGTCGAGGATGACCGTGCGCTTTGTTACGCACTGAAGACACTTCTGGAGTCCGCCGGATTTTCAGCGGTGGAAGCTGGAGACGGAGTCGCTGCGCTTGCGCAAATCCAGGCTCAGCAATTCGACCTGGTCATTCTCGACCTTGGGTTGCCCCGCATTAGCGGGCTTGAGGTTCTCGCCCAAATTCAGAAGCTCGATTTGCCCCCAAAAGTAATCGTCG
>WNGL01000767.1_pt1 | contig 38165 bp, 36 predicted proteins | sample 5400591 | NCBI WGS metagenome assembly WNGL01 (sample SAMN13153377, study PRJNA577476) | soil metagenome | isolation source: 80 cm soil or saprolite under Garry oak tree replicate 1 | place: USA:California | collected 2016-06-15
GGGGACGACCACCTCGAACAGAAGCGGGGTGAGCCAGGAGCGGCTCCAAAAGCGACCATTGCTGGTCGGTGAGTACTTGCATGTTTGTTTTCCTGTTTACACAGGAATTTTAGCATGGGGTTTTGAGATGGGTTCTAGTCAACCATAAAGTTATTGACAATGCATGCATATTAGGCTACAGTGTAGGCATGAAAAGCATGCAATACACTATCAGGTCGATACCATCTAAGTTAGATGTCGCCTTAAGGCATCGTGCTCAGAAAACTGGCAAGAGCCTTAATGAGGTATTGGTTGAAACTCTAGCAATAGGCGCTGGCGTTGCTTCTGATGCCAATTTCGATGATCTGGACTGGTTTATTGGCAATAAGTCATTAAATGATGCTGGGGCATTTAACCAGGCAATAGATTGGCTCGATTCAGCACCGAAAGAGTTACGATGACACCAAAGCTGGCATTGGATACTAATGCATATCGTGCTCTTGACGACGGAAACCTGATACTAAGTAATTTTATTAAGACAGTTCCACAAATTGGCATACCAATCACCGTACTTGGTGAGATATATTATGGCATTTTCCTCGGTGGAAAACAGCAAAAAAATTTATCAAATTTAAACCGCTTTCTTGCTTTGCCCCGTGTAGAGTTACTTCATATTGATGAAATAACTGCGAAGTTATTCGGAGAAATAGCCACGCAGCTTCCACAAAATGGTCGACCGATTCAACAAGATGACATGTGGATCGCAGCTCTTTGCAAACAATACGGTTACACTCTAGCGTCGGCGGACAAGGATTTTGATGCTGTCACAGGTTTGGAATTAGCAAGCTTCTAGCTAGACCGACTCGGGTTTGTAGTTTATCAATTGGGCTGTGCTTGGTACGCGCGAAGGGATTCGAACCCCCGACCTTTGGTACCGGAAACCAACGCTCTATCCAGCTGAGCTACGCGCGCACGTCGAACACCTATACACAGTAGCAAAGACCGCTTGCTTTTGCCACCAAAGGCCTTCACGCCTGCGGGCGTGTATAATCGCAAGCATGAAGCAGGTCGAGCTTGTGGGGATTTTGAACGTGACGCCGGACAGTTTTAGCGATGGCGGCAAATACGCACGGGCGGCACGGGCGATTGCGCATGCCGAAGCGTTGTTTGCTGAGGGCGCGAGCTTGGTTGACGTGGGCGCTGAGTCGACCAACCCGCGCTCAAAAACCCTCACCATCGACCGGGAGTGGCGGCGGCTCGAACCAGTTTTAGCTGCGCTACTTCCGGTGCATCCAGGCAAAATATCGATCGACACCTATCATCCGGAAATTGTGGAGCGGGCCGTCGCGCGGTTTGGCAAGCACTTTATCGTGAACGACGTGACCGGCATGAACAATCCGGCCATGCGACAAATCGTCGCTCGGCATGGGCTGCGCTGCATCGTCAGTCACTTGCCGGCGCGGTTTGGCACCGACATTCATGCCGCACATCAAGACGCCACTATGGACGATGAAAAGGCGGTGTTGGCTGAGCTACAGACGCGGCGCGCGCAGCTCATCAAGCTTGGTTTGCCGATCGAACGCATCATACTCGATCCGGGCATCGGATTTGGTAAAACAGTGCCGCTCAACCGCCGGCTGCTGGAGTTTCCGCGGCTCGCGCCGGCTGTTAAGGTGATGATCGGCTACTCGCGCAAGCGCTTTTTGGGTGAGCACCGCTTTGCGCTAGAGCCAAACTTGGCGGCGGCAGACGTTGCCGTGGCGGCCGGAGCAAACTATCTGCGTGTTCATGATGTGCAAGGCCATTACAAGCACCTTTTCCCTGATGGAGCCAACCCCGCATAACGCCTCTGCTAGGGACAAACTGACGATTTCAAGCTTATTGATCGGCCGGTTTATCTTTCGGCTGAAAGCTGCGCGGCAGGGCTTTTGGCTGCGGCGGATTGTTAAACCGGTCGAGGGCTTGCTGCAAGGTATTCAAAACGTTCTGCGCTTGGTCACGGCTCATGCCGACCCGGGCAATCGCCAGTAGCTGATTACCAGGACCGCTTTGCGAAAAATTCATCACGACACCACTTGGATTAACCGTAATGTGCAGGCTGTCGCTATATACGACCCGCGGGTCAATGCCCATAAGCACGACTGTCGGTCGGCCCAAGCCTTCGTCGGAATCGCTGCCTTCCGGTCGGTCGTAACCGGCAAGCAGCCACAGGTTGGCGGCTTCGTCTTCGCGCATACCAAAGTGACTAACTAAGAGCAGCAAGATATCTTCGCTCGGCCGTTCTTGGCCTCGCTCGATGCGCTGCAACTTTTCTTCGTCAATCTCAATGGCGCCCGAAACGTCCGCAAGGCTTTCTTGTAGTTTTTGACGGATTGTTTTTAGCCTGCTTCCGAGTGACTGAAAGGGCAGCTGCGGGGATTGCTCACTCATACTGTGCTATTATACCCGCTCTTTACCTGACGGAGCAAGTGAAAAGAGGTATACTGGGCAAATGAAGGTGCGCGAAAATGTTCCCCTTAACGAGTACGCAACCATGCGGCTCGGCGGCCCCGCCCGTTTTTTCACGGTTGTCAAAAAAACGAAGGACTTGATCGAGGCCGCTAACTGGGCATTGGACCACAATTTGCCTATTTTGGTTTTGGGCGGCGGCTCGAACGTAATTATCCGCGACGAAGGCTATCCGGGGCTGGTAATTATGAACCGGATCGAGGGTTTTCACATTGTCCAAGACACACCCGAAGGCAGCGTGATTCGCGTGGGCGGCGGCGAAAACTGGGACGACGTTGTAGCGCATGCCGTCAGAAAAGAACTCAGTGGCATTGAGGCGCTGTCGCACATTCCCGGCACGGCCGGCGCCACGCCGGTGCAAAACGTGGGTGCCTATGGCCAGGAAATTGCCGACACTTTTATTGAGCTTGAGGCATACGACCTCCGAACGCGTCAGCTCGTGATACTCAAAAAAGAAGACTGCGGTTTTGGATACCGCACCAGTATCTTCAAATCCTTGGAAAACCGGCGCTACATTATCACAAGCATTGTGCTCGGCCTATTCAAGGACAAGCCCACGCCACCGTTTTATCCACGCTTGCAGGAGTTTCTCGACGATCATCACGTCACCGACTACACGCCCGAAGCCATTCGGAACGCTGTCATCGCCATTCGCGCCCAGCGCTTGCCCGACCCGAAAAGGTTCGCCAACACTGGCTCGTTTTTCAAAAATCCCATCGTCAGCCAACTATTAGCCGCTGATCTCAAAGCGCGCCACCCGGACATGCCGCAATATGAGCAGCCCGACGGCCAGATCAAAATTCCGGCTGGCTGGCTGCTCGAAAAAGCCGGCCTGAAAGGTTACGCCGACTATGGCATGCGCACGTTTTCAGGCAATGCCCTAGTGTTCATAAACGAAAATGCACGCAGTTACCGCGATCTGGCCGCCTTCCGCGACGAGATCTGCCAGATGATCGAAACGCAATTTCACATTACGCTTGAGCAAGAACCCGAACTTATTAGTGTCGCGCAGTCAGCGGGCTAATAACGACGCCTCCTTTTGTTCGGTATAACTTTCTGCGCCACGTGTTTTCTACTTGCAAATCGAGGGAAGGTGTGCGAATAATATTAGGTTCACTCGATTTTATACACATAGGAGATGTATCATTTCAACCTTCGAAGTTTCTTACCTCAACCTTGACCCGTACGACAGTCTTTTGGGCGCAACGGATGTGCCGCCCTACGGTCTTTCGCCAGACCGCGCAGCCAGCCCGCAACCTAGTCCTGACGTTACTGCCGTGATCGGAGACCCGAACGGCGTGCTAGCCGAACTATCAATAACCGACGAATTTGATCCTTTATCAGAGCCGGGGAGCATCTACCAAGCAGTTCTCACGACCACTCGGCAAGGCTTGCAACCCGTCGCTCCTCCGCCGGGTATAGAAGTAGAAACCACTTATGGACCTGTCGGGGACGCAACGCAAGTACAGACCCACCCTGATGCCCTTCCGATTGCAGAGGCGCCGAAAGAAGAATGGCCACTTAAGACGACAACAGGGGACGCCGCAGACGACCTTTCAAAGTTACCAAACAGGGATCCGGGAGTGGCTTGGAGTTCCCTCTCTGGAGAGGACATCGCTCCTGCACCCGACAAAGATATGCCCTCCCCGGGCTACAAGCCTGCCCTCGAGGAAGCAAACCAAGGCCTGGCCGCCGCGAACGAAGGAATTTTACATCGAACACTTGCTGGGCTCAAAGCCCTCTACCCCGCTCCAGTCCCCCTCATCAAGCCTGATCGCAATCCATACGACGAACTCAGTAAATTGCGGAGCGCTCGCCTTGCCGCGCTACAAAAAATCACACAGCAGACAGAGGCGCCACAAACAGTAGTAGCAGACGTGCACGAAATCCTACCGGCTACATCAGTGGTTCGCCCGCCCGCCCGCGCTGAAACTACAAGGAGTCTCTATCCTGAACCGATTGATATCACAAGAGAAGACACGATTACGCGATTACGCGAAGAAGCGGCTAAAGGGTCAGACGGCAAGCCGCGTTGGGATGGCCCACATCTCGGCCTAGGAGCACTCGTAGTAAATAAGGCGGGAGCCTTAACGTCAGAGAGCGCATACCGGCAGCAAGTGTATCCGACTCGGACAACCCCCTTTCCTGGCTCAGACCAGATCTCCTCTAAGGCTTCGTAAAACCTAACGGCCGCTCGGCAGCGGAAACGCTTTGGTGAATGCCGTGATATCGGCATGGATTCGTGCCAGTTTTTTATCGTCACTGTGAGCCGCAATGGCGACATCAATCCAGTCGGCAATTTGGTCCATTTCGGCTTCTTTCATGCCGCGGGTGGTTAGCGCCGGCGTACCGAGGCGAATGCCGCTCGGGTCGAATGGCGGCCGCGGGTCGAATGGCACCGTGTTTTTGTTGACCGTGATGCCCGCCGAGCCAAGTGCTTTTTCGGCCTCAGCGCCTTTCACGTTTTTGTTGGTCAGATCGATCAGCAGCAAATGGTTGTCCGTACCGCCAGTCACCAGCCGATAGCCTTTATCGTTCAGTCGCTCGGCCAGGCGCTTGGCGTTTTTGACGACCTGCTGGCCGTAGGCCTTGAAGGCCGGCTGCGCCGCCTCGTACAAAGCAACGGCAATGGCTGCGGTTTGGTGATTGTGCGGGCCGCCTTGCAGGCCGGGAATGATAGCACGGTCAATAAGCGTCGGCAGATTTTCGCGGCTGCGTTCGGTTTTTTTGAGTGGGTTAGACGGATTTCCATTGCACAAAATGAGCGCACCGCGCGGGCCGCGTAATGTCTTGTGCGTAGTGGTTGTGACCACATCGGCGATGCCGGCCGGCGACGGGTGCTCGCCCGCCACGCTGAGTCCGGCGATGTGCGAAATGTCGGCCACCAGAAACGCGCCGCAAGCATCGGCAATTTCGCGCAGACGCTGCCAGTCAATAACACGCGGATAGGCCGTGGCGCCGGAAAAAATCAGTTTTGGCTTGTGCTCCATGGCTAAGCTGGCAAGGCCATCGTAGTCTAAAAAACCGTCCTTGCCAGTGCGGTACTGGACTGAATTGAACCACTTGCCCGAAAAGTTAACCTTGAGGCCATGCGTCATGTGGCCGCCAAAAAACAATTCCAACCCCATGACCGTATCACCCGGATCGGCTAGCGCAAAATAGACCGCCATGTTGGCTGGCGAGCCGGAATAGGCCTGCACATTGGCGTGGGTGACACCGAACAACGCCTTGGCCCGATCGCGGGCCAAGTTTTCCACGGCGTCGACAAACTCGCAGCCGCCATAGTACCGCATGCCCGGATAACCCTCGGAATATTTGTCGGTTAAGCGTGAACCAAGTGCCGCCAGCACTCCGGCCGAAGTGTGGTTTTCGCTCGGAATCATCTCAAGCCCGTCGCGTTGCCGTTTTTCCTCGGCGGCAATTAAGTCTTGAATCGCAGTGTCTTGCATGGTCATCCCTCCACTATTAATCGCAATTAAATCAATAAGGGTGGCCATTAAATCATACTAAAAGTATAGCAGAGCCGCGGGTGCAGGCCAAGTCCCTACTCGCCATCGGCATTCGGATTGAGTTCGGGCGTCAAGCGCAAACGTCAAAAAGACTACATTTCGTGCAGCACAGTGATGCGAGCGCCGATACCATTGAGCCGCTCGGCCAAATCTTCGTATCCGCGGTTGATAGTGTAGACGTTGCGCAAAATCGAAATGCCATCAGCGGCCAACATGCCAATCAGCAGCAAGCTGGCAGGTCTGAGCGCCGGCGGGCAGACCACGTCGGCCTTGCTGAATTTGGTCGGCCCGTTGATGTACAGGCGGTGCGGGTCGGCCAGCTCCACCTGCATGCCGACTTTGGTCATCTCGGTGTAGTAAATGGCACGGTTTTCGTACGTCCAGTCGTGGATGAGCGTGCGGCCTTTGGCGACGCCAGCAATTGGCACAAAATAGGGCAAGTTGTCTTGGTTCAGGCCGGGGTAAATGTTGGCATGGATTTTTTCGTCGAGCGCTCGCAGGCCGCGATTGTGCTTGTGAATGGTCAGATCGACAAGATCAGTTTTGCCGTTGGTCGCCTTATAGCGCTCACTTTGGTCGTATTGCAGGCCCATTTTTTTGAGCTTGAGCAGTTCCAGGGCCATAAAGTCGATCGGCACACGGCGAATAGTGATTTCGGAGTTAGTCGTCACCGCGGCAGCCGTAAAAAACATTGCCTCGATCGGGTCTTCAGCCGGTGCATATGTCACGTTTTTTTTGATGAATGGCACGCCGTGCACGTGCAACGTGCTGGTGCCGACGCCGTCGATTTTAACGCCAAGCTTTTGCAAAAAGAAACATACGTCCTGCACCATGTAGTTGGCGCTGGCGAATTGAACGATTGTCTCTTCTGGCGTGCGGGCGGCAGCCATCAGAGCGTTTTCGGTTACAGTGTCGCCCGATTCGTACAGCACAATGCGGCCAGCTGGCCGTTTATCGACCGTCACTTCGTAGTAACCTTGCGTAGCGACAATGCTCACGCCAAATTCTTCGAGCGCAAACAAATGCGGCGCGACAGTTCGAGTGCCGAGCTGGCAGCCGCCGGCATATGGAATTTTGAACTCTTTATAATCGTGCAGCAGCGGACCCATAAACATCAACACGCTGCGAGTTTTGCGGGCGGCAGCGGCGTTCAGTTTATCAAGCGTTAATTTTTCCGGACGGCGGATTTCGACGTCGTTGCCGATCCACTTTACTTGTACGCCCATGCTTTCGAGCACCTCGATAATCCGATATACCTCTTCGATTCGCGGGAAATTAGTAAAACGGGTCAGACCGTAATTGAGCAAACTGGCGCAGAGCAAGCCGACGGCGGCGTTCTTGCTCGTTTTGAGCGTGATTTCGCCGCGTAACTCGTGGCCACCCTCCACGCGTAGGTTGACACCCTGCTCGTTCAGGCTCAAAAGTTGTTTGTTCAAGACGTCGCTGATGCGTCCGAGCGTGTCCAGACTGAGATTTTGGTTGCCGTGCTCCATGCGGTTGACCGCCGATTGCGACGTGCCGAGGCGGCGCGCAAATTCTGCCTGCGTGAGTCCACGCTCTTGCCGTATCTGAGAGATTAAGTTGCCGATTTTTGCATTCGAATTGTTCATAACTCATTGATGATACCATGTATGATATTTCCTGCAAGCGCATTTTCCGTCCAACCGAGAAGTGCAGAGTGCAAAAATTAACTTCGTTCCTAAGCAATAATCCGTTATGGTTGCGGCAAACCTACAGCCCAATACCTGTCGAGCATGGGATTATCTGGCGCAAGCTCAGTATACAAATAGGGGATCCGTCGTTCGTCGGCAACACGCATTCGCTCGTCAAGAATTGCTCGGGCAACGCCCGCCTTTGATGTTCAGACCTTACAGCAAGATCGCAAAAAACGCCGTGTCGGGGTTGGCGGTAATACGACCCATTTTGAAAACCGCTTGTAGTTCCCTGAGGGTCGTCGAGGTTTTCTAGTATCGACTTCGAGGCTGCTTGCACATACTCCGCGAGTTCGGAGTTGGGGGCGGGGTCCATAAGTTCTCTGAGCGGCACATCTGCTAGGATGGGAAAAGAGGCCACAACGCTATCGGCCTCGTCTTCTGGCGTTTTTTCGGCTTGATCGCTTGGCATCTGTGGTTCTGTTTCTATAGTAAATCCCTCCTTGCTACATCCTATATTCTACGCCGTGGTGCGTGCAATACAAGTGGACAAGTACTTGTTCGGCAGTTATATCTTGACGCCATAACCTTGGGTAATAACTTAGGCGGTTGGTATCGCCTTCCAGCGCAACTCCTCAACTGATCAATCCACCCCAAAAGGTGTTCGAAAGAACTGCATCCGGGCACCATTCAAAATTCCAGACCAGAAAAAATACCGCCAAAAATACTTTCTGCAGACCTTAATCTGGAATGCAAAAACTACTACACTATAAATTTAGCCCTGCCATTACTTGGATTTGCTAGCTTTTTATCAAATGTCCACACAGATGTGTTGTGCTGTAATTCGGCATAGTGGATTAAGCAACAGTCCACAAACGAAAGTGCAGGACAAGCAACATAATCTACCAGCGCTTTCCGAAAAAGTATTCGATTACAGTTGAGCACCGGCTCGTCGGTTACCTTATTGACATTCTCAGCCACGATATTCCGTGGAAGGTCATATACCTTCTCTGCGAATTTCTACGGGAATTGTAGTCGTACCCTTACTGGTTAGTATAGTTTTATATGTCATGGTATGAAGTGTTCTATAGCGTATTACTAAGTGTCAATGGTAATATAGCGCAGTGAGGCCTACTCATGCCTCTAGTAGGTTTTATCTCTTGTAAAGGTTCACGATATTCGAGTATAAGCGGTTCCATCTTTTCAGAGTGTATCAAAGCTGCGAAAGGAACGGCGAGAAGCGTCGTTTTATTTTGAAGTTGCCCCCGTTTTGGATATAATCGTGCTTTGTGACTGAAGCAATAACGCCTCCTTCTTACGAAGACTATGCCCGCAATACTTATTACGTGCAGCCAACTGTCGCATCCAATGGTTCCGTGGCGTTCATATCAAATGAGCCTGGCCAATTTCAGGCTTTCCACAGAGATGCACGGACTGGTGAAGTCGCGCAGCTCACCGATTTGCCGCGTGGCATAGACGGTATTGAATATTCCCCCGTAGATCCTCAGCTTCTAGTTGTCTGGCATGATGATGTGGGCGACGAGCTTTACCAATTATCACTGGTGCACATGATTGGAGAAAGGGAGCCGCGTGTGGAGCCCTTGACTACCGACTCAGAGGTAAAATACCTGCTTGGCGGCTGGTCACCGAACGGTAGCTCGATAGCATACACCGCCAATCGCAAGAACGAGACCGCGTTTACCGTCGAGATCAAGGACGTTGTCAGCGGCACGGTTCGCACTGTAACTACTCTCGAAGGCAGGCATGACATAGCCGGCTTTACACCGGACGGCTCCCACCTGGTTGTGAGCAGGATGGCAACAACCACGACGACAGAACTCATGATATATAATCTCAATGACGCAGAACCGGCGCCACAGCCCCTGACTCCTGTGGGCGACGGCGCTTACTACGGACCTCCTAGCTGGCTAGACAATGAGCGTTTCTTTCTGCTCAGCAATCGGGGAGGCAACAATTCACAACTCTGGGAGGGCACCTTTGACGAGCAGGCTGACGCTTGGGCGTTGAAGCTAGTTCTCGATCATAGCCCGTGGGACATTGAAGGGGTTGTGGCATTGCCACCGACCGGAGGACTGGTGGCCGTTACTAATGTGGAAGGCGACAGCCGGGTAAGTATTCACGGCGCGAAAGACCTGGCAACATCTCGCCGGGAGCTGGCCACCCCTAAGGGAATAGTCGAATACGTGGTGCCAACGCCGAAGGACGGGCAGTTTGTGCTCACGCTCGGCACTTATGCTCTCGGCGATCGAATTATGATGGGAGATTACTCGGGTGCAGGTGCTATACAAGAGATCGCAAGCCCAACACAATACATTCCCGCAAAGGCCATGGCCGAGCCCGAGCTGTTCCGCTACGCAACTTTTGACGGCGAGTCGATACCTTGTTTTGTCTACCGGCCTACGCATGACAGAGGCGGAGCGGTCGTATATGTGCATGGTGGACCGGAGAGCCAGTTCCGACCAGGAATATACAGTGCGCCCCTTCAGCATATGGTGTCCCAGGGCTATACAGTTTACGCGCCCAACGTAAGAGGTTCGGACGGATATGGTAAGCGCTTCCTGAATGCCGCCAATACGCGCAAGCGGCTGGACGCAGTTGAAGACCTGCACTTCCTTCACCGCCGGATATCGGACGATGGTGAGGTTGATCCGGCACGCATAGCGCTAATGGGCAGCTCGTATGGTGGATATATGGTGCTGGCTGGTCTTGCATTCCAACCGAAGTTATGGGCGGCAGGTGTATCGACGTCGGGGATCAGTGACATCGAAACGTTTCTCAATAATACATCGCCGTACCGCCGACCTTTGCGCGAGCCTGTATATGGCTCGCCCGAAAAGGATGCCACATATCTGGCTGCCGCTTCGCCGCTGCGCCAAGCGCACTCAATTGAAGCACCGCTATTACTATTGCATGGGCGGCATGATCCCAGGGTGCCTCTCAGCGAAGCCGAACAAATGCGTGATGCGCTGACCAGCCAGGGTGTTCGCGTAGAATTGGTTGTGTATGAAGATGAGGGGCACGACCTGGCGCGACGAGTCAACAAGATCGATGCGCAGAATAGAAAAATTATCTTTTTGAACTCGGTTTTGCGGCCAGAGTAAAACGCTTAGCCGGCCAGCGGCTACTGCTTCTTTTATGCTGAAGGGATTGTCGTGTGATTCTCACTGTGGTATGGTTGTGTCCATGGCGATCGAGCATCTGCATCTAGAAAACCCGATACCCATTAACGATACCGACTCTCCTTATATGCTGACTGACCAGTTACTGGCCAATCACGCTCAGCATCTGCAAATACTTGAACCAGGCGCCTATGATCTAACTCTGAAAGATACGAACTATGAGCATGAACCGGGTGCTTATCGGGTTGAAGTGCATGAGGATGGTAAGGCTTCTTGCGGTCAGATTCTAAGCTCTGAAAATGCAGGCCAATACATCACCCATCCCGTACGGGGAAGGCTTGAGCAACCCGCCCTCTATATACCTGACACTGCCACGCAAATTTGTATTGTTGCGATGCGTAAGGCCAATGTATATAGACATAAGGGGACGCCACACATTTTTGATGTACTTCGCTGGAAGGGAGACGATGATACCTGGCCTTATCTCCCTGGCATTGCTGTGGTGGTGGCCAACGCCGCGGCTGCACAAGAATTGAGGCCGTATATCGGAAAACTCCAGCGGCCTTATAAGGCTTAGAACCCGAGCAGGATTACGTTTAGCTCTAGGGTGAGCTAACTCGGGTATTCGACCTCGGCTAGATACTCCACCAAATTAGGTTTCATGCTCATTATCCGGCCGCTTAATAAGTTGGTGCGCAGCTACTTCGCCTAAGTGCTGTGATCCCCTCTTGTGGGCGACTATCCCTTCGCACTACGGTCGCCCCAAGGGAGCCAGTTGTTTACGTGACGTGAAGGGATACTGTTCGATACAATACAACAATTTTGTTTACATTAACCTCCTATCATTGTATACTCCCCAAGCCTTAGCCACTTACTTAAGAATAGTAGTTTGATTGTTGCGAAGGTATTTTTCGAAAACGGCAACTGTTTCTAGCGTATTTTATAGTGCAATCAAGATATGACTGACCGAAACTTTGAAGTGCCTCGTGCTGGCTTTGCGTCATTTGATGCGCCGGCCTTTAATTACTCTCCTAGTGTAGAGTCGCTTCGGGAAGCGCCGCGTGTGTTAGGTGAGGTGAGGCGCCAGCTCGAAAAAGGTCTATTACTTGCTGACCTTGCCGAACGAGTGTACTTAGGCGGCTTTGTGGCTGACGCCGAAGCCGCCGCCGTATCATTATTTGACCTCACCCGTAGCAGTGCCCAGTTTGATATTCAATCATTTGACAAGGACATGACGAAACAGCAGGTAAGTAAATATTTGGAACCGTTTCAAGGGCAGGACTCTCCTGTAAGCCATTGCTTTCCACGTCTTTGGCTGCCCGCGACGGCTGTTATACCTTATAGGGGAGAAGAGCTTGCTTTTGCCTCCAGTGGATTTGAGAGGGCGCTCAATCCTTATAACCTTGGCTCTTTCTTTAGGCCGGATATACGGCTACCGCAACTTGTAGATCCGCTACTGCGAACCTTCGATCAGTTTGAAAAGATGCCTCAGTTGGATCCGGATCACCCTAAACAACTGAAAGAGGCTTACCAGACGGCCCTAGACGAGCAACGCGCGAAACATCCGATAGTACGGTTTCGGGAACCTGCCGTTGTCCGTGCCGTTGCCACGCTGCCAATCGGCAGGGAATATATGACGGACTTTTTGCCTCAAATCGAACTCGCAGACAGGAGTACGGTGTGGGCTCCCTGGTTGCTGACTGGTGGGACGCTCAGTGTGCCCTGCAAATATTTGTATACCGATGCGGGCTATGCGTGCGGCCGGGTAGTTTGCTTGTCTAATGCTAACGTCAAAGGAGCAGCGCTGCGTATTATCCACTCTAAGTCTGGAGAGTATGATGCCGAACGAGAGATATCGGCGCTGCCATTGGTGAATCATGAGGATTACAGCATGGCGGTCATACTATTTCCGTACGAACTAAGACGGACTCCTCGACCAGCCCTGCATTCGTTCAATGACGCATCGGGCGAACTGCCTCTAAGCTATAACACCCAAGCCGCGGGCGACGCAACGGTTGCCAAGGGTAGTACTGATCGTTCCTCACCCGCAGAGCATGAAAAAATCGGTATTTTTGTGCCAAAAGCCGGCGGCCAGCCACTCATATATTCCATCCGTCTTTTTACGGTTAGCGCGGAAGGGCCAAGCTAACCATTGAAGTTCAGGTAATCAAAGTTCAAATGCTCGTTAGTTTGTATTCTAATGAAATGTCCGCGTCCGCGAAATCTATCTGCTCAAGCAGGAGTAGTCTATCGCCAAATAAGTCCGTAGCTGGCAGAGGAAGTTTTAGCTCAGGTATTCTGTCGATCCTTTGTTCAAATGCCTTTATTGACAGTGGCGTCCGCGGGCACGAGAAAACCCGCTGCGTCAGCCCAGCCCTCACGCATGGCACTGGTCTTAACTTCTTGACCGGGCGGAATGTATTGGATTTTATTGGCGGGGCAGCCGCTCCCCGGAACTCTTTTGCCGAGGTTGCTGATAAATGCCGCTGTTTCCGAATTAAAGACTACTTCGGGCACCGAATCGCCTTCACGCACTGCCAGCCGGCGGGTTCGGATGTAGGGGCGTCCTAAACGCTCCCATACATCCGGCCGTTTGTGGGCCACGGCTTTCGGAATTGCTCCGAGCATCCGAAGACCATCGCTGGCGATAACGCTCTCGCGAATGCGTGTACCGGCCATGCCGGGATACGTTTCTTGCAAAAGACGTATGGCGCCACCGCTGGCCGCACCCACGTCGCTAAACGTCGTAGAGATTAAGCTGCTCATATAACTTGAGTCTATGACAAACGCCCGCGGCATCGTTTCATCTTTTTCGGTTATCGCCCTGAGAATGGGAGAGGTGGTATAGAGGTCTTCGAAAAAAGGATTTACAAGGTCAGGGTAGTCGGGGTGCGTGTCAAAGCTGATGATCGCCCTGGCGTACCTCGATGCTACCTTGACCCTTTCTGTGACTTCCCGGTACGTTTGTTGTGCTTCACTGCCGAGTGGTGGCACGTAATGCTTGAGACTTTCGATCGTTGCGTCTACCATAAAACGTACATACGGCACGAGCGACGCTTCGCGGTTACCAGCCTCAAAGGCTTCGGCTGAAGACAGAACAAGCGAGTCGTATTCGAAGGCGGCATATCTCGCGCCAACAGCGTTCAGGCCGGCTTCTATATGACTTCGAGGAACAGGAAAATCAGACATTTTTAGCCTTTCATTTTTGACCGACTTAGCGTACCAAATGTTATGTCGAGACGCAATCAGTCGAAGCATCTTGACTGATATTTTGTGGTTAGTCTCGAGTACTCTACCTTAGAGGCGAAAAACACCAGAGTGTTTACGTTTTCAAGCTTGACCCGGCCACTCCCACCGGAACCCAACCACGGTATTGTTCACGTTTTCTTGGCTAAGGTATGCCTCCATCTTGTCCGGCTCTCCCACTCCACAAGGCGTCAAATGAGCGGGTTCTTCCTGTATTATAGAGCTGTCCGGTGCGTAACCGTCCCACGCTGACTGCCATACTCTCGTCGGGAGGTAACATCCGTCAAATACAACATGTATGTCAAGTTTCTCCATGACCCGAGACCCAATGGCACGCCGGAACACGGGCGGAGGTATTTCCCGGTACTCGAAAAAGGTAGAATATATTAGTTCCGCCTCTTCTCCTGGGTTTAGCGGCCTATCGAGTTGGATATCGACTGCGTGGATGCCCTCGCGCACCACATAGAGAGGGCTCGCTTCTCCCCCTTCCTCCACCTCAACACGTACGGCACCGGTGTCAAATCTATAAGGAAAGTGCGTCATTGGCCCGTCAAGATCTGCAAGTGCACGGATTCGTTGGTGTCTGTTGTGGACATGCGGTAATCCGTCTTCTCCGAGATAGTGATGGTCGAATACGGAGAGCGTTTGGTGTTGTGGCGGTGGAAATTCGCCCTGGGAGTTTGGGGGCTTTAGCATTGTATTTTCCTCCTCGTTTCTTTCATTAACTTTCTTAGTATAGGCCCCTGTGGCCGAGAGGCAAGGGTGGATCAAAGACTAGGCCGAGACCAACAGAGCACCGACTTTAGCGATGGAGGTGAATCAGATATTGCCTTAGTTGATGCTTAAGATTTCTAGTTTTTCGGTGTAGCAGACGGGGGAATATTTTTGCCATATCGTTTTCATGATGTTATTATAGCGGGATGCTAAAAAAAGTAGGAAGCGTTGCAGAAGCAATCGCCCAACACGCAGAAGTGTTAAATCGCGTGATAAGTGTTGGCATGGAGCATGAATTGGCCTATTTTCCAGTGCTAAGACTAGAAGAGCCTATTTCATTCTCTCGCAGCCGCAAAAGGGTATTTACCCACTTTCAGCCAGCAGCGTACGCTATCGGAGACCATTACCCTAACCTTATTTCTTCCAGCGAACATGATGCCGTGGTGGACATAGAGCCACTACTGAGTATCCGTCTGCAAGAAGATGCAGCGGCTACAAGAGGGATAGTTACGCGGCTCCACTACAGGGGTTTTACGCTGCAAGATAGCGAATTTAGCAGTGGCACGCCGGATATTAGCGAGCTTCTTGTTCCGGAAACGTATAGTCTGGAGTCTGGCGATCACTTTGACGAAGACCCCCGTCCGTATGGCGGGAGTCTCGTAAGGGTTGGCGGCGAGCAGGACCGAGGAAGACTAGCACTGCTTGTTTGCCGGGCGCTTGCCGCAACAGCGATAGTCCTTGGTGAGCATACCCAAGAGGAACTTGTCCAGCTGGCTGAGCCTGCTTAACGAGGGCAAATTTCCGTAACCCAGGCTACTATAGCAAGTGTGATCAAAAAGTAGACGCGAAGCGTCAACTCGGCTGACTCTGCAAGGACGCCGTGCCGTTTGGCCCGTGTGTTGCCTCCGTCGCATGGCTATTTGGCCGCAGCAGTGTACTATATTCGATATGGAGATTGCGAACTTAGCTGAAGCGACAAAATTGCTAAACGGATTTATTCCGCGTCCGCTTGACATGCGGCAGGTGTATAACCTTGACATCATTCGCAAGCTGGCCGATTTTTTGGGCAATCCGCAGGACACATTACGGGTGATACATGTGGCTGGCACATCGGGCAAAACCTCGACGTCGTATTACGCGGCGGCGCTGCTGCATGCGGCAGGCAAAAAAGTCGGGCTGACGGTTTCGCCGCATATTACGGCGATGAACGAGCGCGTGCAGATCAATTTGGTGCCGTTGCCCGAGTCCGAATTTTGCAGCGAACTCGGCGTATTTATAGACGAAGTGCATCGCAGTGGTCTCAGCCCCACCTACTTTGAATTACTGATGGCGTTTGCCTATTGGGAGTTTGCCCGCCAGCGCGTTGATTATGCGGTCGTTGAAGTCGGCTTGGGCGGGCTGCTGGATGGCTCAAACGTGGTGACACGGGCTGACAAAGTTTGCATCATCGCTGATCTCGGCTTGGACCATATGGGTGTACTTGGATCGACGCTGCCAGAAATTGCCGCGCAAAAGGCCGGCATCATCCACGACCGCAATGTTGTTTTTATGCACGAGCAGCCGGCTGAGGTTATGGAGGTTGTGCGCCAAACAGCGCAAGCACATAAGGCCGACTTGCGCGTGGCAAGTGCGGCGGCAATTCCGGAACTGGCGGCCTTGCCGCGCTATCAGCGGCGCAATATAACTTTGGCGATGGCCGCGGCAGACTACGCCCTGAAACGTGATGGCGGCACAGCGTTGACGCCCGCAATGATTGCCAGGGCGGCGGCCACGCACATCCCCGGGCGTATGGAAACTTTTCACTCAGGCGATAAAGTCATCATTCTGGATGGTGCGCATAACCCGCAAAAGTTGCAGGCGATGATCGATAGTGTGCGGGCCGAATATCCAGAACAAGAAATCGCTGCGCTCGTTGGCTTTGTCGGCAGTAAAGAGGTAAGTCTCGCGGAAAACGTCGAGTTGCTGGCCGGGCTGGCCAGGCACGTGATTGTGACGGGCTTTGGCGCTACGCAAGAAAACGGCCCAACGTCCATTGATCCGCACATGGTTGCCGGTGCGCTGCGGCAAGCCGGTGTGCCCGACGTAACCGAGATCGCCGACCATGCCGGGGCGCTGCACATTTTGTGGCACTCACCCGAGCCGGTGCTGTTGGTGACCGGCTCGCTCTACCTTATTTCGTATCTGCGTCCGTTGGTTCTTGCATCACTTGAATCACGGTAGCGGCGGCGTAAGCTTTGCCAAAAAGCGGACTTTTCAGTTCCGCTTGTCAGCCCAATGCACGCAACGAAGCAGGCAATAGCTTAGGCTACGTACGCTATACTGATTACATGGCGGCGATGATTGCACTTGCGCACGTAACCAAAACGTTCCACGTTGGCGACGAAGTGGTGCACGCGCTCGACGACCTCACTTTTTCGGTGCAGTCCGGCGAATTTATCGCAATTATCGGGCCGAGCGGCTCGGGCAAATCGACGCTGGCCAATGTCATTGGCGGTCTCGACCGGCCCACGAGCGGCACGGTGATAGTCAACGGCAAAAACTTATCGAAAATTCGTGACGCTAAACTTTCCGAATACCGTAATCACCACGTAGGATTTATTTTTCAATCGTTTAACCTACAAAATGATATTTCGGCACTTGACAACGTGATGATGCCGCTGCTGTTTGCCAAAATGGGGCGCGCGGCGCGGCGCAAGCGAGCGATGGAATGTCTGCGCGCGGTCGGGCTCGCAGATCGTATGCGTCACAAGGCGACGCAGTTGTCCGGTGGTCAGCGCCAACGCGTGGCCATTGCTCGAGCGCTGGCTGTGCGCCCCGGCATTATTATCGCCGACGAGCCGACCGGCAATTTAGACAGTGCCCGCGGCCAGGAAATCATGGCACTGCTCAAAAATTTGAACAAACGCGGACTGACGCTGCTGGTAATCACGCACGATCTGGCGATTGCGCGGCAGGCTGGCCGCGTGCTGCAGATTTTAGACGGTAAACTCACGGAGCGAAAGGGCTAGGGCGATGCGATTTTCAGACTACCTGCTGCTCGCTTTTCGCAATCTTGGCCGCCAAAAGCTGCGCTCGGCGTTGACGATTGTGGCAATTATTATCGGCGCCACCAGCGTGACGATCATGCTGGCGCTGGTTACGAGCATCAAAAGTTTTTTCTTGCAGCAGTTCAATGCGACCGGCCAAATCCGGCAAATCGCGGTGACGCAGGCCACCGACTTGACCTATGGCCAAGCGCGCTATGGCGGCGCTGGCACCAGCGATTCCGGCGTCAAGCTCACCGACCAATTACTGGGCGAAATAAAGACCTTGCCTCATGTGCAAAACGTCTCGCCCGAGACTTCAGTGTACGTATTTGACTCGGTGAATTACCAAGGCAGGAAATTGTCGGTGCAGGACTTCCAAGCTTACGAGCCGAATGGTGTGGTTGCCAATAACGTTGTGGCCGGCCGCGACCTGAACGAGCAGGACGGGGCGAATGTGGTGACGCTCACGACGCCGTATGCCGACAAGCTCGGCTTTAAAGGCAACTACCAACAGCTAGTCGGCCAAAAATTGGATTTGCGCACCATGCTGGGCTATAGCGGCGAGGGTGCTGCAGTGCCAGACCTGGCCGCATTGCACGGTGGCTCGCCGCCTGTGCCGGCGGCTACCGACCTGAGTGCGACCGTTGTCGGCGTTGTTAGCTCGCAAACCGACCAGGCGGCCATGTATTTCCCGTTGGTTTGGGCGCGCGGATTACTCGAGACCCAGAGCTGGCAAGTGGTTGCCGGCAAGCGGGCGCTCGTCGTCACGAATAATCTGGCTCAAAACGGCTACCAAAGTATTACGGTTGAAGCCGACGAAGCCCAGAACGCCGACGGCATTGCCACAACCATCCGGAGCAAGTTCGGCGTGGGCGCCAGCACAGCGCAAGATTTTATCACCAAGCAGCTGGCGATTTTTAACATCATCGGCTATGTGCTGGGCGGCATCGGCGGCATTTCGCTGGCAGTCGCCGCGGTCGGTGTGGTAAATACTATGGTCATGGCTACCTTGGAACGGACACGCGAGATTGGTGTAATGCGCGCTGTGGGCGCCAAGCGTTCGACTATCAGCCGGCTGTTTACACTTGAAGCATCATTGCTTGGGTTTCTGGGCGGTTGTTTAGGTATCACGCTTGGCTACGTCTTGGTGACGCTGGCCAATCCGCTCGTCAACAAGCAATTATCGGCTAACAGTATTAAGGCAACCAACATTGTAATTTTGCCGGCTTGGCTCATGATCTCGGTCATCGGCGCGACGACGCTCATTGGCCTGCTTGCCGGCCTGTATCCGGCCCGCCGCGCTGCCAGGCTCAACCCGGTCGACGCGTTGCACCACGAATAAAGCGCGCTTGGCTAGGAACCGAGTTGTTTGAGGTACTCACTGTAGCTGAGGTTGGCTTTTGGCTCGGCCGCCAATTTTGCGGTGTTGAAGCCGCTGTATGTCACGCGAGTAGTCAGACCGCGCACAGTGGTGTCAACCCGCACAACTTGGCGGATGTCTTTTTGAATGTAGACTTTCAGGCCGATGGTCGTGCCGCTTAAGCCTTGCGTTATGGTTGCGACGTCACTTTTCGCTATACCGAAAAGCACTCCGGCCTGCACCTCATAAGCCGCCAATTTGTCGCCGTTCACGGACAGGCTATATACCAGAGCGGCATGGTCGTCTATGTTGGTTTGCGCTATTTTTAGAGCGTCAATTTGGTAGAGTTTCGAGCTTTTGGCAAGCTTCAGCAAGCCGGAGCGGTCTTTGCCGGAAAAGCCACCGAACATCCAGCTGCCGACTACCTGGTAGCGCGGATCGCTGGCGGTAAACAACGGATTGAGCGTCACGCCTGCCGGGAGTGAGCCGCCACTGCGAACTTGAATCCATTGGTCAAGCAAATTAGTCGGCGTTGTCGTGCTGTTTGTGGGGTCGCTGGCGTATGAAATGTATGTGTTTTGCAGGCTGCCGTAGCCCTTAACGTACGTGTTAGCCCCAAGGCTTTTGGTGGTGAGGGTACTTACACGCGGACCTTTCGGATTGTTGGTGTCCAGCACGAGGATTGTGTTGAGCACGTCGCTGCTGACCGATTCCTGGATTTGTTTCGTGGCAAGGCTGTTGCTAAGCGCCTGGTTAAAAATAGTCGCCGGATTGTTGCGATAAGCTTGCACGATCAACACGGCGGCTGCCGCCACAACAACAACGCCCGCGCCGGCGAGCATCGGCACGATCCAGCGCCGTCGCGGCTTAATATACTGCGAAGCCAGCTCCGGCTGCGCAGACGGTCCTAAACCTGAAACAGCGTTATATGGTGGGGATGGTATCTGCGGCGGCGGACTAGTGGGGGGGTTGTTGTTTGGGTAGGAAGGTGGCGCAGATTGCCAGTTTTCTGGAGGCATGTCTCTAACCTTAACGTGTTAATTATAAAACGATATGCCCAAAAATGAAAGTGTTCAACGACTTGGCGAGTTAGGCATAAAATGTTTATGTATATATGCAAATTCATACTAAACTAGATAAGATCTATGGATGATGATATACACTCGCCAAAACGAGTTACGAGTATTGATGGCTTTGTCTCTCGGCCGCGCCCCTCAAGATACGATAATTACCGCCCACTGCATAAGCCGCAACCTCATAAATATCTTGACCCGAACCGATTGCGGCATGGCCAGCCAATCCAGCTGCAGTCTGTCCGGCCGCAGGGAGTAGTGCGTCCTGTCTCACGCAGCATGCCATCTGGTGCTTCATCTGCGACTGCTGCGCCTGCGCTGGCTCACCCGCTGCAAGGCGGCATGGAACGGGCAAAACCGCTTGCCGAGCCTCATCGGCCGCGTGACAGGTCGCGTGTACCTTCGCAGTTTGCGACCGCTGCCGCCAAACCAAAGAAAGAACGGCACTCATTAAAACACTGGCTCACCACTTGGAATCGCAAAAAAGTTATTAAAACGGTGGTGGTGGTAATTGTCCTGGCGATTCTGGCGGTCGGTGGCTGGCTCGGCTGGAAAGTCTATCGCAACGCCGCCAAACTTACACACAACAACAATCCGCTCAGCCTGCTTAGCGTCTTCAAGCCGGTGCCGCTCAAAAACCAAAACGGACAGGTCAATATTTTGCTGGCCGGCGATTCGGCCGACGATCCGGGTCACGACGGTGCCAATCTCACGGACTCGATCATGGTCATGAGTATCAATACCAAAACACATCAAGCATCGATGCTCAGTATCCCGCGCGATTTGTGGGTAGCGATTCCGAGCATGGGCCACCAAAAAATCAACGCAGCCAATACGGTAACAGATTTTAGCGCCGCCGGGTATCCGAACGGCGGCATGGGCCAGCTGGAGCAGATCGTCAGTGAAAAACTCGGTATTACGATTGATTACTATGCGCTCATCAACTACACCGCCTTCCGCGACGCAGTGAACGCAGTGGGCGGTATTACCATCAATATCCAGGGCTCTGATCCGCGCGGACTGTACGACCCGAACATTGCCAAGGCTGACGGCGGGCCGCTCAAGCTGCCCAATGGCCCGGTAGCGCTCGACGGCCAAACGGCTTTGAATTTGGCGCGTGCCCGCGGCGACTCATATTATTCATATGGTTTCCCGCAAAGCGATTTCGACCGGACGATGCATCAGCGGCAAATGCTGCTGGCCATCAAAGACAAAGCGACGAGCGCCAACGTACTTGCCAATCCGCTCAAGCTTGGCCAACTCGCTGACGCCTTGGGCAATAACGTGCAGACCGATCTCAAGATCAATGAAATGGAGACGTTCTACAACTACACCAAGGGCATTACGGATTCGAATGTCGTGTCGTACAATTTAAATGACCTTATCAAAGGCCAAACGCTACTCAAAAACTACGTTGCCAACAACGGGCAAGAAGCGCTCATTCCAGCCAACGGTATTGATGATTTCAGTCAGATCCAAACGGCGATCGCCAAACTCTTTTCGAACAACCCAATCGTGAAAGAAGGCGCGCAAATTGTGGTCTTGAATGGCGGGAACATAAGCGGGCTGGCCGGCAAGGAAGAGGCGGTTTTGCAGGGCAAGAGCATCAATGTAGTGGCAATTGCTGATGCACCAAAGACCTATCCGGCCACCGAGATTATCGACAACTCCAAAGGCTCGATGCCCAACACCAAACAAGCGCTCCAAAAACTATTTGGTAGTAATGTGATAACGAGCGACCCGTCAGTCACCGGCTACACTGCTGATTTTATCGTGGTACTGGGCCAGAATCAGGCAGCTCCGCAAACTTCGGCAAGCACGACCACTTCGGGCGGCTAGCAGTCTTACGGACTCGGCCGGACTCGACGAGCAATACGTTTTTGGATACCTCAACCTTTTTCGTGCTATCAACGGCTCGCTACATAAGCATAAAGTGCGGCCCGAGCGGTAGCCTACGGCTTACCGGCCGCCACCGTAGCTGCTTGCGCCGTAGCCTGAAGCGGTGCGTGTGCCCTTTCCAAAAACAAGCCGCAAAATACTTGCAAGGCCAAAGAGCGATGCCAGTCCGAACCCGATCGTCCCGATAAACTCTTTGCGGGTCATTTCTTTTTGCATGATATTGTCGAGTTTTTGCATATTTTGTTTTTACCTATTTTAAGCGTTAGCTGTATACTACTACAGAAAATTGTAGAGCGAGGGACGTGCCGGTGTCAAGCGCCAGTTTCAGTTACTGTCCAAAGAGCGGGTCGCGCGAGGGACGTGCCGGCGGCATGCGAAAATCGTTAATGGTGCGGGCTTGGGACGGTATGATTGGCCGCTGCACGATCGGACTTGCGTATTGTTGGCGGCTGATTGCGATGCCAGCGCGTGCCGGTACAGCGGCGGCTAGGCCAGGCTGAGGGGTTATGCGCCGACTTTGCAACGGTTGCGGCCCGGCAATTCGCTTTGTCCGGGCGGCTTGCGTCTCAGCGTCTTTTTCGAGCAGCGCCACCACCTGCGCCGGCTTTTTTGTATCATGCTGTAAATACCAAATAATACCGATGCCTGCCTGGTACATCAAAATAATCGGCCCAGCGAGCAGCAACAGTGCGAAAATATTAGGCGTTGGATTCATCACGGCCGCTATCAAGAGCGCACCAGCGATCACGTGGCGCTCGTAGTGCAGCAACCGCTGCGGCTTCAGCGGCTTAATGCGGTTAATAAAAAGCAATATGAGCGGCACCTGGAACAATAGCGCCGACCCGACCATATAGACCATCACGAACGACATATACGACTGAATGGTCACAAGCGGCTGAACCTGCTTAGTGACGAACTGATGTAGTAAAAAATGCAGCGCCGCGGGCAGGCCCCAAAAATAGCCATACAAAATACCGGCGATAGCCAAAATGCCAGATGCCATGCTGCCCCAGGCAATAAAATGCACCGACTCTTTTTTGATGAGCGGCTCGATGTAGCGCAGCAACTGGTAAATGATGATCGGGATACTCGCAGTCAGCCCGATATACAAACAGACTCGAAACAAAAAATCGATTCCGCCGCCTGGTGAAGTATAAATAAATTGCTGCCCATGCGCCGGCCGTAACAAAATGCTTACCACATGGCGCTCTACACCATATGCGGCTGCACCAAAAATGGCTACCGAAATAGCGATGTACGATAAACGGCGGCGAAGCTCGTAAACGTGTTCGATAAAAGGCAACGCGCGATCGGATGGCTCATGAAGCCGGTGATTCTGGCTTGGCTTTTTCTTGTGTTTTCTCGCTCTTGTCATGATCGTCACTCATACTTTTACGTAGTTCACGCATTGACGTGCCAAGACTGCGAGAAAGTTCTGGCAATTTTTTGCCTCCGAACAACAGAAGTACGATTAATAATATAATCAATAGCTCCGGTGTGCTGAAGTCTAAAATTGCGAATGCTGTTGGCGTAATCATACTTTTCCCTTCGCATGATATCTTAACGTCTGTATGATATCATAAGCATGATCGTTTAGGAAAATAATATGAATAGATACTACAGCGTACAGTTTTTTGCACAAACTTATGGTAACGGCGCCTATGGCGCCTGCACGTACCAGTCTGCGACTGTTTGCAGCACGAGTGCGGGCGGCGGATCGAGTTCGGGTTCTGGGGGCTTAGTCAATACCGGCTTTATGGTGTTGGTGATCGTAACGCTTGCCTGCTTACTTATCTTTGTGGCGTTGTTCGTGCGTTTTTGGCGGCGGCGTAAACTGACGCCACAAAGCATGCCGCTTAAAGCCGGCGAAGACAACGAGCGCTAGACATTTAAAGCTACCTCCCAATCAAGACGTTATGATTGAGCGCTGTATTGGCGAGGTAAAACAGGCCTATGCTCAAAACCAGCAGTCCAAGCAAAATCCAAAAACGTGTTTTGTCGTTCATGACGCTACCTCCAACAATTTTGCCGCTACAACCAGCCGGTCGGTGGGCAACCACAGAGGCGTACAGGTATACAGCGTAAGCTGGGCGTCTTGGGTGGGCGCTTCGACGCCTGTATTATTTGGGCTTACCTGAGAAATAGTGGTGACGTCGTAGGTATATTTTTTGCCTTGCCAGAATATGGCAATCTGGTCGCCAATCTGAACCTTGTTCAGATAATAAAACGTGCCGCGCGGGTCCGTGTAAGTGTAGCGATGGCCGACGATCACAGTATTGCCGCCTTTATCAGGCGTACTGGTGCTTGGGCGGCGCCAGGGGCCGTACTTGAGCACGCTTGCGTCTTTGCCTTCAAGAATTTGGTCGTCAAGGTGCATGCTCGGCACAACCAGCCAGTCGCCTTTGGGAATGGGCGTGCTGATGCTGGGCTTGGCGGCAACAACTTTGGCGAGTGCTTCGGTTGAACCGGAGCTGTGCCGGTGATCTTGCCACCAATATAAAAGCTGTGGGAAAAACGGCGCACAAAGCAAATAGCTATTGATAACGACAATTACCGTCAGCAGCACGGTGTTGATACGGGCAAGTTTCACCCCTTTATCATAGCACTCGCGCCACTGCGGCAGTGTCGCCTCCGCTTATGAACACCTCAACTCAAACTGTTTTAGAGTGCCTTGACTTCGACCGCTGCCAGATTCCAGCGATCAGTTGTCGGAGCAGTGTCATTGATGGTTACCGACGATCCGGCCGTGCCGGTTGGGTTCGTCAGGCCTTGTACCCAGAACGTGTCACCCGTGCCAGTGTCCAAATACTGATGCTGCATGGTCTGATTGCTCGGGACGGTACGAGACGCGGCATTGTCCCAGTCGTTGCCGACGCCGAAGATCAACGAGCCGGCTTTGGTGGTCGTGAGGCTAACCGTGGGCGCGCCGCTAGTCGCGCCAGCCGAGGCCGAGGCGCCCACGCCGCTACTGCCTTTGACGGCAATAACTGTGAGGGACTGGTCGTACGTACTGGAACCCTGCTTGGACGAAACCGTTACGCCTGTTAAGGGAAGGGGCGCACTGGCCGTCCAAATTTCAGCCGTGCCGGATTGTGCGTTGGCGCGCTTGACAAGCGTCCAAGTGAGTCCGCCACCACTGATGGTTAAGGATTGTTTGCCCCCGCCGCTTGGGCCGTCGGAACTCGCGAAAGCGAAGAGTGTTTCGCCGGTTTGTGCAGTATTGAACTTTCCTGTCGTGAGGGTGCCGCGCCCATCGGCGCTGATCTTGGTGTCGATGCCAAGGCTCGCAGTTTGATTTTGTACGGTAACGGTAACGCTTGAGCTGGTCGTGGTGTTGCCGCTGGTATCGGTTGCGACGGCTGTCAGTGTGTGCGTGCCGTTGGCGGTGCCAGTGGTGTTCCAGCTGATTTGGTACGGTGTTGTCGTTACAGCACTGCCAAGGTTAGCGCCATCAAGCTTGAATTGCACGCTGGCCACGGCGACGTTGTCGCTGGCGTTAGCAGTAGCTTGTACGGTACCGCTCACCGTTGCGCCATTTGCGGGGGCAGTGATACTCACCGTTGGTGGTTGCGTGTCAGGTAGTGGCATAGTGATGCTTACGGGGGTAGAAGCTGGCGAAGCGTTACCTGCTGCATCGTTGGCTACGACGGTATACGTGTAGGTTTGGCCGGGTGTCAGGCCTGAATCGTTAAAGCTCGTGCCCGACACGGTGCCGATCAGCGTACCACCGCGGTACACGGTGTAGTTCGCGACGCCGACGTTGTCGGTCGAGGCTTGCCAGCTCACCGACGTTTGGGTTGTAGAGAGAGCCTGCAGCGTGACATTGGTAGGAGTAGTCGGCGGTGTCGTATCAGGGGCAGAGGGCGTAGTGAAGGTGCTGTCACCAGAGGTTGTTGTGTTGTTCGCCGCATCCGTAGAGCGCACGCGATAGTGGTAGGCGGTATTACTCTGTAGTCCGGCTAAGACTTGCGAATGGCTGGTGACGAGACTTGCGTCGAGCATCGTGCTGGACCCATAGGATACAGTCGTGCCATAGTCAACCTGTGACGTAGCTGGCTCATCGGTGGCCCAGGTAATATTCGCGCCGCTTACTGTAACATTGCTGGCGGCAACCGCGCTTACGGCTGGTTCTACGGCGACCGTAACACTTATCGGAGTGGACGTGGTGACGGCTCCGGCATTATCGTATGCCTTGGCTGTAAAGGCGTAGCTGCCTGCTGGCAGGTTCTGGACATTGTAGCTGTATGGCGCGGTTGTAGTCGTGCCGAGCAGCGCGTTGTTTTGGTAGAATTCTACTTTGCTGATCGTCCCGTCAGAATCGCTGGCGTTGGCGCTCAAGGTGAATGATGCCGGTGCCGCAAAGGTGGCGTTATTGGACGGTGCCGTGAGGCTAACCGCCGGTGGCTGATTCGAAGTGCCATTGAAAGTAACGACTACGCTATTACCTGCGTTACGCTGGATATGAATAGTGCTGCTGGCCGGGTCGTACGTCCAGCCTTGGGCGTTGAGCGTGCCGAGTTGTGCAAGCGAACTGCCGTTCAAAGTTACACCTGTGGGCATGCTCGCTACTTTAATTTCTTCGGTGCCGGCGTTGTCGAATGTTTGGTAGGTCAGGCTGTTTGGATTGCTGTAGTCGATGCTAGTGACGGTCGAGCTGGTTTGAAGCAAATGCGTTTGGCCGTTCGGCGCAAAGGCAGGGTCGCCGGCCATGCTAACCATAAGATTGCGGGTAAGGTCGCCATAGCCGTCAGTGAACCACTGGCCGGGCTTTGGTTGCACATCCGGGCCGTCGATGTCGACGCCGTTACTGCGGGCCATATAAGTTGCCCAGTTGTCGGCATAGTAGGCGGTTTGGGCGGCGGTTTGATCACCAGTTAACCCGTACAGTAACGCCTGCACTGAGCCGTAGCGGCTGGTGTGACTGCCCATTGGCGTGAAGTCCGCCTGCTGTTCCCTTACTGTTTCGGCGCCGTACTGTTGAACTCCGAAAGTGTTTTCGACCCAAGTCAACAGACCGCGGACATGCGTTTGCCAGTTCGGGTCGGTGTTTGGGTGTTGCATGAGGTAGCGCGCGGTCATCATGGCATCGAGCTGGTTAAGATTACCACCTTGATCGCTCGCGATCGACACATCCTCGAAATAGCCTTGCCAGTTGTTGTTGACCATGGGGTAGGTCATCAGCCAGTTCCAGGCGGTTGTGCGGGCGCTTTGGTAAGCGCTGACGTTGCCGGCGTTTAGAGAGGTGAGATCGTCGAAGAGTTCGACGGGGCCAATAGCATCGGCGGAGTATTCCTCGCGAATAACATTGGTCTGAGCATTGACGCGGAACGGCCAGGGGGAGTGGGTAGCATCGCCGGTACGGACATTGGCGGCCAATGTGTTGGCTGCATTGATTGCCGCTGTCAAATAGGCTTGATTGCCGGTTTGCTTGTAGAGTTCAGCAAAACCGTGCCCCAGCTCACCGACCTTATCTGGCTCAATCACACCCGTGCCGTCGCCAACACCCGTCGTGTTACCCATTGATGCGCCTTGATAGGTTAGAGATCCGGCGTCGCCACTGGCATAAGGCACGTTGGGCCAGACGGCAGTTGTCGAGGTCAGACCGTGAGCAATGTCCCAGTTGGCGACGTTCTCGGCAAATTGTAATACGCGCGTATCGCCCGAGAACTGATACCACTCCATCGCCGACTCGATAAACATGCTGTACAAGCTGCCCGGGTCGGACGGCCAACCAACTGACTGCTGGGTATCAGGGTCTTGGTATGAATACGAGTAGTAATTGGGCATATGGTTGGTCGGGTCGGACGGCACGCTGTTGAGCAGATAATTCCAGGCGTTGGCCACCACCGTAGAATATGCCTGGTCCTGCTGCGGTACCCACGAAAGGATTTTTCCGCTGGCGTCCAGCACGACCGTGTGTGTGTTAATAGTGCTGCCTGAGGCATACGCTCGGGGTAATGCCATCAAGCTGCCGCTCAAAACATACAGCAAAGTTAGCATGCCGAGGGCCAGCCTCGACACAATTGTATTTTTCATAACTCCCCCTACTTTATGTGTACATCATGTCACGAATTTTGAAAATTGCAAGTTTATTAGCACAGAAGGCCGGATGGTATCATAATGAGAGTGCTGCAGGACGTAATGCTGCGGCCAGAAAGGTGGGACTATGCAGTACTTTACGACGCCAAACCAACACGGACTTGGTTGGGTGCCGGACGAACCGGACGAACGCGATTATATTTTTCGGCCCAAAGTGGTAGCGCCCACGAAACTGCCCGACCACATTGACTTGCGCACGGCATGCCCGCCGGTGTATGACCAAGGACAGCTCGGCAGTTGCACGGCCAACGCATTGGCCGGTGCCTTTGACTTTGACCGCAAAAAAGAAGGCAAGCCGTTCATGACGCCAAGCCGGTTGTTTATTTATTGGAACGAACGCGACATGGAGGGCACAGTCGACTCTGACGCTGGCGCCCAGATTCGCGACGGCGTGAAGGTATTGCTCAAAGAGGGCACGGCGCCAGAGGCGGAGTGGCCATATAATATCGCCAAATTCATGGTAAAGCCGTCGAAAAAAGCCTTCGCCGATGCCGAGAAAAACCAGGCACTCACCTACCAGCGCATTTTACGGCCCAAAAACGATCCGAACCACGACATGCTTGCTTGTTTGGCGAGTGGCTACCCGTTTGTGAGCGGTATTATCGTACACCAGAGCTTTGAAAGCCCGGCGGCCACAAAAACAGGGGTAGTCCCATTACCTAAAAAGAACGATCCCGCGCTTGGCGGCCACGCCATTTTGGTGGTTGGCTACGAACTTGCCAAACAGCGCTTTATCTGCCGCAACTCGTGGGGAGCGGCGTGGGGCGATGCCGGCTACTTTTACTTGCCATTCGCGTATCTGGAAAGCGCCAAACTCGCTTCCGACCAATGGCTCATTCGTACGGTTGAGGTCTAGGCTTCTACGCTTCCGGGTCGAGCGGCCGCGGCGGGTTGAGGTCCTGTTCGGTTTCTTCGGTGGCATCAACATCGGTCGCGCCCCGTTTGCCCTCGTCGTATGTTTCGTGGGCGTCGCAGCTGTAGTCAAACTCCGGGTGGTCGGGGTCTAGCCGCTGACCGCTTGTGTTATTGTCTTCGGCCGGCGCGGCCGGCGGATCGTTGTCCTCTTCGAGCTTTTCCTCGTCACTAGCCGGATGATACATGTCACCAACCGGCTCCAGCGTATCGTCGGGTGTCGGGTGGTCGTTTGTACTGTCGGTTGCAGGGTCATTTGGTTGCAGTTGATCGTCCATTCGTCTCCTTTATGTTATATATGCTTATGGTACACGACCGTGGCCGTACTCCGCAGTTAAAAATGCCAAGGCTAAACGCTCTACTGCTCAAAAGAATGGATGATGTGGATAAGATCGGCCAGAGTGATCTCGGCCTTGATGGCATAGCCGTCGATCAGCCCCTGAATACGGTGGGCAATGGTGTTGTCGCCGAGGTTTGTGAGCATGACGATCCGGCATTTGGTGCAACCGTAGCTCGGATCGGTGCGTAAAATTTGCAGCACCTCCAGCCCGTCGCGTTTCGGCATCATAATGTCAAGAAAAATCAAATCGGGATGGAATGATTTGGCTGCGATAAGTGCTTCCTCGCCGTCGGATGCTATGCCGACTGTGTAGCCTTTGTCCTCGAGATATAGCTGGTACATCTCGCGAATCGAGAGGTCGTCTTCAACGAGTAATATTCTTTGTAGTCCAGCCGCGCCGTCTGCTGACATTTTCTATCCCTTTTAGCTTGTGTACTGCCGCGAGCCGCGCTTCAGTAAATACCGGCACAGTAACCGTAAAGACGGAACCATGTCCTTCATTTGATTCTACAGCAATTGTGCCGTTATGTCGTTCAATGATCGATTTCGATATGAACAGGCCGAGGCCCGTACCGGCGCTACCGCTTTCCAGGCCGCCATGTACGCGGTAAAATTTGGTGAATAGGTAGGGCAGCGCATTGGCCGGGATGCCGACGCCGGTATCTTTCACATGGACCACTAGTGAGTCGCCGCGTTGGGCGAGGCTGACGGCGACGCGCCCGCCCGTCAAGGTATATTTGATGGCGTTGTCGATAAGGTTGTCGATGACTTCGCGCAGTGCTACAGAGTCCGCCACCACATAGTTGCCGCGCTCAGGCCCGCTGTAGGTCAAGTTGATCTGTTTGGCGGAAGCATTAAAGTGCAGGCCCTGCACCGATTGCGTGACACAATCCGCCAGATCGAACTTGTCCATGGCCAGCACTAAGGTGCCACGTTCAATGCGCGAAACGTCGAGCAGATTGCTAATGAGGGTTGACAGCTCCACCGTGCTATTGCGCGCTTGGGTGAGATATTTTTGAACATGTTCGTCATTCACTGGCACTTGATCGGCCGAAGAGATTAGCTCTAGGTAGCCGCGAATCCGGGACAGTGGCGTTCTTAGCTCATGCGCCGCCATAGACACAAAGTCGATTTTCATATTTTCCAGATCACGGCTTTTCGTTTCGTCGTGTAATGTGATGATGGTTTGGTTGGCCGCCTGCACCGCGATCAGGTTGATATAGTGCACGACACCGCTAGGACTCGTATACTGCAAGCCGGCGTGGGTGGTCGTGCCATCCGCCTGATAGTCGGGAGTGAACGGCGCGGCGTCTCGAACCCACGGGAATAACATTTGAATGTTTGCACCGATCACTTTATCCGTGGGGCGTTCGCTCAAAACCGCGGTCGCCTGGTTGGCGATAATAACGCTGCCAGTACGGCCAATGGCCAAGATGCCGTCGGTCGTACTGTTCAAAATAATCTCAAGCTGGCGGCGCTGCGTATCAATGCGGCCAATGTAGGCCTGTAAGTTTTCGCCCATACCATTGATGCTGCCAGCAAGTTTGCCAATCTCGTCCCGCCGCCGTTTGAGTATGACGCGTGCCGCGAAGTCGCCGTGGCCAATCTGCTCAGCGGCGTAGGCGATGCGGAGAACCGGCTTAGTGATATAGCGGCTCAGCCAAAAGCTGAGCAAGCCCATGACCAAGATGGCCGCCGCCGAAATAGCCAGGCCCAAATCGGACACGCGGCTCACGCTTTTGTAAATACTGCTCATCGGCTCTTCAAAAATAACACCCCAGTCGGTGCTTGTTACCTTTTGGTAGGTCGCCATGACCGGCACGTCCTTTTCGGAGACCGCTTGCAGGCTTTCTGGTGCGGAGTTACTGTTGCCAAGGTTGTTTTTGAAGAGAGTCACGATAGGCGTCGCGGACAAGTCTTTGTGTGCATTGGTGAGCGTGCTGTCGGGATGGGCGATGACGAGGCCCTTGTCGTTCACTACATATGCATAGCCGTCGCCGGGCGTCGCGGTGTTGTTGGCGTTATTGGCAGTCGACAGCACCGAGTTCCACAAGTTTTCCAGACTGGCCTGCACAATCAGCGCACCCTTGATGTCCTGCGGGTTGCGTATCACACCAGGCTCGGCGGTCGATAGTGTGCCCAGCTCCTGCGGCGTCGTAAAAGTGACGAGCGGAATAGCAATTGTGACCATTGGCTGGCCTTTTGAGTCAGTAGCCACGGGGCTAATGTACTCGTTGCCGGCAAAATAATTGACGACCTTAAAGGCATCACTGCTTTGCACATTTTGCAGAGGCGACGGCTTGAGATCGCTGGTAAGCGCTACGACTTCCTGACCCTGCTGGTTCACGAGCGCCGCCCGCGTCAGATCTTTATCCTGGTACAGCAGCGTACTGATTTCGAGCGTTGCCTTCGACAGGTTGAACTGCTGCAAGCTTGGACTCTGCGAATGGATAATCAGCGTCCGCACCTTTTCGCTCGTAAAATCGTTGACCTTTTCGGCATCGCCGCTAGCGATAAGTGCTTGCCGGGATTGCGTGCCGGTAATGAGCGATTGCCGTTGCGAACTGGTCCAAAAAATATTCAAAATAATGAGCGGCACAATCGTGGCAGCCATAATAAGAATCAAAATTTTGGTTCTGATGCCAAGCACAAGCATTACACCAACTATAGGTAACTCTGCCGCAGTTGTAAACAAAACGATTATCTGCCGCCGCAATAGCCAGAAGTTGAATATTTAGTGGTTGGCGCGTTCGGCCAGACGGGCTACGACATACGCATCCCGGCTTGACGATGCACGAGGCCGTTGGCACACTCCACAGGCCGCTGTCAAATATAGAAACCGCTTTGGTGGCATGCATCATACGCCGAGGTGATCCAGCACTTTTGCTGTCTCGACCCATTCCAATATAAATTGCAACTCATTTGGCTCATTGTCCACAAATTCATTGACAGTTATCGCCATCCCGGTTACGGTTAAAGTACACGTTTATAACTACAATGAGGGAAACTTTATGGACGACAGGGATCGAGAATCGCTACGACAGGACAGGGCGGCAAATTCGTCGTCCCAGACAAATGAGAGTGTCGATACATGGGCCGAAAAGGCGCCGGATGACATTGCGCTTGGCGACAGTTCGTCGGCTGATTCACCGATGACAGCTCCATTGGCGCCCGCCGAACCGCCCGTATTTTCGCGGCCGGACTCGTCGGCAAATTCACCCGAACCGCCGGCATCGATTGCAAGTGACGAGCCTGGCGCCTTAGCTGAGCCAATGGCTACGCGCGATGTCGAGCCGACGCCAGCGGCGGAGTCATCTGAGCCTGAGCCGTCCATTTCCGCGCAGCTCAAGCCGCCAGCTGTTCCACTTGCTTCCGATGGCAATTCCCCTCGCACGCAACCTTCAGCTTCGTCACCCCAATCCAGCCGTAACCTTATGCGGATGGTAGCGTACGTTGTGGTCGGACTTGTGATACTCGCCGGAGTTACGGTCGGTGCCTATCATTCCGGTAACAGCCGCGGCTACAAGAGCGGCAAAAACGCGCAGACCATGGCAACGACCGCCGCCACGCTCAAGGTGCCGGCCAACGCCACCATGATCGCCCAATGCACACCCGGCGAAGGCACTCAGTACGTGCTGCCAGCCAACATTCCCCATGGCCCCATTTACAACGTCTGGAACGGCAAGATAACTGGCTTGGAGTACATGATGGGCGTGAGCGAAATCGCCAGCATGAAAACGCAAAACCTGTTACTCAAGAGCCAGCAATACAATCATATAGACGTCACGTACGAAGCGGCTGGTCACGCCGGCTTCACCGAACCGCATTACCATATGATTCTCTCGTTCATACCATACGGCGAAGAACAAAAAATTACTTGCGGTAGCGCTGGCATGAGCATGTAAGCCGCCAAAATAAAAGAAAGTAAACCACCCCGGCTTAAAAGCCGGGGTGGTTTACTTTAGGTGTCATTTGCTCGGGAGCATACAGTTCAATCCGGCGTGTTGCAGCTACTTGGCGCAAGTAAGCGTTAACCAAGGTGCTCAATGTGAGGCTAGCACTATTTGCGACCTCTTGGGCTGAAGCCTTAACGTCTTTGTCTACCTTTACGCTTATGCCTGTATTTATACTACAAAGTATATTCCCTGTAGTCCTCATGTCAATACCTGTTTGCTGCAATATCTCTAAAACAAGAGGTGATTTTACTTATGTTTGGAGGGCCATCTGGGGCTCGAACCCAGGACACCCTGCTTAAGAGGCAGGTGCTCTAACCAGCTGAGCTAATGGCCCGTCGAGGCATTAGTATAACACCTCTCCGGACCCGCAACAAATCTTGCTATTGAGTTGTTGGATAGTTGAAAGTTGGCGTACCAGTGGTATCGCTGCCAAGGTTGGTGCCGCTGCCGCCTAGCGTGCCGGAGCCTGCGCCACTCTGACTTTGCGGCAGAGTCTGGCCTTGGTAAGGGTTCATGTTTTGGCTTGGCATGGTTGTGGTGGGGGCCGGCATCTTGATGCCACTGTGGGCGAGGATGCCTATAAAAATGCTGAGAGCAATCAACGGCAGCATTGCGATAAAAGCAAGATAATTGAGCCAGTGGATTTTTGGCTTGGCCGCGCTGCCCGAACGCTCAAATGCTACCAGGTCGGTGTAGCGGCCAAAAAGTGGCGCGATGGCAAGGGTCGGCGTGAGCAGTCCAGCGCCGCCAAAACCTATGACCTGGCCTGCAAACAAAGCGCCCAGCATTTCGATGGTGTGCTTGTCCGTAAGTGCCCAGCTGCGCTTTAAGGCAGCGATCGGCCCCAAGTTTTCTTCCATAAGTACGACAGTCGCCAATGAAAGCCGCCCGAGCACGAAAAATCCGGGCACAATCAACAGTACAAACCCTACTACCACGATGATGCCGCCCAAAATGCTTACACCCACAAGCGGCAAGAGCCTGCTGACGGCGCGCGCAAAACTTGCCTTCACGGTTGTTTTTTGGCCGCGGATGCTGGCGCTACCCACACTCAAATATGTGCCAACACTCAGACCCAAAAAGGCAAAGTATGCCAAAAACGCCAGTAGCCCCAAGAAAATATTAACGAAAGTGTTGTGGATGAGTATCAGCGGTAAGCCGAGCACCAGCATACCGGCCACGGTGACGCCTAGCAAAGCCACCGCCATGAGCAGCGCCGACCCGGGATTGTAGTGCAGAATCGATACGATCCCTTTTGTCACTACGAGGAACGGGTTAGACTCGTATGAACTGTCCGCCTGTGACGGGGTAGTAAATTCAGCGGCAACAGGAGCCGCCGCAGGTGTTTGAACGGGAACGCTTGGTGCTGTTTCTTGCATGTATTTGAACCTTTTTAAGCTAGCTTTAACTATAATACCATTCGCAGGGCGGTGTTTGCTACAAGACCCTGCGGCCATGCTTCTACGTCTCTGGTACAATAGAGGTGATGAAAATATTAAACGGCTCGGAACTCGCGGCCTACATAAAACAACGGCAAGCTGGTGAGGTGCGCGCGCTTCGGCAAACATCGAACGTGCAGCCGAAGCTTGCCATCCTGGTGACGATCGACCATCCGGTTATCAATATTTATATGCGGATGAAGAAGAAATACGGTGCCGATTTGTTGGTTGAGGTTGAAATTTACCGCGTGAAGCAGGCGGCCGCCATTGCTACTATCAAAAAATTGAACGACGACGCCAGCGTGCATGGCATCATCGTGCAGTTGCCGCTCGAAGACCCGGCCCAGACCGAAGAGATTGTGAATGTCGTGGCGCCGGCAAAGGACGTGGATGCGCTGGGCAAAAACGCGCAATTTGATCCGGCCACGCCAATGGCTATTTTGTGGCTGCTGGCTGGCTACAATATTTCGCTTGCGGGCAAAAAGGTACTGCTGATCGGCCGAGGCAAGCTGGTAGGTGCACCGCTGGAGCGCATATTCAAAGCTTCGGACATTGACGTTTCGGTTGCTGACCGTTCAACTGCCGATCTGCAAGCAGAAGCCCTGCAGGCCGACGTCATCATCACCGCCACCGGCAGCCCGGCAATTCTGTATGCCGCCATGATCAAAAACGGCGCGGTGGTAATTGATGCCGGGGTCGCTGGCGAGGAGGGCAAAACAGTTGGTGATGTCGCGCCCGACGTCTATGAGCGCAACGACATTAGCATTACGCCGACCAAAGGCGGCGTCGGCCCGCTCACCGTTTGCGCACTGTTCGAAAACGTTATCCGCGCCGCACGCCGCTCAGCAGAAGTTAATCAGGCATCAGGCGACATAGATTGAGCGTTCAGCCAGCCATGATTGTCGGCGGCCTACTTCACTTACACAAGTGCTTGGACGGCTTGCTTGAACAAAGTGCCTCGCACCTTGTAGTTCTCGAACATTCCAAAACTGGCGCAGGCCGGTGAAAGCAGCACAACGTCGCCCGGTTTTGCCAGCTTACGGGTCGCTTGTACAATGTCCGTCATGGTCGTGCCGCCAGGAGTGATGGCGTAGTATCCGGCCTGGTGCAGAGCCGCTTCGATCAGTGGCGCCGTCTCGCCAATAACAATCACGCGTGATACATGGTGTTTCGTGATTTCCTTGGCAAGCCTGCCGAACGAAGCACCCTTGTTTGATCCGCCTAGAATAAGTACTTTAGGTTGCGAAAAAGCCTTGAGCGCAACGATCGTTGCCTGCGGGACGGTACCAAAGCTATCATTGTAATATTGTACGCTGTCAAGTTCGCGCACAAACTCCAAGCGATGTTCCAGGCCGCCAAAGGTGCTCAGTACGCGTCTGAGCGCGTCAGCGCCTTGCGTGACCTGCCAGACAGCTGTCACGGCTGCGCAGACATTTTGCCAGTTATGTTTGCCGAGCAGCTTCAGCTCGTCCAGTTTGCACAAAGTCCGGTTGTCAATTTTGATTGCCTGGTCTTCGACATAAGCGCCGGGCGGTGTAAAATAGGCGATTTTAGCGCCCGGGCTGACGCTGGCGATGCGATGCGAGCCAGGGTTACTGGCGTAATAAATCGCGATGTCGTCCGGTGTTTGGTGGGCAAACAGGTTGGACTTGGCCCGGACATAATCATCCATGTTGAGATGCCAGTTGAGGTGTTCCGGCTCGACCATCAAGCAGACGCCGATATGCGGACTGTGTTTGATGTCGATCAGCTGAAAACTTGAAAGCTCTAACACAACCCAGCTATCGCCCGTGATGTGCGGTAAAAATTCGAGCGGCGAGTTACCGATGTTGCCACCCAAAAACACCTCTTTGCCAGAGGCTTCGAGCATTTTGGCAATCAGTGTCGAGGTGGTGCCTTTGCCTTTGGTGCCGGTCACGCCAATGACGTTTTTGGTGGGACAGACGCGCAAAAACTCGTTGATGGCCGTGGTAATTTTAGGCCCAATTGCCGGGTTGCCGCCCAGAATAATTTCGGGATTGATGCCGGCGCTGCGTACCACAATGTCAAACTCGTCGAGTCCGCGCAAATAGCCGGTACCAAGCCGCGCCGCGGCGTAATCCGGAATTTGCTTGTGCTCGTCGGCATCGCAGATAGTGATGTCGTCGCCCAAACGGCGCCAATGTTCGGCAGCCGATTCGCCCTCAACGCCGTAACCGATGATCGCAACTTTCATGGTTTCACTATACCTGTTGGCGGCCGGGTAATGCAAAGACCTGTAGATTTTACCGCTGGCGGTTTACTCGGCCAGTTTGCTCTTGACTAGCTCGGCCACTTGCCGCGGTGTCATGTCGGCCTTCAGGATAAGGGCGCTGACGCCCAAGCTCCGCACCGCTGGCGGAATCTCTTGCTCGCCCTTGTTGGTCAGCACAATGACCTTGATGTTTTTGCCCCAAGCGGTCTTGCGCAAGCTGGCAAGCATTTCTTCACCGTTCATAATGGGCATCATCAGGTCGAGAAGGATGATGTCCGGCTTCATGCTCTCAGCAAGTTCCAGGCCAAGCTTGCCGTTTTCGGCAGTCTCAACTTCGTAGCCTTCCGCTTCAAATTTGATGCGATACATCTGCGAAATGGCTTGGTCGTCCTCGATGATTGCAATTTTTGTCACGGCGCGTATCCTCTTTCTGCTTTTACTATAGCACTATGATTGTATGGTGTTATACCATCAAGTTGAGTTCCGGCCAAGAATTTCGTGCACCATCTCTATAACCTGTGCTGGCGTGTGGTGAGCTTTCACGATGTATCGGTCGACGTTTAAAAAACGAAGCGCTTGCGGCGCCTCGTCTTTGCTCAAATTGGTCAGCACGGCAACTCGCATGTTGCCGCCCCAATCGGCGGCTCGCAGTCGGATGAGCATTTCGGCTCCGTTCATCACCGGCATCATTAGGTCAAGCAAAATAAGATCCGGCCGGAAACGTTCGGCTACCTCAAGTCCGAGCAGGCCATTGGGCGCGGTCGCCACCGTAAAGCCCGCTTTCTCAAGCTTGAACTTATACATCGTTTGGATGTCGGCGTCGTCTTCGATGATGGCGATCTTGAAATTCATGTGGACTTTATTTTTAAATATCCTACCTCTATTATAAGTACCACATATGGCGTGCCCCCTGCAAGCGATGTGCCGAAACGGACAGCTTATGACCAGGTTCAGATACATCGAGGACGGTTCTAGAATATATCTAGGAGGCCGTTTAGATGCAAGGCATGGGTTTGCGGAGCGTAGCTCCGCCTAAGCTACGACAAGTAAAACAGACAATCTCGCTCACCAAACAAGCTA
>WNGL01005017.1_pt1 | contig 38161 bp, 40 predicted proteins | sample 5400591 | NCBI WGS metagenome assembly WNGL01 (sample SAMN13153377, study PRJNA577476) | soil metagenome | isolation source: 80 cm soil or saprolite under Garry oak tree replicate 1 | place: USA:California | collected 2016-06-15
TGCGGAAGTCTCTCGTGTTGGCACCGAGTTCCAGCTCGTCGAGGTCATCCGGGACCACGGGATCGTTGCTGAAGGCAGGCACCTGGTCCGGTGACAGGAAAGTCCGCCCGGCTTGGGTGTCCACGCACATGGCCAGGACCTGAAGGCCCATCTTGCCCGAGTTCCCAGCGGCGCGGATTTCGCGCTCGCCGAACGGCTGTCCGCATTTGGGGCAGGCGAACTGCGCCCGGCCGCCGAGCTTCGTGGCCGTCCCCCGGACCTCCGGTCCCTGGTGCACGACCAGCCTGACCTGGTTGTCGCCCGCGACGGCCTCGACGGTGGCCTCACGTCCCTTCTGCTTGCTCAGCCACGGCGAGCTGAACAGCGGGACAGTGACCGGGCAGCCCGGGTTCGGGCACGGCACCGTCCGTGCCCACAGCCAGGCCACAGGCTCGCCGCGTTGCGGCTCAGGATAGATCTTCCCGAGCCGGTCATGGACGGCCTGCTGCACCCGCGCGCCGTAATACCGCAGGTCGGCGGCCAGCCCCTCGAATGGCTTGCGGATGTCGTCCTGAAGGCGGACGCCTGCCTGCCCCGGGCAGATGGCGGGCGCGCTGGCCAGCGGGGGAAGCAGTTCCGCGAGAATCCGGGCGATGAGCACCGCGACCGGGTTCAGATCAGAGCCCACGACCGGTAGGCCGAGGCGCTGGGCTTCGACCAGCGTGGAACCCGATCCGGCGAACGGGTCGAAGACTGCCGGTAGCTCCGGGTTATCAGCCCTGATCCTGACCGCCGCGCGCCGCAGCACCTCGGGAGGGGGAGGCGTTCCGTCCTCTGGCACCAGTTCCTTCGCCAGATCGACCAGCCGCGCCCGCTCAGCCGGATCGTCCGGCTCGTCGACCAGGGCGCAGAAAATCACCGCGCGCAGGGCCGGCGTGGGCATGGGCGCGAACCACTTGTGCAGGTTCTTGATCGTGCCGACCTTGCGGTTCTTGTCCGCGAGGCTGGCCTTGCTGATCTCGGTGACCGGGATCGGTGTCTCGATCAGCTTCGGTCGCGGCCTGCGCTCATCGCTGCTCACACCGGTTCGCCGCCCCGCGCCCATTCCTTACCCCAGTCGCCGATGATGCCGGTGGCGGCGAAGTCGCCGAAGTCTATGTCGCGGAATGGGTCGACGATGTAGCGGAGCTCGTCGCGTTCCGGCCCGTCTGGGTGCACGCTGACCAGGGCGAGCCTGAACCCGGTGGCGGCGTTCTTGCCAGTCAGGGCCTCGGTCTTGGTGACCCAGAAGTCCACTGCACCGGCGGCCCGGCCCTTGACCTCGATGAAGACCAGATGCCCGTCATCAGCAAGGGACTGTATGTCGTACCCGGGATTGTTGTGCGGCATCTCAGTCGGATCCCGGCCCAGCCGACGCTCGGTTGCCAGCACGGCGTCGACCGCGCGGCGGTCGCTCAGCGCCGTGTTCCTGGCGGCCAGCGGCGGAGTAGCCGTGCTGCAGCCTCGGAGCCTGTCCAGCAGGCCCTGCGGGATCACCAGCGCACCGGCCGCGACGAGCGGCGGCCTGGCGGTCAGGTCCTCATCGCGCGCCAGGTCGGCGAGCCTGCGGTCGAGCCGTGACTCCAGGTCCCGGGCCCGGCGGAACGCGGTGTCGGGCTTGATCTTCAGCTGCCGCCCTGCGGCCTCGGCTTCAAGCAGCTCGCCGTGTCGGGCGTCCCAGTGGTTGATCTCCTGGGTCAGCCGCTGGCGCACCAGCCTGCGGGTCTGAGCCACCCGGCCGGACACCTGCTCCTGGGTCCGTGTGAGCAGGGCGGGCATGCCGTGCTCGACCGCCCAGTCAACCGCGAGCTGATCGGCCCCGGCGGACAACCATGGCTCGGCCAACAGGTACCCGATGGCGTCCCGTTCGGCATCTTCTGCGGGTTCGTAGTCGAGGTAGCGTGCCTCGGCGGTGGGACGCGCGCCGTCGGGGCCGATCTCCACGAAGTCGAACCGCTTGGCGATGGTGCGGGCCGGGTCGTGGCCGTCAGTGATCTCCTGGGTGACCGCGGTCAGTAGCCGCGGCTGCTCGGCGGGATCGTGCCGGTTCACCAGCACAGTGCCCTGCTTGAGCAGGCTGCCGTAGAGTTCGATGACCAGGTCGGTGACCGCGTCCAGCAGCGGGTGGCCCGGTGCAAGCAGTTCCGCGTGCGGCCGGCCGGCCGGACCGGTGAGTTCCCGGTCGAAGGTCACCCGCTCGTACCGGCGCAGCACCGGCGCGCCGATGCCGATCTGCCGGTCGCGGTCCCGGACGTCGGCGCGCACGTGCCGGATCTCGTATCGGCCCGCCTCCCGCTCCGCGATCGCTCCGCCGAGGAGCTTGAACGCGGCCAGGAAGTAGGCCCGCACGTAGTGCGGCTGCAGCCGCCGGGCCCGGGCCTCGTCCATCGCCGCCCGCCAGTGCTCCAGGTCGGCGCGGGCCAGCACGTCATGGTCGGCGGCCCGTTCGGCGATCAGCTTGTCGAGGCCCTGTCCGACGGAGGCGTCGATCACCTCGTCCAGGCGGGCGCGGACGCCCGGCTGCTCGCCGTAGCGGATCGCCTCCAGCAGCAGCTCGCGCAGCGGGCGGCCCTCGAACGCCTCACCGAGCACGTCGAACACCTTGCCCTTGTAGGTGAGCCGCTGCTGCTCCAGCTTGTCTAGCAGCCGCTGGAACACCATGCCCTCCCGGGTGCCCTCGGCGACCAGGTTCCACAGGTGGCACACCTCGGTCTGGCCGATCCGGTGGATCCGGCCGAACCGCTGCTCGATCCGGTTCGGGTTCCACGGCAGGTCGTAGTTCACCATCAGGTGAGCGCGCTGCAGGTTCAGGCCCTCCCCCGCCGCGTCCGTGGCCACCAGCACCCGGCATTCGGGGTCCTGGGCGAACAGCTCCATGACCTTCCGGCGTTCCTCCCGGCGCACCCCGCCGTGGATCACGCCGACGGCCTCCGGCTGGCCGAGGTGGCTGCGGATCCGCCCGGCCAGGTACTCCAGGGTGTCCCGGTGCTCGGTGAAGATGATGATCTTGCAGAGGTTCCCGGCCTCGTCGCGGATCAGCGCATTCTCGCTCAGCAGGTCCCGCAGCTCGGTCCACTTCCGGTCGGTACCGGAGTGCCGGACCCGACGGGCCAGTTCCTCCAGACCGCCTAGCAGCGTGATCTCGTGGCCCAGCTCAGCGGCGGTCTGCGCTGCCGTGGCCGCGTCGGCGACCTCCGACTCAAGCTCCTCCACCTCGCCGCTCGCCAGGTCATCGATCTCGTCCAGGTCCTCCGGCATGTCCCGGCCCAGCAGCCCGGCAAGCCGCTCCCGCATCGACTGCTCGACCACCGAACCCGCCCCGGCGGCCATCTCCCGCCGGCGGCGCTCCAGCCGGCCGCGCCGGCGCTGAAGCGATTTCAGGATCGCCTCCGGGCTTGACGCCAGCCGACGCTGCAGCACGGTCAGCGCGAACCCGACGGTCAGGCCGCGGCGGTCACCCTCGGCCCGGAGCCGTTCCGCCCGGTTCATCTCCTCCCGCACATACTGGGTGACCGCCTCGTACAGCTCCTGCTCGGCCTGCGACAGCGGATACGGCACTGTGTAGGCGCGGCGCTCGGGGAACAGCGGCCTGCCGTCGAAGGTCAGCAGTTCTTCCTTCACCATCCGGCGCATCATGCCCTCGGTGTCCACCGTGTGCACCGCGTCCCGGTAGCGGCCCTCGAACCGGTCCGAGTCCAGCAGCGCCATGAACAGCTGGAAGTCCTCCTCCTTCCCCGAATGCGGGGTCGCGGTCATCAGCAGCAGGTGCCGGGCATGCCTGCCCAGCAGCTGGCCGAGCTGGTAGCGCTTGGTGGTGTGCAGCTCGGGGCCGAAGTAGTGCGCTGACATCCGGTGCGCCTCGTCGACCACGACCAGGTCCCAGTCGCATCGGTCTAGCTGGGCCTTCAGGTCATCGGACCGGGACAGCTGGTCCATCCGGGCGATCAGCAGCGGGAACCGGGCGAACACGCTCCCGTCCACCTGCGAGTCGGCGAGCTGGCGGGTCAGCAGCTCGAACCGCAGCCCGAACTTGTCCGCCAGCTCCTCCTGCCACTGCTCGACCAGGCTGGCCGGGGCCACGACCAGGATCCGCTCAGCATCCCCACGCAGCATCAGCTCCTTCGCGTAGAGCCCGGCCATGATCGTCTTCCCGGCGCCCGGGTCGTCAGCCAGCAGGAACCGCAGCGGAGTCCGCTCCAGCAGCTCCCCGTACACCGCCTCAATCTGATGCGGCAGCGGCTCCAAGTCAGACGTGTGCACCGCCAGCATCGGGTCGAAACGGGCCGCCATCCGGATACGCAGCGCCTCCGCGGCCAGCTTGAACAACGCCCCATCGGCGGAGAAGTCGTAGGCCGCGGCTGCCTGCCGCAGCGTGAGCCTCGGCTCGTGGTCCCGGTAGAGCAGCCGCTCGTCGAGACGGCCGGCTTCAGTGCGGAACGTCATCTGCACGGCGTTCGACCCGATCCAGCGCACGGCCACCACCGTGATCACGCCGTCGCCGATGATCCCACCGACCAGCGCGCCAGGCATGAGATCCTCCAGCCGGACGCCCATGTGCCTTTGCCGCCTTTCCATCTGATCAAGCTTCCCACGCTCCGCGAGCGTGCCATCACAGCGTGATCAGCCCAGACTCTAGACGCGCAGACTGACAGAAACGCCACAACCGACAGAACGCGCCACGTCGATCCTGTTGCCGCAGGTCACAGCCGGGGCTACGACCGGATAGCCGGTGACCGGCGGGCTCAGATCGCCAGCGGCGAGCTGGCGCCCGGCCACCGGCTGCCGACCGTTTCCCGGCTCTGCGAAACCGACGGCGTCGCCAAGGCCACCGTCCTCAAAGCCCTCAGCGTCCTGCGCAGCGAAGGACTGATCTGCACCGAGCCCAGATGGGCTCGTTCATCGCAGAACGACCCGACTCCCAGAGGCCCGACCGCACGAGCTAGCCGCAAGGCCAGCCTCTGGCTTCGGCCAGCAGGTTCTTGCCGACAGAACAGCCACAATCGACGGAACCGCCCGACAGGGCTCGTCGCACCAGGTCAGGTTCGTCGTCCCAGTCGCTTCTGAGCCGCTGACGTAACTGTCAGAATGCCGACACAACGGCTCGCCCCCGCGACCGCACGCAACCTTGGGATTTCTGTCAGCTTTCCGCAGCTCTGTCGACCGTCGAACAGAGGCTCGAATGGCGACCGGCAGCCATACCGTCGCCTGTTTGACCTGCGCCAAAACGGCCGGGCGGACCGCTCAAAGGATCCTGGCAGTTGTGGCGGTTCTGTCAGCACCCTTCCTCGCCAAGGTGGCCATGAGCCATTTCGTGGCGGACACTGGATGGCGTAACCGCGCGGCCCGGCCAGCACATGCCGACCTGCCGCAAGAGACGACGCCGGGCAGGAGGCATCCCCGTTGGCCAGACAGATGCTGGACCTGACGATCCGGCGCAAGGGCTGGAGGTTCGCTGAGCTGACCGTTCAGGCCGACCCGAAAGATCCACAAGAATTGCGCAAGGCCTTGCTGGACGCGATCCGCCGGGACGGCTGGGACGAGGGACGGATAGGAGAGTTCGACATGGACGTGCGCCGCGAGGGTTCCCGCGAAGTCCTCCTGACCTTCGCAGGCTGAGCCTCATGTCCAAAGGCACAGGTCCGGGGCTCTTCGCGGGTTCGGCCGACGACCGACCAGTCGCCTTGCCGCGCCTGGGCGACGTGCTGCGCGAGTACCGCGCCACCCACCATCTAACGCAGGCGGGCCTCGGCGGGCTGCTCGGCGTCGACCAGACCTACGTGTCGATGATCGAGCGTGGCCGCCGGCAGGTCCGAGACGTTGCCTTCTTAGCACGGGCAGCGCATGTGCTCGGGATTCCTCCGGCCGATCTCGGCCTATCCAACGACCTGATCATCGCGCGCGATTCCACCGGCTACGGCCAGGACAACCGGCCCGGCGGCGCAGCGTGGCACGCCGATGCTGAACAGTCCGTTACTGCGAGCCAGGCGCGCTGGCGCGGGGTCCGTCGGCACCTGAACCACCACCGCAACGACCTCGCCCGGCTCGCGACCGCCCTGTACTCGCCGGAACACCGGATCAGGCGAACGCCGCTGATCGCACCGGCCTCCTGGCTGCCGGAAGAACCGGTCGACCTGGCCGACATCGACATGGCGTGGGTCACGGCCTGCCCGTCGCTCCGGGTAACCGGCGCCGAGCCCGAGACCCAGCCGGTCCGGCCGCCGCGCGTCCCCGGCCAGCAGTTCGACCGGTACACCGCGACGATCCGCTACCTTGACCCGCCGTCGCTGTTCGAGAACCGGCCTAGCTACCGGCTGCTCGGCCTGGCCTGGGCCGGGACGACCGGTGCGATGCGGTTCGGCTTGGCCACCTACTTCGACAAGCTCGACATCAGCGAGGCGGTCGGCCACGAGCTCGCCCAGGCGCACCAGCGCGATCAGGCCGGGATCAGCCTGCGCGACCTGCCGTTCCGCTCGCTGATCGGCGACCCGTTCGACTTCTCCCGCCGCGCCATACTGCCCGCGATCACCACCCTGACGCTGCGCCGCACCCGCAACCGCGCCTCGGTGAACTTCCTGCTGCACTGGCGTGATCCGGCCAAGGTCGCCACCGCCGCCGGCCTGTACGACGTGATCCCCGCCGGGGAGTTCCAGCCGTCCAGCATCGCGCCGCACGACATTGCCAACGATTTCGATATCTGGAAGAACATCGTCCGCGAGTGCAGCGAGGAACTGCTGGGGACCCCCGAGCACGACGGGTCGCGGAGCACACCGATCGACTACGACGGCTGGCCGCTGTACCGCCTGCTCAGCCAGGCGCGAGCCGATGGCCGGCTGAGCGCGGTCTGTCTTGGCGCGGGACTGGACGCGCTCACGCTCGCCGCAACCATCCTGACCGTCGTGCTGATCGACGACGACGTGTTCGACGAGGCGTTCCGCGACACCGTCCAGGTCAACGCCGAGGGCATCACCGTGTTCGACGAGCACGGCAACAGCACCGGGCACGGGCTCGCGTTCACCGAGCCGGTCGTGACCCGGCTGCTGGAACGCGAGCCGATGGCCTCCCCCGGCGCGGCGTGCCTGGCGCTGGCCTGGCGGCACCGGATCGCGCTGTTTGCTAGGTAGCTCGTTACAGTGGCCTGATCCACAGGCACGTCGCGTTTTTAGGGAGCAACGTGGCCATACCCGGCACTGCCCGGCTGCCCGATGACTCGCTCGCGCGGTGGCGCCAGATCCGTCTCGAGCTGAACGGTCACCGGCACGAACTCGCCAGACTGGCCGATGGCCTGTACCCGGACGTGCCGCGTGTCGGCACCACGCCGTTGCTGTGTCGCCCCGAGTGGATTCCCGACCACCCGTCCCGCTGGACGCGGTGACCCTGGCCTGGACCGAGCAACCGCCGCTTCCCGCAGTAGACGGGACTGGACCGGAGTCAGCGCACGTCCGGCCGGCCAAGCCGGATGGCCATCGGTACCCTGCTTACGCTGACGCGCTCGCCGCCCTAGATCCCCCGGCGGTCTTCGAGAACCGGACCGCATACCGGATCCTCGCTGCCAACCTGGCAACCGAGCACGGACACGGCCACTTGGAAATGACCGGCGGCATGTACTTCGACGGTGTGAACATCAGCGAAGCCGTTGGCCACGAACTCGCCGCGGCCTGGCGGGACGACCCGTATAAGGTCACCGCGCGCCACCTGCCATTGCGCGCCTCGATCGGTGATCCGTGCGACCTGGCCCGCCGACCCGCCGGCACCGCGATCACGACCCTGACCATCCGCCGAGGCACCGACAGCCCGGCATCGTTCCTGCTGCACTGGCGCGATCCGGCCAAGGTCACGCACGCCGGCGGCCTGTACCAGGTCATCCCAGTCGGGATCTTCCAGCCCGCCGATAGCAACCAGGCCTCCTTGCGAACCGACCTCAGCTTGTGGCGGTCCATGGCGCGCGAGTTCAGCGAGGAACTGCTCGACACCAAGGAGGACTACAGGGACCTCGGCTGCCCGATCGAATACGACCGGTGGCCGTTCTACCGGGAGCTGTCCGCCGCGCGTGACTCCGGAAAGCTCAGCGTTTACTGCCTCGGCCTTGGCACAGACCCGCTTACCCTGGCCGTTGACATTCTCACCGTCGCTGTGTTCAACAGCGAGACTTTCGACTCGCTGTTCAGCGGACTGGTCGCCGCCAACGCCGAAGGCCGCATCATTGGCCGCGCCGGTTCAACCAACGCTCCGGGCATTCCATTCGCCGACGACGCCATCGGGCGGTTCGTGAACGGCGCGGAGCCAATGCAAGCCGCAGGCGCTGCGGCGCTCCAGTTGGGGTGGCTCCACCGCAAGATCCTTCTGGCCTGAATCGTGCCCGCTTAAGATCGCCAGCAGCGCCTGCGCGGGCGCGCCGCGCCATCCGGCGTCCGCGCGAGGTAGCGCCCTGGCGGGCGAGTGACAGGCGCGCTCTTGGCGAGGCGGGCGCGATGCGTCCGCGCGGGACTCTCACCGCATGCGGGCAGGCAGCTCCGCCTTTGCACCTGCTGCACACGGCGGGCTGCCGCCCATGCGTTCCCCCGGACCGGGCACCACCCGTCACCGGCTGGCCGCCGTCACGCCCGCCAACCGCGCCCCGGCGGGAACGGCCATCCTCCCGACGCTCCAGTCTTGAGCCTGTCGAAAGGATGGCCAGGACTGGACGATCACCGCTGCGCGAGCGAGGATACTGAAGCTAGCCGTGGGAAAGTCGTGGGAGGAGGGTCGATGGAAGAACGGAAGCCATCAGGTCTAGCAGAGAAACCAACCCCGCAACCTGGGGGTTCGACAGCTACACCCGACTCCACGAATTGGTTCCCCCTAATGATGAAGGAGTACAAGTACCTGCAAACTATCATCGACAAAGTTGATGGACAAAGATTCCAGATCAGAAACTGGACGATTGTAGCCGCTGGCTTCCTATTCACCGCATCAATCTCTACGAAGATACCGCTAATAGCTTTCGCTGGAGTCGTAGCCACACTGTTTTTTGCGTTTCTAGAAATTATCTACATGCAGATGCTGGACGACGTTATTAAGCGAAATAACCAGCTTGAGAGATTGATCGATACTTACCGTTGTACGGGAGAAGAGCCAGACGGATACGTCTTTGGGGTTGGACAGGCCTTCGTTGGCACCTTCAGCTTCAAGAAGATTCCGCACACCATATTTACGTCCAGCCGAATTCATGTAACAGCCTTCTACCTTGGCCTAGTGATCGTCACCGCTGCTGGTGCGATCGCAGTTGCCTTGCACTGATGGGTCCGCGACTACGAGTCGATCACCGTGTGCTCCATGTGCAGCATCCAGGACGCGCCCTGCCGATCGCATGCGACTGCCATAGCCAGAGCTCATCGCTCATCGGGCTCCTCTGGCGATTTCTTGGTCGGACAGAAGATCTGCCACGAAGACCTCCAGCGGAGCCGCCCAGGCATCAATTTCGTTCCTCGTCGGCAAAGGGTGGAGACCATGCATAAGCCGACTTCGCATTTCATAGCAGTGGCTGAAAAACATCGCTGGCGCTTCGTCCTTGTATTTCCGAGGCTCAAGCGTTCTCGCCAAACGTCGTCCAGCTTGTCCGATTGACTCGTCGAGCAGCCACGAGAGCGCTCCCTGGATCGAATCGATCTCTGATCTAACCAGCCCACTACACTCAGTAGCCTCGATCAGGCCTTCGACGTGGCGCCTGCTGCCTTCCGGACGTGGTGCAGGTCGGATTAGTGACTCCAACGCCATCATCAAAAGGGCAAAACGCGCGTCTGCCGAACGCTGCCCAAATGACGCTGCAAACAGGTCGTAGGCAACTTGGCGTTCTTTGCTCAGCCCTCCGGCCTCAATGGCGTCGGTCATGGCCTGAACCAGGCGCTCGTGCGGAGAACTGACCATCGCAGTAATCGGACCCGTGCCCAAGAAAATTGGTGCTGGTTCGCACGCAAAAACCATCAGCCCGTGGACATCATTGAGGGTGCGTCTACTCTCAGAGCCGAATGCCGCTAGCCCAGCCGCCGTGAAGCCACCCTGTGGCGCCCGATCGCCAAAGTCAGCCCCTATACGGACTGCGGCAAAAGCCCTCATCAGCCGGGCCCTCCATAGCTGTCCGGCTGCCATTGCCTCGTCTTCCGAGCTGTAGCCTGAGCCCCGCAAGGTGACGCTTCTTGCCTCGGAAAGCGGACCGAGGTTATCAAGCGATCCTGGAGCTCGTGAAATCAGCTTTACCTGCTGGCCAGGACCACGATCCTCGATCATCCACTCTGGGCTGGCACAGTCCAGCTTCGAGGTCTCTCGAATGTCAGCTCTGACCCTAAAGCACCAAGTCACAGTGCAAGCATGCCGCATAACGCCCAAGCCGAGCGCCGTACAGCACACGAGTACAGCAACGCTGTCGGCCGGGAACGCCTCCGACAAGCTGCCGTTGGACAGTGACCTGCCTCAACGACCGCGAACCACCTTGCCGCCAGGAGTCTCTCGCATCGAGCGGCGCTGACTACCAAGTCTGACCGCAACGTGTCCCGGGCATCGCCGATCACGGCCGGCTCGCCATGCCAGGAACCCCGGGTCAACGATCACGCCCGACCACCTGAGCGTACTTTGCAAGCCGGTGCTCACCGCGTTGACGCTAAGGCGGCTGATGCTCGATCCGGACAGTTGAACGCGCCAGCGGCGGCCGACCCGCACGGCCATCGAGCTGTGGTTATGACAAAGAGTAATACGAAGGGCATTTCATGAGACAAGCTGTCATGATCGGCCGTCCTGGTTCTTCCTACGCTCGCAGTCATAGCGAGCTGGGAGGTAACCGTGAGCCCGGAGGAACGCAGGATCGCCGCAGCCGAGTGCGCTCTGCTGGCCGAGGAGATTCGCGACCTCGAGCACCGCGCTACTCGGCTGGCTGCCGGTCTTCGCGAGAGTCAGTCGACGCGATCTCCTCTAGCCGGTCGAGTCGCTGATGCACCTGGCGGAGATCATCGCGAACGGCCCGGAGCTGCTCCATGAACTGCCGGTACTCCGGCGAGTGGCCGGAATCCTCATCCGGGCCCGGCACACGGGCCACGAAGGTCCCGCGCTTCTCGGTGGACACGATCAATCCCTCGCCGCGCAGCACTTCGAGCCCGTGCCGGACGGTCATCGTTGCGACGCCGAACTGCCTGGCCAGCTCTCGCTCGACCGGCAGCCGCTCGCCGACTTGGTATCGGCCGGATGCGATCGCGGCGCGCAGGTCGTCAGCGATCCGCTCGTACGCAGGCCGCTGGTCCCGTCGTGGGCTGATTGGCACGGCCCAACGTTACCGAGTGACCATCTTCGGAACATCATGCCGCGTCGACTTGCGTCCCATGCTGATCCGTGCTCTACTCTGCTCTAGAGCAGAACCAGCGAGGCGAAGTGGCCCCGGCGGGATGAGCGAGCGGTGTAGCAGCACCGCTCCCCGCCAGGGCCAGCGCACCGGACCCGCGCTTGGAGGATTCGATGCATCATCAGGGTAGCCGCCTGCCCGAGGGCAGTCCCGCCGCAGGCAACACGCGGCTCAGGATCGTAACGAGCGTCGACGTCGGCGAATTGCGCCAGCTCGCGCTCGCCAGGGACACCGACGCCCGCTGCGCCGGGCAGCAGCTCGCGCTGCTGCGGGCTGCACACGCGAACCTGCTCGCCGCCGCCCGCGCGGCGCTGGCCGCGCACCGCGACGGCGAGACCGACCCGTGGATCTACCTGGAGCATGAGCTGGCCGAGCACGCCCAGCTCCCGGGCACCGGCCAACGGCCCGCGCAGCTCTTGTCCGACGCGGCTGGGCTGGCCAGCCTGGTGAACGGCGCGGGGAGGCGGCGATGACCATTACGATCACGCTGCGCACGGACGGCCCGCATTCGCCGGAGTACACGGCCGAGGTTGCCGACGCGCTCGCCGAGTGCGTGCGGGTGCTCAACCACGCCACCATGCGGCCCGCCGGCGAGGCCCTGGCTTACCCGGCGGATGCCGACGCGGTGATCGCCTCCCTGTCCGGGGCGGCCGGTTCGCTGCCGCAGCTGCTGCGGCAGCTCGGCGAGTGGCTGCTCGGTGAACTGCACGCCGACCGCCTGCTGGTCGCCTACGGCGAGTTCTCCGGCAACCCGGCGGCGGCCGTCGCGGCGGTGGTCGACTACATCCTCGACGCCCAGGCTGCCGCCGACCGCCTGTACCGGGCCGTTGACGCCGCCCATCAGGTCACCAGCGCGATCAGCGCGGAGCGCGGCCCGGCCGGTCCGGGAGGCGCGCGATGACAGCGCCGTGGCACACCATCCGCCCCGTCGCCGATGCGACCGGCCATCCTGCGGGCCAGGAATCCGGGCTGCGCGACGAGCTGGCAGTCCGGCTGCTCGTCGCGGCGCTGGATGGCTGGCACGCGCGTACCGCGGGTCGCGAGCGGCTCAGGCGGGGGAGGCAGGGCGTCGATCCGTCAACGCCGGTCGCCGCGGTGAGCGTCGCATGGCTGGCCGCCGACGGCACCTGGCACGACGCCACTGCCAAGCTCACGGTCCGCCAGGTGATGCGCCTGGCGAGACTGCTCGGCCGCAGTGGCCCAGGAGCCGACCCCGGCGCGCCTACACCAGGTCCGCGCGGTGCCCGGCACCAGCCCGGGCCGCGCCGCTGGCTGCGGCTGGTGGAGGCGGGTGACCATGCGGCCTGACCAACACGGCACCATGGCCGGGTACGCCGCGGGCTGCCGCCGGGAGTGCTGCCGCGCCGCGCACCGGGTCGGCACCCAGCACCGGCGTCGGCAGGTCGCCTACGGCCGCTGGCAGCCGTGGACCGACGCAAGCCCGGCCCGCGAGCACGTCTGCGGGCTCGTGGCCGAACACGGCATGACCGTCGCCGAGGTCGCCCGTGCGGCGGACCTGGTCCCTCAAGTCGTCCGCTACCTGCTGCGCGGCAAGCCCACCACCGGTAATCCGCCGCCAGCCCGGATCCGCCCGGCCACCGCGCACCGGCTGCTATCCGTCGAGCCCGCCACCGCGGCCACGCACGGCGACGCGGCCGGGTACGTGGACGGAACCGGCACCCGACGGAGGCTGCAGGCCCTGGTGTTCATGGCCCATGGCTGCGCCGCTGGCCAGCCTGCTCGGCATCAGCCCGGCCGGGGTACGCAAGCTGCTGCACGGCAGCGGCCGGGTCCGCGCGGCCACCGCAGCGCGGGTCGCCGAAGTCTACAACGAGCTGTGGCAACGCCAGGGCTGCTCCCGGGAGGCCGCCGCGACCGCCCGCAGCCTCGGCTGGGCGTCGCCGCTCGCCTGGGACGACGACGAGATCGACCATCCGCTCGCCCGCCCGCATGGGCTGCGCCCGCAGCCGGAACGGAGCGCGGCGTGACCCGCCGGCTGACCAAGCGGGCCGCCGAGCGCCGCCGGGCCAGGTACCTGGAGCGGGTCGCCGAAGCTATGACGGCCGCGGAGCGCGTGGCTGCGGCCGTCGATTACCTCCGCGCCGTACTCGCGGCGGCCGGTCACGGCCGCCAGGCCGACAAGATCGCGGATGACGCCTCCGCTTACCTGGCGAGCCTGGCCCACGACGAGGACCAGAGAAGAGGATTGCTGTGACCGAACGTAACGAGCCACAGAGAGCGGCAGTGCCGCTCCGATCGCCGGGCGAAGGGCCCAACGCGCAGGCTGCGCGCTCGCGCGTGACGAGTGCCTCTTCGAGGGTCACTCGCTGTGCACGGGCCGCAGGCGAGGCCCTGGTCGGCGACCTGCGAGGGGCACGCTCAGCCGAGCAGTCGCTGTGGGGCACACCACCAGCCTCGCTGGCCGATCTCAAGTCCTACATCCACTCGGCCGCGTGGGTGCCCGGCGACGAGCTGGTTCTGGAGGCGATCGGCCGAGCGTACGGCTACCTGATCGCCATCCCGGCCTCGGTGGCGCTGTACGCAGTCGCGTGGATCATGCAGCGCCCGGGCCGGTTCCTGCTGGCGTGCCTGGTCGCCCTGTTGGTCTGGCTGACCATCTGATCGATACGGAGGAACATCGATGACCAGCGCACTCGTCGCGCATGCCGCGACGCCCGCCACCGTCGGCGGCGGGGTGATCAGCACCAGCATGGCCGCGCTCGCCCTGACCATCGCCGCGATCCTGGTCTGGAAGAAGAAGACTCCCAGGATCGCCGCCCTGCTCGCCCTGGCCGCCGGGGTCGGGATCACGGGCGGGCTGCTGGGTCGGTTCCTCACCGATGCAGTGCGGTGGATGTCCAGCTTGGTCGGCGACCTGACCTCGCAGATGCTCGGCTCGGCCGTTCCCGCCGTGCTCGCGGTCGCGGCGCTGATCGTGTTCGTCCACGACGTGTGGCCCAAGCACACTCCCAGCCGCATCACTCCAGCCATCGGCTTGCTGCTGCCAGTGCTGGTCGCCTCGATCGGCGGCGCCGCCGGAACGCTGGCCACCTCCGCCATCCACATGATCAGCAGCGCGCTGGCCGGCGCGCTGGCCACGATCTTCGGGAGGCACTAATGCTGCTGTTCGCCTTCATCTTGTCCTGGGCGCTGATCCGCGCGTTCGAGGAGATTCGGAACGACACAGCGGGCGAATTCCGGGCCACCCGCGCCCGGGCACAGGCCGCGCTGCGCGGCCACGTCACCCGCATCCGCTCCCAGCACAAGCTGACCCATCCGAAGCGAATCGCCTTGGAGAGCGGCATCGCCGCGTACGTGATCACCCGTACCGCAGTCCGGGGCACGCGGTACGGGTTCCGGTCCGCCCGACGCGGGTGGGCGCGCGGCTGGTCCGAGGGCCGCGCGCGGCATGCCGCGTACGCAGCCACGAGAAGCGGGATAACGCAGCCCGCACAGCCAGCTCCTGCCGAGGTGGCCGGCGTCTCACCGGACGGCCGTACGGGCGCATCACCCGCGAGCCCGCCCGCGCAGGCCGACCCGGACGCCCCGCAGCGAACGGACGCGGGTGCGGAACCCGTACCCGCAGACGCCGACCATGCGGCCGGTGATCCTACCCCGCCAACCGAAGGAGAAGATTCCATGCCAACCGCAATAGTCACGTCCGGCGAGGCGCCGAACATCGAGGCTGCCCGCAGCGCGCTGACCGCGATCAACCAGACGGCCGCGCAGGCGGTCACCGCGATCGACAACCTGTCGGCGTCGCTGGCCGAGGCCGAGATGGACCCGGCCACGCTCGGCGAGGTCGCCGACATCCTGGACGCCGCCAACGCGCTGAAGGCCGCGGCCGAGAAGGCACTGGCCGGCATGAACTCCCGGCACGCCGTGGTGGAGGAGGCGATCAACTCCACCCCGCACGTAGCGAAGAAGGAGTTCTACCAGCACTAGCAGGCGTGCGGGGCCGTACGCAGGCCCGGCCCGTACGGCCCCGCACCACCAGACCCGCACCGGCCCGCACGCCGAGAGGAGGCCGCCGGCATGAACGACACCCGGACCCGCACGGAACCGAGCGCCGTACCCGCGCGCGATCCGCACGGCGACCCGTACGCACGGTGGGGGATCGTGCGTGAGCCATCCTCCCGGCCGGAGTGCCGGTATTGCGGGACGGCCGGGCGGGACTGCGGGCCGGTGACCTGCCTGGCATGCGGAACCCGGCAGTGTGACCATGGCCGTGACTGCATCGTGTGCTACGCGGGGCTGGTCAGAGCCACCGACCCGGTCGGTCGGCCGCTGCTGTGCGGCTATGCCCGGTGCGGCCAGCCCGCCGTCGCTCGCGCCCCCCGCGTCGGCTTCGTATGCGCCGGGCACCTGGACCGGCCGGTTCGGCGCCAGGCCGGCAAGACGACCACCTTGGCGGAGGACATCCGCACCCTGGTCGCCGAGCGCGACACAGGCGGCCGGGCGTGGCAGCGGTTCATCTGGATGGGGCCTGGAAGCCCGCCGTGGGGGCCCGGCGGCGCGATCGTCCCGGCACCCGGGCAGCAGGGCCCGGACGATGACCGCATGGACCTGGTGCCCGCCTATTCGGTCCGGCCCGGCGATGTCATCACTCGGCACCCGTCCAGCGGGGAGCCCGGCGCGTGGACGGTGACCGGTACCCGGAAGGGCGCCCACATGGAGGAGGACGTGATCACCTGCATGGGCGCCGACGGCAGCGCCGACAGATTCGTGCTGTACCGCCTCCACCTGGTGCGCATAGGCGGGGAACGCCACATGCTGCGGCGGCACATGGTGGAGGCGCACGGCCGGCCCTGCTACCTGCTGGCCGCGAACTGCCGCGACCAGGACGTCGCGGCCGGGCATGCCGCCGATCATGAGCGGGCCGGTGCCACGCTGCCTACACGCCATGATCACGAGCGCGGCCAGGCCGGCGGCTCCCACGGCCAGTACGAGCCCTACCCCGCTGCCGGGCAGCCCGGCAACTGGCGGTCGTTCACCCGCGAGAACCTCGCCCAGCGGATCGGCGAGCTGGCGTGTTACCTGTCCGGCGACGGCGCGCGTCAGGCAGCGACCCAGACCGCGAACGGCCATGCCAGCGGGATAACCGCAGCCCGCGCCGTCCTGGCGGCTATTTGCCAGACGGCCACCCAGGCCGCCGTGGCGACGGGCAGCCTAAGCGCCTCGCTCGCTGACGCCGACCTTGACCTGGCCACGCTCGGCGAAGTCACCGGAATCCTGGAGACCGCCTGCGCGCTGCGTGACGCCGCCGAGAAGGCGCTCGCCGGCCTAAACGCCCGGCACGCCCGGGTCGAAGAAGCGATCTGCACAACCCCGCACGCGGCCAAGCTCAGCTTCTACCGGCACTAACGCGCCCCGATCAGGAGAGAGGAAGGACAACTGCGATGGCACGGCGAACCACCCGCGGCAGCCGCGCCCTGACGCCGACCCGCAGGGACCTGCAGCGCGCGATCCGCGGCGAGATCCGCCGCGCCGAGCGCCACGTGACCCGGCGCGGTCCGGGCGGCAGGCGGGGTGACGAGGGCTTGCTGACCGCCCTGGATATTGCCCGCGCGGTGCACCAGGCCAGCCGCCGCGGCCCGGTCCGGGTCGTATTGCGCACGGCGCGGCGGGCGATGTTCCGCTTCCGCCACCAGCTCGCCCCTGTGGTGATGATCGCGTTGCTGTGGGCGGGCGGCTCGGGCGTGCATGAGATGCGGCACGGCCTGCGTGCCGTGCTGGTCACCGGGACGGTCGCGATGCTGCTCGGGTTGCTGGCATCAAGGCGGTGGCTGGACCGCCCGGCCGAGCGGGTGTACGCGTCCGGCTGCCTGACCGCCGCGGTGGCGTGGCTCGCCGTCGCCGCGGCGGACGGGACGGGCCGGCCGCTGCCAGCGGTGCTGTGGCTGGGCGGCTGCGCGCTGGCCCTGCCATGGTGGCGGCACCACCGGATCCGGGCCGCCCAGCCCGCGCCCGCCGCCGGGATCGAGGAGATCTGGGCGGAACGGGTCGCCGCTCCGGACCGCGCGCTGCGGGACTCGGCGCTCACCGGCGTTCGCCGGGTGCGGAACGGCTGGACCGCGACGATCAGCCTGCCGCCCGGCAAGCATGACACCGCCGACGCGGTCACCGCGACCGCGCTGATCACCAGCGCCTACCAGAAGCCGGTCGGCTCGGTGATCGTCGAGCCGACCCCGGACGGCGACGCGTCGAAGGCCAGCCTGCTGGTGCTGTCGTCCAACCCCCTGCACCAGGCCCAGCCGTGGCCCGGGCCGACCCTCGACGAGGCGACCGGGGTGGCGTTCATCGGCACCTACGCCGACGGCAAGCCGGTGCCATACCGGTTCTACCGGCTCGCCTCCGGCCCGGTGCACGACCTTATCTCCGGCACCACCGATGCCGGGAAATCGACCCTGGTCGGCCTGCTGCTGGCCGAGGAACGCCACGGTCGCGTGATCGTCTCGTGGGTGATCGACCCGCAGCGCGGCCAGTCGCTGCCCGACTGGACCGGGGCGGTCGACTGGTTCGCCGGAACCCCGGAGGAGGCGATGCTCATTCTGCGGGCCGCCGACGCCGGGATGTTCGCCCGCAACGCCGCCCTGGCAAGCATGGAGTGGACCGACGACCAGGGTCGGCCACGGCGCGGACGCGGCTGGTTCGACCCGTCGCCGCAGATGCCGCTGCTCAGCGTCACGATCGAAGAGGCGCACGTGATTCTGGCGATACCCGAGGCCAGGGAGATCGCCGAGCGGATCGCCAAGATGGGCCGCAAGTGCGGGGTCAAGCTCCGGCTGATCACCCAGGTGCCGTTGCTGGACCAGCTCGGCGGGTCCACCGCCTTGCGGGCCGGGGTCGCCAGCGGCAACGTGGTCGTGCTGCGCACCGCCGACCGGCTCACCGGCCAGGTCGCGTTCAACGGCGTCCTGCCGGTTGACCCGGCGCGCCTGCCCCGCCAATTCCCCGACGGGTCGTCCACGGCCGGGCTCGGGTTCGTCCTCGGCCCGTCCGACCGGCCGGTCCCGATGCGCGCCCACCTGGTCGCCGACCCCTACCACTGGGCAACCACCGGCACCCCGGCCCGGCTAGACGAGAGAACCGCGTCGGCCGCCGGCCCTGCCTATACCACCCGCTGCCAGCGAGCCGGGCACGCCTGGCAGGACGACGCCAGCGGCCAGCCCGGGCAGCCAGCGCCCGCCGACCTGCCGGTCCCGGCAAGGACCGGCGATGGCCAGGCCCGGGCCGGGGCGCGATCGGCCGCTGACGCGGTCCTCTCGGCGCTGACCGACGCCGGCGGCGAGGCCACCCGCGGCGAGCTGATCGCCGCCACCCGGTACAGCCCGCGTTCGGTCACCGACGCCCTCGCGTCCCTGGTCGCCGACGGCCTGGTCGCCAAGACGGGCCACGGCCGGTACCGGCTCGCCGCCGCGCAGGAGCCGCCAGCCGCTTAGCCACTCCGTCCCACCCGTCAACTCCCCGCACCAGCAGCAACCCGGAGAGCAGGTATCGCTATGCCTCACCCAGCCCGCGGCCCGGCCGGCGACGCGGCCCGGCTGGCCCGCACCGGCCGGTGGATCAACCGCGCCATCTGGGCGGTCGCGCTGATCGTCATGGCATTCTCCGGCGGCACCGTCTACCAGCTCCTCACCCAGTACGCGGTCCCGGGCTGGCAGGCCTGGATGCTCGCCCCAGCCGTCGACATCGGCCTGTGCGTCGCCCTGATCGGCGACCGGGCACTGCACCGGCACGGCACCCGGGTCGGCTGGGGCACCACCCTGCGCTGGGTTACCGCGCTGATCACCCTCGCCCTCAACACCGCCGGATCGGCCACCGCGTCGGGTGGGCCCAATGTCGGAGGGGTGCTGATCCACGCCGTCGCCCCGGTGCTGCTGATCGTGCTTACCGAGGCCGGGCAGGCATACCAGATCGCTTTCGCCCAGCTCTCCGCCGGCCAGGTGCCCGCTACCCGCCGCGCCAATCGGGCCGCAACGTGGATCCCAGGCCGCCCCCCTACGGCGTCGACCGGCAACGGCGCCACGCCGCCCGCCACGGCCTCGGCTGCGGCCACTACTCCGGCATCCCGGCAGTCGCCCGCCAGCCGGCCCGCCGGGCCTACGGCCAAGCACGAAGTGGCCGCGGGCCTGGCCGCCGAGATCCGCCGCGATCCCGGCTGGCGGCCGGACTACCCGGCGCTGCTGGCCAGCACCGGGATGAGCCGGTCCTGGTGCGAGAAGCGGGTCGCCGAGGCCCGCGAACTCGCCCGCCCGCCCAGCCCGGGCACTGGGCCGGAAACCAGCCACCGGCCAAGCGCCGCGAGCGAGCTGTCGTTCTCGGCGCCCCAGACGACCTGACCGAGGAGGAACCAGATGCCCAGCCAGCCCTCGCTGACCATCAGCGGCAACCTGACCGCCGACCCCGAACTGCGGTACACGCCCGCAAGGTCAGGCCGTCGCCACCTTCACCGTCGCCTCCAGCACTCGCTACCAGGACCGCTCCGGCCAGTGGCGCGATGGCGACACGGTGTTCCTGCGCTGCGTCGCGTGGCGCGAGCTGGCCGAGCACATCGCCGACTCGCTGACCCGCGGCACCCGCGTCCTGGTCACCGGCCGACTCCGCCAGCGGACCTACGACACCCCGCAGGGCGAGCGGGTCACCGCGACCGAGCTGACCGCCGACGAGGCCGGGCCGAGCCTGCAGTTCGCCACCGCCCAGGTGACCAAGGCCACCCGTCACGCCCCGGACGCAGCGACGGAGCGCACCGCATGACCCCGATCACCCGGGCGGCGCGGCGGGCGCTCGGCGCGCTGGCCGGCTGGCTCACGGGGAACGAGCGCGCCGCCCGCGCCGCGATCGGCATGCCCGCCCGCCATCCGGAACGGATCACCCGCCGGCCGCCCCGCGCCGAGGCCCGCCTGCTCGCGGCCCAGACCGCGGAGCTGTGGCCGCACGGCGAGTACGTCCAGATCGTCAGGGACGCCCGCCGGGAGGGCAGGTGACAGCCGCTCCCAGGCGTGACCGCCAGCCCGCCAGGTGCCGAATGGCGCCAGCGTGGGAGCTGCCCGAGGACGGGATCGTCGACTGGATCGCCGTTGCCCTGGCCACCGCCGGGACCCGGCCGGTCGCGCTCACCCGGACCGAGCGTGAGATCGCCGCCGCCCGCATCGTCGCCGCCGGCGGCACCCGCCGTGACCTGTCCGTGCGACTCCAGCTGCCCGAGCGCGCAGCCGGGGAACTGTACGCCGACCTCACCGCGCGAGCACGGGGGAGGGCCGCATGATGGCCGACCGCAGCCAGATCGAATGGACGGACGCGACATGGAACCCAGTCACCGGATGCACCAAGGTGTCACCCGGCTGCGATCACTGCTACGCCGAGCGGATCACCGAGCGATTCCACGGCAAGGGCAGCTTCGCACAGGTACGCCTGCATCCCGAGCGCCTCACTCTGCCATTGAGGTGGCGCAAGCCTCGGATGATCTTCGTGACCAGCGTGTCCGACCTGTTCCACCGCGACGTCCCCGGCGAGTACATCGCCCAGGTCTTCGCCGTCATGGCGCTCGCCAGCCGGCACACGTTCCAGGTCCTCACGAAGCGGCACGGCCGGATGCGCTCCCTGCTCAACGACGGGCAGTGGCGAATGCGGGTCGCCGTCGAGATGGAGCGGATCGAGCCGTACAGCCCGGAGCACTGGCCACTGACTGAGCCGTTCCTGCCGCTGCCGAACGCCTGGATCGGCGTCTCGGCCGAAGACCAGCGACGGTTCGACCTACGCGTACCCGCGCTCGCCGCGACCCCGGCCGCAGTCCGGTTCGTGTCCGCCGAGCCGCTGCTCGGCCCGGTCGACCTGACCGCATGGGCTAGCGGACTGGACTGGGTTATCGCGGGCGGGGAGTCCGGGCCGGGCGCGCGCCCGATGCACCCCGACTGGGCGCGCTTCCTGCGCGATCAGTGCCAGCGGGCCGGGGTCGCGTTCTTCTTCAAGCAGTGGGGAGAGTTCGTCCCCACCGCCCCGGGCTGCGGCTGCCCGGACCGGTGGCGGGACGCCGCGTGGCACGCCGGCAGCGAGTTCTGGCCGGTGCGGCGGGTCGGCACGCACCGGGCGGGGCGGCTGCTGGACGGCCGCGCCTGGGATCAGCTCCCGGGCGGAGGCACCCGGTGACCGGCTGCGGCGAGCTGACCCGGTACGCGCTGGCGTGCGCGGCCCGGGGGTGGCACGTGTTCCCGCTCACGCCGGGGGACAAGGTGCCGCCGAGGGACTGGCCGTGGAAGCAGCGCAACACCACCAGACCGGACCTGATCCGCCGGCTCTGGGCCGGCAGCAGGGCCAACATCGGCCTTGCCTGCGGCCCGTCCGGCCTGGTCGTGATCGACCTGGACGTGCCCAAGCCCGGCCAGCAGCCTCCATCTCGGTGGGACAAGCCCGGCATCCGCGACGGCTCGGACGTGCTCGCGGACCTGTGCGAGCAGCACGGCGAGCCCTGGCCGGGCGGCACGTTCACCGTGCGCACCCGCCGCTGCGGCACCCACCTGTATTTCACTGCGCCGCCCTGCGCCCGGCTGGGCAACACCGCCGGGGACCGCGGGCAGGGCCTCGGCTGGTGCATCGACACCCGCGGGCGCGGCGGCTACGTGGTCGGTCCCGGCAGCCACGTTAACCTGCCCGACGGGAGCGGCACCTACGAGGTTGTCGACCCGGCCCCGGCCGCGCCGCTGCCCGCTTGGCTCGCCCGGCTGCTCACCGCACCGGCCGACTCAAGCGAACAGGCGGACGCCGTGCTTGCGGAGGTGACCGGCAGCAGGCGGGGTGCCGGGTACGCGCACGCGGCGCTGCTCGGCGAGGTGCAGAACGTCCTGGACGCGGCCGAGGGCGCCCGGAACGACACCCTCAACCGGGCCGCGTTCGCCCTCGGCCAGCTCGCCGCGCTCATCCCCGGCGACCTGGCCCGCGACGCCCTGCTGACCGCCGCCCGGCAGGCCGGGCTGCCTGCCCGCGAGGCCGACGCCACGATCCGCTCCGGGCTGCAAGCAGGGGCAGGCAAGCCGCGGAGCGCCGCGGTCGCCGCGCGGATCGCCGTCCTGCTGCCCGGCCACGAGCACTACGTCGAGGCGTTCGGCGGCAGCCTGGCGGTGCTGCTGGCCAAGCCGCCGTCGCGGATGGAAACCGTCAACGACCTCGACGGCGACCTGATCGCCTTCTGGCGGGTGCTCCGCGACCGGCCCGCAGACCTGGAGCGGGCCTGCTGGCTGACCCCCCACTCGCGGGCCGAGCACGCCGCCGCCTACGACCCGGCCGACAGCGAGGTGGAGCGGGCCCGGCAGGTGTGGGTCCGGCTCACCCAGGGGCGGTCCGGGCAGCACTGGAAGCGGACCGGGTGGCGACACTTCCAGGACCCGCGCGGATCGCACGCGTCCATGCCGGCCTATCTCGACGGGTACGTGGCCCGGATCGCCCCGGCCGCCGCCCGCTTGCGCCGCGTGTCGCTGGAATGCCGCCCCGCGCTGGAGGTGATCGCCGCCTACGGCCGCCATCCCGGCACGCTGATCTACGCCGACCCGCCCTACCCCGGCAACGTGCGCAGCTCCGACCGCGGCCCCGCCTACCGGCACGAGCTGCGGGACGAGGCCGGGCACCGCGAGCTGGCCGGAGCGCTGCGCGAGTGCCGGGCCGCCGTGGTGATCTCCGGGTACCGCTGCCCGTTGTACGACGAGCTGTACGCCGGCTGGCACCGCGCCGAGATCGGCGCGTTCACCGGCAACGCCACCCGCACCCGGCGGCGCACCGAGGTGCTGTGGTCCAGCCGGCCCTTCCCCCAGCTTCCGTTGTTCGCGGAGGTGGCGTGATGAGCCTGAGGATCGTGCCCGTCTCCTTCCGCGACGCCCGCGGATTCACAGCGATGTGGCACCGGCACCACGCCCCGCCGGCCGGGTGCAAGTTCTGCGTCGGCGCCGCCGACGACCGCGGCGTCCTGCGCGGGGTGGCGATCGCCGGGCGACCCGTCGCCCGGCAACTCGACGACGGGCTGACCCTCGAAGTCACGCGGGTGGCGACGGACGGGACGGCGAACGCGTGCTCACTGCTGTACGCCGCGTTCTGGCGGGCCGCGAAGGCCTTGGGCTACCGGCGTCTGGTCACATACACCCAGGCGGGGGAGTCTGGGGCGAGCCTGCGCGGCGCCGGGTGGCGGGTCATCGTCCAGCGCCCGGCCCGGCCCGGCCGGGACACGCCCAGCCGGCCCCGCCAGGCGAGCGGCACCGACGGCATTCCGCGCACCTTGTGGGAGGCCGCGTGATCGGCGGCAGCTACCTCCGACGGGGCCGACCCGTCACCGTGCTGGTCCGGTGGGAGCCGCGCGGCGGGCCTGGGAACGTCCTAACCCGCCGCCCGGGCGGCGACCTGGCGGTCCGCCTGGTCCGCAGCCCCCGCAAGCCAGCGATGCGGCATGCCGCTCCGGCCCAGCCGCCCAAGAAGCCAGGCGCCCGCGGCGGGAGTGGTGGCCGGTGAGCGGGGCGGAGGAGATCCTGGCGCGGCTCGGCGCCCGGCAGGCGCTGGACCGGCTGCACGCCCGGGCCGACGAGCCATGGGAGCCGCCGCTGCCGCTCGGCGCGCGCCCTGCACCGCCCGCGTTCCCGGCCGCCGAGCTGCCTGCGTGGGTGGCCGACCAGGTCACGGCCGTGGCCGAGTTCACCCAGACCCCAGCCGACCTGCCGGGCTGCATCGCCCTGGCGTGCCTGTCCGCCGCCGCCGGAGGCCGGGCGGTGGTCGAGGTCCGGCCCGGCTGGCGGGAACCGGTCAACCTGTACCTGGTCGTGGTGCTGCCGCCCGGATCACGCAAGTCGGCGGTGTTCCGGGCGATGACCGAGCCGGTACTGGACGCCGAACGGCTGCTGATCGAGCGGACCAGGCCGCTGGCCACCGAAGCCGAGATCGCCCGCCGGGTCGCCGCCCGCACCGCGGAGAAAGCCACCATGGCCGCCGCGAACGCCGCAGCCGGGGACGGCCAGGCCCACGCGATCGCCGAGGCCTCCGCCGCCGCGCTGGCCGCAGACGCGATCACCGTACCGTCGCTGCCCCGGCTGGTCGCGGACGACATCACCCCCGAAGCCGCCGCGTCGCTGCTCGCCGAGCAGGGCGGACGGCTCGCCGTCTTGTCTGCCGAGGGCGGGATCTTCGCCACCCTGGCCGGCCGGTACTCGGCCACCGGGCCGAACCTGGAGGTCTTCCTCAAGGGCCACGCCGGCGACATGCTCCGGGTCGATCGCAAGGGCCGCCCCGCCGAGCACATCACCGCCCCCGCGCTCACCCTTGGCCTGGCGATCCAGCCCGAGGTGCTCACCGACATCGCCCGCATGCCCGGGTTCCGTGGCCGCGGGCTGCTGGCCCGGCTGATGTACGCCGTCCCGGAGAACACCGTCGGCCGCCGCCGGATCGGCGCCCCGCCTGTCCCCGTCCACGTCTCCGAGACGTACGCCGGGAGCCTGCAGGCGATGGTGATCTCCCTGGCCGAGTGGACCGATCCGGCCGTTCTGCCGCTCACCCCCGACGGCAACGCTGCCGTCCTCGCCCTGGAGGAGGCCATCGAGCCGCGGCTCGCCCCCGGCACCGGCGAATTCGGCCAGCACGCCGACTGGGGCAGCAAGCTCGCCGGCGCCGTCGTCCGCATCGCTGGGCTGATCCACCTCGCCTCCCACCTGCGCGACGGCTGGGGCAAGCCAGTCACCGCCGCCACGATCGGCGCCGCCCGGCGGCTCGGCGAGTACTACTCCGCCCACGCCCTCGCCGCCTTCGACGCCATGGGCGCCGACCCCAAGGTCGACGACGCCCGCGCCGTGCACGCTTGGCTCCAGCGCACCGGCCCTGCGGCGTTCACCCGCCGGGACGCCTACCGGGCCATGCCCCGCGGCCGCTTCCGCAAGGTCACCGACCTCGACCCCGCTCTCGACCTGCTCGAACAGCACGGCTGGATCAGGCGGCGGCCCGCCCCCGACAACCGCGGCCCAGGCCGCCCCCCATCACCCGTATACGACGTCCATCCCCAGCTCGCCCGCCCCGCCGACGGGCGGGCACCCGAACACGAGGCCACGTCATGACCACAGCCCAGCCACCCCGGCCAGCGAACGCAAGACAGCACGCCATGTGCCCGCGCTGCCGGGTGCCCCTCGATGGCGGCCCGGTCCTGTACTGGTGCTCGGCGTGCGGGCGCGGCACATACGCCGCCGACCTCGTCGCGGGACACGAGCCGCTGCCCGCGGCAAGGCGGGACCCCGCCGAGCGGTGGGAGGCGGCATGAGCCTGCCCGAGCCGTACCGTGTCGACCGCACCCGCACCCCCTGCCTCAGCGATTGGCGGGACATCCTGCCCGGCCTCGCCCCGGCCAGGCTGAGTGCGGATGGCGCAACCGCAGGCCCGCCCCCTGCCACCAAGACAGGCCGCCACATGCGCGCGCCCTGCAACGGCCCAAACCAACCGGCCGGGAGGCCAAGCATGCGCGACACGATCTCACAGCCTGCGACTGGCCAGGACATGACCCGCGAGCACTTGCAGGCCGCGTATCCCTGCGACGCGGAGGAGGAGACGGGGCTGCTGGCCCGGCACGGCCACGACATCACCGAGTTGGAGGCGATCAGGAGCGCTGAGGCCCCGGCAGGCGCGGCGGTCGCCGCCGTGAACGCCCGGCAGGAGGCAGACCGGTGACCGCCCCGGGCTACACCCGCCAGGCCGCCGTCGCCATCACCAATGCCGCGCGCGCCGAGCACGACTTCGCCGGATGGCTTGCCGCCGTGCTCGCCGACGTCGCGGGCCGGCTGGGCTCCAGCGACGCCCTGACCGAGGGGCGACCCGGGTCTTGGGAGGCCTCGCTGGTCGACCAGCTGGTCAAGGGCACGGTCGGCTACGGCGACGAGTACCTGCCGCGCCCAAGCCGCCGGAGCGGCCGAGCCAAGCTCGCCGACGCCCAGGTCTGGCTGATCCGGGAGCGGTACTCGGACGGCGATACCCAGCGGCAGATCGCCGCCGGGCTCGGCATCTCGGCGAGCACGGTCAGCGCCATCGTGACCGGCAAGACCTGGACGTGGCTGGCATGACCGGGACCGCCTGCCAGCTGCGCATCGGCACCCCGCGGCCAGCCGGCCCGAATTACCGGCTCGCCCGCCCAGCCGGGCGCCGGTATCACTTCCGGCAACGAGGAGGTCTGGCATGAGCTTGCGCACCGCACGCTACGTGATCGCCAGCTGCGACGGGTGCGGACCGGGCTGGTGGGCAAACGACCCGGCCTGCGGCGCCGTGTCACCGCACTTCCTCAGCGAAATGTGCGCGCGAGAGCAGCTGGGCGCCGACTACGGCTGGGTTATCCGCCATCGGCTGTTCCGCAAGCCGGTCATGACCTGCCGCCGTTGCTCCCGGCAGGCTCCAGCGCCGCCGTCCGGCTGGGCCGACCGTCTGGAGCAGTGGCTCGAGCGCATCCTTGGCGCCGATGCGATCGCGGCCGAGCCGGCTGATGCGGCGGCCAGCCCGTCCCCGCCGCCTGGCCACCCCGAAGCCGGTGGCGACGCCGCGCTCACCGCCGACCAGGAGCAACTGCTGGCCGACCTCGACGTCGCCCTGTTCGGCGACGACCCCCAGGACGCCCCATGACCGCGCCCGGGTGGCCGGCTCCGCGGATCGGGTCGCTGTGTACTGGCTACGGCGGCCTGGACCTCGCAGTCATCGCCGTGCTCAGCGGGCCGCCGCCGTACGGCTCCTGGTCCCCGCCACCTGGCCCGACCGCGAGGAAGCGGCATGAATATTCGCATCAATCGGGCTGCCTGCGGCCAACCTGTGCCGCGGAGACAGCCGCAACGTCTTCGTCTACCTGCAAGTCCGCATGTGAGAACCCAGCCGTGCCGGTGGCCAGCTGCCCAGCATCACCGCCGGGACCACGGCCGATCCCCGATAGGAAGGACCTGACCCACCATGGCGCGTAAGCCGAATGTCATCCCCCTTCGCGCCGCCGACGCGAACGAGAAGCTGACCGTCCGCGAGCTCTGCGAGGAGCTGAAGATCTCCCGGTCCACCTTCTACGACTGGCGTCAAAAAGGCCGAGGCCCCAAATGCATCCGGCTGCCCAACGGCGACCTGCGCATCCGCCGCCGCGACCTGGACGACTGGCTCGGTGCGCAGGAAGTCGCGTGACCAGGCAGAATCGCCGCCCTGCTGGCCCCGCCGCGACCGGGACACGCCGGACGTCGTACGCCGTCCGGATCTGGGACATCCGCCCCTACCAGGGCAAGCGCAAGACGACCTACGGGGTCCGGTGGACAGTGGCGGGCCGGGAGTTCCGCGAGACCTTCGACACCAAGGCCCACGCCAAGGCACGCCAAGCTGAGCTGCACCGCGCGGCTGCGCGGGGCGAAGCGTTCGACAGCAACACTGGGCGCCCGGCATCGGAACAGGCCAGGGAGAACCAGCGGAGCTGGTACACGCACGCTGTAAGCTACGTAGACCGGCGCTGGGACAGCCTGTCGGGCAACTCCCGCCAATCGATCGCCGAGGCACTCGCCACCATCACGCCAGTCCTGCTGACCACTATGCGCGGTGCGCCCGACGGCACGACGCTCCGCACCGCCCTTTACGGGTGGGCGTTCAACAAGAAGCGCCGCAAGGCGGGGCAGCCGCCCGCCGAGATCGACCGAGCGCTGCGCTGGGTCGAGGCCCATACCCGGCCACTCGCCGACCTGGCCGACACCGAGGTGATGCTCGACGTCCTGGACGCGATCTCCCGGCGCCTGGACGGCAAGCCCGCCGCAGCCAACACGATCGCTCGCAAGCGCGCCGTGCTGAACAACGTGCTGGAGCACGCCATCGGCAACGGCCTGGCCGCCAACCCCCTCCCCGACGCCGCCCGCAAGTGGCACGCCCCGAAGACCACCGAGGCGGTCGACCCGCAGGTCGTGGTCAACCGGCGCCACGCCGAGGCGCTGCTCGCAGCCGTCGCGGCGATCGCCCCGCGCCTCGTCGCGTTCTTCGCCTGTATGTACTACGCCGGCCTGCGGCCCAGCGAAGTCATCGAGCTCCGCGCCACCAGCCTCGACCTCCCCGAGGGTGGCGGCTGGGGCACCCTGTACCTGCGCAAGTCAGCCCCAGCGGTCGGCCGGGCCTGGACCAGCACCGGTACCCGCCGAGAGCGCCGCCAGCTCAAGCACCGTGGCGCCGAGGAAGTCCGACCCGTCCCCTGCCACGCACGCCTCACCGAGCTGCTTCATGGGCACCTCACCGAGCACGGGACCACAGCGGACGGCCGCCTCTTCCGCGGCTCTGCCGGAGGCGACCTGTCCGAGAGCGTCTACGGCCGCATCTGGGCAGCAGCCCGCAAGGCCGCCCTCACCGAGGCCGAAGCCGCCTCGCCGCTCGCCAAGCGGCCGTACGACCTGCGCCACGCGTGCCTGTCCACCTGGCTCAACGCCGGCGTCGACCCCACCCAGGTAGCAGAGTGGGCCGGCAACAGCGTCGCCGTCCTGCTCCGCGTCTACGCTAAGTGCATCTCCGGTCACGACACCATCGCCCGCCAGCGCATCGAAGACGCACTGCGCGGCGAGCATGATTGATCTATCAGTTCCCGGAGCGGGATGTTCAAGCTGCACCACGCAGCCACGGTCTGGCGCTCTCGGCAGTCGCTCGCCAGCCCGAGAGCCTTACTAGCGCGCCGGTCATCCGGCGGCGATGTCCGACGAGCAGGCCCGTGAAGTGCAGCAGTTCCGCGGCGTAGGCTGCTGCGGGGCTCGCCGCTGACAGCGCTGCTGCGGGCGGCGACAGGCCTCGATGAGGCGGGCCGGGACGTCCCGGAATCGGCGCCGCAGCGATGCTCGACGCGGGCCGCCAGGCTGATCATCACGCCGAACGCCTCACAACGCTGCTTTACTGCCAGGCCCCTGTGCGCGCGCCGTCCGCTGGTTGAACCCAGGTCCTACTGCTCGCAAAGCCACGTGCTGATCGGAACTGCTATGGCTTGGCTACGGCTGACCTGGGAGGCGTCGTCCGACGGCATCTGCTGACGTCCTGAGCTGACGACGGCGATAGCTACTCAGATGGTCACTTACGTCTGCGTAAGGTCATCCCAGGTCGGCTACCCCGCAGGCTACACCAGGCGTGCTGGCAGTCAGCCATCCGGTAGCGAGACGTAACATAGCAATTACGGGGGGTAGCAGAGATGTACGAGTACAACACCATTGCGGCGCGGTACGGCACGGTCTGGCCAGCGCTCATGTCGATTCTGTTCGGCCGGTGGATCAAGGCGTGCTTCGTGCACACCGCTGTCGGCGGCAAGGGCTGGCTGCGGAAGCTGACCGGCGGGCTGTTCGGAGCCATCCCGGCTCTGATGCTGGGCACAGTGCTCATAAGCCTGCTAATCCTGGTGGTCGTCTGGCCGTTCGGGTTCATGACCATGCTGCCAGTCCGGGTGGCGCTGAAGCGTGGTGTCGGTGATCTCGGCAGCCTGTGGATGTTGTGCTTCTTCAGCTGGTTCACGTTCTGGATTCTGTGGGTTGTGGCGATTGTGCTCGCTATGCGTGATCCTAGGCAGCGGCAGCAGCGGGTGATTCAGTTATGACGATCTGGCAGCTGCAGGACGCCGGATTTAGCTGCTTCCGCGCCAGATCCGTGGCGGTGCGTCCGCTGATCGGGTTGTACGGGTGCGCGTGTCACTGACTGCCCATCGGTCGCTCTCGGGGAGCTCCACCGATGGCTACGATGAGGTTCCTGTTTGTCGCTCTCGTCCCCGGTGCCTAAGCCATCATGGAGGGTCATGGAGGTCGGTGTCAGAATCAGGCGGAGGCCGGTCACTATGCGCATTCGTGTCTGATCGCCTGAGTCTGTCTGCGGCGTGGCATTTGGAGCGCTGAGCCTGACCAATACTCCTCGCGAATCTGATTGCTCTCGATTCTCGCGCGCTCGTCACACATACAGCGACCCCTAGGTCCGACAGCGACATGTTCGACAGCTACCTCGCTAGCTTCGACCGAATCTGGGACATCGCTTCACCGCTCGGATGACGTCTGCGGCGCGAAGCGAGTGCCGTCCCCTTGCCGAACTGCGTAGCCCAACGAGCGTTGACCGTCGGTCGAACTCCGGGGCGATTCACGGGCGCCAACGCCGCGACGGCGCGCTCAGGCCCCGGACTGCCGATCGGGCCGAGCGCGCCTTGTCACGAGACCGGCTATGCCGGCAGCTCCAGCGGACCGTCCCTGTCCCCAATCTCTGCCCGAGCTGCAGGCGGGATCTCTCCGCCGAGGCCGATGATGTCTATGGCGATGCCTTGCAGGCCCTGCTCGCGGGGATCTCGAATGTGATGGCTTCGACGTGTTCCCATCGCTGTTGGCTGACCCGCCGGGACCGCCCCGATCAGGTGCCCGACCTGATCGGGGTGGTCGTCGCCGTCGACCCGTCCGGTACGTCAGGCGGAGATGAGTGGGGCATCGTCGTCGCAGCCGCGTCCGCCGAAGGCCACGGCTACATCCTCGCTGACCTGAGCCTGCGCGGCAGTCCGGACGCCTGCATGCGCCGCGCCGTGAGCGCTTTGCACGAGCACCAGGCTGACGTCCTGATCGGGGAAACGAATTTCGGCGGGGAGTTGATCGAGGGCCTGGCCAGCAACGTCGATCCGACCATCCGTTCCGCAAAGTCGTGGCCAGCCGCGCGGCAAGGCGATCCGCGCCGAGCCTGTCAGCGCCCTCTTCGAGCAAGGCCGGGTGTACATGGTGGGCGTGTCCTCGCAGCTGGAGGACGAATTGTGCACCTGGTCAGCGGCAGATCCGCGCAACCCGAACCGCCTCGATGCGCTCGTCTGGGCGGTGATTGAGCTGCGAGGCATCACCGGCGGGTCCTGGAAGGACGCTTACATCGCCACCTGCGAGGGGTGCGGCAAGCAGTACAACCGCCTGCGCCCGCAGTGCCCCGCCTGCGGACGCAAGTGGGGGTCACCCAGGGCCGGGCCCGCTCCGTCTGGCGGCTACGCCGATGTCTACGGCCTGGTGCGGTGCGGAAATCCGGGGAGGGGTTCAGCGGCGAGTATCGGGGCAGGCCGCGACAGTTCTGCCCACACTGCCATACCTGGTAGCCGCCTGAGCTGCGCATGGCCCGCGTCTGCCGGCCTGCGTGGGAGCCTTGTGGCATGGACAACAGCAATGGAGACCTTGAGGGTGAGCCGACGCCCGAGGAACTCGCGATGGCACAGTCCGGTCTGCCTGCCCTGGCCCTGGCGTGGGTTGGCGCGGTACGGCGGGGGGACATCGACAGCGTCTGGCTAATGACCGATCCGCAGTTCCGGCTCGGCTTGGCACAAATGTGGATCTGGCACAACCGTGACGCAGTCGATCAGGACCTGCACAGGGAAGGGATCAGCAGGGACGAGCTCGCCGAGCAGCTTGTTGCCACCGACACTCCCCGGCACCCGCTCTGGGTTCACTGCGCTCGTGTTTCGATGCGGACGATCTCGAAGGCTGCGGGCGACCTTGACGGAGAGCTTGCGTCGGGCACCAGGCCCAGGCCGGTCGGCCCGGGCCTGGAACTGATCAGGCTGTTCCCTCTGGATAGAATGCCGGCTGATGAGCACGGCAACAGGATCTTTCCGCCGGGAATGTCAGTCGAAGCACTGTCGCTCGTCATGAGGCTTGCTGATGATCAGTGGAAGGTCGCCGGCATCGGGCATCACCTGCTGCAGCCCGGCTGGCCGCCGACTTTCGAAGAGGTGGCTACCGGATCGGACTGATCGTTCCTGACGTTCGCGGAGTCGCCGCCACCGCCTCTCCAGACCCTGACACGCGGTCCGGCAGCGGCTGCGGGGTGGTTTGAGTACTGCCCGCACTGCTATGCGCCCGTCCCCGGAGCGGCCTGACTAGGGCGGCAAGGCGTCATTGCGACGGCATTCCCGGCCAGTCCCTGCTGAGGCGTTGCCAGCGGTGCGGGGGCGTGGTCCGCAGCTGCTGGCTCATGACGCTGCCGCCATCGCACACGCCGATGAGCGGCCCTGGCGGCGGGAATGCCCAGTCGCGGAACGTCGGGTGATCGGGCCGTGCCGCCACCCACTCGTAGGCCTGGCCGACCAGCGCCGCGTTGACATCGCTGGCCAGATCGCGGGCCTCGTCACCGTTGAAGAACAGCTCCGGGGCAGTCTGCTCGCCGGGGCGGCCGAGGACCAGCAGGGCAGAGGGCGTAAGCGGCATCGCGATCGCGTCTGCCACCTGGACGCCGGCCGGGCGCGTCGTCCAGACGTGAATGTGCTGCTCATACGTTGTGCCAGCCGCTCTGGCGCGCTTCCGCCTCTGGCGCAACTCGGCCGGCGTGACAGAGCACTCCGGAACATGATGCACATGGTCGTCAATGTCGACTAGCACAGGCTCGTCGCACGTCACGAACAGAGGCTGGTCGATCCTCACGATCTGCACCGGCCTCGACATGAGGAACCCGAAGATGGCGTACGAGGTCGGCCCCATCAGCAGGATGTGCTGGTTCGGGTGCGGAACCGCAGTGATCTCCCGCAGGTCCCGGTCCGTCAGTGCGTGCCCGCCCTGCAGCTTCGCGGCGTAGTCCGCCTGGAGTTCTATCTCCCGCCGCTTGCGAGGTCCTCTGATCATCTGGAACGCGAGGAACTGGCACAACGTGGCCTGCTCCGCCGGGGCCAGCGGTCCCGGGCGCCGGTACGGGCTGAGCATCAGCTTCAGAAGCTGCGCGGCGGCGCCCTCAACCCGTACGAGCAACTGCTCCATCCGCCCGTCGAATGAGCCGTCCTGGCTGAGGACCGTGTAGAAGTTCTTTACCGCGAGCTTGGATACGGTGCGCGGGGGGAACATGCGCCCGGTCGGGCGATCCCGGACCAGCAGCTGCTCGTCACTATCGGCGAACCGCCGCAGGTAGAAGGCTGGCACAGTGTGATGCTTCGCGCCGACACCGACGGCCGGGTCGCTGGACTCGAACCACAGCTGCGCCCGCCGCTGCGATCCCGGCGTCATCGGAATCGAATCGCCGGGCCACGAAGTCATCTCACGGGATCCTTCCTCGCCAGGAAGGCTAGGTGGCCTCACTCATGACCGCCAACCCAATTCACCGGCACGGCACTCACGGACGGCCTGGGCGCCAGGCGTGCAGTAGTTTCTCTGGGCATGGACTCGACTGACTGGCTGATCACCGCGACCATCACGGGCCCGATCCTGGCCGCGCTGCTCTCGCCAGGCATCGCCAGGGGCCTGCGCTCCGTCGCGACGGCCAGGGCACAGCGCGTCAGGCACGTCCCCGCCAGCGGCACCGACCTGTACAGCCGCGGCGTCCCCCTCAGCGAAGCGCAGTTCCGCGAGGCCTATGCCGCCATGCAGTCAGAGCTCGACGAGCTGCCCCCGCCAGCAGAACGCACAGACTGGGAGTTCAAGCGCCAGTACGACGCCGTCAACCGGCTCTCGATGCTGGCAGGCACATTCCCGCAGGCGTTCCCGATGCTGGGCAGTGCCAACCAGGCATGGGAGTGGTACGCCACCTACGGGCCCTACGCCAAGCCAGTCTTTCCGGACACCGCGTCTCATGCCGTCGCGACGCGAACCGGAAGACGGCTGGGGAGGTGGCCTCGCCCTCGCAGCGCGCGCCGCAGCACTCCCAGAGCGGATTAATCCAGCCGTACAGTGACTGGCATGCCGCTCTCGAACGACGCCAAGGACATGTTCATCGCGCCCGGGATGTCAGCCTTCACCAGCGCGTCTATCGAGGACCTGTCCGGGATGAGCCCAGGGAGGGATGGCTGGGTGACGAGTTTCCTGCTCAACTCGATCTTCCGCGGCGGCCTCGCTGGCCCCGTCAAGCCGACCCTGCTCAACTTCCTGCGCCGCACCCACGCAGCCTTCGGTGAGTACGGCCTGGCGCGATCCCGCACCCTCGCCTACCTGGCTGCACCCGATACCGTCATGGAGTACCTCGCGGCCATCAGCCATTGGGAGGGCTACCTCTCGCAGGCATACCAGGCCTACTGCCTGCTCGACATGGGCAAACGCCAGATGTTCAGCCCCGGCGACGGCACAGGCATCCAGCGCCTCTGCCACCTGTACAACCGGTCCAAGCACGTGGAGAAAGCGATCACCTCCGGGCAGCTCACGCGGAATGAAACCCTCGCTATCTGGCTGACAAACGACGGCCTGAACTGCACCGACAGCCATTTGACCTACATTGAGGCCGCCGGGCTCCTCCGGCACCTCGCAAGCATCGCCGAGGCCGTCGAAGACCCCGTGACGATGAGGGAGAAGCTAACGGCGCTCGCCTCGCGATAACGCCGGGGGGCCAGAGCAGTCGCCGGGCAGCTTCGAGGGCCAGAACCGCGATGCAGATCGTCGCGATATGACTCGCCAGCAGCAAGGTCACGAACGAAGCGTACGCTCAGGCTGACGGCCATTTTGCCTTCCTCAAGGCGCCCTGGTTCCCGTAACGCAAATGACCCGGCCATGGCATTGCGGCAGCGCGATGCCCGACACCATGCGAGGCAGGATGGGCTCCAGAATCCGCAAGTCGTTCAAGGCCGGCCCTGTCCGCATCACCGCGTCCAAGTCCGGCGTCAGCTACAGCGCCGGCGTCAAGGGCACCCGCGTCGCCAAACGTGTCGACGGCCGTGTCCAGACGACGCTTTCAGCACCTGGCACCGGGCTTAGCCACACGAGCACGAGCCCTCGCAAGCAAGCCGCCACGAGCCGCCGTCGGGCCGCCAGCAGGCAGCAAGCCATGCCATCCCCCGGCGAGCGCTCCAGCGTATTGCCCCAGCCGCCACCTCCAGGAACGCGCCCGCTGCCCTTCAAGGGCTACCTCGCCACAGTCACCTTGCATCCGGACCGGATACAGATCGACCGCAAGGCCATGGGCCGGATCAACGGGAACCGCTCAATCAGTATCTCGTGGCATCAGCTGGCGGCTGTCGACTTCCTCGACCCATCCCGCCTGATCAACGGACACGTCCATTTCGCTACCGCTGCCGACCCGCGCGGCCTGACTCCCACCGGCGGCGGCGACCACATGGCCGCAGTTGCCAGGAACCCGCACGCGATCATGTTCACATGGCGGCAGCGAGCCGCCTACGGGCAACTCCGCGGCATGCTCACCGCAAACTCGGTCGCCCCATCGGCCGAGATGCCCTCCACGGCTCCTAGCAGTGACAACGCCGACATGCCCCAGCCATCAGTCGCCGACGAGCTAGCCAAGCTGTACGCCCTGTACCAGCAAGGCGCCCTGACACACGCCGAGTTCGAGCAGGCGAAAGCCTGGCTCATCGGGCAGTAAAACCCGAACCCTGACCCGCCCGTCGCGGAACAGCACCGGCAGAGGTGGCCTCGTCTCGCCCACGCGGTGTCTGGCGCGCGTAAAGAACCGGGGCGAATGGATCATTCGTGGTATCTCGGGATCGGTTCTGAGGTCGGCCCACGACGGGAGGCACCCGGCGGGGCTACCTCGACGCACCTGCGACGCTACAGCAACTTACGCCCCGAATCCGGATAAACCTTCATGGCCGTCCACAGCCGTCCTCGGAGTGCAACTGATCGTGATCATATGGGTGGTGACTCCAGGACGTGGTATCTACGGCCGGCTCCCGAGCAGTGGCGGCTTCGACCTTCTCGTCTGTCAAGGGCTGTTTCCGCAAAGCTCTTGTACGCTTGCTCAAGCTCGTCATTAATAAAGTGACGATCCGAGTACCAGCAATCATTGAGGAAGCCACGGAGCGCCTTGACGTCGCTCATCTGGTAGCTCCTTGCTTCTGCTCGGTTACGCAGCCACCACAGGACATATGATTCTTTAGGCAGCGCCGCCTTAAATGCCTCGAACAGGCGCCCATCTTCTGGCACGAGATGACTAGCAGGTGATCGCATTCTCTGCAATTCTCGCCTGGTTAGATTGCAATTGATGGTAGCCCAAATGAAAAGGATGAGGAACAATATCGCGAGTGGCCATGCGGCAAACCATGCCTGTTCAGCCAGGTTGCTGAACCAGGCAACCACCACGATACTATTGCGACAATGCCACTGATGATTGTTATTGCAGTGGCCACGAACGCGGCGTGTTTTTGATTCACGCGCGTCCAGCGAGTATCTGAAGAAGCACGCCGACGAACAGTCGGAGTTGTGTCCGTGCTCTCCCGTTTCGTGCCGACCGACCGCTTGCTCATATCGCTGCCTGCGGGCGAATCTCAGTGACGAGCTGCTCCATGCCAAGCAATCCGGCATCGGCCGCCATCTGGTTTAGCCACTGGGCGACCTGGTCCTGTCGCTCAACCGGATCGGTCAGGTCTAGGGCAGGGTCACTCAGCATGTGCGCGCCGCGCGACTCTCCGCCGTCTCGAATGGGACGCAGCTGAGCAGGCAGGAGATCAGGCATAGGAGGTCCGCTGGTCAGATGCAGAACACGCGGTTGCCGCACAACGATCGGATCAGCCCCAGCGAGATCAGCAATCGGGCCGACGATCGTGGGACTCGTCAAGGTCGCAGCGACGGAGTCGAGCAACGCTGACCACTCCGCAACGCTCAGGCGGCGGCGCGGTGTCGGCTCCGAACCGCCAGCGCCAAGCCACACGCTGAGACGACTGACCACTGTCAAGGTGAAGTCCAGCGCCCCGACATGGGAACGCCCGTAGTGCCCCGGAACCTCGATGCGGGCCGTCATCTCGAACGGAACCGACTCCCCCACTAGAAGTCGCCAGACCAGCGTCGCTGTGTTAGAGCGATTGGCCTGCCCTTCCGGATGGAAGGCGTCAACATCGACTCCGCTAAGACCAGTGAGTCCGAAGAGGACTTCCGATAGGGCCGATCGGTCGAGCTGCACAGCGAGGTCTCCAACGGCTCGCTCGGAGAGCGGCCGACCCCACGCTGCCGGGCGAACCGGCACCCGAAGGCCCGACAGCATGACTAGATCTACGGCGGTGTCACGACCTCCGTCCTGCGCCCGCGGGATGTCCGGCCGATTGAAGTCCCAATCGGCGTCCGGCACATCGTCCGGTCGTGGCTCAGTGAAAAGTGCGTACAGCTCATCGCGTGTTGCCTGGCGGGTTGAACCGGGCATCCGCACCGGGGCCCAGAGAAGGCCGCCTCTCCCCTGGATGAACACTGGGCGAGGCGCGGTATCTCGGCTGATCCTGAGCACCAGCACGTAACGACCCGGCTTGTCATCTCCGAGCGGCACCTCGATCATCTCGGGAGCCCAGTCCGGCGACTCCAGATGGGTTGCAAGCACGTCCGCTACGTGCGACATGGCCTCCCGAGGCACTCCAAGGAAGTCGCGTGCTTGGTCAGCGACGCCGACGAAGATCAGCCCGCCATGGGCATTCGCCATCGCGGCGGCGCACTCAGGAATCGTGGCAGTGCTACCGCCCTCCTTGAATTCGACCGTCAGCGACTCGGTGCCGGTGACTGCCACCAGGTTCTTGATCCGGTCGAGCGTCACGTCGGCAGCGGAGCAGTGGAGCAGGGACTGCCATGTAGTCATCTGGCTGACACCGTTTACGATCACCTCGCCGCTCAGGCCGAGCCAGGCAAGGTCGGCCGGCAACTTTGCCGCGTATTTGCCGCAGACAGCCGCAGGACGTCGGCCCCAGCCGGACACGACCGGACTCGGCAAGATCAGCACCAGAGTGCATCAGCGCTGGTCAGGGGGCATTCCCGCTGCTAGTGGCAGGTGTTGGGTTCGAACCAACGTAGGCTGAGCCGACGGTTTTACAGACCGCTCCCTTTGGCCACTCGGGCAACCTGCCGTGAGCCGTCCGCTCAGGACGGCACGTTGAAGGATAGCGGAACCTGCACGACCAGT
>WNGL01001473.1_pt1 | contig 38084 bp, 36 predicted proteins | sample 5400591 | NCBI WGS metagenome assembly WNGL01 (sample SAMN13153377, study PRJNA577476) | soil metagenome | isolation source: 80 cm soil or saprolite under Garry oak tree replicate 1 | place: USA:California | collected 2016-06-15
CAATCCAGGAAGACCACGTTTGCGTAGCTTGGAAGCGCCGTGGACCGCTCCAGGTTTTGTGCTCCCTCGGGTAGATTCCTTTGATCTACAAAGGCATCAGAATTAATCGCTCGCCGCTGTAGTGCGGATTGCCTGCCTTGCTGCGCTAGCGTGAGCACGTCCTCGCTCCCGATACGGCGCCTCGACAAGGAGGGTTGAAGCGGCGCCCCCTTTCCTTTTCCGACGCGAATGCCGTGGTTATGATCTCTATTCATGTCCACACGAACCAACTTAAATCGCGGGGCGGTGAGAGCGCAGAGTTAGGAGTTCGGAGATATATTGGTGAATGTTTTGTAGTTTCAATCGAAGGATGTGTTGGTTAGAACGGTGTTGCATGCTGTCCACCCACCTACTCGCTGTTGTATTGGCTTCGCTCAGCATTCTGGCTTCTGCAGGAGTCCATGCGGCTGATTCGGCCGATTGCGCGGGCGTTATTTTGGACGAAAATGGCGTGCCCGTCGCAGCCACGAAAATCACACTCCAGAGCAGTGGCGGACAGACGTTTCGCGTCGAAACCGATGGTGCGGGACGGTTTCTGCTGAGCAATGTTTCTGTTGGCGAGTACCAAGTAGAAGCGCGCAAAGAAGGTTTCTTCGTACTCTCCGGCCAGACGGTCACACTGCGCCCCGGACCGAACGAAATCCATTTAACGCTAAACCACGCGGAAGAAATGCACGAACAAGTGCAGGTTAGTGCTGCTCCGAACCAGATCGATACGCAAGATACCACGCAGCGCGAAACGATAACCGCGCGCGAAATCCGCGACATCCCCGTTCCCAACTCACATATTTTGCAGCAGAGCCTGACGGCGATGCCACAGGTCGTACAAGATAATTTTGGCGGTTTACATATTGCGGGCGCACGCGCCGGAGAGACGCAGTATTTGCTCGACGGATTCGAAGTCGGTGACCCTGTGAACAACACACTGAGCGCTCGCTTCAACGTCGACGCCACGCGCGCGGTGGAAGTGCAGACCGGTCGCATCGGCGCCAGCTATGCACACTCCGGCGCGAACGTTTTAAGCTTGGAAACGCCTGACGGCGACGACAAATGGCGCTTTGGCACAACCAATCCAGTGCCGGGCATCAATATTCAAAACGGCGTGCGTTTGGGAAACTGGTATCCGCGTTTCACGTTTTCCGGTCCCATCAAGCGCGGACGTTTTTGGTTTTCCGATGCGATCAGCCTGCAGCACACCTTCACCTTGGTCAGAGAGCTGCCCGCTAACGCCAACACGTCCAGTGAATGGGCCGGAGATAATCTTTTCCGCCTGCAGTACAACTTCAGCCCAAAACACATTTTGCATGCCAGTTTTCTCTACAATCGCACGCAGGATGTGAGCGTGGGCCTTGATCCGCTGAATCCGGAATCGACAACGCTGGATCTGCACCAGCAACGCGCTTTCGTCTCGCTGAGAGATCAGATTTGGCTGTATGACACACTCATCGAACTAGGAGTCGCAGCTGACGGTGAAGGACAAGATTTTTCCCCGCAGGGCACAGCGCCTTATATTTTGCTAGTGAATGGAACGCGTGGAAATTTTTTCCAGCGACTTCACGACCACGGCAGCCGCCTGCAAGGTCTGTTCAACGTGATTGCGGCTTCGCGGCACTGGCACGGAACGCATCAGGTTAGCATCGGAGCGAATATCGCGGCGCTCGAATTCCGCGAGGCGACTACGCGTGGAGAGATTCAGGCGTTGCGCGCGGACGGCACGCTTGTGCGGCAGTCCACCTTCACTGGACCCGCGCGCCCGCAAGTTTCCAACACACAGGTCGGCGTTTATGCACAGGATAACTGGTCGCCGACGAAGCGCCTCGTTCTTCAGGCGGGAGTGCGAACGGACTGGGACCGCTTCACGCAGAGCGCCATGTTCGAGCCGCGTTTATCGGGCAATATGCTGCCTTTCGGCGACGACAATGCCAAGTTCTCACTCGGATGGGGCATCTACAATGCGCCGCTGAATCTCTCCGTAATTGAGCAAGCGCTCGATCAGCAGCAGATCGATATTTTTTTCGACCCTACCGGCACTGTGCCGGTTGGCGGTCCTGCGATCAGCCAGTTTATGCTTCCCTCTCACGGATTGCGGCAACCTCGTTTCACCACCAGCAGCACGGGATGGCAGCAAAAAATTCGCCGGAACACGCTTCTCGACATCGAACTGCTGGCGCGCAACGGCTATCACGGTTTTGTGTATGTCGACCAGCATCCGGCGCAGACCGGCGGAACTTTCCTTTTGCAGGATACGCGCAAGGACCGTTATCGCGCGGCAACCGTCACATTGCGCCACGTTTTTTCGGAAGACGCGCAAGTTTACGGCGCGTACACGCGCTCACGCGCACACACCAATCAGGTGCTCAACCCAGCGCTCGGTTCGATTTTCTTTAGCCGACAGCAATCTGCCCCGTTGGCTTGGGACGCTCCAAACCGTTTTCTTACCTGGGGCTGGACGCCGACGCACATGTGGAAGATTCAATTCAGCTATTTGTTCGAGTACCGCACAGGCTATCCCTATAGCATTGTGAATCTCGAGCAGCAGCTCGTCGGACCGCCAAACTCATCGCGTTTCCCGGATTATAAGAATCTGAACTTGGCGCTAGAAAAGAAGTTCGCCTTTCGCGGATATTTGTGGGCCGCGCGCATCGAGATGGTGAACGCTGTCAACTGGCAAAATCCCAACGTCATAGCGAACAACGTCGACGCCCCCAATTTCGGCCAGCTTGCGGGAGGCGAGCGCAGAGCATTCACCGCGAGAGTCCGCTTCGCCGGCAGAAAATAGCATTCGACTGACAGTAAAGGGCTCAGGCCGATCCCGTGATCATGGCGAAAGGGATCCCGAGAAAACACAGATGTGTACACGAGAACCAAACCAGAGTTGTCGTTCCCAAGTATTCGGTAAACCGAACTTAGCAGGAGCAGGACCATCAAAAAAGAGCCGACCCCGATCCGGGTCGGCTCGTGTCCGTTTTGTTTGGAGCTGAATCCTGTCAGGCGGTTGCGGCCTCTTCGTCGCGGATTGCAGCTTTTGCTTTGTCAACTAACTCTGGAGGAATATCCGCAAATCCATGGTCTTTGGTCGCGTGCTCCCTTGCTTTCTCCATGACTTCTTCCACGGTTGCCCCACGAGCTACGAAGTCACAATCGACACCCACATCCCTACACGTTAAGACTTTTGTCAATCTAGCCCTCCCTTACCGATGCGAAAACGTTTAGTCCGCGGATACTATCCCCAGTGCCGATCACAGTCAATGCGTCCGTTCAGATTGCGGGAGTGATGATGGGTCTGTCGTGCGCCGCGATCCGGCTACGGGAGATGTGATCCTCTCGCGGCGTCCCGAGTCGTGGGAGGATTTCTTCGAGTTGATGAAAGGCATCGACGTGCCTTCGGATTTTCTGGCCGAGCGTGACGACCCGCCCCCGCAGAAGCGGAAGCTCTTCTGATGCCCCCACGCTACCTGCTGGACACGAATACCGCTAGTTGCATTATTAAAGGCAACGTACCGCGGGTTCGTGAACGGTTGCTGAAGGTGCCCATGTCGCAACTTCTGATTTCGGCAGTTACGGAAGCCGAGTTGCTGTTTGGAGCGGCACGGAAGCGCGAGGCTGTACGGTTGAAAAACAGCTATCGACGAATTCCGACTGCGAGTGGATTCTCTGCCGTGGGATTCCAACGCGGCGAGACGCTACGCTGATTTGCGGGCCGCCCTTGAGATCGGTGGGACCCCGATGGGAAATTTGGATATGATGATCGCGGCTCATGCATTGGCTGCCGAAGCCATTTTGGTCACGAGCGATCGTTCTTTCGCCTATTGAAGCGCTTGAAAATCGAGGATTGGACAATATAAAACCGGCTGGGGGCGATGTCTCGGGCGTCAACTAAAGCCGATTCCTTATGAGCACTCGATTTGAACCGGCCGTGGCAGGATTTCGACATCAGCCATGATCTCACTACAAAAGGAATTCAACAGTTTGTCGCCGACTATAAAAATACTCTGAAACAATCTGCATAAAAGGTCTGTTCCGATGAAGTCGAGCCAAGTTCATCCTAGGAGTCGGCATGGTCGCACGCTATGCGGCAATGGAACTAGCCAGCCGCGGCTGGGGCTCGGCGAATTGATGATTATTTCTGCTGATCACACATTGCGCGCGACTAGCTTATCGTCGGTTGTTTGCTGCTTCCGGTAGCCCTCGCCGGGACAGAACTCTTTGTCTCGCTCCTGATGCACCAAGGATCATAGTCAAAGATGCTTGAAGTCTTCACGATTGGGCATTCTACGCGCACGTGGAAGGTCTTTCTCGAACTGCTGCGCGTGCACGGCATCAAGCGTGTCATAGACGTGCGTAGCATTCCCCGTTCACGACACAATCCGCAGTTCAACCGAGAGACATTGTCTGCGAAGCTGCGGTCGGCGAAGATTGGCTATGTGCATGTGCGTAAGCTAGGCGGCCTGCGCAACGCGCGACGCGATTCGCCGAACATGGGCTGGCACAATGCGTCGTTTCGAGGGTTCGCCGATTATATGCAAACACCGGATTTCGAGGCGGGGTTAGGGCGCTTAATTAAGTTAGCGAAGCAGAAAAAGAGCGCGTTAATGTGCGCCGAAGTGGTGCCGTGGCGCTGTCACCGCTCGCTCATTGCTGACGCACTGATGATTCGCGGCATTTACGTAGCAGATATCATTAGCGGCAAGCGTTCCCAGGCTCATTTACTCACTTCATTTGCACGCGTCCAGGGTAATCGCATCACTTATCCCCTCGCTGCACTTAGCCCGTTAGGTTCTGAATCTCGCAAAAAAGCGGCTCGGTTTGATCGGATCGGGAGTGCTAACTGATAAGGAGGCTCCGATCACGCCAATCCTTCTGACCCCAGCGCCCAGAAACCGATGACTACGTCGTTGGTGCGCGCCGAGACTTGTGGGCAGCGCTGGAGGGCGTGCCGGACGAGGTTCTATCCCGTCGGGCTGGATGGTCCGCGCTTGGCCTAGTGCCTCCGTTCCAAGCATTCAGTGCAGACTTTGTGCTGAGTCTACCGGGATGCTCTCGTACGGACATTTTGTCCAGTTCTTACGCGGCGAGAACGTTCAGAATCTCTTCTATGTATTTCGCCATCAGCGACAAATGCCCCTCGCCCGGGTAATAGTAAGCGTGGCTGTTTGGAATGGTCGCGGCCATGTAGTGCCCCATCGCGGGCGGGGCATTGGCGTCCGCCTCGCCATGCCAAAGCTGGATTGCCACTAGGATGTCTTGGGGGCGGAAATCCCAAGGGCTGGCCATGAGGGCGGTATCTAACTGGGCGCCGCGGGGTCCTGCCCGCAGTCCTTCTTGCATTAATGCGATGAATGCGCGCTGGAAATCCGGTCGGGTCAACACCGTCTGATCGGATGCAGGGAACCTCGCCATAGCTTGTGCAATGAAACGGTGTGGCCAGTACCGCACCATGCGACCCATCAGTCGCAGCGTCATCCTGGAGAGCCACGGATTGGTACGGGCGAGTTGTATAAAGCGCAGGTTGACTGGATTGATGGCGGCCGACAAGCCGGGTTCGTCAAATGGACCTGTCCCGCTGACGATGCCAACGTGGGTGAGTCGCTCAGGGATCTTCAGCGCACAGACGGCGGCATACGGACCGCCACCCGAGTACCCGAGAACGGCAAAGCGCGCGATAGCGAGGCGATCCGCGAGCGCGATTACATCTGCGGGCCAATCGCTGATCCGGCGGCCAGGCTGAAACTCGGAGCGGCCGAGGCCGGGCCGATCGGGAACGATAACGCGGACCTTAAGCTTCCTCGCTAGCGTATCACTACCAAACAGATGCCATTCGAGTCTGGTGCTGGGCGAGCCATGGAAATAGAAGATTGGCGTACCATCAACTGCACCATGTTCGTCGTAAGCGAGTAAACGGCCTGTGGTCAAGCGAAGTTGCTACTCGGTTTTGGACATTGCCGAGCACTCCTGTGACCTTCGAGTGCGTCAGAGCCCGAGGGTCAGCGAACTTATGCTTCTTGCACTCGCAGATGCCAGTCGACCGCCGTTTGCATCTTCTCACGTGCCAGCGAGACGGCAGCTTCGAAATTCGGTGATTGCAAGGCTTCCGCCGCATCCCGCAATGTTCTGAGAGGATCATCGCTTTGCTTGTGGCCAATGGCAACGCCTACAGTTTCTCGCTCGGCAACACGAATTTTCTCCGTAGCACTGTCCACTAACTTCTTTAGCTCCGATAGCGCCGCGTAGGCGTCACGCGTGATAAGCGTTCCCTGTTGCAGATTTGTGAAGCTCATATTCTCGCTCCTAAGCTTGGTTATTCCGGGGTGGGTAAGAGTACACCTTGGATGTTTCTGGCGGAAGACCATTGGTGCTAGCCGCAGGCCCTCAACTTCAAGGCTCACAAGAATGAAAGAACTTTTAACCACTAAGCGTTTGGCCGTGGCCGTTTGCACTAACCGGTAAAACTGCGTTCTCTTGTGAAAGCTCTCATTGAAACTAAGTCCAATCTTTCCCTCTGTGCAGCTCGGCTGGCGATAAAATAAATCAACTCCCGACTAGTCGTCAACCAGCCACGCTGCGCGCGCAAGTTTTCCTTTGCGGTGCTCTGCTCGGCTGGGCCGGACACTGCTTGGATGCTTTTCGCCCGCTCGTGTCCCATACCGGCGCTACCGGTTGCATTTGACCAGTGGCATCGAAAGGCGGTCCACCGGTTCGCATCTGCGAGCGGCGGTCCCGAATGTTTGTAGTCGAAGCCGTTTAGAATGTGATCTTCGCGCCGATTTGCCAAAATCTCGGAAGTGTTTCAGCGGTAGCAACACCAAAATTGCCCGCTGACAGATCGCCCTGGATGTTTTGGAAATTGGGATGGTTGAAGAGGTTGTAGAACTCAAACCGGAATTGCAGGTTGAGCCTCTCGGTAAGGCGGGTGTCCTTGTAAAGCGTCACGTTCGATTGGACAAAAGGCGCATTGCGGAACTGATTTGATTTCTCGTTGCCGTTCGTGCCAGGGGTAGGCGCCGTGAACTGCCCGGCCGTGAAGATGCCTGTGACATAAGCACTCCGCGACGTCGCCTGATGGTAACTGGATACGTTCGGGAAATCGTAGTTATCGCCATCGGCGTTGTAGTCCCCGCCGCCTGCAAACGACGCTCCCGTAAAGACTGTAAATGGATATCCGCTTTGATAAATGCTTGTGCCGCTGTTCTTGAATTGTTCGCCATCTCTGAACTTGACTAGCCATCTGACTAGCCATACAATGGCATTCCAGGAGTGGTTTATGACCAAATGGCAATTACAGGAAGCGAAGGCGCGTTTCAGTGAACTGATCGATGACACGCTCGAAAAGGGACCACAAGTCGTGACCCGTCGCGGAATCGATACCGCGGTTGTCGTTTCCATCGACGAATGGCACAAGTTAAAAGGCGAAAACCGTTTGACCTGGAAGGATGTACTTTTGGGTCCAGGTCCGCGATTCGAAATCCCCCTCCCCAAACGTGGCACGGTCAAATCGCGCAGGCCTGTGGTGTTCGATTGATCCGCTACCTGATCGACACGAACGTGGTGTCCGAATTGCGCAAGCCCAAGCCGCACGGTGCGGCCGTCGTTTGGTTGCAAAGTCTTGAATTGGGCCAAGGCTTCTTCTCGGCGGTAACGTTCGGAGAAATTCAAAAAGGTGTGGAACTCACGCGTCGACAGGACCCGGTAAAGGCAAACGAAATCGAGGCTTGGGCGGCACAGTTGGAGCGCACTTCACACGTTTTGTCCATGGATGCAGCGTGTTTTCGCGAGTATGCACGCTTAACGCAGCGCCGTTCCGATACCCTAGGTGAGGACGCCATGATAGCCGCCACGGCTCGCGTTCACGGCCTCACTGTGGCCACTCGGAACGAACGCGATTTCGCGCACTTCGACGTGGCCGTCTTGAATCCCTTCAAGTAGCGAGCCGTAGTGCTCGCGGCCATCGCTGCGAGGAGACCGCAGTTCGAAACACCTGCAGCTCATGATGTGGGCCGGTCGGCATTGATCATCCAAAGCGTGCCGAACTTGTCTCGCAGCGTGGCAAAGCGGACAGCCCAGAACGTTTCCTGTAGTGGCATAAAAACTTCTCCGCCTTCCGAAAGCACGGAGAAAATATGTTCCGCCTCCTCCGCTCCGGAAACGCTTAGAGAGAGATAGACATTACGCATTGGCTTGTGCCGCTCCGGAGGAACATCTGAGCCCATCAGTTCGGTGTCGCCTATTGTCATGCGGGCATAGAGAATCGCGGAATTCCATTCCGGAGGGACCTTTAGCCCGGGCGGCGCTTCTGAGTGCGTCATCGTTGCGAGTATTTTTCCACCAAGATTCTTCTCATAGAATTCGAAGGCCGATCGGCAATTGCCGTTGAAATTGAGATATGGATGAAGTTTCATAATTTTGTCCGTTCCGTATTGAGTTGCCTAACCTCGCAAATTTTAGATTCGCGGTTCGAACCAAGGAGACCGCCAGGTCTTGCTTCGTCGTCATTTTCCTGCCGCCACGAGCGCGGCACTGTCTGGGCAATTGCATTGTGCGTCTCCGCGTGGTTTCAAAAAAAACCGGCGGATCTCCAGCCAGCTTTCAATCCGCTGGCATCCCGACTCCTTCGCGTTGTGAGGGGCTGAAAACAATATTCCAGTGCCGCGAAACCCACGGAAGTGCCTGGCCTGATCGTCGATCAAGTAATCGGCGTTGACGATCTCTTTGTCACCGCAAAAGACGAGATGGCTCGCCGGAATAAACGAGAAATGCCTCTGCAGCCAGCGATACTTCGCGGCGAACGACTCGGGAACTTCCATGGCAGCCGAAACGATGAACACTTCGTGCTCTTGAGCAAGCTCCCGGACAACTTCTTGCGCACCTTCGATTACTTCTAGGTCCCCAAAAAATGATTGGTCCTGCACCATGCTCTCGACAGCAGCGCGCTGGTCCTCGGGTACCAAATCTGTGATGTTTTTCCCGTGCAACTCGTCCGGGGTCAGATTCGCGTTGAACGCCGCGTTGAAGCGGCGGATGTGCTCCTTCAGGCTGTTGGCAATCGTTTCGTCCATATCGATCGCGATGCGCAGCTTTCTCCCCACCATTGCTCTACGCTGTCGGGCCTCGCGTTCTTTGATCAACTTCAGCGATATGCAAATGCCTACGAATAGTACTGAGGCCGCATTGGCCCACCTCAACGCCGTGGCCCCGATCGCAACTCCGTAACCGAGCCACAGCGAAACGCCGATCAGGTAAAGCGTCAGCATCGAGTAGGACAAATCCTTTCCGCCCGTCTTCACGATTTTCTGAATCTGCGGCACAAAGGCGACAGTGGTGCAAGTCGCCGCCACGGCTCCGAGAATTGTTGCTGCCGTCCCGTTCACCATGAACATCCTCCGCTCCGATCTTCAACGGGGGGCTTCATGCCGTCCAGTGATTTTTGAGACACATTCTGATAACCTGCGGTTATGGATTTGGAACTGCGGCAAATGCGCTCAGTGGTTACTCTCGCAGATCATCTTCACTTCGGGCGCGCGGCAGCGGCTCTGCACGTGTCGCAGCCGGCGCTTACCAAGCAGATTCACAAAATCGAAGAAGCTCTCGAGGGACCACTTTTTATTCGCAGGCCGCGACAGCTTGCGCTCACCCGCGCTGGTGAGGTCTTCGTGGGTCGAGCGCGTCCGCTACTCCGTGACGCACAGCTTGCGGCAGATCTCTTCCACGGCGCGACGCGCGGTGAAGCCGGCCTCCTGCGCATCGGTTTCGGAATTGCATCCCTGGCCAGCGGTCTTCCCGACCTTATTCAGCGCTTTCGGAACCGCTTTCCCGGTGTGCAAATCGCCATGCGCGAAATGTCCACGCCCGCACAGCTCGACGCTCTCGAGAATCGCACGCTTGACGCCGGATTCGTCCGCCTGCCCGTCCCCGTTTCCGCTGTGCAGCTTTCCGTTTGCCCGCTTTTCCGCGATCGTCTCGTTGTGGCTGTCGGGCCTTACTCGCGCAAGAGCCCTCGCGGCGGTTTGAAATCTTTTGCGCGCGCCCCTTTCATCGCCGTGGCGCGCTCCAGTTCAGCTAGTCTCTACGATCACGTCCTTCGGACCTGCAGCGCTGCAGGATTCACGCCTCGCATCGTGCAAGAGGTCGGTGAACTCTTTACCGTTCTCAACTTCGTCCGCGCAGGAGCCGGAGTTGCGCTAGTCCCCAACTCCTCCAAGGTGTTGAAAGTGCGTCGCGTTCGTTACGTCGAAACGGGAGTGCCAGCGGCGACCTGGAGTGTAGGCATCGCCTTCCGCAAATCTTGCGCGACCGATCCAGTCTTCAGCAATTTCCTGTCGGTGGTTCGCCAACGGTATGCTTCTTAAATGAGCAAGAACGCAAAACATTCACTGAAGCGGTGTCAACAGAAATGAAAAGGCCCACACCAAACAAAGAGGCATTCCCTGCGGGCACTGCGGTTGATGTCGCTGACCGAGAATTTCTTGATGATTTCGTCGTGACTTGGAAATCCGGGTTTGGAAACAGGAGTGGAGAGTGCCCAGGAAGGAAACGAACAGGATAAAAATGGGACCGGGAAGCATCCGAATATGGTGGACGTGACCGGGATCGAACCGGTGACCCCCTGCTTGCAAAGAACGCCCACGCATCAACGCCTTCATCTGGCAAGCAAGCGGGCTATTCTGTCCTTACCTATTTCGGAAGTCTTGAAGGCGGCCCACAATCCCCCTTTTCTTAATCACTCGTCATCCTTCTACGCTCCCGCATATCATATCGGATGGATCGAAAAAGAATCTCCCCGGCCATGTCCTTCCCTGATTCGTGCTCTTCTCAGTGCCTACGCACCTTCTTTGCGATAAGCTCTGGTGGCAGCGCGCCGTTATTGAAAAGAAGCCCTCGCAGGGACACGGCGTTCCCGTCAACCAAAGCGCTGACGTCCGAAACCCCCTCTAAGTTCGTCTTGCTCGACGTTTGAATGTGGATGCCGCTGATGCCGCCGTTGGTGAACAACCCTGGCAGAGTATCGACGCTAAAGTTGGGTGGCACAATCGAGCCGGCCTTCACGTTTTCTGTGAACTGAGTCATCCGTAGCCGCACCCGGTTGATGGTCACCGCGACAGGGGGGCCCGGATTCGCTGGACCCGTCAGCCGGATCTGGACCGTCTGACCGGGCAATAGCTGCGATGTATCCATCGCTCCTTCGAAAACACCCTGCAGCGCACTCGGTACCGGTAGGCCGTCAGCCATCACCTGGAATTGCGGATTGCTCAAAGTAACCACGATGGGGTTGCCGATGTTCACGTTGTTGACGCTTCTAAGTTCGTCGAGCACAACCATCTCGAAGTGCGTCGCGTCGTCGATTTTGAAGACGAGGCCTTCGAGTTCGTCGTCCTCGGCGTGGTCTTCGAAACCAATTTCCTTGGCCTGGAAAACTCCACCAGCCATGAGCTTTGCGTCCACCTCGACAACCTGATTGTTCTGCAAGCAGCTGAAATTATTCGCAGCGCACGCTTCGAAGTCGAAGTCCGTATTGCTGTCGGTTGTGATGGGAAAGTCGCCGTCCGATGTATGTAGCGTGAACTTCTTGTTCGTGGTATCGAGGTTTTGAACCGCTCCCCTCAAGTCATCTAGATCGTCCAGCTCACCGGCTGGCTTCATCGTGAGTTCCTGGACGTTGACTGCTCCGGCGAGACTGAAATCCACGCCCAGAGTCGCATTGAGAATTGTGTCCGGGTGGACATCTACCTGGATACCGGTCGGCGAATTCGCCATGATGACAATACCCGACCCTGGAAAATTAACCGTCAAGGTAAGCGGTCCCGTTGGTTTGATTTCGCATACGGCTCCAACGGCGCAGCCGGCGAGCGCGACTCCCGTGTCGTTCTTGAAAGTGAGTTCAGGATTGGCAAACGTGAGGGTGAGGCCCGTGAACGTCCCCGGAGTCACAGTGGCTGTGCTGAGAAACGCCGATTCCGTTTCGAGCTGCTTTACCTCGACCTGAATTGGCCCTTTGCCGCCGAGCAGATCCACGCTGCCCGGATTGAGCGTCGCTCCAGTGACGCTTACTTCGAATGATAGCAGCGTAACGCCCGCTGGTGGTGTGTCCGTTATCGTGAGCGACACTGGCGAGGCTCCCGGGGCTGCAGGCGGCGGCGTCACGGTGATCGTGGCAGCAGAGCTCTTCGCGGTGTTGTTGACCGAGGTCGCAGTGAGTGTGACGATGGCGGGATTGGGAACAGCGGCGGGCGCGTTGTACGTGACCGAACTCGAGGTCATGCTGGTGAGCGAGCCGCAAGTGGCTCCGCTGCAACCTGCGCCGGAGAGGGCCCAGGTCACCCCTCGGTTCAAGTAGTCATTCATGACTGCAGCGGTGAAATTCTGTGTTCCGGTACCAGCCGGCACGCTGGCGCTCGTCGGTGAGATGGTTATGGAAGTTGGTGTTGGTGGCGGCTGAGAAGGCGCGCTATAACCGCCGCAGCCCACAAGGCCGAGAAGGGCCACTGCCAACACTGCAGCGGTGAAGAATCCAGAGGATTTCTCGACTCGCATGGCTGTACCTCCTACTGTTGGATTTGGCTGGGCTCAGCAGCGGACAGGTGTCGAGTGCGAGGTCCGTGGTTCAGGAGCCGTGGCGCGCGGCGTCGGCGTCTTCGGCGAGGTTTTGCATGAGCGCGAAAAATGCCGGCGACTGGCCGATGAAGAGTCCCATGTCGGTAAGAAACTTGACCACGCCCTTGGCGATGCCTTTGGTTTCCGTTGGGCGAATGACGGAGCACGGCGGCAGCTTACGGCTGATGAACGGACATGGCTCCGGCATGATCAAGTTAGTCTGAAAATCCTCGCCGCCAAAGGGAGGAGCATTCAGGTCCGGAAAGGTGACTGACACGCCGGTCACCGGATCCACGGCAGTCAAAGCAGGCGCATTGCCTGCTTTGTCCGACCAGGTTTGAAAGTGCATTGTCTCGGTGGGGCCGATGCTGATCAGGATTCGCAGAACTTCACGATGCGTTGCGCGTTGTGCCATTGACGGATAGAGGCTGTTGCCGCCCTGTTCGATGGTCGGAAAATGAAAAGCCGCAGTGTTAGCGACGGCCTGAAGGAAGTTGGCATCGCTAGTGTCAGCGTCGGTTCTTGGAATTGCCGTGTGCTGTCCTTTATTCAAATCCGGGATGGCTTGTGGGAACGTGAAATTCGGATCAAGGTCAGGGTTGTGCGTGCTGCTGCGGTAGCGAGTCCACCAACTGGTATCCAAGGTGAGCTGCATGAGGTTCGTGAGCCGCAGCTTTCCGCTGGATCCAGTGGCCGTGCTGCCCGGCAAGGTCCGAAAAGGTTCCAGATTCACGGGATCGGCGCCTTTTGATTCCAGGTACGCGTTCAGGAAATTCTGATGAGTGAACTCATCATCTGTATTGTCGTGGATATACTGCGCCATGTCCGCGTCTAGCACCGCGAGGGCAGCGGTGTAGGCTGCATTTCCGCTTCCGCCCGGAACTTCACTGGTGTTGGGAACACCTCCCAATTCGTTATACTGCACCCAAAAATCGGTTTCGAGAATTTCCGCTGCGGCTGCGAACCTGAGCAGCGCCGCGTCTCCCGGAGTGAGGCGTCCGCTCTTTTCGTCTTCTGCGAAGACGGAAGAGCTGCTGGTCAAGAGGCCAGCGCCCATCGTCACAGTGCCCGCGGCCATTCCTTTTTTCAGGAAGGACCGCCGATTGGAGGCAGTTGTTCCAGCCTGACTGAGTTCTTGCATGGTAAGTTTCCTTTTCTGGCGCAGCCGCTTGGAGTCGCTGATCGTGGTGGGGCGCTTCACGGTTTTCGAAGCGTCGGCCAGCGATGATTTCTGACAATCAGGCTAGGGAAATGCCGACAAGGCATTGTCATGGCCGTATCTCCCATTCGTACAATGTTTGTCGAATTTCCGTCCTGCACTTTGGGGTGGCAGGAGAAATCTTCGTGACGAATGGCAGTTTGACGAACACGACCTCTTCTCAGTTTTGATCAAGAGTTGGCCACGCGGAAGATGTCCCGGGCACGCCTGCGCTCAGGCCTGAAGGCCACGATAGGACCACTGCGAGGAGGACCGCCTCAGACGTCGGGGGACCAATTGTGCGTTCGCCGCCATCCTTGTAACCTGCGCTCTCGAATCTTCTGGATCTCGGGGAAGGCACTGAAGTCTCCTCGACGACCAGACCAGGGCCGAGCAGGAGGGCGGCCAGTGGGGTACAGCTCCCGCGCCTTGCGAAGTGGCTGCGAGAGTGCGGCACGGAAATGCTGACCCTCGCGTGGAATCCGTACGCTCGGCGAAGTAATTTATGTCACTATCCCGGGCAAGAATCGACGCGCGGGGAAATGTCCAGAATTCCCAGTTTCAGTGGTAGTTGAACCCAGCAGTCACTTTTCAGCGCGCGTAGGCTATTTGCACGAATCGATTTGGTTTAATGAGCGACACCTCACGACCATGGAGACAATAAATCACATTCCTATGACGAACGGACTAACCCAGTGCTAAAGCCTGCGGCTCACTGATTTTCAGCCACACTAGCGCCCGCGTGAGTTTTCCGCAACGCCTTCACCGACCAGACAGAGTCTGCGCGCCCGATCAGAAAAGCTGCGAAACAGAGCGCAAACACGGAGTGGCTCAAGCTTGCGCCGAAGTATTGCCAGAAGGCCGCCTCTGCGCCGGGATAGTCCGAAGAGAAGAGCAAGGTCAGCATAAAGATGAGTCCGCAGAAGCTTGCGGAACGTGTCATGATGCCGAAAACCAGCGCGAGCCCGATCGCCAATTCGCCATAGGCCACCAGAAAGGCGATGCTTGTCGCGTGCCGGAGAACAAAGCCTCGCAGAATGGGCGCCATGAACGGATAAGCCCCTCCCTGGAGGAACTTGTTGATCCAGAATTGAAAGCCGCCGTGAAGAGTAAATGCGGTGCTAAAAACTTTGTACTGGCCGAAGATCACGAAAAGAATACCGACGCCGATGCGGAGCAGCGCAAGCGCATACGCGTTGCGGATGCTGGAATCCGAAGTGAGTTTCATCGCTACTCCTATTCTATAGCGGAGCTCCTATTCCGATCGAATTCGCACGAGGGAGGAAGAATAGTATTGCAGGGCGAGGCTGCATGCAGCATAGCCGACGCAATATAAAAGGGCGCCCCTTTTGGAGTAGGGTTTTGAGTGTTCGGCTCAGCCCATCCAGAAAGGACACCCTTTATGACTAGCACTAAATATATCGGTATGGACGTACATAAGGAAAGCATCTCGATCGCGGTGATGAACGCTGTGGGAAAGATCGTGATGGAATGCGTCATCGAGACGAAAGCCAACATGATTGTGCAGTGTATTGACGGGCTGCGCGGGGATTTGACCGTATGCTGCTACTGTCTGGAAAGACGATGTTCTGGAAAAGATCGCCGGCAAATATGCCTCTATGCCTCTACAAGAGCCGGGTTCATCTCACAGAGTGCCAGGGTTCTTGAGAGCGTTCTCACAATGTTGACCCTGGAGCGCAAAAAACCAACGCGCGTTTCGTCGTCGCGTTTCGCGCTTGGAATCAGCTTGGCCGCTTCGTGAAGAAAGCCGAGAAGGCCATCGTGATTCTTGCTCGCATCGTGCGTCGCAAGCTGGAGATTTTCTTCGCGCAGTTGCCGGAGCTCCCGCAGCTCCTGCAACCCTTGCAGGCACCAAACGATCTCCGAAAGATTCAACTTCAGACCGCTACCTTATTAAGGTGATTCGGTTAACAAACCGAAAATGCTCGAAGCTGGGACATGAGTACGCCGTCTACTGGCAGAGCGGTCTCTTCTAGGCCTTTCTCTCCCTCTTTTCCTGGTTGCGATCGGTTGGCATTTTAACTTGCAGTCATCCCAAAGTCCGGGCCGAAAATTCCGCCAGCTCTTCGTCCGTCACGGTGTAACTGATCTCGATGGGCTTGCAACACACTTCGCAATCTTCAACGTAAGTTTGCTTGCGAACGGATAGGTCCAGCACCATCGAAATCTCTTCGCCACAGTGGGGACAGGCAAAGGAATGTTCCATATCCGTTCTTCTGTCCGCGCCGACACCGGCCGCGACTCAGAGTGATACGCCTCGTTGTATTTGCCGGTTTAGAATTCCAACCGCAGGGCCATCTGCATTACACGCTTGTCCGTGAGCGTTCGAGTGTACACACCGAAAGAATCTGGGTTGTCAATCCGGTTGCTCATGGACATAGTGTCGAAACGCACGCTATTGGTCACGTTGAATACATCCCATCGTAAGCGAAAGCTGATGCGCTCGGTGACAGGAAAGCTCTTGCCCAAACCCGCGTCCAAGGAAAAATAGCCGTCACCGCGCAAAGGATTTCGCGACCCGGATTCACCAGGATAAGCAAAGCGGAAGGCTGACAACACGGCCTGCGGGTCGGCGAATGCAAACGGTCCACTGGTATGCTTCGCCGCACCTGCAGGGATTTGCGATTGGAGCGTCGCAAATCCGCTGATATCCCAATTGGTGGGCCAGTTGTCACCATCGCTTACGCTGATCGGGAAACCGCTTGTCCAACGGAATAGGCCGGTCACTTGCCAGCCACCGATGATTGTGTCGAGAGCACGATTCGCCGACGGTGCGAAACGCCGGTTCCTTCCAAAAGGCAATTCATAGATCCAGTTCGCATTGACTTGGTGCGTTGTGTCGAAGTCGGATACGCCCCGCAATTGATCAGGTTTCCATGTATTGATAATCTGCGCGTAATTGTTTCCGCCGGAGGTGGGCAAACGTTCCGCCTGGGACGTCCAATCCATGGACTTGGAAAATGTGTAGTTGAAATCCCCCTGCAGGCCTGCGCTGAAGCGCCTGTGAAGCGATACCTGCAGCGCATCGTAGTCTGAAGTTCCGATGGTGCGCCAGGCGTAGAGGGCCGAATATTGGTCATGGTAAAAACGGTAGGAAGGATAGCTGTGGCCTGGGACGTTAAGGCCCGCGCCGGATTGACTGTCGGGGAGATCCAGAGCGAACAGAGCATTCGTCTCGTTGAACTGATTTTGCTGAAAGATACTGTAGACAACCTGCGTTGCCGTCAGCGGTCCGCTACCAAAGTCGGTTCCGGTCAGCGGGCCGAACAGGTTTTCCCAGTAAGCAACTGGCTGAACATTGCCAACCGGAGTGCCCTTTCCCACCAATTTGGAAAGGTTGGCTGCCGCTGTGAAATAGTCCATCCCACTTTTCGGATCAACCAAATTTAACGGCATGGCGACATCCTCTTGAACTGTCAGCCGGCGCCCCAACCGGCCAACGTAGGCAAGTGTAAGCGCGGTGTTGTTTCCTAGTTGTCTTGTGATCGAGAGGTCGAAAGTATGCGCGTAAGGAGTCTTCATTCGATCGTCCATTCCCCAGCTGATCGCGAAAGAATCCGAGCCCGGAGTGGCGGGAAAGCCCCCCGGCGGTGGAGGCGGCAGAAGAGTCGAGGGAAGATCCGTAAAGCTGGTCCATCGAGGAGCATTGGCCGCCGTAACGGTGCCAGCTACGTTCTGTACTTTGCTCGTCATACCGTAGGAGCCGTCAGAGTTGTATTCGTTGATCGTGGCTGCACCGAAGTGATCGAAGACCAGTGCATATCCAGCGCGAATGGAAGTTTGCTTGGAACCTAAAAGTGATCCCAATAGGCCACCTTTAAAATCGGGCGCCCACGCGACCGCAACCCGCGGAGCGAAATTTTTTCTATCCCACTTCCAGAAACCAGCTCGGCCGTTTGCGGACCCATTGGGTGCAAACGAAATTTCCGGCGCGGCGCTTGCGGCTCCGCCAGTCCGGCCTTGCTCCGCGCTGACGGCAAACCAGTCACCCAGGCCGTAGGGAGAGCATTGCGTTCCGTTGAGAAGGCACGGCCCAACCTGTTCGCCGTTCTGTTCGTAGGGCGGCTGCAAGAGGGACCAGCGAAGTCCGTAGGTAAGAGTGAGGTTCGAACGAACTAACCATGAATCCTGCGCATAAAAGTCATACTCGTTCCAGCGGTAGTTTCGTTGAATAGGCTGGCCCAAAGGAACCGCGTTGCCGGTTTTATTGTAATTGTAGACGGCGGTGCCTTCGCTGAGCATTCCGATGAGGCCCATCACACCATTGTCATACTGGTTGCCATGCCCGCTCGCGACCGGGGTGTATCCAGCAGGACCTGGGTCGAACGGAACGACGATCCCTTGCGAGGCATTGCTCTTTCCCGCGAAGCCTTGATACTTCAGGTACCCGGTGGTCATGCTGGCGGAAGAGAAAGAGTTCGTAAGGCCGGAGAGATCGTCCCAAACGAGTCGCACATTGGTCCCGAACTGGATGCTGTGCTTGCCCCTGCTCCAGAAAAAATCATCGAGGAAGTTGTGCACCGGAACTCTAAAGCTGCTCGACCGACTGAAGGAGTTGAGCGTGTCGATTTGGGCGATGCTTACTTCCGGCGACACGGAAGCTCCAGCGCTTTCCATCCCGTGTCTCGTAAAACCCCAGCGAAACGAGTTGACCTTGGTCGTGTCGATCACTGCAGAATAGCCGAATGCAAAGCCCTTGCTGTTGTCGAGCGTACGAGTCGCCGCCGCCTGGCCGGGAAATTGTGGAGCCCCTCCGGAATTGTCGTTTTGCAGGTTGCCGCGCCAGAAGATGGCGTGCCGCCCGTCGCGGGTGATCTTGTAATCAAACTTCGCGATATAAGTGTCAAATTTCCTCGCTTCATTGGCGACGAAGCGAAAACCCTGCTGGTTCAGGCCATCGCCGAGGGTCGGATCGTTTGGCAAAGGATATTGTTGAAGAGCCGCGAGGACCGCTTGGCTTTCACCGATGCCCAGCGGATCCATGTTCTTCAGGTCTGTTGGAGTCAGCGTTGTCGTGGTAAATCCCTGCGCGCCATCCACATAGTAGGTAAGGATCCCCTGACGGTAGGATGTCGTAGGCACTTTGCGCACCTCTTCGACCCCCTCACGATCGCGACGTCCTTCGTAGTTCGCAAAGAAAAACAGACGGTCTTTCTTGATCGGCCCCCCTGCAGAGCCCCCAAAGACATTGCGAATTAACTGGGGCTGTCTGTTTGGCTCACCATTTCCCAATTGAGTGCGTTTGTTGAAGTAGTCATTCGCCGTGAAGGCGGCGTTGCGGTTGTATTCATACGCCGAGGCGTGAAAGGAATTGGTGCCGCTCTTGGTCACCAGAGATACTTGTGCGCCGGAGGAACGGCCCGCGTCGGCATTGGCATTGCTGGTGGCAACGCGGAATTCCTGAATGGAGTCCTGTGTGTTTCGAAGCACGCTCGTGAACGCATATCCCTTGCTCTGATCGTTGACGTCAACGCCGTCCAGCGTCACGTTGGACTGGTCGCTGCGCGCCCCGTTGACGGAACCGCTGCGCGAATCACGGTCGGCATTGATCTGATTCCCAAGGTAGGAAACGCCGGGTTGCAGGCTCAAAAGCTCGACGACGTTTCTGCCCTCAATCGGAAGTTGTTCCACCTGCCTGGTTTCAAACGAGCGGCCGAGAGACGCATCCGTTGTGTTGACCAGAGGCGCTTCGCTTTCAATCGTTATGCTCTCGGAAGTTGATCCGATCTGTAATTGAAAATTCTGCTCGATGTGGTCCTGAGTGTTTACGATCAGATTCAGAAGATCCACCTGGTGAAATCCCACCATCCGCACGGACAACCGATACGGCCCCGGTTGCACGCTAGCGAACACGTAGATGCCCGCAGCGTTCGTCTTGGTCATGGTAACTGACCCCCGATCCACGCTTTGGAGTTCCACGGTGGCCTCGGCAATCGTCCCACCTGTCGCGTCTGTGATCACGCCGGATATCGAAGCCGTATCGGCCTGGCCCACGGCACGAGAGGCAAGACTCAACAGTATCGAGCCCAACAGAAAAGAACCCTTCAAGAGCGAACGAAAAGACATTAGGGCGCAGCCTCCTGGTTAATCTCGTATGCCCGCGAGCCCGAGGAAATTCGCAAACTTCAATGCAAATCTTTTGCAACACTGGACTGTTTGGGATTTTGCGAGGCAGACCGTCTACGGATGGTTCGGCGGATTTCCAAGATACGCGTACAGGACTCTCTTCCCATGCGGAATCAGATCCCGCCGGCCGGCGGATTCCGCGGTTACAAATACTGAATTGATTTCTGCCAGTACGGACGAATCATCAAAAGTCATGGTCCAAAGACCCTGTCTCGCATCCTCGTTGCGCAGTATCCCGAGGCTGTGCGTGACTTCCTTCGCCCCAGCTCGTCCTCCCCACACGTGGAACACAACATTGGCCTTCGCTTGCCGCCTATCCTGCAAATCGTACGCGTAGAAAAGAAGCGACTCGCCCTCAACGTAAAATACGCGTCCAAATGAAGCTTTGCGGTGACCTCCGCCATCTGCATCGTATACGTCCACGATATGCAGATTCCTGGCGGTGACGAGGTCGCTCAATTGTCGTTTTGCAAGGTGTTGATCCGCCACAATGGGCTGCTCGTCCTGCTCTTGCTGGTGGACGCGTGCGAACTGCAACTCATTCTGAAGCTCCTGCGTGCGGCGATCCTGTGAGGCCAGGACCACTTCCGTTTCAGTGATTTTTTTCCGAAGAGCCTCATTTTCCTTTCGAGTCGCAGCTAGCACCTCTTTCGCCTGACGTTCGGCCTCTTGACTCTGTTGCAATGCATTCGCATTGTCCAACTGCAGAGAGTTCAACCTGGCGTCGGAAGCCGCCATTTTTTCTTCAAGGGCACGTCGTTCCGCAGCTGAAAGGGCTCGTGTGCGCGCTAATTCAGCCAGCGCGGATTGGAGAACCTTTTCTTTCGTCTGGGAAGGGCTGTCGACACTCGCTTGAATGGTTCGACTGTCCAGCGTCGGGGCAACCTGTAGTCGGCTCGGAGCCGCAGCCTTCAGCTTCGATTTCGATCCCGCATAGTATCCTCCCAGGAACAGGCTTACGGCGATCAGAAGAGCTGTAATGGGAAGCGGCCGCATGAGCATTCTGAATCCGTTTGGCTGAACTTCAAGGTGTGAACGCGAGCCGAGCGGTAAGTCCAATTCAACCATCGATCCTGTCTCTTCTTGTTCCTTCCCTTCGCGATTCAAGCGCTGCAGGAAACGGGTGCGTATGCCCTCTGGAGACATCATGCGGACCACTGGCTTTTGCGTCTCCCAAAAAGCCGGCATAGCTGCCAGGTTGGTCTGTGCCGTATCCGATAGAAATCTTCTGCACTTCGTACACTTCTTCAGGTGTTTTTCCAGTTCCGTCAATTGCTCCGGAGACAAGTGTCCCACCACGGCGGGCACACACAGCCTCTGGAATTTTGCATGGCCCCACGGTGCGAGTCGTCTTGCAAGCTCTCCTAACATTGGTCCTTCTTTGTCGCCTCAGCTTTCAGCATCGCTTCGCGCAATATTGCGAGACTCCTCTGTAGATCGTGACGCACGACGTGAACGGACTCGTTTAGGCGTCGCGACACCTCCTCGGCCGTCAAGCCCTCGTAATAAGTCAGCTCCATGACAGATCGCTGACGCGGCTTCAGCCGCTGCAATAGTTGATCGACAAGTCGCACATTCTCTCGTGCGTCTCCCAGATACGCGCGGGCCGCTCCGACTTCCATGGCCGCTTCAAGTTCCTCCCAGCGGTAAAATTGGTTCGCAGTAAGATGGCGCTTGCGGTGCAATGCGCGGTGATAGGCATATTGCAGCAGCCAGACACGAACCAAGCCCTTTCGGCGGTCGAAATTAGTCGCTGCTCGGAAGATGCTGAGAAACACGGTTTGCACAACGTCTTCGGCCTCACCCGGATCGCGCACAATTCGCAGCGCTACGTGAAACACCAGACGATGATAGCGATCGAAAAGAACCGTGAGCGCCTCGTCGCTCCCCCCTCGAAGAAGTTCGATGAGGTCCTCGTCGGCGGCTCTTGCGATACCCCCTTCAAGGAGCCCACTAGGATTTGCAGTGATCATTCGGACCGTTTCAGTTGGGAGCGATAAAAATCAGAGTCTTGGATACCACATGACTTGTCCATTTCAACAAAAATTATTTCTTTTTTATGTGGCCAAATTTCAACGTTGGAAGGGCATACTTTTAAACATGCATGCTTTGCTTTCTTATGGCGATACTATGGAATGACAGGTGGTCCATCTGAAACTCAGGGAACGCCTCTTCAATCCGCCTATGCCCGCTGATCCTTGTGGAATGATGTCTCGATGTCTTCGCACAACGATTCTTTGTAGCGTCCGGCAGTGCACCAAAAGAAGGACCACCTGCTATGAAGGCAGGTGGTCAGAAAACGACAGTGCAAGTGATTGAAAAAGTTGGTGGACGTGACCGGGATCGAACCGGTGACCCCCTGCTTGCAAAGCAGACCGGGTAAAACACTAAACGCTTTGTCTGGTGTCGCTTACACGGACAATCGACGAGATTTCCGCTCTCTCAAATGTCCCGAAGTTGTCCCGAACTTGCCCCAAGGAGCAGCGCGGGATCGCAAACTTACCGCCAATTCGTGAGAGCAATAGCTGCCGACCGAGGATCAGTTTGGTCCTGCTTCCGACGACGGTTGCACTTTCATGGCGTTCGCCCGCACCGCTGGCCAGTTGTAGACCGGATATTGGGGCCGCTTGACCGGCGGCGTAGGATGGTCTTTCAGTTCCTGAAGCGCGACACTCACACCCTTCTCAAGTTGCGGATCGTGACCCTGGCGCCACGCCGCGGGGTCCAGATCCACTTCGATGTCCGGCGCCACGCCTTTGTTTTCCACATCGAACTCGCCAGTGTCGGGATTGAAAAGGCCAAAGCGCGGTGCAGTCACTCCGCCTCCGTCCATAAGGTTCGGGTATCCGCCGATACCGATTAGGCCGCCCCACGTGCGTGTGCCGATCAGCGGACCTATGCCTAGCTTTCGGAACATCCAGGGTAGAGCGTCGCCGCCCGATCCCGCATATTGGTTGATCAACATGACCTTCGGACCGAATATCGTTTGCGGAATGGAATTGTCTTTGCCTTCGCGGGTCATCGCCACCATCAAAAGCGGCCGCTTTAGCCAATCTACGATGTAATCGGCGATCCAGCCGCCGCCGTTGAAGCGCTCATCAATCACGGCGCCTTGCTTGTCGTTTTGCGCGAAATAATAGCGATTAAAATTCGTGAAGCCGGCGACGGCGGTATTCGGCAAATAAATGTACGCCAGCTTGCCGTTACTGAGTTCGTCCACTCTACGCCGGTTGCTCTCCATCCAGTCGCGCAAGCGCAGGGAGCGCTCGTCCCCGATCGGCACTACCGTAACCGCACGCGCATCTTTTCCGGTGGGGTCGGATCCCACTCTCAATTGAACAGCTTTGCCTGCCTTTTCGAGGAAGAAGCCATAGACTTCGTCGCGGCCATGGACTTCGCGGCCGTCGACAGCCAGCAGGTATTCGCCTTGGCGGACGTTCACGCCAGGTTCAGTGAGGGGAGCACGCAAATCGGGGTTCCAGTTCTCGCCGAAGTACACTTTGGCGAAGCGGTAGCGATCGTGGTCAATCGCGTAGTCGGCACCGAGCAGACCCACGCTGACGTGCCTGACTTCCGGGCGTTCGCCGCCAAAAATGTAGACGTGCTGCGCGGTGATTTCGCCAAGCATGTCGGCAAAAATATAGTTCAGATCGGCGCGGCTCATCACGTTCTCGACATAGGGTTGATAGGCGGCCATCAGCTCTTTCAGGTTCGCACCGTGCATGTTGGGATCGTAGAAGAAGTCGCGCTCGATGCGTCCCATCTCGCGGAACATCTGCTGCCACTCCGCGCGCGGGTCGACATAGACCTTCGTCGTTTCCAAATGCAGTGTGCCATCGGGCTTCCCGGGTTCGGATGGCTTGCCGAGCGCATCGACGGGCTTGATGGTCCACGCGCCGTGGGGAGGTGGCCCGCCTCCAGCGGGAGGGAGAGGAGGCTTTGGTGGAAGCTGCTCATATAGGGCCTTTTCGCCATTGGACGAAATAACGAAGCCGCCAATGTTGTCGAGCAGTTTGTCAGTCTTCCGGGTGCACGCGTCGAACTTGTGCATGATGCGCCCGATCCTGTTTCCGTCATCCACCGTGGGGCCTTCGAGCAGATAGACCAAATGAGTTTTGCCCGCAAGGAGGCGCTCATAATTCCGTGCGGGAATCGGAAGCGCCAGGATGCGCTGGCTGATATTTTCAAAATCAATTTTCACTTCGGGAGTTTGCTTTGCGGATTTTTCGTCTTTGTCGCCCTTCTTTTCGGCAGATTCTTTCTCGCCGGTCTTTGCACGTTTTTCTGCAGCCGGCTCGGCCCCGGGTTTGGCCCCGCCTGGCGGCGCGCAATCGTCCGTCTCGGCGGGCGCTTTAGCCGCCGCAGATTTGTCGCCGGGCGCGGTCACCTTCTCCTCATCGCTCTGCGGAGCTAGGGGCGATTTCAGATCTTTGGAGAGAACAACAACGTAAGCGCTGCGCGTAACCGGAATTTTGAATCCACCCATGCTACTGGCTATGACAGGTCCAGTGTCGGTACTGGCAAAAAAGTAGAGGTACTTCCCGCTTTTGTCGAACGCAACGGAAGCCGCATCGCTCAATCCGTCGGTCGCTTGGTGGGCAGTTTTATCTTCGACGCCATACACAAATACGGCGCGCAACGAACTATCCAGCTGGCGAGTGTAAGCGAGCCAACGACTGTCGGGCGACCAATCGGGATCGAACCCGTTGCCTGGGCCACCGTCGTACGGATTCGTATCCACGTGGACCGGCTTTCCCGTCTCGATGTCCACGTACCACAGGTTCAAGCGCTTGTCGCTGTATGCGATTTTCTTGCCATCGGGCGACCAGGTCGGCAAATAGAAAAACGAAGGAGGACTACCGAGGCCGATCTTCTTCACTTCGCCCAAGCCATCCTGCGAGCGCAGGTGCAGCGCGTACTCACCTGACTCATCGGAAAAATAGGCGATCCACTTTCCATCGGGAGACCACGCCGGGTCGCGTTCCGTAGCGCCAGTCGTGTTGGTCAAGTTGCGGATGTCTCCATGCTCGACGGGAGCGGTTAGTATTTCCCCGTGCGCTTCAAAAACGGCCCGTGCGCCGGTGGGCGAGATGTTGGCGTTCTCTATCTGCTCGGCAGCGTTTACGTAATGCGCACGCACGGCGGGAAAGTCGCCGGTCACCCGAACGTTGACAGGGTTCTGTTTACCGCTCGCCGGATCGAACAAGTGAATGGAACCGAATTGTTCGTAAACGATAGCATCTGGGCCCGAGGAAGCCGACTTGATATCCACGCCGTTGCTGGTCAGCGCCTCGCTTACCTGTTTGGAAGCGGTATCGTAGGCATAGAGATTCACCGGCCCATTGCGATCGGAAAGAAAATAGATGCGGTTGCCGATCCACATTGGAGCGGAGTCGTTGGAATCCTTGCGTGGGAGTTTTTCGATGCTGGAATCGGCCAGATTGGCCACCCACACCGGAGAAGCGGTGCCGCCACGGTAATGCTTCAGGCCGCGCTGAAATTGCCACGACTCCCTGAAATTTGTAAACGGGACGTACGCCAGGTGGGAATTATCCGGGGAGAAGGCGCCGTCAACTGCCATCGGAAGCGGAAGGACTTCGGGCAGCCCGCCGTCGAGCCCCACGGTGTACAACTGCGTGAAGCCCGAGTAGCTGTCGCGTGGGGAGCGAAAGATAATGCGCTTGCCGTCGCGCGTCCAACCCACCACTTGGTCCGGCGAGGGATGTGATGTGAGCCGCTTCGGCACGCCGCCAGCGGCCGGCACCACGTAGACATCTTCATTTCCGTCGTATTCGCCTGTGAACGCAATCATCGAGCCGTCTGGCGAGAACACGGGATCAATCTCGATACCCACATCGCTGGTGAGCCGGCGCGCATCGCCGCCACTGCGGTCCACGGTCCAGAGGTCGCCGCCGTAACTGAACGCGATTTGCGTCTTGCTGACAGTAGGCTTACGCAAAAGAGGATATTGGTTCGACGATTGCGCGTTTACCGTGGGCGCGAGCAACAGCAAAACGGCAGCCGCACAAAAAATTGATGGGGAACAAGCGAAAACGGATTTGCGGAACTTCGATGGCATGGCAACCTCCGACAGGAGTGGCACTGCATAGATGGACGACTGATGTCAGCGATAAGTTTCGTTACAGACTGAATTACGCATTGATTGTTGATCAGGTTCCATTGGGCGACCAGTTGGACACGGAGCAGCATCTGGTCCATCACCGATGTAGATGATGATTTTGCTGCGCGTAGCCTCGTCGCCGAGCCCTTTGGAGTCAGTCTCAGTCACTTTGTACCACTCGAGCGAGGACTTCCAGACTTGCGTCTTACGTATTGCGTCGTTGCCACTCGGCGCTCAGACGATCCTCGACGAAGGGACGACCGCCACCAGCGTAGGGACGTGAAGCCTTGAGGGCGTCGATACGGTTGTTTATGGGTTGAAGATGTCCAGCTTCGAGCGCCACGGGATCCTGAAGTTCTCTGCGGGCGGCCGTTGCTACAACCTCGCTGGAAAGAGATGGAAAGAAGTAGACCACATCGGAGCTATCAGTGACTTCGTACTCCCTCGCGCGTTCGCCGCAGCGACGCTTTAGGGCTTTTTGGAAAGCGCCCTCGTCGTCACTGAACGCATTCAAGACCCTTGCCCCAGAGCTCTCGAGAAGGGAGCGAATGAACGCAGATTCGAAGTCGGGCGTCAATCCAGCCCTCGTCTCGTCTACGTCGACAGAAACGACGCGGTATTGCTGGCCGTATATATAAAGGTTCAGCGCCGAAGAGCTGTCTTTGCTCCCGGACCAGTATGCAAGTGCACTCCGTGATAGAGAGCACTCTGGCCCGTAAAATGTCCCGAAGGTTGGGCAGTTGCCTTTGACTTTGCCTGTAGCGCGAATGCGCATAAGCGGCTTCACGGAGACAATCCTGAGGTTGTGCCGCGCCCTGGCTTTAGCGGTGCGCCATTCGCTGTTGCGGGCTTTCTGCTGCTGGTAAGAACGGTCTTATTGCTTCGAGGCCGCAGCATTGCCCATCTACGTTCGGTTGATTTTTTCTGGGGTCGAACGATGGCTGGAACCGACGATTTCAGAAATGTTTGCCTTCGCGTTGCGGAGCTAAGCGGCTGAGTTCATTCTCAATTGCGCTGAGCAACGACGGGACGCCCTCTTCTTTGGCGACGACACTTCGGATTCCCATTAGGTTGGCCGCGTGTTCAAGCTCATCGGTCTTGAACAGGGTGAACATCACGATTGGAATATCTGGTAAGACTCTAAATATCCCGTCTGCTGCCACGAGGCCGTCGGAATCCGGCATTTTATAATCCAATATTATTACATCGGGGTGAAGTTCCTGAGCTTTCGCAATCGCCTCGTTCGCATTCCCCGCCTCTCCGCAAACTGTCCATTCGGGATTTAGCGCGACGAAGGTCTTGAGCGCTCCGCGCATAGATTCGCGGTCGTCGGCAATTAGGATTCGGGCCATGATAAAAGCCTCTGGCGAGCTAGCTTGCAGATTCTGTCCGCGCCGTTACATACAGACAATGCGTCAAATTTTTGGGTGTTTCGCTGTAGCGGGTCAGAAAGAAGACTTTTTCGGAAACGAACCGTTTGAAAAGGGATGAAGAGAACGCCCGCATCGTCGCCTGCTAGCAGGGAAATAAGTTTGATTCTTGCGCTCGCTCATCGGGAGCAATTGACTAATCACTGTTGGTGCGCGACCAGAGACGGTTTACCAAGAGGCGTAGGAATCCGAATCCGGGGTTTTGAAAACTCATTGAGAGCGCCTGGCTGGCTAGCAGGTGCTCGGCCGAGATCGCCACAAATGATTGAAAAGATTGGTGGACGTGGCGAGACTCGAACCCGCGGCCCCCTGCTTACAAAGCAGACGGGAAAAACACTAAAGGCTTTGTCTGGTGTCGCTTACACGGAAAACCAACGAAATTTCCACTCTCTCAAATGTCCCGAAGTTGTCCCGAGAAATCCGGTCCCGCTGAAAATCTCTTCTCCTGCCGTTCGTTTTCGTCGTCATCTTTGTGTTCCTGTACACGATCTTCCAGTCCGTCGCGGAATCGGCAGTCCTCATCTTCCCGACACTGTATGCGCTCACCGGCGGACTCATTCTGCAGAAACTGCTTGGTTATAACTTCAGCGTGGCCGTCTGGGTCGGCTATATCGCTCTGTTCGGGATCGCGGTGGAAACCGGCGTCGTGATGGTCGTCTACCTTCACGAAGCGTTGAACCGCCGGCTCGCGAGCGGACGACCGCTAAAGCACGAAGACATCGAGGAAGCCATCATCGACGGTGCGGTGCTACGTCTACGGTCGAAACTCGTGACCGTGTGCGTCGTGCTCGCAGGCCTGATCGCGATCTTGGGGGAAAGCGGCGACGGCGCCGATGTCATGAAGCCCAGCCGCGCCCATCGTCGGCAGCATGATCACGTCGACAATTCACGTGCGGATGCTGGTGCCCGTATTTTTCGCGTTGATGAAAGAGCGCGCGCTGCGTTTGTGGCAGCTTACAGCCGAGAGAACGACAGGCAGACGACTAAAAATTTTCGCGGTGATTTAGGTCCCCCAGGAAAAGTCATTTCGGTCCCGTCAGCTGCAATCGCCACACGCCTTGCCCTGGAATCCTTCGATGCCTTCTTTTCCTGCGGAACGCCCATTCGGGCCTTAGTGACAAAATCCATTGAATGACCAATGCTCGGCGGTTCGATATACGCGAGAGACGGATCCGATCGAGTCTATAATGCTCCGGGCGAGGAGACAGTGCGGAGTTGGAACTCCTGAGAGGAGCGACATCATGAAATCTCAGTTGATGAAGACATTTTGTCTGTGGGCTTTGTTGAGCGCGCCTACGTTGTTGGCCCAGACAGCACCGGAAGGGATTTGGCAGGGATACGACGGTGAGTGGAGGCACGTTTCTCGGCAGTTGATTGCATTGGCCGAGGCAACACCGGCGGACAAATTCGCATGGCGCCCTGCGCCAGGAGTTCGGTCTGCGATTGCGAATTTCTATTTATTGAGCATTACAGGTCCCAAGATGCCCGCGGACCTCAAGGAGAATATGGAAAAGACAGTCACGTCCAAGGCCGAAGTAATTAACTGGCTGAAACGCTCGCTAGACGCGGTCAGAGAAGCTCACTTGACGGCGAAACCCAACGATCTTGAGCGTAAAGTCCACATTGCCGATCGAGATGCGACGGTTGACGACATGTATCTTCGCATCATTGTTCATGCCAATGAACACATGGGGCAGCTGATCGGGTACGCGCGCATGACTGGCGTTGTGCCGCCCTGGGCGAAGAGTTGAAGAAGATACGTTGACGCCACGCCCCTTAGAGCACTCACCTTCAAAAAAGCGCAGGCATGAAAACGAAACGACACTTCTCCGATGACCTCCTGACTGCCCTACAAGAGAGCAAGGGTTTGCGCATTCGGGCAGGGTCGGGCCGCCACCGCTTCATCGGCATCTGGTTTGTCGTCGTGAAAGACCGCGTCTTCGTCCGATCGTGGAGCGTGAAGCCGGACGGTTGGTATCGGACGTTTCTCAAGGAGTCCTGCGGCACGATCCAAATTGCCAATAACGAGATCGCGGTCTACGCCGCGCGTATAAAGGATAAGAGTCTAAGGGATGCCGTCGACCGAGCTTACCTTAAAAGGTACAACACTCCGGGGGCCCTCAAGTATGCGAAGGACCTTGGAAGCGCGAAGTCCCGAGCTACGACCCTTGAGCTCGTACCTTCATCACCGACGCACTAGAGCGAAGCAAATGCGCCGCTCAGACAACCCAACACCGCGTCCTCGACAATCCCTCGGTACTTCTCGATTTGTGGAAACTCGCAACCGTCGGAATGCGGAGCCACACGGAGGAGAATCTGTTCGTTGGTCAGCTGGAGATGAAAACCACGAGAAAGCTCACTCGAGGAATGCAGCCAACTTCTGCAGAGATTCTTTACAGCCTAGTTCGTTGTCTTCGGGCCGAATTCCTTTTGGTATGTCCTCGCAGAGGATTGTGATTTCGGTTCCTCCGTTGGCGTCGGCGAGGCTCACGGTCATTCTCATTTCGCCTGCAAATGCCGGATCCTGCGACTCGAATTCAACGACTTCCACAATCTTCGCGTCGGGCACCAGTTCAACGAACCTGCCCTGGAAAGTGTCCGTGTCCTCAGAGGTTTTGCCGGCCAGTGAATGCTCAGGGTTTTGGTACGTGAGCGACATTCGGAATGTGCCACCCTCGCTCGCGTCGAAGGCATGCACATGGCCTCTCGTATTGTTCGGCGCAAGCCACGAAGCTACGGAGTCAGGGTCAAGAAAAGCGTGATAGACCGCCTTGCGCTCGGCTTTGATAATCCTTGAAACCCGCGTGCTTGCTCTCTTGGCAGATGACTCGTTCATGTTGGCGCGTCTCTTTTACGAACTCCAAGCCGCCCGCTTCTTGTATCACGCATGGCATAAATGTGCCACAAATAGAGGCTTGATCAGTAGGTGTATGCAAGCTGCTATGAGTTCCCGATATTTCGTTGGAGGGGCAAATGATTTCTGGCGCTCACGTAGTTATCTACAGTAAAGACGCCGAAGCGGACCGCACATTTTTTCGCGACGTTCTCGGGTTAAAGTCCGTCGATGCGGGCCATGGCTGGCTGATCTTCGCGCTACCGCCCGGAGAAGCCGCATTCCACCCGTCCGAAGAGAATGGCCCTCATGAACTCTATTTCATGTGCGACGGCCTGAAAACAGAGATGGATTCACTCGCTAAGAAGGGCGTTAAGTGCTCTAAGGTTGAGGAAGCACGATGGGGTTCAATTACGAAGATGCGGCTTCCCGGCGGAGGCGAGGTCGGCCTTTATCAACCAAAGCATCCTACGGCCTTGGGTTTAGGTTTGAAATGAAGCGCCCACCACCCATATATATTAAGGTCCAGCACCGAAGCACCGTTTTTCGCTCCCGGATCAGGAAGCACGAAGACTCCACGATATAAAGTACTCTGATTCGTGAAGCGCTACGGGTTGACTTGCCGTGAAATAATGCGAAAGTTTTGCTTTCTTTACACCGCTCTCGAATTCGCCGCGAGAGTTCGCTGATTACTTGGCTTTGGGGGCCAAGAGTTCCAGGGCCTTGTCGAGAGCGGAGTCGCGGCTGTTGGCAAGATCTTCAGGAGGGAAAGTGGGGACCTCGATATCCGGAGGGACACCAGAGCCATCGAACGCCTTGCCTTCCTTAGTGAGATAAATCTCGTTGGGGAAACGAACGGCGCTGACGCTATCGGAACTCGTGAGCAGGACGACGGAACCGCGGAACCCTGGCCGCGAGCTGACGTGGACGAGGACAGGCTGCGGCGGCGTGCGGTGGTCTGGATCATGTATGTCGTTGCGGACCACTTTGGAATAGGCAAGATACTCTTGTGTAGCGAGGCGTGAGGCGATGGAGATGCCAAATACGTCGGAACCTCCTCCGTTGATACGCACATCGATAACCAGGCCAGTGAGTTTCGCTGAATCCTTGAAAATGTCGTCGAGCGCAGTTTCCAGCGCTTCGAGCTGCTTCACGAACTCGCGGTCGTCGGAATAGCCGTCGAAGGAATGAATGCGCAGGTACCCGACGGAATCGGACGACGCGCCGTGTTGTGGCGAGTCGTAGTGCAATAAGCCGAACTGCAATTGTTTCTTGCAGAAGTCACGCAGGCCGCCGCGGACATATTTGTTTTCTATGATTTCGGTGATGTGAGCCGCATTTTTCTTCTGCATGGGGTCCGCAGCCGGACGGTAGCCGTGAAATCTCTGCTGGATGGATTTGGCAGCGATGCCGGTGTGGGCGTCGTGCAATGGCTCGATCATGTCGTGAAAAATGCGGAAGAGTTCTTCGGGCTTGATCGCCGGCGTGACCTCCGGTCGAAACTTCTTGTCCACGGCGAGCCAATCAGTCTGGCGCAACGCGAAAAAGGGATAGTGCTCCGCGAAACTCTCCCAGAAGACCTGATAATTCGTGAGCGGCGTATCCGCCAGAGTCTGTCTACAGGCTTCGGGCCGCGACGCGCTGCGGCGGAGCAGAATGCTCGAGACGCTGCCGTCTATGTGGAGCCAGCGAGTATCCTGCGAGGTTCCCGGCGAGACGCGGAACGTGTCGTCACCGCTGGTGAAGATGATCTCGTTGGGTGTGCCCACACCGTTTTTGTGCGTCGCCTTGAGGGCGGGGATGCAACTCAGCGTTGTGATCTCAGAACTGCGCAGGTCGTCTCCCTGGAATTCGATGAGGGCTCCATATCCGTCGGTGAGCCATAGTCCCTCGAGGGATTTCGTCGACAGCTGGTTCTGTGCACTGGCCCAGGCGCCAAAAACAAGCAATACGGCGCCGACAACAAAAAAGGTGAACCCGGCGCATGGCCGCTGTGACTGCCGTTGTAGGTTCATGCAGGCCTCGCCCAAGATGCAAATCCGTTCATCGTGCACCTCACCTTTGTTGCCCTCAAAATAATAGTCAACTCGCGCGTGTGGCAATCCGGATTTCGGCGCGGGACAGGGCGCATCCGACAATTCTGGATGAGTGGTCGGCAACCCATACCTTGGGATTACTTCGAGCGAGAAGCAGATTCCCCGAAATTGTTGGAAACATTAAAAACGCAGAGTAAGGAATGGAGGCTTTGGAAGGAGCGAACGCGCTTGCAAAGCAGGTGCTCTCCCAGCTGAGCTACACGCCCACAGTCGGAGTACCGTTCATTCTAAGGCATTTCCGCCGATTCCAAAATCCGTTCCTCGCTTTTCGGTCATCACTGGAGTGAACCCCTATTTTGAGACAGTTTTTGGTGGCCGCACTTCATCGACTGAGGGCGAAAGATCTAAGGCCGATCCTTATTGTCATACTCGCCGGGAACATCGTCTTGCGGAACCTCGTGCGTGGTCACTTCGGACTTGTCCGCATCCGGAGCGTCTTCCACACCGCTGATGATCCCAGCCTCGAACGCCTGCCCTTCTTCGAGCAGCTCCTCTGCGCTCTCCGAATCCACGTTCTCAACAATGGAAATGCCCTGAAGGTCTCCAGCTCCCACACCGGCGCGCGTTCCCAGACCCTTCGGTTCCAGTGAAACGGTCTCGACGCTTTGGCTCTTTCTTCGCACAGACGCTGTTGCACGGACTATCTTCTTTTTGCGCGAAACCTCGTTTTTCGCAGGCTTGCTTTTCGCGGCTTTATTTTTTGCCGTTGTTTTTGTTCCCGCAGCTAGCCTCTCTTTCCGCTTGAACTTCTTGGAAGTTCTCGGCCTTTGCTTCTTTTGGTTCTTTTTCCGATTCGTTTTCTTTATGCTCATCACCGCATTCTACCACCGACACACCCGTAATTGTCCGCACTGCTACTGCCGGCCCGTGATTCGCGGCTTGCCCACGGCGAACATCACCCGCCTGCCACCACCGAGCAGGGCGTTCGCTTTGCGTAGTGCGGATTTCAGAGTTTACAGTTCCGGTTCTCTGCGCTACTGTCCCACGACAATTGGCCTACTCCGTGCCTGGGGTTACGGCTCTCTTGCACAACCAGACCCCCCTAGCGTCTGCTCGAAATCGACAACATCGTCAGACGTTCCTGTGCCAGTGTCCGTGGTATCGCCCAGACGGTCAAAAGACTCGTATGAACCGAGTGGTGCTCGAAAAGCGAGTGGCTCCGTCTCTGCGTTTTGGGGAATAGGACTCAAAGTTAGTTCGTCGGATTTGAGGTGACGCGAAGCGCCTGCATTTCCGATCATTGCGACAAAATTCTGTCACTCATGAACACGCACCGAGGCGTCTCCTGTGAGCATGGGAATTTGCTTCTGTTGAGAATCCGTTGCACTTACACGGACGATCGACAGCTTTGAAGAACCTTCTCCGATTGCGCGCACGACCACAGACGCCAGAGTTCCTGTGCCGTTCACTCCCACAGTTTTTGGCTGACGCGTTAAGGAGATAACCGCTTGGCCGAGCTCCTTGTCGATATTTTGCACGAGGGCAATCTCCTGAGTCCCACCGGAAAGCAGATCACCATGATGCACTTCCTCAAGGCTCAATATTCGCGGGTCATATTGGAGCAGGAAAGGAACAGAGAACAGATCTTTCGCATTCTCAACGATCAGGTCAATCGACGCCTTCTGTCCAATCTCCAAGCTTATGTTTTGAGGCTCCAAGCGAATGCGAGTAGGTTCGAAGCGAACTGTAGTGGGAGGAAGCGTTGGAGCAAGCACAGCGTCCTCATACCGCACTTGGATGTTCGTTTCAGTACCGGCACTGACAGGCCGGAGGTCCGCTTGCATCAACGCCGGGAGACGAACGATCCGGGGCACCAGCACAATCAACACTTCATTCTCCTCATGATCCGTTTTTTCGCTTGAGAAGAGATAGCGAAGGACTGGAATATGCGCGAGTCCTGGCCACCCGTTGAGCGCTTTCGAGTCAACATGCTCGAATAAGCCCCCGAGGATGCTGACTTCGCCCTCCTTCAGGCGAATGTCGTGTTCGATTTTGCGCTGGCTGATAATAGGCTGCTGGATACCGCCAATCGTGCTCGTTCCTGTCACAGAAGAGACTTCGATCGACAGCTTCAGGCTGACCTCGCGGTTCGGATGGATGCGGGGCGTAATATCAATGTTCACACCGACATCGATGTATGTGAATTGCGTGTTTACGAGAGGATTTACCGAGGCTGAGGTTGACGAAAAACTACCCGTTGCCACGGGTACGCGGTCGCCGACACGGAGCTTGGCCGGTTGTCCATCGACAGAACGCAGTTCTGGGTTCTGGATAATGTGTGACGTGCTGTCGGTGAAAAGTGCATTGACGGTGGCTCCTGGCAGCGTGATGCTGTAGTTTGTGGCTATGTGGCCAAGCTCGCTCAAAGGTGCCTTTGTCTTAGTCGAAGAAGAATCGCTTGGCGGCGTGTACGAGAGTGTGGCAGCGCTTCCCGGATCGATACCCAGTTGATGCACTTTGTCACGTCTGGCCTGGAGCACCTCCACCTGGATAACGACCTCGGGCTTTGCGTTGTCCACATCGTGGATCATTTTCGCCGCGAGGGCCAGCTTGTCAGGTGTATCGCGGATCACGATAGCGTTTTGCGAATTCAGTTGCTGGACTCGCTTGAGGTCGAGTAGCTGTCTCAATCCGTTCACAATCTCAGTCAGATCTTGTGACCACACCGTGTTTGACAAATAGTACGTTTGCACAATCTGTTCCTCGTAGTCGCGGCGCTTTTGAGGTTGGTCCGGGATCACCATCACGATGTTCTGCGTGACAGGCTTCCAAAAAGCCTTCGCTTCAAAAGAAACGACATCAAGCGCCTGCTCGAGTGTGACGTCGGCTAATTCTACTGAGATCCGTCGCGCCGGGAGGTCGGGATCGAATATCACCGTCAGGCCAGCGAGTTTGCTGATCGTTTCATAAACAATCTTCGAGTCGTTCACCATCTTGATGTTGATCGGTGACTTGGATAGCGGTTTCAATTCGGGCGGACCCTCAGCTAGTGCGTGAAGGGCCTGCGGCCCGAGACCCTGAGCGGGAACGCATTCAGATCTTGTAGGAACCGCCAACGCAGCATTCAGTCCGATCACAAGCAACAACTTTAGAATGGAGCGCAAAGCAACACTCAGCATGTCTTGTGCTCCGGGAGGTTGCTCGTTAGCGTTTGCACTCCGGCGTTCCTCCCTGGCAATACTTGCGGTTTTATTCATCAATAGGTACGTCACACTTCTCCGATAAAGCTTGCCTTCGTCTCAAGACGCAGATTTCAGCCTTATTCGTGTCTGTCCGAGGTAGACACAAACACCGGGCCAGGTGGAAGCAAGGGAGCGGAAACGCCGAAAAATGGATGCGGCAACTGCTCCAGCTTTTGCTTTTGATCCGCGCTTAACTGGCTGTACATCCTGGACTGGGCCTTGGCGTCAATAGCCAGAATCTCGCCGGAGATGCTAGACATATTTCTGGCGAGCTGATCGATTTCTGCATCGGGCGCAGCCGCTTTCTGGGCCGAAAGAAGGGCGTCAGAAGCTTGTCTCAGCTGCTCAAGCAGGGGCTTCGACACTGTGTCCTCCTCGTTGAAGATCGCTTTCGCACTCGCCTGTTGGCCTGCGTTCAGCGACAGCATGGCGGTTAGCATAGCGACGCGATCCGCACCTCCCGCAACACCAAAGGCGGCTACCGATGGACCGCTTTGCGTCGAATATTGCTGAGCTGAGGAAACGGCGTGGACCGCAGCCATTGAAAAAACCGCAACCGACACATACTTAGCGAGGGTTTCCTTCATGGACCGACTCCTTTGTTCCGGATTTGAACCCGCCTTCAGCCAGCTAGGACGCTGTTGTCGCGCGGAACGTTTTGTCGATCCTGTAAGACTTCCGTAAGAAGTGAGCTTACAAGCGCCTAACAACTGAACCGAAAAACGAAATCGGACAAACGAAGGCCGAGCGAGGTGCAGTGCAGTCGGTAACGAGCCTTGCCCCTTAATGAGTGCACCCTTCTAGAAGCGCGTTCCTGGTTCGACTACTGATCTCTGCATAAAGAATGCAATAATAGGTGTTCAGGAGCAGAACACCTATGCCCAGACTGAAAGGGAGCGCCGACCTACTCGAAGATCGGCGCAGGCGAGCCCTGGCGTTGCTGGATTCTGGTTATTCCCTCCACGAAGTGGGACGGCGCATTGGCTGCAATCCAAGTTCGGTGATGCGCTGGCGTGATGCCCGACGGAGGGGCGGAGCCAAGGCATTGCGCGTACGCTCCTCCCCAGGACGACCACTGAAGTTGGATCTGCGGCAACGACGGCGCTTGGTCAATCTTCTTCTGCAGGGGCCGATGATGCACGGCTACCGAACTAATCTCTGGACCACCGCCCGTATTGCGGAATTGATCCGCAGCCAGTTTGGAATCCAGTACCACCGCGATCACGTCGGACGCTTGATGCACCGTCTGCACTGGAGCCCGCAGAAACCAGAACGGCGTGCCCTGGAGAGGGACGAGCAAGCCATCGCGCGCTGGCAACAGAAAGACTGGCCGCGGATAAAAAAAACGCTGCGCGGCTGGATGCCTACCTAGTGTTTGCCGACGAATCGGGCTTCCTTTTGATTCCTCATGTGGCCAAGACTTGGTCCCCACAAGGATGTACTCCGGTTCACTATCACCGCCAGGGACGGCGAGATAAGGTCTCGGTCATTTCCGGAATCTCTGTAAGCCCGCAACGACAACGACTGGGCCTGTACTATCACCTTTACTTCGACAATATCGGGCAGGAGGAGGTTTGCATGTTTCTACGCGAGTTGTTGCGCCATCTGCGTGGCCCGGTGATCGTCCTTCTGGATAATTCTTCCACCCACCAGGGGAAGCCCCTTCAACAACTGCTAGGACAACATAGCCGCCTGCTGATCGAGCACTTTCCCTCCTATGCTCCGGAGCTCAATCCCGACGAAGGAGTTTGGTCGCTGGCGAAACGTGTACTCGCCAATAGTTGCCCCAATGATCTCGAGGACTTGGTCGAGGACGTCATCCGGTCGATCAACGGTATTCGTAGCTCAACTCAGAAACTACGCGGCTGCATCGTGCAATCCGAATTGCCTTCTTTTTTGCGCTAAGCCATTGCATTCTTTATGCAGAGATCAGTAAGGAAGGGCCCGGCGTGCGGGTTTCCCCCTTTTCTTATAAAAGGCAGCGACCCAGGAAGGTTAATCAAAAGCGGGTTGACACCTCTCACCGCCCTGGCCAATAGTCTGCAAGTTGGAGGGTGCCCTATGAATGTGACAGAGCGATGTCTTTCTCGGCGAGGTCTGCTGAAGATTTTGGGCGTGGCGAGTAGTGGAATCGCCGCCACTCGATGGCTACGACCGGACGTGACGATGGCCCAGGAACCGGCTCGGGGAAAAGCGATTGAGACTTTCACCGGGCCGGGGGCAAATCCACATTGGAATTCTGTCGGTCCCTATGTGACCGAACCGCAAAAAGTTCCTTTGATTCTGCTGACGGACCGGCCCGTTCAGCTGGAAACGCCGCGCCATTATTTCCGCTCGGCATTCACACCGAACGAAGCTTTTTATGTGCGCTGGCATCTCGAAGGCATCCCGAACGAAGTGGATCTGAAAAACTGGAAGCTGCAGATCGAGGGGAACGTCAACAAACCGGTTGC
>WNGL01002210.1_pt1 | contig 38056 bp, 34 predicted proteins | sample 5400591 | NCBI WGS metagenome assembly WNGL01 (sample SAMN13153377, study PRJNA577476) | soil metagenome | isolation source: 80 cm soil or saprolite under Garry oak tree replicate 1 | place: USA:California | collected 2016-06-15
CGTCCACCCCTCCTTTGCCAAGGAGGGGAGTCTGCTTCGCCCAAGCGTTCAGCAAGATTAAATGCGTATACTTCACAGGGGCCAGGTGCCATACGCGTTCGTTGTGCTGCGGCCGGGCGCGAGCGCCACGGAAAACGATCTCAAGCAGTTTGCGCTTGCCAATGGACCAGCCTACCAGCACCCGCGCCGCGTTTTGTTTCTTCAAGCTGCCACTCGCGGGCACCAACAAAATCGATATATGACTCCACATAACAACGGAACAATCGGGTGAGCGAACAAACAATAGACATTGAAAAACTGCAGCAGCTCATTTCACTCGGACCATTCAACAAGTGGCTCAACTTCACTGTTCTGAAAGCAGGCGAGGATGGCATCGAGATCAAGGCTGGCTGGCGCGATGAATGGGTGGTGAATCCGGAGCGCCGATACACGCATGGCGGCATTCTTGCGGCGATCCTGGATGTGGCCGCAGACTATGCGATCGCCGTCAAGCTCGGCCGCCCGGTGCCTACGATAGACATCCGGGTGGACTATCACAAGGCAGCCATGCCTGGCGACCTTACCGCTAAGGGGCGCGTGGTGCGCATGGGCAATCAGTTCTCGACCGCCGAAGCCTACCTTTACGACGAGGAAGGTGCGCTGATCGCGAGCGGCCGTGGGACTTACTTCACGGCTGCACCCAAATAGACGCGGCGCGCAGACCCAAGCGCGGTCGCGCCCTCATCCGGCCCTTCGGGCCACCTTCTCCCGGAGGGAGAAGGTCCCTCTCCCTATGGGAGAGGGTGCCGCGAAGCGGCGGGTGAGGGTTCCGGAGATAACATGAACACGCAATACTCCAATGAAAACTTCCGCGAGTTCCTCGACCGGCTGAGTCGCGAGAAGGAACTAACCGACATCAGGCAACCGGTGGACATCCGCCACATCGCAACACTGGTGGACCAGGCACAGACTGCGCTCCTGTTCCACAATGTGATCGGTTATGAAATCCCGGTGGTCTCCGGCATCATCCGCTCGCGCCGCCGGGCAACTATTTCCATGGGCTGCGAAACCTACACCGAGATCGAGCACAAGCTAGAGCACGGCATCGACCATCCCATCGCGCCGAAGTACGTAAAGACGGCGCGCAACAAGGAAGTCGTCGAAATTGACGACAACGTGGATCTCTACAAGCTTCCCATCCCGATGTGTTCAATCTACGACGGCGGCCCCATGATCACCGCCGGCGTGGTGATCGCGAAAGACCCGGAATTTGGAATCAACTCCGGCATGTACCGCTTCATGCTCAAGGAGAAGAACCTGACCGGCATCGATATCGTGACGCCCAATAACATGCGGTTGTTCGCCGAGCGGGCCTACGAAGCCGGCCGAGCCTGTCCGATCTCGATCTCCATCGGCACGCACCCGTTCGAGGTGATGGGTTCCGGCTTCCGAGCCCCTCTTGGCGTGGACGAAATTGCGATCGCCGGGGGCATTCGCGGCGCTCCCGTTGAGCTTGCGATGTGCGAGACCATCGAGATGCCGGCGATCGCCGATGCAGAGATTGTCCTGGAGGCCGAGATCCTGCCCACGGGCTGGACTCACCCCGAGGGCCGCTTCGGCGAGTTCACACGGCTCATGGGCGGGCTGCACTGGAACCCGTTGGTCAAGATTAAGGCCGTTCGGCTGCGGATTCTGGCATGCCATCATCTCGATCAAAAAGCAGGCGGGCGAAGGAAAAAATGCGCTGCTCGCGGCCCTGACCGCGATGGATCTGAAGCACGTCGTGATCGTGGATGATGACATCGACGTTTTCGATCCCACCGAAGTCGAATGGGCGATCGCCACGCGCGTGCAGGGCGACAAGGACATCATCATTGTGCCGGGTGCGCGCGCGAAACCGCTGGACCCCAGCCTGCCCGTGACACCTCCGGGCATGGTGCCGACGGGCGCCAAAGTGGGCATCGACGCCACGATATCCGAAGGCGTGCCGCATGAGCGCTACGAACGTATTGCTTACGCTTACGCCGATCACGCGAAGATTGAAGACTATCTGAATGGGAAGGCCGACAAGTCCTCCCAGGGCCATCGCAACGACGAAAACACAGTCGCAGAACTCTCCGGAAGGATATACAAGCTCATTGACGCCGAGCCCCAATACTACCAGCAGATCGCGGACCACTTCGGCGACTATGATTTCCAACTTGTCGCGCGGGCCCTGGGCAAGCTGCACACGGAAGAGAAACTGTGGCAGGACGCGCGCGGGCGAGCGTGCGTCCGCGGCTCGCGGTTCTCGGCCAAGCCTGGGTCGAAGCCGGAATAGCTTGCACCTGTTGGTATTGGACGCAGGCGTCAAGACAAGAACCAGCGATCGATGTCAAGTATCGCGTGTGTTGGAGAATTTTGAAAATTGGACGAGTCCTGCCTCTCAAATTCGAAAACCGAGTCGCCACGCTAAACACAAATTTGCTTCACTTCCCCGTCACCGTTTTGCTATCGCAAAAGGCGACTCACGTGTGGACGGGGTCCCGCCGCTTAAGGGTCGGTCGATTATCACTAGGAAGAAACTTGATGGTCGAGGAATTCAGGATGAACTTATACGAAGCGTAAACTCCCCGCCTTGGCAAAGGAGGGGTGGCCGCGCCATCAAAAAATATTCCCGTTCTTTTAAAAGGCGCGGACGGGGTGGTTCGTTCAAGCTACCGTTATAATCTATTCGGAGGTTGAACGAACCACCCCGTCTGCGCCCAGCTAAGGTGGCTTCGCGACATTTCATTGATGGGCGCAGCCACCTCTCCTTCGCCAAGGAGGGGAATTCCAGCTCATTCTGTTTTCCTCGTTTGCTGCAAATTGTCTGGTGAGATCAGGATCTCTTAATTTTCTTCAGCGTCCCTTCATGAATACCGAGATAGTGCGCTGCCGCTCTTGGACCGAACAGTCGCCGAAGAGAGGCTCCCCCGGGCTGGGACCCATGCTTCAATGCCGAGGGCGTCCGGACAGCCAGTTCCATACCATGGCCATCATGTTCGGAGGATAGACGGAGCCGTTGGGTTGTTCGGCAGTCTTGCGGCGTTGCTTCGCGGCTTCCAACAGGCGTTCGCCTCGAAGTTGGACACGAAAGTGACGCGTGTCGCGCCAGCGGCGGTCGCGCTCCGCCTCGTCGGGCCACGAGTAGACGCACCCGCAGGAATCCAGCCGGAATAGCGTCATGTGCAAATCGACAAACCGGATCCGCCCATTCCATGGTCCAAGCTCGTTCGCTTTATCGAAGATCTGTGGAAACGTGGCTCCCGGGCCGACCTCCTGGATGGATGTCAGGACGAGCTCTTCGAACGGTGAGAGTACCCCCTTTTGTAAACGTAGGAAACTCATGCGGACCTTCCTTCAGGGCGGTGTCCGCGGTTTATATTTTTCATAAAACGGTGGAAGCCCCTGTGATGGATCTCCAGTAACCGCGATGCTTCTTTGTAGTCACCGTCTGCCCAAAGCAATGCGTTTTCGATGGCATAGCGATCGGCTTGCTGCCGCACTTTCTGAAGGGCGGTCGCGTTGGCGAGGCAGGACCTGGGCGGCGTGAGCACAACCTCGCGAGGCAGGTCGCGCGCGCGCACGAGCGGGCCGGAGCCAAGGACGACGGCGGCTTCGATCACGTGCTCCAGCTCTCGCACGTTGCCCGGCCACTCATATCGTGTCAGGATGCACCCCGCCCCGGGCGAAATCCCGGAGACATCGCGCCGGTGCTCGCTTGCATATTTCGAAACGAAATGGAGAGCGAGCGGCAGGATATCCTCAGGCCTTTCGCGCAGCGCCGGTATCGTGACGGAGAGCACCTTCAAACGGTAGTAAAGGTCCTCTCGAAATTCCCCCCGAGCGACGGCGGAGTGCAAGTCGCGGTTCGTGGCGGCGATGACGCGGATGTCCACGTGTATCGACCTCAGGCCGCCAACCCGCTGGATCTGGCGCTCCTCGAGGACGCGGAGCAACTTGACTTGCATGGAAGCCTTCATTTCTCCGATTTCGTCCAGAAAAAGGGTTCCGCCGTGGGCCCACTCGATCTTGCCTTTCTTCCGTTCAAGGGCTCCGGTGAAGGCGCCTTTCTCGAAGCCGAAGAATTCGCTTTCGAAAAGATCTTCCGGCACAGCCGCACAGTTGAGCGGGACGTACGGGCCGGGACCTCGCGGGCTGTTGCCGTGGATCGCGCGAGCGACCAGCTCTTTTCCCGTTCCGCTTTCTCCCAGAATGAGCACGGTGGAGTTCGTGGGGGCGACCTTACTGATGAATTCGAGGACCTCCTGGAACGCACGGCTCGGGCCCACCAGTGGATGGGACCGCTCGCAAGGATCGGGTGAGGGCCGCAACTCGCCGCCGTTATTCATTTTGTCCTCGGCTGTCCGGCGCCTGGGCCCGTTCCGCCCGTTCCCGCAGAGCCAGGGCCGTCTGGCGATTCAATCGTTTGATGCGAATCCACAACGCCGCCAAGGCCGCCACGGCGCCGGCGTTGATCGCCAGTTGCAGCCAATCCACCTGCGCGGCAGAAGCATCACCGGAAATCCATCGCCAGGCGGCAAGTCCCGCCGGCAAAACCAGAACGGCGAAGTAGAGAACCTCGGCGTATACGTAACCGGGAAGCTTTGAGGACTTGCGCCGGTCGGGAAACCAAAGCATGGCGGATTGGCGTAACCACTCGTCCTTGCGAGGGTCCCGGAACAGAGACAGTGGCGCACGCGGATGCATGCCCGTGAAGTGATCCTTCTGAAGACGGTATGCGGCGCAGAGCAAAACTACTGGAAGCCCGCCCAATAAGAAGTCGCGGCCATGGATGATTTCCGGGACCGCCGCGGCATTCGTCAAGCTCAGGACCACACCAGCCGCCGCCCAGAGCAGATTCATGTGCCACGCTGCGACAAGCGATTCCTGCAACTCGCGAGGCCGCTTGTCCAAAGGTTCTCCCTTGCGGAAGATCATTCGCCAGGCGGGCAGGGTCACTGCACCGATGACCGCTCCCTGGATCATCCTTTCGGCGGGAAGGACAAGCGATGGCGCAATCCATCCCAGCGCAGTCTCTGCAAGAAACACGAATATCGCGATGCCTCCGGCTTCCGGCGCCATGGCGCCGGGAGATCCCTCGGCGGAGTAAATGTAGGCGTCGCGCACCCGCAGTGCGGCCAGCACCAGCATGAGAAGAACCATCGAAGGTAGAAACGGGGAGCCGGCAATGGCAATCCAGAACAAAGAAGCTTCCCCCGTGACCAACCAGACATCGAAGGAGGCGATCATCTGGTATTTGATAATGCAGGCGATCGCCTTTACGGCGCGCCACGCGTATAGGCGAGGAACCAGCGCGAGCGCTTCGAGGTCTCCCGCAATAAAGTCGCGTTGGTAGCGCGGCGTGAGCCTCTCCGCCAGAAACCTTATCCATTTGCGCGGACCTATTTTGCCCGTTGGGATCCCCATTTTCCGAATCTCCAGAAGGTTTCCGAAATTCGCGTCGCCGTCTCGACCGATTCCCTCAGGGCTTGCATACCCGCCGGCCGCAGGCTGTAAAAGCGTCTTGGCTTTCCGCCCCGCTCCGGCCCGCCGCCGGCTACTTTGGAGGTGACGTAGCCTTTCTTTTGCAGCCGGTCGAGAGTGACATACACCGAACCGAGATTCATTTCCCGATCTAATTGACGGTAAGTCAACCGGCGCCGGATGTCAACGCTATTTTTTCGGAAGCCGGACTGCCAGAGCCCGGCATCCTTCAACCGAACGGTTGTCAGCAACCGTTCGGTTGAAGGAAAAAGACTCGCCGCCCTCTGCGCGCCACCATAACCCGTTGAAAATTCGCAAAAGACCAACCGGCGTCAGCAAGGAACCCATCGTGCTTTGCTTCCGGGGTGGCTTGTAAACGGCGTTTTCAAAAGGAGCAGAACGTGGCAAGAGCGATCACTTCATTTTGCCGATCGACGATGAACTCGGCCGCTGAGAAACCTGTCACCCGTCCACCACAACCTTTCTTCGCAGCGGGCGGATGCATTTCCGAATTGCGGCGGGCCGTACTGGAAACCAGCGGCGCGCCTGGCGGGTGGCAAAGCGGCGGTTCGTTCACCAACTCGCGCTCGATGCCTCTCAATGGCTTGACGCCCGGCGCGACCTACACGATTCAAGCCCGCGCAATCGGCGGCTCCTCCGGCTATAGCGACTGGAGCGACCCGGTCAGCCACATGTGCATGTGACTCCGCGGCCGCGGACTTCCGTTTCGGTCATCCGTGAAATCCGCGGCCAGACGAAAGGGAGGGATCACACCATGGATACCGGCAACGAAATCCTCAGAGCCCTCGGACGAATCGAAGGCGAACTCGTCGAGATCCGCAAGCTGTCCGAGCGGGTCTCCAAACTCGAACAGTGGCAGTCCTGGCTAAAAGGTGGATGGGCCGTCCTGGCGGCGGCGTGCGCCTACCTTTTCAAGGGCGCCTATGGAAAGTAGCGAACCTGCAACCTGCAAACAGAAAGGAGACTTATGTTCGAATTCGTGACGCAACATGAATTCTGGGCCGCTGTGGCCGCCTATTGGATCTTCTCTGCGGCGATCTGTTCAATGCCCGACCCTGCTCCCAATAGCAGTCCGGGCTATCTGTGGCTGTTTCGCTTCTTGCACACACTTGCCGGCAACCTCACCACTGCATTTCGTGAGGCTGCGCGCTATCGCGCTTCCGGTTCGCCGGGCAGCAAAATCCCTGGACTGAAGGCGCTCCTCCTCCTATTGACAATTCCGCTTTTGCTGTCGGCCTCCGCCTGTGCAGCGCGCTATACGATCCATCCCGGATCTTTCAACAAGACCGATTCCGCCGCTTACGACGCATTGCGCATCGCCGAAGCCGCGATCGATCAAGCCCGGATGAAATACGAAGCCGGGCGGCTTCCCGGCGAGGCGAAAGAAGCGTTCAACGCGCTGATCAAGTCTTATAACGTTGCGCGCGAGTCCTGGCTGACATACCGCGGCTCCATCGCAAGCAACGCGCCGGCGGAAACCTACTTCGATCGGCTCGCGAAAAATCTTTTGGATCTCACGAACGCGATCCGGGCGTTCCATGAGCGGCTGCGAATGCAAGCCCGACAGGGCGCAGCCATAAAGTAAATGAGCGGCTGCGCGCGAAGCGCGAGCCCAATAGGGCGAAGCATCAATCAATGCAAGCCCGACAGGGCGCAACCATAAACTAAGGAGGCCCAATGAATCCCAATCTCGCTTTCGAAATTGTAGAACTCGCGCTGTCTCTTGGTAGGAGCCAGGCGAGTGGAAAGATTCAACAGGATGTAACCGTGGCGGATACTCTGTTGACGATCATCCACAGGTGTGCTCAGGCTTACCAGGAGCACACCGGAGAAGCACTGGATGCATCCCTGATCAAGGCCGAAGAACCGATATGACCCATGCACAACCGATCTCGCCGCCACGCCTGTTGTTCGGCCGCGGCTGCCGCGGCGGGATCGTCCGGTCCATACAGGAACGCCTCGCGGCAGGCGGCTATTACACCGGCATTATCGATGGAGTCTATGGCGGGGGCACCGAGCGCGGAGTGTCCGAATGTCAGCGGCGAATCAGACTTCCGGCCACCGGCAGCGTCGATGACACCACCTGGCGGGCGCTCATGAGCGAGGCTATCCCGACGGTGTTTGAACGTGCGCTCCAACTGACAGCCGCTTTTGAAGGTCACGGCTTCGGCGCCGTGGAAGGGAACTGGGATGGGGCCTGGCTGACATGGGGCATTGTCGGATTCACCCTCAGGGATGGGGAAATTGCGAAGATACTTCTGGGAGTGGAGAAAACGGATCCCAACCTCCTGGGCGACGCGTTCGGCAAGCAAACCGCGAGATTGCTTGAAGTTCTCCGGGCCGGTCCCGCGACGCAGGAAACTTGGGCGAATTCCATCAGTGAAGGCACCAGCGTAAAAGACCCCTGGCGATCCGGATTCGAGCGTCTCGGTAACCAGATGGTGGTGCAAACGCGCCAGCTTGAGCGTGCGCGATCCGCGTACTTTGTCCCGGCGCTCCGTACGGCCGCGGCCTTTCACCTCACGTCCGAACGTGGACTGGCGCTCGCGTTTGATATCCACGTGCAGAATGGCGGCATCGATTCCGCGGCCCGCGCGGCAATCCTCGCACAACCCACCGATGACGAGCCGGCGCGCCGCGTTATCATTGCGAGCGCAGTCGCGGACGCCGCAAAGCCCCAGTTCCGCGACGATGTCCGCGCCCGAAAGCTCACCATCGCCACAGGCGAGGGCGCCGTCCACGGTGAAACGTTTAAGACCGCCTGCTGGGGCCTTGCCGAATAGGAGATCTGATAGATTCCGCATCGATCGAGAGTAGAAGCTGAATATCGGTTTGGCGCGTAGGATCGTCCATCATGTCGGCTGAGGATAGGAATTTCAAATGGGGGGTGGGTCGTGTCGACGTCACACTATAAGTCGTATGTAAACCCCAATGCGGTACAGGCCGGCGCGCGGCTGGGAAGGCCGAATCATCAAATTGTATTCACGATGGTATTCATATATTTAAAGTCTTGTTCTCGCTTCAATAGAAGTGGTATTTTGCGCGCAAACAAGGGGAAACAAGCCGTGCGTGTGGCATAAACACAAACTCTCCACTAGCGAAAACAGAATCCCATTCCGGAGGGATCTATGAGAGGACGTTTGCTGATAACAGTCACTATGCTCAGATTTGTGAAGGCGATTCCGGTCCTGGTCGCGCTCGTGGTCATTCCTGCCATGGCCCATGCCCAGGCCTCGATCGTGGGTACCGTCAGAGATTCTTCGGGTGCCGTCATCCCCGGCGTCACGGTCGAAGCGTCGAGCCCCGCGCTCATCGAGAAGACGCGCTCGGTCGTCACCAACGGGTCGGGCCAATACTCTATTGAGGACCTGAGGCCCGGCATCTATATTGTCACGTTTACGCTGCCGGCGTTCAACACAGTCAAGCGCGAGGGAATCGAGTTGGCCGGGGCCTTCGTCGCAACCGTGAACGCGGACATGACGGTCGGCGGCGGGGCGGAGGCCGTCACCGTGACGGGCGAATCTCCAGTCGTCGACGTGACGAGTTCGCGCGACCAGCAGGTGCTCAACGGCTTGACGGTCGCCGAGATCCCAACGTCCAGGAACTATTCCGCCTTCACGCATCTCATCCCTGCGATCAACGTTCAGCAGAATGATTTCGAGGGCACCAACCCGGCGCTCTACAGCGTGTTCCAGATCCACGGCGGACGCCGGAACGAGGGGCAGGTTCTCGTCGACGGCATGAACGCCGGCTACCAGGGCATGGGCGTGTCGGGCTACGTGCCTGAGGTCGGCAACGCGCAGGAAGTCGTGTTCAGCCTGACCGGTGGGCTTGGCGAGGCGAGCACCGGCGGCCCGCAGATGAACATCGTCGGCAAGCAGGGCGGCAACCAGTTCCACGGGACCATCTTCTTCAGTGGCACAGGCAGCCCATTCCAGGGCACCAACTTCTCTTCGGACGTGCGGGCCAAAGGGCTGACGGCGACGAACTCGATCCTGAAGCTGTTTGAGACCAATCTTGCGTTAGGCGGTCCGATCGTCCGTGACAAGCTGTGGTTCTACGCCACGTACCGCAACGAGATCAGCCGGCAGAACGTTGCCAGCATGTGGGTCAACAAGAATGCGGGCGATCCTACGAAATGGACCTATGTCCCGGACTATACCCGGCAGGCGGTCGGCGACGGCACATGGAACCAGGAGAACGTGCGGTTGACCTGGCAGCCGACGCCGCGCAACAAGATCAACTTCTTCAACAGCGTCCAGTACTCCTGCATCAACTGCATCGTGGGCGGCGACGGTACCGGGCTGGGCTTTGGCGCGTCGATCAGGTCGCCCGAAGGGACCATGACCAACGAAAACCACCCGAGCGTGATGACGCAGGTGAGCTGGCAGTCGCCGGTGACTTCGCGCCTGCTGCTCGAGGCCAACGCGCAGTTGGGGCCCTACTTCTGGTGGGGCAGCCGTCAGAAGGATGCGTTCGATAAGACGCTCATTCCGGTGCAGGAGACGGCCGGCCTCATTCCGAACATCAATTACCGTGGGGCCAACTGGTCCGGGCACACCGGATTTACGAACATCACCCAAGGGGCCGCCTCGTACATCACCGGGTCGCACTCAGCGAAATTTGGCTTCCGCTTGCTCAAAAACGACTCGACGTTCCCGAAGAATTACTACAACGACTCCCTGATGAAGTACACCTTCCAGAATGGCTCCCCCACGCAGGTGACGGTGTACGCCGACCAGGGATCGCAGCAAGAGCAGAAGCAGAACAATTTCGCGCTGTACGCTCAGGATCGGTGGAAGATCAGGCGTCTGTCGCTGAATGGCGGGCTCCGCGTCGAGCGCCTGACCGACTACTTCCCGCGGCAGCAGATGGGGCCAAACCGCTTCCTGCCTACTGCCGTGGTGTTCCCGGCTCAGGCCGGCCCGCTCGACCAGAAGGACCTGATGCCGCGGTTCGGCGCGGCGTACGACGTGTTTGGCAACGGGAACACGGCGGTGAAGTTCTTCCTGGGCCGCTACGTGACGACGTTCAACACCGTCGACGAGTGGGCAAACTACAGCCCCGCCGGGGCCGGGCATTTCGTCAGCTCGGACACGCGAAGCTGGAACAACACGGCCGGCGACTACGTCGTCCACTGCGATCTGCTGAACCCGGCCCCCAACGGCGAATGCGGCCCGGGGAGTCCGTTCTTCGGGAAGCAAATCTCTCCGCTCACGACCGACCCGGCGTTCACGAGCGGATGGAACAAGCGGGAGTACAGCTGGGATCTCAGCACGGGCGTGACGCAGAAAATCACGTCGGGAGTCTCGGTCGAAGCGGACTACATCCACCGGACCTGGGGAAATTTGCCGGCCGAGATCAACCGCGCGTGGACGCCTGCCGACTTCGATGCGTTCACGTACAATGTGCCGGCGGACAGCCGGCTGCCGGGCGGCGGCGGATACCCGCTGACGTTTTACGACATCAAACCCGGAAAGTTCGGGCTGGCTGATAACTTCCTGACGTTCGCCAACAACGTGGGTGGCGCCTACAACAATTTCAGCGGCTTCGACGTCACCGTGAACGCGCGTCTGCGCCCCGTCACCATCCAGGGCGGAACGAGCAGCGGGAAGGTCGTCGAGGACTCCTGCGGCGTGGTCCGGAATCACCCGGAGTACTACATCTTCGGTCCCTGGGGCGGCACGGACGGGTTCCTCGACACGTTCCTCGGCGGCCTCGGGCAGTGGCCGCAGGCGTTCTGCCACCGAGAGTCGGGATGGAAGACGAACGTGAAGGGACTGGCGATCTACGAAGTACCGAGAATCGACGTACAGCTCAGCGGGACGTTCCGCAGCTTGCCGTATCCCGGCAACGAATTCCCCTCGGTGCAAAGCCAGAGCCTTGGCGGAACGGTGCTTGCGCTCAACATCCCCGGCGTCGTCAACCAGACGTCTCTCGGGCGGCCGTTCGGTAGCGGAAACGTCGTCCAGTTCCTGAACATCGTTCAGCCCGGTGCGCTCTATGGCAATCGCCTGAATGCCGTGGATCTTCGGGTGAGCAAGGTCCTCAGAGGGATCATCTCCAAGGAGGGCAGGACCCACGTGAACTTCGACCTCTACAACCTGTTCAACTCGAACACGACTGAAGTGTACCAGCGAAACTACACGGCTCCATCCACGTTGCCTCGGTCGACATATCTCGATCCGTTGTCGATCATGTCGGCGCGGTACTTCAAGCTCGGCGCGCAGATCGACTTCTAGCGAGGCGAGGATAGGAATTTCAAATGGGTGGGTCGTGTCGAGCGTCACACTATAAGTCGTATGTAAACCCCAATGCGGTACAGGCCCGGCGCGGCGATCTTTCTCTTGCGGCGTTCGCGGCACCAACCAATAGTTCGTGGGCTACGACGGCGCTCAGGACCAGACGCGGAAGGTGCTTCTGGAGGCCGATTACCTCCGCTAGCTCGTTACCTTTGAACGGTGATGTAGGAGATTTTTTGTGGTGATGTTTTCAGTTGTGGGGGTCTACCTGTCGATCAGAAACTTTCGCCGTGCCTTCGCAAATCCCTCTCATAACGACCCTCATCCATGGCGTAAGCAATCGAAACATTGATATGAGGAGTGGGTTCACGCGTCATCTTCACAGTCAATCCAAAGCGCATTGAAAGCCACGAAGACGAGTTCACCGCGTCGAAACATCGAGTCTTCAAATTGGGGGCAGCCGTCATCGACACAAACCATTTCGCCGTCGAGCACTGCGTCTGTGCCTCGGAAGTCTGCGGCCACTTCTGCCGCAAGGTCTCGAAAGGATGCAAAGGTGTTCCCGTTGCGGGACAAAAGGCGACCCTCGCCATTCTCCAGATATGCCAATGCGCGGAATCCGTCCAGCTTTAGCTCTTCTGTGGCGTTCGGCGTTATGTGGCGCTGGAATGCGGGGGCCAGCTATTGAAGACCCACTGAACCGCCTTCGACGCTACATAATTCCATCGGAGGCTTTGTCTCAGGCGGAAGTCCGGCATGGCCTGATCTGCACACCTTCCCCAATCGGGTTCTCTCCGGTTCGCCGGTATTTCGTGCACTGAGAGCTCGACCATCGCGAAGTTTCGGACTTCTTTACTCCTTGTACGTTCGGTGAGCCGGACCTATGATTTTCATGCAAAGGGGGAGCAGTCACGTCAAGATCGGTTCTTATTCTGGCGATCGCCACGCAACTACTGCGATCCGCTGTTGAGCAAAACGTCGCACCGCGGCCACCGGTGATCGACATGCACGTCCACAGCACGAACACGTCGCCGCAGGCGGTCGCCGCCTTGAATCTGCGCTACGTGTTCCTTTCGGGTCTGGCCGAGGATCTTCCGAAATGGGCAGAGACGTACAAGGGCGCATATGTTCCGGGTCTGGTCATTCCTTGTGACGCCGGTCACGCTCCCATTACGGGACGGCCTTGCTTCAACACGATGACAGATTTCCCCGATGTTTCCTGGCTCCGCAAAGAGCTTGAGTCAGGGCGTATTAAGGCATTCGGCGAGCTTTCGCCGCAATACGAAGGAATCTCTCCTCAAGATCCGCGGTTCGAGTCCTTCTGGCAGCTCGCGGAGGAGTTCGACATTCCAGTGGGTATTCATATGGGTCCTGGACCACCGGGCGCCGCTTACGATTCGAATCCCGTTCCTTATAAATCGCCCGGATATCGAATGGCGTTCGGAGACCCGTTGCTGCTGGAAGACGTGTTGCTCCGCCACAAACGACTTCGCCTTTTTGTAATGCATGCAGGCTGGCCACAGCTGGATTCGATGATCGCGCTCATGTACGCACATCCTAATGTGTACGTCGACGTCGCGGCACTATCGTTCGAATCCATAATCCCGCGGCCCAGCTACTACCGGCACCTCCGCGGGCTCGTAGAAGCCGGATTCGCCAAGCGCATCATGTTTGGCTCAGACTTTCCAAATCAGGTCAACGCGGGTATCGCTGCCATAGTTGCAGCGGATTTCTTGACAGCGGAACAGAAGGCCGACATTTTGTGCAACAATGCCGCACGTTTTCTCCGTCTGAATCCTTCCCCTTGCACGAACTAGCCGACGGTTCCGCCAGTGCAACGATAAACGGCTATACCGTATTGTTTCGGTAAGCGCCCATTCCGCTTGAATGGGGGAATCCTGGCGTCAAAGAAATTCTGCGCATCCAGGGCGCTGTTACCCAGAAATTCATAGACGCTTCCGTGGAAAGCATTCGTGCCCGAGCGCGTTACAGCATTAATAACTCCACCCGTGGTCCGGCCGTACTGGGCGGGATAGTTGCTTCCCACAGAAAACTGCTCCGTCTACGCCGAGATTGTCACCCAACACATTTCCTGGCGCTCCGTTTGAGTAGTCGTTGATGCTCACGCCATCCAGACGATAGCTATTCTGATCCGGCCGGGCGCCGGAAATGCTCAGGGCTGCTCCAAAACCGCGCTCAATGTTGCCTCCGCCCTCGGTGGTTCCGGTCTGTACGCCCGTGACACCCGCCTGAAGAGTGGCGAGTTGAGTCCAGTCACGCCCGTTAAGCGAGAGTCAAGCACCGTAGAGGAACTGACGTTTCCACCGACTGCAGAAGAGGCCGGATCGGTGGGACTTTCAGAAGCAGAGATTCGAACCACCTGGTTCGGGTCTCCCGCTTGCATCACCACGTTGAGTACCAGGCTCGACCGTCGGCAATTCGCAGTCGCTCGCCTGGCACCGGGCGTGGCTTCACCGGATTGAGCGCAAGAGTGCAAACCGCATCATCGATGGCGACAACGGTTCTTTCCTCATTACTGACCGTTTCTTCCGTTTGTGGATTCAGCCGGTACAGGCGCTTTGACCCAATAGCCAGCGCTGATTGCGCGCCTTGCGTTACGCAAGAAGCGTAACGCGGTCGAGTATTGAATGCCTGAAGGAAATAGTAAGCGCGGGTCCCCTCTCCCACAGGGCCCTCTGGGAGCGCAGGGTGAGGGTCTCAAGATTTGACGAGACCTACATTGAACGCTTCCACGCGGAACTGCAACGTCACGCTCTCACGGATGGGGATCCTCTTGAACAAGGACGTGTCGACGTTGAACAGGCCCGGGCCGCGGTAGGCACCGCGTCCTGCGTTTCCAAAGGTGCCGGCGATCGGCATCGAGAAAGCACGAGGATCGAACCAGTGATCCACTGTCCCCAAAATGACCGGCCCCTTGAAATTCGGATTCCTGTCGGCGATGTCGGGGACCGCTCCGTCGCCGGTGCCGGAATTATTGAACCCAATCTGAGGCGTGAAAGGAAATCCGGTCTGAGCCGTGACGATCCCGTTCCATTGCCAGCCCCCAATTAAACGGTTTAGCCGCCCGCTGGCGCCGCCGCCAAAGCGCTGTCCGGCGCCGAACGGCAACTGATAGCTGAAGTTCGAGTTGAACTGGTGTACGGGGTTGTAGGCGGCGACCCCTTTGTTCAGGTTGCGATTGTAGGCACTAACAAGGTTCGCCGGCTCATTTTCCCCTGAAGGCGCCAGGATGGCGGAGTTCAAATCCAGCGCCTTCGAGTAGCTATAATTCGCTTTGAACGTCAACCCGCGCGTCGCGCGCTTGAGCAGAGACACATTCAGCGCGTGATAGCTGGCGGTACCCCAGCCAAACCATGACTGGGTGTAGGCCACGTATGGGTTAGGGCGCGTCCCCGGCGCCAGATAAAGAGTGCCCTGCGGCACGGTGTACCTGGTTGCCAGGATTGTTGGATCGGTTGGCTGGGCTAGCACTCCGCCGCTTCGGCATCCCTGCGGGTTCTGACACATCACGGGCGGGGCCGTGTTGGTATTCATTGTGAGATTGGTGTGGTAGGACTGGCTGCCTACGTAGCCGACCGAAAGCACCAGATCTTTGGCAAGCTGGCGTTCCACCATCAGGTCCCATATCTGTACAGTGGGGGTGAACATGTTCGGATCGAAACCGGTGGGTTGATAAATCGAGCAGGGTTGAGGGATCCCTGGGCCGCAGGTGGGCGGCAGCGGGACATTCTTCTTGAGCGGAAGGAGCGGAAGGAACCCGGTCGCTGGACTCACCGGCAGCGACTCGCGGGCAGCGTACGGTGGCATACCGGCCTGGGCCCGGATGCCGAGGTTATCGATCAGATCGTTGTGGATTCCAAACGCTGCGCGCACCGCCCACGTTCCCGTGCCTGTCGGGTCCCAGGCCAGGCCCACGCGCGGCTGCAACAACAGCTTGGCGTGATTCTGATCGATGCAGGATTTCCCGACGATGGGATTGGTCTGGATCACAAAGCCGGGGTCGTATCTGTAGTTCGAACACCGGCCCGCCACCTCGTTCCACCCGTTGGTCATCTCGTGCCGCAACCCCAGGCGCAAGGTGAAATTCGACCGCAGCTTCATGTCATCCTGGACATACCAAGCGCCTTCCGTGGAGCGGAAGCCAAGCGCAGGCGCATTCCGCGTCAGGATGGCGTTGACCGGCCGATCCTGGAGAAATGCCAGCACGGTCGGATAGGCGACGTTTGCCGCCGATGACAATGCCACGCCAGCCAGGCCTTGTTGCACCTTCAGAAGCCAGCCTCCCATGCTCCAGGAGTGCTTGCCTTTGATGAAGCGCAGGTCATCCGAGTAGGTAAAGTAATTCCTCACGCCTCGATAGGGGTTATTGCCGGGCACGCCCCCTACCGCGGATGGAGAGGCCGCGCTGATCCCACCGCCAATGACAACGGTGCCGGGATTACCTCCCTCGAGAAACGCGATGTCCGCAGGCATCGGTACGGCGGGAGCGTTGACACTGTCTGCGTACGTCCCGGCGTACCCCACCGTCGCGATATTCACCAGACTAGAGGAAAAAACATGCGTTTCTTTCAAGCTGAGTGTTTTGGCGATATAGTCGGAGACAGTTTTGAAATTCGGGTCGCCCCCGCCTCCTCCTCCCCACGGGTTGATCCTGAGGCCATTATCAACGGTGAAGTTTGTGTAGAACGAATCCTTGCTAGAGATGACCTGGTCAAAGCGTGCGATGCCAAGACTTTCACCGATCTTCTGCGGCGGATTCGCGTAGGCGATAGCGGTTCCGTCGGGACGGTCGGGCGTACTCGGCGCCGGCCAGAAGGCGTTCGCGTACTTGAGCATCGCCGGCTTCAGATCGGTAACCGCAGCACACACGCCGGCCGCGTTCGGAAAAAGGCCCTGGCGAGCGCACGTGCCGGGCACCACCGAGGTGCTCGAACGCGATAACCGCTCCTGGAACCCTTCATAGGTCCCGAACAGGAACATCTTGTCCTTCTTGAGCGGGCCTCCTAGAGCCCCGCCAAATTGATTGCGTTTGAACGGAGGAGCGCCAATGGTTTGATCGAAGAAGTTGCGCGCGTCAAGCGCGCTGTTGCGCAGATATTCGAATGCAGATCCGTGCAATTGGTTGGTCCCCGAGGTCGTCACGATGTTGATCTGACCTCCGGCCCGTTTTCCATACTCGGCGCTGTAGGTGTCCGTGAGAACGTTGAATTCCCGCACTGCCTCCACGCCCAGCATTTGCCGGCTGGCTCCTTCCGGCGTGATGTACTGGCCGTTGGCGTTCCCGCCCACCCAGTCGATTCCGTTGATGATGAACCGGTTGGTTTCCGGCCGCTTCCCCGACACCGAAAACATGTTCCAGTTGCCGCTGTCGAGCGTGTTCGAAGTGGCATTGGAAACGCCGACGTTGAGCGTTATGAGCTGATCGAAGCTGCGCCCGTTCAGCGGCAACTCCTTCACCTGTTGCTCGGTGATGACTCCTGAGGTCGAACTCGTCGTGGTGTTCACGAGCGGCGCTTCCTCGGTCACTGTGACTTGCTCGGTTGCCCCTCCCACTTCCAGCGTCAGATCTACCACCGCTTCCTGACCGACAACCAGATTGACACCGCTCCGGACCTGCTGCTTGAAGCCCGGCATGGTTGTGCTGATCTCGTATGCGCCCACGGGAAGCAACGGCACACTGTAGGCGCCCCGCTCGCTGCTCACGACACTACGCGTCAGGCCACTCTCGGTATGTTTGATGGTGATACTCACTCCCGGCACCAGCGCCCCCGAGGTGTCCCGCACGACGCCCAAAATGGTTGCCGTGGAAGTCTGAGCAAAAACCGGGCAGGTTCCCAATGCGATTGTTGCAACGATCGCTATTACCAATCTTCCAAACGCTTGCAGACTTATACCGGTCCCCCTTACCATAATCCACTCCTTTCGAATCGAACTTACGAATCCGAAAACAAATATGGCAGGCGTCTAGGCCTTGGTTCTGGCTCTTCCTGGCCAATCCACTGCTTCATAAAAACGCGTCGCGCCAACTGCAGTCTCAGGAAACGAAAGTCCGCTTCCCAGTGTGTAAGATTTTTAATAACGATTAGCTCCCTGCTTGCGAGGTTTGTCAAGAAAATCGAAGGGAGTTGGCATCAAATTGCAGCTTGTCTCTTAGTTGCGGGATCTGGGTCGAACTTTCGCGCAGCCCGAACCCTTCATCTACATGGTTGCTCACGCCCTGAAAATTCTAGGCGGCGACATCCAAAGGAGTCCTGCCCGAAGCGTCCTTCAGATTCGGTGCGGACTCCATAATCAAGAAGATACGAACCAAATCCGTGTTTCCGGCTTGAACGGCGAAGTGAAGTTGATAGCTCCTCGAAAGTCGCCAAGGGTTTACGAACCGTCTCTGGACCATTGTGCGGTTGGTCACTTTGACGTATTACCGGCTAACCGTAATTCTGCGAAATCGAACCGAATCTACAAGCGGAGTAAACGTCGCTCGTTGTGATCACAGCCTGCACTTGTCCAGAACCTTTCCTCAAATCGCACGGCAGCGCGGGCTCTTCACCAGTGGTTCGTGCGCTTGCCTAAACACCCGTAGGTCGCAAGCTGATGACGTCGAAGAACCGAGGAATCCGCTTTGGGTTCGAGCCGCCCGGCCTTTTGGTCGACTCTAAACAGTGTTGGCAGCTTTTGTAGTGGCCCACACTTCAATCGCGCTCGAACACAATGGTCTGCTCGAACTCTTTACTGCCCCGAAGTAAGGCTGTGCGAGCGAGGGAACGCGAAGGGACGCACCAGCGGCGGGCCGGACTACCTCACTAGCGCTCGGAGGGGCGGCAGAGTTCGACTTCGAATTTCAACCATTCGACTCGCTCGGAGGTCTGGGGGTCGGGGCCCAGCCGGTGGTCGACAATCCGAACGACGCCCTGACAAGTGGGAACCTGGTTCAACGTTTCTTCCGCGCGCTTCACCTGCTCCTCGGAAAAGGTGTATGGCCATAACAGTGTTCGGACTGCTTCCGCTGCACGGTCGTAATCCCGCGGATCCCGCACGAACGAAAACCCACGTTCGTTCATAGCCACAATCTCTCGCGCGGAGTAGCCATAGGAAATTTCCAGGTATCGTGGATTGAAGAATCGATAGGGTGGCGTTGCTACCCAGACAAGCTCAACCTCAGGGCGGGTCTCGTTCTTCGGACGCACCTCAATCGTCCAGCCCGGTGTTTGTGGATCCTGGCTCGCACTCAGTCGAAACAGAAGCCCGGATCCAAATTCTCGCTCAAACGTTTCACCGTATGAAATCTCGCCTGCAAACTTCACCACAGGCGGGGACGGTGTCGCAGCTTGCTGGGCCATGAGGAGCAGAGTCAAAAGCAGAATCATAGTACCGCTACCTTTTCCATCCGCAGAGAGAACGCGGGCTAAAGCCCGCGACTACTAAGGACCAACCGTGGGTGCCACATGTAGTCGCGGGCTTTAGCCCGCGTTCGGCAGGCTGCTGTCACTGTATTGTCCGAGCTTCAGGAGCCGCCGAAGTTGTCCAAACGGAAGTGAGGCTTTCGGAGCCATCTTTTCCGATAGCGCGGACGCCGAATACCCATTCGTCGATCGAGACGTCCTTCAACACAAACTGAAGGACGTTTCCAACATAGAGTTCCTTTTCCCAGAGGGGACTGGTCGTTTTTCGCATCACGACGACGTAGCCCGCGGGATTACCTTCAGCCGGCTCCCACTTCAGATTTGCATCATACCCGGAGGGCTGACGTCCGAGCGCGCCTAACTTTGGGGCGGATGGAGCTTTCGCCAGCGAAGCCAGCGCTGCGATGTTAATGCGGACGGCACGAGACAGATAGTTCAGATCGATTCCCTCCAGAGTGTCGTCCATCGTGTGTTGGCGCGAGTAATTCTCCTCGGCCACCGTGATGCGTACTGCGGGAAATCCTACACGGTTGAACGAGGTGTGGTCTCCGCCGCGCGCGAAGCGGTCGTGGCGGAAAATGAGATCCACATTCACAGCGGGCGTGTATCGCTCGCCGGCTTCCTTCAGGTACCGTGCGATTTGCCGCGAGGGCGAATCGTTAGGCTCTTCCGAAAACACACGCAACGTCTGATTAAGATTCTTGCCGGAACCGCCGATGGAGTTGCCGACAATGTCATTGTTGAGCACACCATCGATCATCCAGTGCTCATCCATCGCTCGCTTTGCCAGCCGGCCGCTGCCGATCAATCCTTGTTCTTCTCCCGCAAACGCGACAAAAACGAAGGTGTGCGGAAACTCGAACTTGCTGAGAATTCGTGCGGCCTCCAGGACTGCTGCCGTACCGCTTCCGTCGTCATTCGCGCCCGGCGCTTTCGTTTCGCTGCGGGATCCCGCCGTGTAGCTCGTCTCTGAAATGGAATCGTAGTGGCCGCTGATGATGAATCGGCGATTTTTCCCGATTGGATCGGTACCGGGCAATACGGCGATAACATTCCGGAGCTCCACATCACGATAGATTCTGCCGCCTTTCGGGATTTGGTGTGTGTCGAAGCTGACTTCCAGCCGCGGCGAAAAACTCTTGAACTGGTCATAAATCCACTGCCGTGCCGCTCCGATACCCGTCCGCGGAGATGTCTGATCCGACATGGTGTTGCGGGTTTCGAAAGCTTCAAGCTGGCGGAGCATGCTTTCCAGTGACTCTTTCGAGACGGAGTCCACAATGCTCTGAATTTCCGGGCTAACTGTTTTCCAGCCCGTTTGAGCATCGGCCGGAATCGCGAGAATCGACAGCACCAAAATAAAAGCAAAACGCATCTTCGGGCCCTCTCGGAATTTCATGCCGACAACACCTTCCCCCGCGTTTCAGGCAGCAAGAATGCGGCGATGGCCATCGTCGCATAAGCGACGGCTGCGAAAAAGCCGATGGCCTGACCTAGTGGCATGTAGGCGGAGAGAAAACCAACCAATGTGGGGAACAGAGCTCCGGTCGCCCGGCCGAGGTTGTAAGCAAACCCTTGACCGACGCCTCGCACGCGCGTCGGGAAATGCTCGGTATAGAAAGCCCCCATGGCACTGAACACGCCGGAAGCAAAAAAGCCAAGCGGAAAACCCAACACGAGCATGGCCCTATTACCGAACGCGATGTGTGTATAAGTCAGCACCACAGCGCCTGCCCCGATCGCGAATACCAGAAACGTCAGGCGCCGGCCGATGATGTCTGCGAGATAGCCGCCGGTCAGATACCCGCAAAACGAGCCGGCGATAAGTACGGCCAGATAACCCGTCGAGTCGAGGATCGAAAGCCCGCGTTCGGTTCGAAGAAACGTCGGCAGCCATGTCGTGACGGCGTAATAGCCGCCTTGTGCTCCGGTCCCCAATAACCCACCCAGGAGTGTGACTCGCAACAAGGGCCCTCGAAAAATCTCCAGGAAAGACGGCCGGTTCCCACGCGCGGCAATCTGCGCTCGCGACTCCAGGTAGATTGCAGGCTCCTGGACATACCGGCGCACAAAGAAAACCATCACCGCAGGGGCGATTCCGACAAGGAACATGACACGCCACGCAATCTCAGGCGCCAGTAAGGAAAAGAAGACAGCGTAGAGCACTGCAGCCACGCCCCATCCCAACGCCCAGCCTGCCTGCATCGTTCCGAGAGCTTTTCCACGATGTTCGGCCCGGATCGACTCCCCCAGCAAAACCGCGCCGGCTGCCCACTCGCCTCCAAAGCCAAGACCCAGCAGTGCACGCGCGGCGAACAACTGTTCATAACTCTGCGTGAGACCTGAAAGGAAGCTGAAGACAGCGAACCATAGGATCGCGAGTTGAAGCGTGCGGACACGGCCAAAGCGGTCCGCGAACCACCCAGCCAACCATCCACCGACAGCCGACATCAGCAGCGCCGCGGTCCCGAGCATTCCCGCCTGACCGCGCGTTATGCCCCAAGTCGTAATGAGCGCGGGAATCACGAAGCTGTAGAGCTGCACATCCATTGCATCCAAAGCCCAGCCGCCAACGCACGCTCCAAAAACGCGCCGCTCTCGCGGTCCAAGGTCCCACATCCAGGCAAACGTACCCTTGCGCTTGAGAACCGTTGCAGCCGGTACCGTTCGTTCCTTCATCGCCTCTTATGGACTCCCGGCGGGATTTTAGCATTGCTCCAGATTGCCTTGGGCCTACAAATGGTGAACAATAAGCCCCGAAGCTGTAGCGGCGGTTTAGTCGAAAGCCAATTCATTTGGTCATTTGGTCAGTTGGTCAATGCGTCATTTGGTTGTTGGACAAGTGCATTTGAGATCGTACATGGGACATCCCAACATTTGACATTGTTCGCCGCACGCTGGAGCTTCCCCAAAATCTCAAATGTCGGGATGTCCCATGTACGATGTCCGATCTACTTGTCAAACAACCCAAAGACCAACTGACCAAATTCCCACCATCGCGATCGGAGCAGATATGCTGTTCAAATCCAGGCTATGCCTTGTTTCCTACATGATCTTGTTTGCCACGCCGGCGGGCTGGCTGTCCGCAGAGATCCTGCAGGACAGGCAAGCGCCGGCGGGCAATAAGGGCAAGACCATCTGGGATGGCGTCTATACGCATGCACAGGCAGCGCGTGGAAAAGAGAGTTACGCCGCTCACTGCAGCGCTTGCCACGCGACCGACCTCACGGGGAGAAATGGGCCTGCGCTTCGAGGCGACCATTTCATGGAGAATTGGCGAGAAGACAGTTTGAACAGCCTTTATAACCGCATCAAGAACTCCATGCCGGCCGGCAATCCGTCCAGCCTCGCGGATGACACCTACGTCGACATCGTGGCCCACATACTGCAGGTGAACGCGTTCCCAGAAGGCGCCGAGGAGCTGAAGCCTGACACGCTGGTCACTATCCGGGTTGTGGGAAAAGAGGGGCCGGCTCCCGTTCCCAACTTTGCGCTGGTCCAGGTGGTCGGCTGCCTGGCCCAGGGTTCCGACAACTCGTGGATTTTGAGCGATGCGAGCGAACCGGTACGAACCAGAAATCCAAAAGAATCGACCGAGTCCGAATTGAAGGTCTCGGCGGCGACCCCCTTAGGCGAACAGACATTTCGATTGTTGGATGTCGATTATTTCCGCTCGGACTTCACTGCAGCCGCGCACAAGGGCCATAAGATGGAGGCAAAAGGTTTTCTAATCCGGAATCCTGGCGATCTGCGCCTGAGCACCACCTGGTTGGAGACGCTCGAATCGAGCTGCATGAAGTAAATCGTTACTGCTCGCTACAGCCCTTGAGGTCGCTCGGCATGTTTCCCAGATCGGAATTGAGTCCGATTCCCTGACCGTAGCGTCCGCCTCGAACGGAACGAATGAACGTGCTCGTCTCATCCAGCGGCAAGGTCGCTGCATTGCGGCAGAAGGCGCCCCAGACGCCGTCCTGGTGCAGATATTGTTCGACGTTCGAAAGATAGAAGGCCGACACTGTGGCATCCATATCCTTGAGGTACTTGCCCATCGCGCGAATAGCTGTGGGCCCGGCGAAATTGCCGACGACCGGAACAATCAGATTTCTCGTTTCCAGGTCTTTCATGACATCGAAGTTTTCCTCGGTTGCGAGAAAGCTCCGCGCCTGCCCGCCTTCATCGGTGGCGACCATCAGTTCGGAATACGAGACACGGCCGAACCCGCCGCCTCCGCCGGAACTCGAGTTGTAGTTGATATCCGGTCCGAACTGGTAGAAGTTGCGGTACACGTAATCGATTCCAGCCAGATCATCGATGGAAAGCGGGAAGCCATGAATGAGGAGGAGATGGTCCTTAATCGCCTTTAGGTTCTCCTGATACAGCCCTTCGGTCGCCTCACCTTTGGAATATGCCGCGAAGATCTCAGTCGCAGTCGACTCCGGACCGAGACCATCGGGCCGTTTTTTTGAAAAGAGGCGGGAGACGAACTCCGCACGATCGCTCGACAACTCGAAAAGCGCCTTATACATCAACTGCAGATCGAGATTCCCACGCCGAATATCGAGAATGAAGGCCATCTTGGGCTTCAACGCGACAATGTAACTGAAATTCTGCTCCGGCCCGACGCCCATGTAAACTCGTCCGGACTTGACCGTCCGATTCAGTTCCGGAATGACGTATAGAAAATAGCTTTCGTTCGATAGCAGGTTGTCGGATCGGAATCTACCGTCCGGCTCTGAGAATTCCGAGGACATTTTCCAGAATTCCTGGCTGCTGAGACGCTCCGGAAGTCCCTGGGCGATCCCTCGCGCGACCGGTGCGAATGGAAGCGCGCCGATCTGGGCAATCAAAATGAGTCCGGCTATCAGAAGGTGTCTTTGTCTTTTCATGGTTTCGCCGTCCGTTTCGCTTGTTCTAGTCGGGATTTCTCACCGGCTTGTGACTATCCACAGCCAAGTCCCTCTCCCTCTGGGAGAGGGTGCCGCGAAGCGGCGCGGCCTTCGGCCACCCTCTCCCAGAGGGAGAGGGACGCGCCCTCGGCATAGTTGCCCAAGATTCCGGTGAGAAATGCGGGCTAGTCGTGATTCTGCATCACTCCCGGTTTTCGCGATTTCAGCCGTTCGGGCCCGCTCCAGAATACCAGCTTGCCATGCGTGGCTGGCTTGTCCCAAATCGACGGACATTATGGCACTGCTCCATTCAATGTGTCACGATTAACCAATTCGGGGGCCAGAATGAATCAGTTAAATGAAGAAGGCATGGATATCTTGTTCAGAAAAGCGCGAACCCATAGAGTTTGGTTGGACAAGCCGGTCAGTGATGATTTGTTGCGCCAGCTTTACGACCTGATGAAATGGCCGCCGACTAGCGCCACCTGTTCTCCCGCCCGGATTGTGTTCCTGCGCACTCGTGAGGCGAAGGAAAGGTTACGGCCCGCATTGTCTCGGGGAAATGTCGACAAGACGATGACGGCGCCCGTGACGGCGATCCTTGCCTATGACTTGAAGTTTTACGAGAACATGGACAGACTCTACCCGGAAAACCCGGCGTTACGCGAGCGGTTTGCCAGTCCGGAACTGGCGGAGGTCACCGCATTTCGCAACGGCACGCTCCAGGGTGCGTACTTCATCATCGCAGCGCGCGCCTTGGGTTTGGATTGCGGGCCGATGTCCGGGTTTGACAACGCCAGGGTCGATGCAGAGTTCTTTCGCGCGCCGCTGGAGCATCTGAAATCGAACTTCCTTTGCAATCTCGGCTACGGCGATGAGTCGAAGCTTTCTCCACGCAATTTTCGTCTTCAGTTCGACGAGGTCTGTCAATTGTTATGAGTGGGCGGTCCGCTCCTGGAGTGCATCCGGATGCTAACCCCGGTCTCCCCGAGTCTTCTATTTCAGGAGCGGGATGGTCTCTGCCGCCGGCGGACGCGGCAGTGCTTGAAGAAATGCGTATATGTCCGCGGCCTGCTGTTCGGTAACGACCTTTGCGGTGTAGGGTGGCATCTCACCCGCCGGTTTGCGGATATACGCGATGAACCGGTTGTAGGCGATCGGGTTCGGCCCGAGCCGGGGACCAGTGGCCGTGGAGCCTTGCGCTTCGCGGCCATGACACTCGTAGCAGCCGAACTTGGCGAATAGCATCCTGCCGTTTTCGGCGTTGCCGCGTGGCGCGCTGGCTGGCGCGGGATTCTGGGCAGCGAGCCCGATCGAGCTCGCAATCATCAGAGCGGCCAGGGCCAGAGAAACACAAAAGCGAAATGTTTTCATGTTCAATTCCTCAGCGTGGCTGCGTCACGACATCGAGAAGCGCCGGCTCTCCGCGTTTGACCGCTGCGATGGCGCGCTGAATCGCTGGTCCAAGGTCTTTGGGATCGCTGATCGGACCCTCGGCATAGAGGCCCATGCTTTGGGCCAATTTCGAGTAATCGATATTCGGATCCTCGATGGTGGTGCCGATATGAGGCCGTTCGATCCCACGGTTGTGCCGGTTCGCCATGCGTTGCAGGTGCATCACTTCCTGATGGTATGCACGATTGTTGTGCATGACGCTCAACATCGGAATGCGATGATGCGCGGTGGTCCACAGAACGCCGGGCGCATACATCAGGTCGCCGTCGTTTTGAATATTGACCGATAGCCGGCCATACTTCTTGTTCGCGAGGGCTGCTCCAGCGGCTGCTGGTGCGCCGTAACCGACACCGGCGCCGCCCGAGCCACCGATGTACTGGTAGTACTTATCAAATGTCCACAGCCGCTGCGGCCAGCCGAGGGACGACGAAACCAGAGACCAATCTTCCGTCTTGATTTGTGCCCATAACTCGGCGGAGAGGCGGGCGGTACTGATCGGGGTTGCGTCCCAGGCATAAGTGGCCTCGGTGCGCGCCTGTTGCAGGGCCGTCTGACTTGCAGTGGCGAGTTTCGCACCGCGAGCCTGGAACGAGTTTCGGCGATCTGCCGTCATCAACTTTTTTACCGCTTCAATCAGCGCCGGCAGCGTGGCCTCGGCGTCCGCGGCCATTGCCAGATCGATTTCCGGGTATCGCTGGAAGTCCTGGTAGTTGGCTTTCGTGTAAAGATCAAGGGCAGTAATACTGATCAGCTTTGCGCCGGCTTTTGTAATCGAGCGTGAACTGCGTTCCAACTGATCCCGGTAGGCATTCACGGTACCCCAAAAATCCGTGAGTTCGAGACCCAGAATGACGTCGGCATCCACGACGAGCGCGCGGGCACGGCTGGACTGATTGAGGGGGTGGCGGGATGGGAAATTCATCCGGCCGCCCTGATCGATCACCGGCGCCTGAAGCGTCTCCGCAAGTTCGACGAGCGACTTCATGCCCGCTTGCGTCCGCGCCGCGCGATCGGCAATGATTACCGGATTCTGAGCCCCGGCCAGCAAACGCGCCGCCTCAGCGACCGCGGCCGAATCGCCCTGGGGCGGCGAGGTCCGCGTCAGCTTCGGGATACGCAGCTTGTCGGTTTCATGAATGGGTCTCTCTTGAAGTTCAGTGTCCGCGACCAACAGCACCGGCAACATCGGCGGAGTCATGGCGATCTTGTAGGCGCGTACGGCCGACTCGGCGAAATGCTGCAGTGAGATTGGCAAATCGTCCCACTTCACATAGTCGCGCACCATCGCAGCGGCATCCTGGACGGAGTGGGCCCATTCCACGCCGGGCCGCCGCATGGTCGCGTCAATCGCATTGCCGACAATGATGTACACGGGCGCCCGGTCGCAGTACGCGTTGTAGATCCCCATTGCCGCATGCTGTAAACCGACAGTTCCATGGGCGAGCACTCCCAGCGGCTTGCCTTCAATCTTCGAATAGCCGTGAGCCATCGCGACCGAAGATTCCTCATGACAACAGGTGAGGAATTCCGGTTTCTGATTTCCCCCGTAATTGATCACCGACTCGTGCAGGGCCCGGAAACTGGATCCCGGATTCGAGCAGATGTATTCGATGTCGAGCGACTTGATGACCTCGACCATAAAGTCGGAGCCGCACCGGTCCGCTGTCAAAACGTCGACTTCCGGCGGAGTTCCTGTTTCTGCGCCAGGCGGCGGGAGCGGGACCGCCGCGGCCCGCTGCGCCTGAGCCGGCTGGCTCTGGGCCATTCCCGTTGGCGCAGCCAGTGTCGCCGCGCCGGCGACGGCTGCTCCTTTCAAAAACCTCCGACGATCCGCTGAAAACTTCCGGGTCTTTGCCATGGTCTTGCCTCCGCGAAACAGTTTGGTGGTGCCGTAGTTGCACCGCCGATTCTATGACAAGACCGAAGCTAATATCCACGATGGTGTGATCGGAAGACGATGAAAAATGATCACTCTTGTCCAAATTACGGGAGGCGGTTCGCTCCAGAAGCAGGATTGATGCGGGTTTCATGGGATTCTCTATTTGGAAACCTGTTTCGGGCATGTCCCTCTCCCTTTGGGAGGGGTGGCGCGAAGCGCCGGGTGAGGGCAGGAAATGCACCCTCATCCGGCCCTTCGGGCCACCTTCTCCCAGAGGGAGAAGGACACGAGCCTCCATTTCGGCTAATTTGGACACCACTGAAAAATGATCTTTACCCACAAGTGCTGGACACGGGACGTGTGGGGCGAATGTCGAACAAGAACGTATACCCCTCCTTGCAAAGGAGGGGAATCCGTTCCACTTCCCGCCGTGTCCAGCACGAACTTGTGTTCAGGCTCGTCGATCCTTACATGGACAACAACGTTGTGCAGATCTGGAACAAAGATCAGAATCGGCTCTTTGCAACTTTGATAACTCTTCCGGAGTATCGCAATGAACCCAGCGCCAAGACCGAGTTCCAACTCGAGGAGCGAGGACAGGGTTCGCCGGTGGCAATCAAGTCATGGTTCAACGAGGGCGATTCTACCGGACACGAGTTCATGTATCCGCAGCGTTCCTCGGCCACAGAATAAGGCACTATGAGGCGAGGCGACGTTTGATGGGTGTCGGTGGCATAGTAACGCGATAGGCGGTACGGCCACCGTCATCTTTCAATACAAAAACTCCTCCGACGCTGGGCACACTGGCTTGACCGCCCAGGAATGTGAGCGACTCGCAGGCCACTGTTCCCTCGGTACTGCGTCCTCCGATGATGGCCACGTAGGTACCGGACGTGAATTGGACCGGTGGTCCAAGATTTAAGGCGATGTTCACTTTCGCCGAGTCGTGCCCGCCGGTGAACCGCGCTTCTGCCCTCACGGACTCGCCGTCGCGTACCCCATACATTGAATCGAACTTCAGCCCGAGCGCGACCGGTTGCTCCCCGTCAACGCGCTCGAATCGATACTCTGTGTTCACGCAGCCTGCGATGATCACGCACAGAAGTAACAAACGTCCAATGATCGTTTTGATTTGGCATTGGCTACAGAACCCTGGCTTCAAACTGCACCACGGCTTCATCCTCGACCACATAGTAGACCTCGATCGGTTTGCAACAGATCTCGCAATCCTCAACGTACGTTTGACTTCGCACCGAGTTGTCCAGCACCATGGAAATTTCCTGCCAACAGTACGGACATGTGAAGAAGTATTCCATCTATTTTCCGTTCGACAATTGATAACTAATTGATACGAGAAATTGTATCTGGGAGGTAGACATGGCAGAACAACCAACGCAGGAAATAATTGAACAATGGAACCGATGGTTTGCCGTGGAGTGCAACAATCGGGCGTGGGACTTGATCGAGAAAGCGAATCGCACGCCCGCCGAAGATCGCGAAATGCTACATGCTGCATGCGCTTCGGCATTCCATTGGTCGAAGGTTGGAAAACCGATTCACAGCGCTCGAGGTGAGGTTACCTTGTCGTTTGCGCATGCCCTCCTGGGACATCCGGGCATGGCGCTGCACTACGCCAAGAGTTGCCTTGCATTTTTTGAAAGCAACCCATGCGAGGACTGGGACCTGGCTTTTGCACATGCCGCGATGGCGCAAGCGGCGGCCGTCGCCGGCGATGAGGAACTGCACGCCCGTCATTATGCGTTGGCGAAGGAGCGGGGACAGGCGATCAATGGACCCGAAGACCGGCGCGTCTTTATGGAGAGCTTCTCGCGAGTTCCGCGTGTGACTGGATAATTGTGGAATCAGCTGTGCTATTTGTCGTCGTAGTCACGAATTGGTACAAACGCGGGCTAAAGCCCGCGACTACATGTTGCGACAACGTTTCTGCTAAGCATGTAGTCGCGGGCTTCAGCCCGCGTTCGCACTGAAATAAATGCACTTGGGATGCCCGACTACCGCCCGCTGGCAGGGGAATTGCCCGTATCCACCTTTGGAAGGCGAAAGGAGATTTGCCGATGTTCTTCATCAAGGTCGCTTACGACGCTTGTAATCAGCAATTCAGGTTAACGGACCCCGAATTGTCCTATATGTTTGAGGACGGTGATATCTACATGCTGATCGTGGATTTTTTCCCAGAGAATCCGAAAATCGAACGACAGTTCATCGATTTGACTCAAGCGGAAACGGGGCACGCTTAGCCGGTGCCGGCTCGCGCGCGTGCTAGAATGGAGACCTGATGAAGCACGCGCAACCCCGAAGTCTTAACCGGCGGCGCGTGGAACAACTCGTTTCGAAGGCCAAATCCAACGGTTCCGCCGGCTCCCGAATCGACTTTCTTTCCAGGCATTTTCTAGGACGCTCCTACAAGGTAACGCTTATCGGTTCAGCCGGCGCCCCGGAAGTCTTCACCGCATCGCTCGACGGGTTTGATTGCGTCACCTACGTTGAAACGGTTCTCGCGCTCTCGCGTTCGTCAGGCGCTGGTGAATTCATAGACTCTCTGCGAAAGATTCGATACGAACAAGGCCGTGTCGAGTGGAGACGCCGAAACCATTACATGACCGGCTGGATTCGCAACAACACGCGAATGGGAGCCGTCCGGCGTCTTTCGACGGGTATTCGTCCGGTTGTCAAAGAGCGCATACTGGATGTCGTGAGTGGCCTGCCTCCCATCCGAACACGGTTCGAGTGTGTGCCGAAATCCGACATTCGGCGGCTGGGAGCCCGCCTCGAAACAGGAGATCTGATCTTCTTTGCCTCCACTCGAAAACATCTCGATATATTTCACTGCGGGATCCTGGTCCGGGACAGTGATCGTCTCAAGATGAGGCACGCATCGCGCAGCCGAAATGGCGTAGTGGAGCAGGATCTGGATGATTTTTTGAAAGCCAACCGCATGGCCGGCGTCATCGTGGTCCGGCCTACGAAGGAACCGCGGCGTTGAGAATCGTCTATCCTGCGGACTCATCGCCGGCGAGCATCTCCGAACTCATCGACAGCGCCGAGTCCGGCGTTTTTTTCATAGGCGACCCCCGTGTCCGCATTGAGCCGGGCCCTCGGATGTTCGAGCGCATGTCGCAAATCATTCGCGAGCTGGGTGCCGGGATCGTTTATTCGGATGCGATCGGCCACCCACGCGTCGACTACCAACCCGGCAGCATTCGTGACAACTTCGATTTTGGTCCCGTCGTCGCAGTTTCTGTGACGGCTGCGCGCCGAGCGCGGCTGGAAACGGGCGCGCGATGGGGAGGCGTGTATGATCTCCGGCTGCGGATTTCGGAAAGCTATCCGATCATCCGTATTCCCGAACCGCTCTATTCGGCCTCGGCTACGGATTCGCGTCCGGCCGGCCAGAAGCAATTCGACTACGTCGATCCGCGGAATCGCGACTATCAGATCGAGATGGAGCGCCTGGCCACCGAACACCTGAAGCGCATCGGCGCCTATCTCGATCCGCTATTCGCAGCAGTTCCTCCTGCGGCAGAAAAGTTTCCTGTCAAGGCAAGTGTCGTCATTCCCGTCAGAAACCGGGAGCGAACCATTCTCGATGCGGTTCGCAGCGCGGCCGGTCAGAAGACCGATTTCGATTTCAATGTCATCGTGGTCGACAACCATTCCACAGATAAGACAACCGAAATCCTTCGGAGTTTTCGCGATCCGCGGCTCGTTCACATCGTTCCTCAACGACACGATCTCGGAATTGGGGGCTGCTGGAATGAGGCGATCCATTCGCCACAATGCGGCCGATACACGGTGCAGCTCGATTCGGACGATCTCTATGTAGATGATGGGGCCCTCGCTCGAATTGTCCGTGAACTCGAGCATGGCCCCTATGCTATGGTCGTGGGTTCGTACACGATTGTGGATTTTTCGTTAAAGGAAATCCCGCCAGGTCTGATCGACCATCGTGAGTGGACGCGTGAGAACGGCAGAAACAACGCGCTCCGCATCAACGGTCTTGGCGCTCCGCGAGCGTTTGATACCACGGTTCTGCGGCGCATCGGCTTCCCGAACGTCAGCTATGGTGAAGACTACGCCGTTGCGCTTCGCATCAGCCGTGACTTCGAGATCGGCCGGATTTACCAATCCGTCTACCTTTGCCGCCGCTGGGAAGGGAATACGGACAGCGCGCTGCCGCAGGAAACCGCGAATCGTTACGATGCGTATAAGGACTGGATTCGGACCATGGAGATCACGGCACGTCAACGGAAGAACGCGGGATGAAGGAAATGTGAAGGAATTGACGACACAACCTGTAGGCGCGGTCTATGACCGCGCGCTGGAGTTTGGACATTTTTCAAGTTGCGCCAAAAAATCCCTTCCTAGATTAGGAGGGGTGCCGTTCGCGCGTTTTTTAGCGAACGGGGTGGTCGATCTATGATGCGAAGCCACCATTCCGTACCACCCCGTCTGCGCCAATCAAGGAACGGGACCATTTTCTTGGTGGCGCAGCCACCCCTCCTAACCCAGGAGGGGAATTCCGACTCGAAATGCGCGCGGTCACAGACCGCGCCTACAGCAGACCCCCAAACAAATGGTTCATCAGATTGACGATTTGTTCCGCCGGCAGTTCAAAGCCTGGCCGTTGCTCGCGAAGGGCATGAAGGGCCTTGCGGAATCGACGACCCGGCCGGTCCAGATCGACTGGTTCGAAGTGTTCATCCGTCACATTCCACACCGCGTCGGGAGCACAACCGCGGCTGTGGATCGCGAGTCTGTGCTAAAGCGTCCGTGCTTCTTGTGCGTTGAAAACCTGGATCCCGAAGAAGAGGGCGTCGTTTTCAATCCGGACTTTACGATTTACTGCAATCCATTCCCGATTGTGGACCGCCATCTCACGATTGTTTATCGAGAGCATGGCGCGCAGCGGATTGAAGGGCATTTAGGCAATATGCTTGACCTCGCCCAAGCGCTCGTCGGGTATTTCATCATCTATAACGGGCCGGAGTGTGGAGCATCGGCGCCGGACCACATGCATTTGCAGGCCGGCTCGCGAGAGTTGTTTCCGATCGAGAGGGACACGGTGGGTATTCGCGGACACGCGATCACAGACTATTCAAGGAACGTCTTTTTGTTCCGCGATTCAGACCGGTCCCGGCTGATGGACCGGATGAACCGGACGATCGAGTTGCTGGCTTCCGTGACCGGGAAGAAGCCCGAACCGATGATCAACATTGCTGCGTTTCACGACCCGATGGCCGGCTGGACCGTGTACTTATTTCCGAGAGGCAAGCATCGGCCTCGCGCCTTTCATACCGGGGAGTTGACAGTGAGCCCTGCGTCGATCGACTTGTGCGGAATTTTTGTTGTACCGCTGGAAAAGGATTTTCGCCGAATCTCCGGTGAGGATATCGCGGCGATTTTTCGAGAAGTGACGTTGCCGGATGACCAATTTGGGGAAGTCGCCGCCTACCTGGAGCCTGTACGATGAACGTTTCTGTCGGATTGAGCGAAGGCCGGCCGGCCGTTGAAGTCGAGCTGATGGGCACATTCACGGATTCGTTGAGTAACCTTTACGGACCTGGCCGGCATCGCTTTACATCCGAGATGACCTTGACTCCTTCGGACATGTCTTCGTGTGCCTTCGCTCTGGATGACATCACGATTGGAATTGGGTTTCACTGGGAGCGCAAAGAGCGGCAAGTGTTCCGAGGAGATCTCCGGATTATCAAGCGGGCAACCGGTCTCACTGTGATTAACGATGTGCCGCTCGAAGACTACGTGACCAGCGTGATTTCGTCCGAGATGAGTGCGTCCTGTCCGCTGGAGTTCCTTAAAGCCCACGCGGTCATTTCACGAAGCTGGCTGTGGTTTCCGAAGCAGAGACCCTCACCCGGCGCTTGGCGCCCGCCCTCGCCGGGTGGAAGCGAGCAGGATCATGAAATCCATCGCTGGTACGGGCGTGAAATGCATGCGGATTTCGATGTCTGTGCCGACGACCACTGCCAGCGTTACCAGGGAATCACGAAAGCCTTTTCCCCAGCCGCTTCCGAAGCGGTCCGCGCGACAGCCGGCGAAATGCTCGTTTACAACGGCTCCGTTTGCGACGCCCGGTTCTCCAAGTGCTGCGGTGGGATCACGGAGCAATATTCGACCGCGTGGGACGATCAGGACATTCCTTATCTAAAATCCGTGTATGATGGTCCACCCCAATCGTGCTCGTACAATCCAGAGACGTGGATACGCTCAGACCCTCCGGCCTACTGCAACACCCAGGACACGACTCTCCTGGCTCAAATTCTTCCCGGGTTTGACCAGGAGACCCGCGACTTCTATCGCTGGCGAGCTGGATACACTGCCGAGGAATTAAGCAGATTGATCGAATCCAGACTGGGTGTGGATCTCGGCCGGATCACCGATTTGCAGTCCCTGGCGCGGGGTCCATCGGGAAGAATATTCCGTTTGCAGATCCAGGGCGAGCGTGGCGGACTGATCGTCGGCAAGGAACTCGAAATTCGCCGGGCTCTCTCGCCCTCGCACCTCTACAGTTCCGCCTTCGTCCTGGACCGGGAGGAGGACCGTTTCGTTTTGAGAGGCGCCGGGTGGGGACACGGCGTCGGCTTGTGCCAGATCGGCGCCGCGGTCATGGCGACTGAGGGAAAGGCGTACACGGAAATTCTGGCGCATTACTATCGCGGGACGGAAGTAACCCTCAGGAAAGGTTCTTAGCGAACCAGGCAGAAATCTTCAGCGCTGCGTTTTTGATCTATCTTCGAAATGGGCCCACCAGGTCTGAACAGAAAACTTTCCGGTCGTGGAACCATATGGGAAAGTTTTCGTCGAATTCTCGGCGCTACTTTCCATTTCTATTTCGCCTTGACACTGTTTCTCTGCCGATTGACACCGCGTGTTCCGCCAAGTATAGTTCCCGACATTCCGACACCTTACTCATTGCGAGGACACCGCTATGGCCACCTACATGCTGCAAGTCAACGGGCAGAATTACAACGTAACCCTTGACGACCCATCTACTCCCCTGCTGTACGTCTTGGAGGAGAATGTCCGACTCAACGGCCCCAGATTCGGCTGCGGACTGGCCCAGTGCGGCTCATGCACCGTGCTGCTCGACGGAAAGCCGATCCGCTCCTGCGTCACGCCTGTCTCCAACGCCGACGGGCACAGCGTCACTTCCCTTGAAGGTCTCAGGGCCCTCGACAACCTTCCGAACCCGGGCGCTCTGCATCCCATCCAGGAGGCGTTTGTCAAGGAGCAGGCTATGCAGTGCGGCTACTGCGTGAGCGGCCCCATCCTGTACGGCTATGCGTTCGTCCGCGATAACGCGGGCGCCACCCGCGCCGAAATCGAAAAAGCTCTCAGCGGTCTTTTATGCCGGTGCTGCGCGCACACCCGCATGATCGACGCGATTCAGAGCTATGCCAAGGAGACTTCCCGATGAAACCGAAAAATCCTTTCAAGCTCGACGGAGCTGGGCCGCTCCCCGAAAAAGCACTCGAGGCGCTTGACCACTTCGAAGCCTCCCGCCGCGACTTCCTGAAAACCGCCGGCGTCATGATGATCGGCTTCGGCTTCGGCGCCGCCACCGCCGACGCGCAGAGCCCCATCAACCCCTCGGGCAATGTCGACGCTACTCAGGTGGACAACTGGGTCGCCATCGGCGCAGACGAGAGCATCACAGTTTTCGCGGGTAAAGCTGAACTCGGCACGGGTATGCGCACGCTGCAAATGCAGCTTGCGGCCGAAGAACTGTCCGTGCCTTTGAACCGAGTCACGCTCGTCCTGTGCAGGAGCGGCATCACTCCCAATCAGGGCCTAACCGTTGGCAGCTTTTCTACGATGACGCAGTTCGGCACCAACGGTCTACGGGTCGCTGTGGATACCGCGCGCGACGCGTTGTACCAGTTGGCGTCCCTATGGTTCGGTGTTGACGTTAGCCAGCTTGTCCTTAAAGATGGCGTGTTCTCGGTCAGCGGCGATCCGACGTCCACGGTGAGCTATGGTGAGTTGGTCCAGGGACGACGGTTTAATCTTCCGGTGAATCGAATGGCCGTACCGAACGATCCGTCCACATGGAAGGTGCTCGGACAATCCGTCCCGCGCGTGGACATCCCCGCCAAGGCCAAAGGCACCTTCCAGTATGTGCAGAAAGTTCGTGTCCCCCGCATGCTTCACGGCAGAGTCGTCCGGCCGCCTGCCCTCGGTGCCCGTGTCCAGAACATTGACAGTAACGTCGTCAACGGTCTGCCTGGCAGCCCGCGGGTGGTACAGGTCAACGACTTTGTCGGTGTCGTCGCCGACACGGAATGGCATGCCATCAAGGCTGCTGAAGCTCTGGCTTCCGGGATCACCTGGTCGGCAGGAGATACACTTCCCGCTCAGACCGACCTCTACACGTACATGACGCAGCAGCCCTCGCGCAACTCCCTCGCCGTCAATACCGGAGACGTCGATCAGGTCATGGCTTCGGCGGCGAAGACCATGACAGCCCAGTATCGTTACCCCTACCAGATGCACGGCGCGCTCGCCAGTTCCTGCGCTGTTGCGGACGTCCGCGGCGCTACGGGCCAGACAGCTACCGTCAAAGTCTGGTCCGCGACTCAGGGCGTCTATAACATGCGCACTATCCTGTCCAACCTGCTCCAAATTCCTGCGGCGAATATTGAGGTCGCATTTGTTGAAGGCTCCGGCTGTTACGGCCATAACGGCGCCGACCCGGTGACTCAGGATGCCGCGCTCCTCTCGCAGGCTGTCGGCAAACCCGTCCGCGTGCAGTACAGTCGGAGCGATGAAATGATAAACGGTGAACACTACGGCCATCCCATGGTCAGCAATGAAAAGATTGGCCTCGACGCGAACGGCACGATCATCGCGTGGGACTACGAAAATACTTTGATGCAGCGTGGTGAGGGCGCTGCTATAGGTAGCGCGCCCGGCAACGGAATACCGGGCTACCTCGCCGGTTTCCCCACTGCACAAGTGATCCCTTCAACGACGCCACCAAACAATCCGACGGCTTACAACAACGGCAGCAACGCTGTCCCGTCTTACGTCAGCGGTACCGTGAACGGTGTGAGTTCCGGCACCGGCACCATCCCCAGTCAGCGTGTGCTGAACCGGGTCGTGGCTTCTCCATTGTGGACCGCCTGGCTACGCTCTCCCGATCGCCTCCAGCACACATTCGCCCATGAGAGTTTCATGGATGAAATCGCTGCCAGCCTGCAGGCGGACCCCGTCCAGTACCGTCTGCGCCATTTGTCCGATCCGCGCTTCATCAATGTCGTTAGCACCGTCGCACAGAAAGCGCTCTGGGATACGCGTCCTTCGCCCAAAGCCGATAATCCCATTTTGCGCCTGTTTTCCGGCACCCGCGTGGTCACCGGCCGGGGCTTCTCCTGCGCCCTGTACGAGGGCAATGACGGCTACTGCGCCACGGTTGCAGAAGTCTTCGTCGATGAGATGACGGGCGTCATCAAGGTGACAAAAGTCACCGCGGGCATCGACACGGGCCCCGTCATAAATCCCAATGGCCTCCGCAACCAAATGGAAGGTCAGGTGATCCAGGGCATCAGCCGCACGATATATGAAGAAGTCAAGTTCGACCGGGCATCTAGTAGCATCACTTCGAAAGACTGGGTCAGCTACCCGGTTTTGAAGTTCGGCGAGACGATTCCCGAGATCGTCACGGTCCTGATTAACAATCTGAACGCGCCGGTTACCGGCGCCGGAGAGACCACGATCACAACCATCGCGGCCGCCATTGGCAATGCCATCTACGATGCCACCGGCGTCCGCTTGCGGCAGATTCCGTTTACTCCGGAAAGCTTCCTGGCTGCGAAAGCGGAGCAGAAGGGCTGATCGCTATCCTGTAATTCGGATGAGCGGAGCGAATGCAAGCCCGATAGGGCGCAGCCATAAATAAAATGTACGCGTCTCGCACGTTCGCGATTGTCTCTGCGGCGGTCATGTTGATGTTCGCCGCCGCTCTGCTGCCCTCACAACAGCAGCAGCCGCGCGCAGTAATCGACCTCGGCCGCATCCTGGAAGCCCGTTACGAGGGCACCCGCCCTTGGTGGGATCCCGCCCGCGGCATCCCGCTCGCGCCCTCGAAGGACTGGGAAGACCCCTCCGGCCAACTTCGCCTCCTGAATAAGTCCGGCGAAGTCGAGACGAAGGATCACCCCTTCTTCACCCCACTCGGCACCAACGGGCGCGCGTGCGTCACCTGTCACCAGCCCACCAGCGCCATGAGCCTTTCGCTCGATCTCATCCGGCTCCGCTGGGCTGACACCAATGGCAAAGACCCCCTCTTCGCCGCCGTCGACGGCTCCAACTGCCCGGACCTCCCTCAGGACAAAGAAGAGTCGCACTCCCTCCTGCTCGAACGCGGCCTGTTCCGCATCGCCCTCCCGTGGCCTCCCGTAACCGCCTCTGGCCAGCTCTTCAAGCCGGATTTCCGCATCGACGTTGTGCGCGACCCAACCGGTTGCAACAAGAACCCCGCTTCCATCTCCGTCTACCGTCGCCCGCGCGTCGCCGCCAACCTGCAGTACATCGCCCTGCCCACTGGCGACACCCTCATGGCCGACGGCCGCGAGCGCACACTCCAGTCGCAGGCCACTTCCGCCGCCCTGACGCATGAGCAGGCAT